>Ga0307507_10000040_pt1 | contig 183723 bp, 194 predicted proteins | sample 7_EM_MG_FD_207223 | JGI IMG/M metagenome (GOLD analysis project Ga0307507, IMG submission 207223) | Populus trichocarpa ectomycorrhiza microbial communities from riparian zone in the Pacific Northwest, United States - 7_EM | ecosystem: Host-associated > Plants > Roots > Unclassified | place... | reverse complement strand
ACCCCCAGGGCGATCGCCCGCGGAGCATGCGGTCACTCGCCGTCAACTACCAAGTACTATCTAGCAGCCTGGATTGCGACCCACGGTTTTCCCTGTCTCCTTTCGACGGAGTGGTGACCCTTAGAAAGGGCCTAGCTGGGGCCTAGGCACAAAAGATACCCAAATACACAATATCCCGCTTGCTTGTTAGTATTACGGTGGATAGAACGGATGAATCCCCCTTACGCCTTCGATGGCTCTAGGGGGGGGAGGCATGGCGTATATGGCAATGGTCAGACAAGAGATAGCACACAGGGGATGGCCAAGATATGGGAGACAACAACAACAACACAACAATCAATTAGCAAGGCCTAGCTGGGACGTAGTGAACCCCAGCTTGGATAAGCTAGAGAAAGAAGCAGTGGTTCCCAGGGAGTTCGAACATCTAAGGAGGACAGGACGTAGCCGTAGGCCCGCAGGGCCGCTGCTACGGACGGATATGGCAAGCTGGGGTTTTTCATCCTACTAAGGTGGCTTATAGGGTTTTTCCTCCCCCAACCCAACTGCAGGGTTTTCTTCATGTAAACTATAAGTTTTCCCCCTGTGACGGAGTAGTCTGCGTGGGCCAGTAGGATCCGTATCAGACGTTAATCAAAGAGTTATTATTATTATTATTAAAAGACTATAAATTAGTTAATATTTCTCCAGTATAAAGCGGGCTCTATATTGCTTTACCTACTTTATATTAGTATTATAGGCTTTTTCTAGTATCCTATAGTTTTCTACAGCTATTAGTCTATATATAATTAGGTTTATATTATTAATAAAGCCTATCCCCTAAGTTACTCCCTCCTTAAAGGGTTTAAGTAGTGTAACGTGTCCCGCCTCCACGTCGCCATACGGCTAAAAAGACGTTGAGTGCTTGCGAACTTGTCGCAAGCGCGGCGGGATCTAATATATGTACTCTTACAAGTAGGCTGCCTATAAAGAAAAGAAAGAGTATAGGTAAGAGGGGTAATCCCTATAGTATTCCTATTGTGATTAATACTATAAGCCTCAAGGATTATAAAATAGACGCATTGAAGCTCTGGTTACTGCATCACATGGTCAATTTAGAATTTGCCGAGCCTCCGCTCGCGGATAGACTTTTCAACAGCACCAAATAGTTTTGCTAAATTCAAAAGTAAACTCTATGTCTGAATTTATGGTATCGAGCGCAAACGTGAAGGATATTTGTGATTATTGCGAGCATAAGAGTCTATATCAATGCCCCTTACGCTCTAATAGCCTCTCTCTAGACCAATCTTTCACTGTCGCATTTATTTGGACTTTGACTACTGTATCATGTGTAAGTTGACCTCAGACAAGACCTGTGCACATTCTTCTTTGGAGGTTAAAAACAGTCCTTATCGTGAAACAGACCAGGGTTCAGACTCCAATTTTAATTCCGACGTTTCCAGGTGAAAACCCTATGGTTAGAGTTTTTATTTTATTTTAAATTAGCCTTCTGTGTGTTGAAGTCGGTACGTTTCATGTACTATCAGCTGCATGCTGATGCAACGTTCCAAATATTCTGGAAGTTTTTGGGTAAGGTTGGTCTATCTAATGGCTAGCAATAGAGTTCAGGGAGAGAAATCGGTGGCGTAAAACCAGGAATCGTCTCCCGTGGCATCCTGCTTCGAGGACCTTTTTCCTTGCTCACATCCTGTAGGCAGTTTATAAAGTGTCAAACTCGAGCGTCTAATCACTGCCTAATGCCCTTTAAAAACCGGCTTCCTCTTCTCACGGAAAGCAACTAGCGCTTCATCGCGATCCTTGGTCTTGACGACAGTATCATACATAACGTTTTCTGCCTTCTCGCCTAGGGCACATCCCTCAACAGCTTTCAGTGCAGCTTTAATCGCAATAGGGCCACCCTCGCAAATCTCTCTCGCCAACCTAACCGCTTCCTCCAGCACCTTCGTCCTAGCCACCCCCGCCTCCTTTGCCTCCTCCGGCTTTACTTCTACCAACCGATCACACAAACCGAGGAAGTATGCTTCGGGAGCATGGACCCTTCGTCCAGTAAGGATCATGTCACGAGCTCGTGAGAGCCCGATGACTGCGGGTAGACGGTACGTCCCACCGGCGCCAGGTATTATCCCTAACCGGGTCTCAGGGAGTGCAACGGTGGTTGTAGAGGCGAAGACACGGAGGTGGGTTGCCAGGGCTAGCTCTAGACCACCGCCGAACGCCGGCGCGGCGAGAGCGGAAATGGTAGGAATTGGGAGTGCCGAAATGGAGGTCAGGGTACCGCGAAGGGAGGTGAGGAAGTTCATGGTCCTGTAAATATGATTAGCACTGTGAATAGAACGTCCGTACAGTCGTCAATCAAACTCACTCCTCGGCCGTAAACCCGGCCCTCTCTTTCAAGTCCGCGCCGGCGCAGAAGCTTGAATCCACTTCACTAGCTAGGATTAGAGCTCTTGTAGCTCCAGCTTCGCCTTCATTGTGAATGCTGGTGACCTGGTGGTTCAGCTCAGCAAGCAATTGCTTCGAGATGGCATTTCGAGCCGCGGGCTGGTTAAAGGAAAGGATGCGGATACTGCCGCAGTGGGGCGCAGGGATATTTATGACATTAATTACAGCCGGCGAAGAAGAGGGGGAGGAATAGGCACGGCGCTGGAGCTGCCGCAGGAGAATGGTAGTGCGGAGGGTGAGGTTTGGGGTGAGAGATGAAGGCATGGTTGGGACGGAGGTGCTTGAGATGCTGGCGGTGGTAAATGGTTTTTGAAGTGTTTGCAGCCAGAACGTCTGCTCGACGTCGGGAGACAGCTCCAATCAACTTCTTTAAATTTGGCTTGAGTAGGAGGCTATTCCCCATTAAAAAGACAAATACATCAATAGGGTCTACTGTAGAGGCATGGATTGACATTGCAACCTCTTCCCCATAGCTGCTCTTCTCTCTAATACCTTATCCCTTAGACCGGCCGCGTCCTCCCATAAGCTAGTGGACTGTGCGCGCACTAAGGCGCATAGCGTTGGTGTTAAGGATTCTAGCAATCTAATTAGTCAAATCGCCTCGCTTAAGGTTAATCTGTGGTTTTGGGAGGACGCGGCCGGTTTAAGGGATAGTGAAGGAAAATTAAGCTGGGATATTTAGCGTTTGTGCGTCGAACCTTCACAGAGGAGACTATCCCTTAACCCATTGATTTGGATAAGGGACCAGCCAATCGGAGAACCCGGTTCAATGCAAGTGCCCAATCAAATCCACTAGCAAATCCTCTAAGGACCCCAACGGGTTAAAGGATAGCGGATTTTGTCACGCATTGAACGGTTCGTAAACTTTCCAACGTTTACAAATAACGAAACTCAACGACAATCTTCTGACTCACACACGGCACTCTTTCCTCACGCCCACTCATCAGACTCCCGCCTCAGTTGGTGGTGTCATGCAATAGCTTGATGCTCCAAGTAATTTGCACATTTCTCATTGCCTCTATTCTTTGCACGAAGCTGGTAGTTCAAAGTCATGTCTTCCCTTATGGACGTTAATAAGTGTCTTTCGGATCTTCCATCAGAGCTGCTAAGCATCATTGTAGGCCATCTCGCGCCATCCTATGAGAACCGTTTCAAGCCTGGCCAAAAGAAAGATCTCCAGAGTGCCAATTTCGCACACCGCTGCCTTCGGCAATGGGTACCACAGTTCCTCTTCCGTAATATGTGTCTTATGGTTGTCACCTTTGGCTTATCATCCAAACTGGAAGGCATGCTCCTCGATCCTTTGGGTTTAGAGCTTGCAAAGCACATTAGAAATGTCCAACTAAAAGTATGGACTACCAACACTCTCCTAAATTACGATTCTAGAGCTGACGTGAAATGACTGCGTAGGTCCCACCTACAATCGAATGGGAGCTTAACGAAAATGCAGGAAGTTTATCAAACTTAACCCTGCGTCTTCTATCTAGGTTTGGCGTCCGGGATGAGAAATCTCTAACGTCTGAGCAGAAAGACTTCTGCTTCTCATATCACACCGTCATGGTCGAACCCTTCCTCAAAACCAGATGTCTGTTTGGCCTCATTTCTCAGGCACAGCACGCCTGCATGCAAGTATTTCGTCAGCTCCCGAAACTTGAACATGTCGAAGTAGGCATCTGCAAACGGATAGATCATCCTGATACCACCACAACGAACACCTTTATTAAACGCTGGGGGAGAGATGTGATTACCCACGAGAATCCGGCCTGCGTTGAAGACCCAACCATGAACCTTGCATGGGCCAGCGGCGTTATAATTCAAACAATCTCTGGAAAGGTCAAATCGCTCCATCTCTCTGCTGCAAATCTCGTGGAACTTTCCCGGCTTACGTATGAGCAACATAACATACCCTATAATCCGACAAGGAACTTGCTTTTCGTAACAAACCTGACTCTTGATATCCGCGGGATTCATGGCACTCACCACAGCATGCCCGACTGGTACGCCGTACCGAGAGCTACCACCAAAATGGTGGAATACTGGGCTAAGACCATTAATTCCATGCCGAAACTTGTCCATCTCCAGCTAAACGGAAAATTTGGCAGCGTCATTAATATCCACCAGGATCACATCGGCTACGCTCTTGGCCGGCTGCTTTCAAGAGTGAAACGACCCCTTCAATCGCTTTCTCTGCACAACTTCGACATGAATGTATATCATCTACTCGGCTACCTTCCTGCTTTTAAATCGTCGTTGAAGAGTCTCGTCCTGGATAGAATTTTAATGTTATACTGCGACGATATAGAAGAAGAACCCTGGTTGACGCTGGCTACCTGGGCGGAGGACCATATGCAAGGAACTAGGATCACAGCCAACTATCCTTGTAACAATATGGTACGCGTTTCGAAATTCTCCCTCAAAGAAATGTCAGCAATGGGGATGCAAGTTACCGGATGGGAATTTTGAACATGAGACACAACTCAGTTTAAGGTCGTGATTAGTCCAACGGTACCGATTTATGATCATTTAGTTCAATACGTATTGAAGAGAGAACGGCGTTCCGGCTGTGACATGATCCACGCCTTTTTTAAAAGTATCTTCTATAAAAAAAGACCATTTTCCAGAGTGTATAACGAAAGTCTGGGGGGCTAAATTAGGGCGGTAGACCGCGCTTTTACATTAGATATCTGGATAGCAACAACATCACAGTCACGAGTCTCAACTGGCGAATCAATCTCACATATAGTTTATACGTGTCAACGGGCTACATTGACACTACGGCTATAGAACTCTCACCTAAATCCTGTATTGTCCAGAAAATTGAAGTAGTTGCTAGACACCCACCTCTCAGTTTATGACCTTGTGAATTACTGACTTTTCACGCAAGCACTGCTCTACCGTATCTCAATGTTAATTTTCTAGACAGCCGTTTGTGTCTTCTTCAAAATCCCTTGTTTAATTCTTCTCGATATTTAGAAATTCTAGAGTTTTGACTTTTTTGAGCCTGCTTTAGTGAACCGTCCTAAACGCTGCTTTAATCAGCCACTGTTGCGCAGTCGAATCGCAGCCATCGGTATTGCCTGAGCAGCTCTATCTTTCATGAAAAATAACATTCCATCTATAGTCTAAAGTGGTTCAATCGCTATCTTTTGTTCTGCAATCACCTTCCTAATTCCATCATAAGACCATTAACCGTCACACTCACTCAGAACATCCGCCTCACAGGAACAGCTCCAAGCACCATCATCTATCAATGTTAACATAAGCTTCCAATTCTGCCTACACAGCACGCAAGCCTATCCCATCCTCCCAGCAAATAGCCTCGCTGTACCACTCTATCTAATAAACTAGAATCGCACAAACAAAAGGGGGTGGTGGGATGATTTCAAATGTTCGACAAACTCCATGACCAAAAAGGGGGGATCCTAGTACTAGCATAGTGGTAGTAAAAGGGAAAGGGGAAAATCACAAAATGCCCCACTTCGCTCATGCTCAGCATCACACTCGTCATTCAAACCATTCAGCATTTTAATCTCATTCGTTCAGATCGCCCATACAATATCCCAATGCACATTCAGATTCGTAACCCACTTTTACCCAAAAAACGCGCGCACCGTCTGCTGCGTCTCCGGCGGCAGATTCGCCAGCAGCTGGTTGGCGTCCAGGCCGGCAGTTGTGACCAGCTGTTTCGCAGCGCCTACGATACGGCTGGCGGTTTGGCCTTGCAGGGTCTCGGCCTCAAGGGCTTGCGCAGTGAAGGTGAAGCATTTCGCGGCTTGGGACATGACGGCTGGATTTTGTCTATTGTATCACTTGTTAGTAGATGTTGAAACAGAGAGGGGTATTAGGAGGGAAAGGACCGAAGGAAAAGATACAAGGAAAAAAAAAAGAAATATTATGTGGCGCTTACTGGTCAATCAATTGCGCGAGGAAGCTGTAAGCGTACGGCGCTGCCTCCTCGTCATTCGTCACAGGGAGAGTATCAATCCAAGCCGCGACTATCTCTTGCACATTGCCCACCTTCGAGCTGTTATAGTGCAGGACCTTTGCGATACTAGCGCAGGCATTCTCCGTGGCAAAGACATCATCGTCGTCCCGCGCGTTGGGGCGCTGTGTCACTTGGAACAACATGGGCAGGCTCGCACTTACGAAGTCCGACCAGGCCTCTCCTCCTTTATGCGCAGCAACACCAATGCCGTACACAGCTGCTTGGCGATTTGCAGGCACGTCGTCGCGCATGCCGTCAACAAGGGGTTGGATAATGTGCGAGCTGTAGTTCCAAGACTGCGGACCGCAGAACTCCAACACATCATCGAAGATGCATATGGCCCACTGGCGTTGGGTCGGGTCTGTATTAACAACCGCCATATTATAGTAATTCAGCAACAGCTCCCAGTGAGGGAGGAAGCTCGTGCCTTGATTCTTGAAAATAGTATGGAATGCCTTGTTCATATCCGAGAGCAGATTCTGATCGTCTTCGATGGCGAATAGAGTCTCCTCAGACTGTTCTTCGCCGTCCTCCGTCTCGGCTTGCTCTTCTAGACGAGTCTTGACGCGTTCTTGATAGTCTTCTAACACAGATTTGGCTGACTCGACGAAGGTGCGCATATGCGTGCTTATAAGGCAGTTCTTGCCTATTACTTCAACACACTCATAGAAGCATTGGTACATCTCTGCCAGTGTGTCGATTGCGGGCTCGGTGCTAAGAACTTCGAGGACACGTTCCACGGTGCGCTCCCATAGCTGGCCAAGTTGTGCTGACTGGGCCCCATGCGCTCTCTTGTACGCATTGAGGAGTTGGGGTACACACTTCGCTGAAGCTACCCGTACGGGGTCGTGGAAGAAGAAGGCCAGCCCGGGTAGAGCGATCTTGTCCATGATATCATTAACGTATGGCTCAAAAGCGCCCTCGAGAACTTGAGCATAGATGACGATGAGTTCGATAGCCATATGCTTGTCGTCGAGTGTGCTAGTCTTAATGCCAATGACCTTGCCTTTAAGGGGGACAAGTTCCCAGCCTTCTTCTTGCTCCACCTGCGCGACCTGCTCTTCATCGTCGAGGAGCTGAATGTCCGCTTTGGCACCAGCAAGCTCGGTCAAAGGTGGGATGACTGCAGGAAGGTAGGGAAGGAAATCCTGCCCAAGAACTCGGCACATCCTACCCCAGCAGTGGAGGAGATATGATGCTTGCGGGTCATCGGCATCCGTAATGTTTTCTATTTTGATTAGTTTAATATCAGAATTTCCAAGGGGACATTCTTACGCTGAACGGTGCCAAGCACATTAACTAATGCAATGGAGTCTTGGCCCATCCGCTCTTTACCAACAGCAAGGGCTGAAGTATAATCAGTAGGGTTCAGTCAATTTGGGGGTCGTACTGACCAATCAATGTTGCACACTCCATGGCCTTGGCCCTAAGCAGCCTGTACTCCTTGGATTGCTCCTCGCGCAATACATTAAACAACAATGGCATCAAAGTATCATAATACCTTGAGAAAGCAGCCTCTGCAGAATCGGCAACAGTTGCAATCGTTGAAAGAGCTTGCTCTTGCACGAAGCGCTTTGGGCTCTGTAGGAGCAGGAGTAAATGGCTAAGGAGCTGGTCAAGGTACGGTTCAAGGACCGTCTTCTCTGCTTCCTCGCAGAAGTTGACAAGTGCCGCAGCAGCATGTGCCTGTACGCGAGGCTCCGATGACTCCAAGACGGGGATGATGTTGGGCAGGACGACTTGGTGGTACTTCTCTTGCATTGTGCCGGCAAAATCAGTGCTCATTTGCCCAAGAGCATTGCAGCCAGCCCAACGAACTCGTGGATGTGGGTCTCTGAGAGCAGGTAGAACCAGATCGAGGACCTTGTCTAGCTCTCCGATCATTAGATCCCGACAACCTTCTGAGATTGCAGAGATCGCCATAAGAGCAGCATGCCTGTCGCGCCAGGCAGAAGAAGTCATCATCCGTGGGAGCCAGTTGAAAGTCGGTGGCAAGATTGCTTGGCCTCCAAGTTTGTTGGCCAGTCTGTCCATGCATTGCTCGCCGGCCACATGGTTCATATCGCTCTCGTCAATGTCCAGCTACTAAAAGTTAGTAATGTTGTGAATTTGGGGGAATGATTTTACCTACATCTTCGGACGCGTTCCATTCCTCTGCATCATCGTCATCTATCCCAACATCAGTCATCAATGATAAGCATTGTGTGACCATATCATTCGTATAAGTTGGATCTTTGCGGCACATTTGAGGGTTATAGTCGGCAAATGTTGCCATAAGCTCAAGTGCGTTCTGCCGGGCCTGATCGCCAAGATCCTTATCCTGAATGACTGATACACTAAACATGACGAGATTATTGAATAAAGGCTTGAACATTTTAGGAGCCACTTCTGCTAATTCGATCAGCGAGATCAGTGCTTTGGTTAATTGTTCTGCATCGCCTGCTTCCTTGATAGGAGGCAGAATGTTAAGTATCTCGGGTATTAGTGCATAGTATTTTGGCTGGGATTTCTTGTTGATAGACCTGAAAAACGAGGCAAATGCTTCCATAGCGGCGATCCGAACCTTGAACGTTATTAGTACTCGAGATTCGAGTGGCGTTGGGTTGTTATATACCGAGACATCGTCGTCCTTGAATCCTCTTGTAAAGGCTGCTATTACGGTGTCTTCATGCTGCTTCTCTATTATGCCAGGTGTTGTAGCAAATATTCTGAAGGCGCTCTCTCGCTGACCGGGGTCATTCGATTGACTGGCTGTGAAGAGGGCTCCCAGCAATTCTGGCCACGGTTCACCTGGTACCATTTTTGTATCAGTAATTTTCTAGCCCAGCTGAGGGATTCCGATGCTGTACCTTCTTCTGTATACTGCCTAGCGATCTCTGCGACTGCATCTCCAATCTTATTCCTAACATAAGGCAGAGATTCGGCCGCTAAACAGTGTAACAGTTTGGCGCGAATCGCGTTTCTCTCTGGCGGTTGTAGCGTCAGGAATAAGTCCTTGGTCTGCCCTGACACGGGATCTTTGCGTGCTCTCGTAGCTATCCGCCTAAATAAGACTGCTGAGAATGAGCGTGTCTACCAACGCGGACCTATTAGCTCATTCTTATAAGTTCCATAAGGCAAACTATTCTCCTCACCGAAGGATCCTCCTGCCCTTGTATTTGCTCCGATAGGCCCATGAGCAAAATCTCCGGCCTATTTGTTACCCATTCTGTATTCAGTTGTTCTTCCGCTTGTGTACGTTCTACATTATCGGCAGCTTGTAACCCTTTGAGTAGCTGGCCCAGTGCGGCGTGCACCTCGGGTGGCAGCAAAGACATGGTGTGTTATGTAGAGGGTAAGTTAAGCTGGGCCTAGAAGTGCAAGGTGGGCGCAGATGCGCACAAATACTTGGGTTCCGCAAGGGAGGAAGATGATGTTCCAGGCTGAATGAGTGTGCTGCGGCCGGCTGAAAATACTCAAGAGAGATTCAAGGTCTTGCAAACACTCTGACAAGCTGTAGAGGTTCGCGTATCAAAGTGTATAAAAAATTCAGGCAGGGCTGTTGTTGTTGTTAGCGGGGTGAATGAAGGTGCGCGAGGCGCGAAAGCAAAAAAAAGTGTCCAACACAACGTCGACTCGGTAGGGTGGGCGTGTCGCCCGTAGTCACGGCGAAGCTACGCATGTGAATTTTCCGTTATCAAACCAATCATAACAAACTTAGTGCAATTTTGAAGGCCTGTTGGGCCTAAATTTTATTTAATTAATTAATTGAGTCCTTCCTTCATTGCCAAAAGCTACCGCTGAACCTAGAGTACAAAGTGATTGTTGTCTAATTGGGAGCTAGTGGATGAATCCAGGGATATAGAATGAGGAATATTGGTGCTACAGTCTAGGAATCAATATACGCGTCAGATATTAGAAATACGCTTCCTGTCGTAACAAAGCTATCGGTTCGAAGCACGACCCAGAGCAAAAACCGCAACAATTACCACTGCTAGTGTGACGATAGCTCCTGGAAGAAGTAAATCGTTCGGAACACCAGCAATCAGCTCTTCTTGCTTGGCAACAGATGACGGTTGCTGTCGATGATGCCTTTCTACAACCTCTTCTTCCTCGTCTTCTTCAAAATATCTCTTTCGCTCTTTCATAGCTGACCCAGGAGGGCTTGGCGGCTTGGCCAATGCGGGTTGTGGTTCGAGAGTAGTCTGGAGAGGGGGCTTCTCAGGATCGTGGACAAAAAGATCTACCTTATCTCTATTTGCCAGCCGTGAAAGGCCAATGGCTTCAACCAAATCGTTGTCCGTAGTAATCGATACAGTGTCACCTTCATTATCAAGGTAGCTGAGAGCGAAACCAGCTTTTGAAAGTTTGCCGTCTTCGAAAGTTGGAGTACCGCCAATAGATTCTACTTCAGATCCCAGCTTTCCAGCAACACGTGAGATGAGATCTTCGATACCCCCTGAAGCAGCAACTTGCAGTCGATGGACACGACCACTTGGTGCCTTGAATTTGAACGGAAATGGTATGTCCTCCAATGGTGTAGCTTGCGCGCCAGCAAGAGCAGAGTGCGCAGGTGAGTCAGCTCCGTGGTGAGAAGCCGATTCATTAGGGAGGACACTATCTCCACGATCAATTAAACTCGGTCGGCCTATATCAGGCGACATAACCGATCGAGCATCAGGAGTCTGGGGTAGTCGACTTCCGCCTTCACCAGACATCATAGATTCGGTTTCATTGTCTAGAGAGAGCCAAAACTTATTCCATGCGGGGCCTTCGCTGTCTTGAGTAGTGATATTGTTGATCTGATCCAACAGTGAATATTGGTGATAAATATCCAACGCTCTATGGTACTTACCTGATCTAAAGTAGCATACGTCAGTTTAAGGACATCTACCATTCCAACAATTTTGTCAGCTTCACCCATTACCGGCAGGTTCAGGTAGTGGCCGTCTACGACTGTTAGCAAACATATGAAACACTGTGCAAGGCAGCCATACCGTGCATTTTGCGTAGAGCAGCTTGAATGCTCATATCCATCGGCGCGAAGTCTGGATGGGGGGTCATCACTCTAACCACACTACAAGTAGCAGGATCAAGACCCGCAGCAATAACACGAAGAACAACATCTTTACTTGTGAAAATGCCAGTTACAGAGCCTTGGTCTTGCACAAGAACTGCAGTGGTATGGTTTTCCTTCATGAGCGCAGCTGCTTCCTTAACGGATGTGCGGACAGAGACCGTTGTAGGTGGTAGACCGGTTAGAACAGACTCAAGGGTTGGCCCAGACATCTTATGTCGGATTGCTTCCACATATTGAATGATTTGTTGTGGCTGGCTTGAACCAAGCTCAGCCTGAACGCCCTCCAGAGCATCGTAAAGCTTCCGTGAGGAGCTGTATGCACGTTCAAGTTTTTCCATTGCATCATAAAAGCATTTTGTGATATCCAGTATTCCAGAGATATCGTGATTCTCATCCATTACGGGCAAATGCCGGAACCCTTTCCTGACCATAAGGTCCAATGCGTCTGTGGCACTTGTATCGGTCTTGGCGCAAAGAGGGTTCTTCGTCATAATCTCTGCAATGGTAACATCTCGAGCATCGATTCCTGCACCCACCACTCGGAAAGCAAGATCCTTGGCCGTGAATATACCAGCAATCCGCTCATCGTCATTTGTGACCAGAACGCAATCTTCCCGCTTCGCCGCCATCAATTGAGCTGCTTCGGCAACAGTAGTGGCCGGCTTGATCTGTAGGGCCGGGCTAGGCTTGAGAGCGAGCACAGTCCCAGGTGGTGCTTTTCTTGTCGGACGGACGCGACCTCCTGGGTTCTTCTTTTTGTTGAGATCCGTCTCAATCTTCCGCCGAATAGCCTTTGAATGGATTAGCTACAACCTATAATCCCAAAGCTGCATGGAAATGCTATCACTCACTTCATCCCTTTTTGTCTGCTTCTGTCGACTTGCACTGAGTGTTGAAGCGCCGGCATCGCTCTGTGACGTGTGCGAGTCAATAGCAGGTCGAGGTATGCCGGAGGGACTGTTCGTGAACGGGGCCTGCCCCTTGGACTTAGGCGCGCCTCTGAAGGTGCCGGTGGCAGACATTATGACTCTGAAACAAAGCTGCAGCAGATGCTGGCTCTCGCAGTGGATAGTTGATCGGGGTATTCCACGAAAGCGTTTCTTATTCGAGGGCGTCTGGTGATGCAGGAAAAGATCCCTGGTTGCCAGGTCACAGAAACAGAAAGTGCCACCGTCGCTGCAGTTTAAGGCGCAAGAATCAACAACGAGATATAGATATCGTTAAGCAGCTTGAGTGGGAGTAATTATTCACTATGTACTAATGAAAGTATTTCAAGCACAAATTCGTCTACTCACCGCTCATCAGCAGCTGATATGCCAAGAGAAAGATGGATAAGATAATCTGGCGGCTGAATCTCGGTCTTCGCTTCGCCCACAACGCTTCAATTTCGACATTCTCATTAGCGACGCCGCCACGAACGTAACGAACTCTGAACAGCAACCTCCCCGCTGACTCTTAGACAGGTAATCTTAGGTATTTCCATGAGAAGCGGATCGCCTTGAGGCAGGACTAATGATATTGCAGATTCAGCCCACCATGGTCAAGAAGCGAGCGTCAAAGTATGGTCATTCGCAGACGGTTCTCAAAGCAAAGGAGAGACTAATTTGAGATACAGCGGCCGAAACAAGAAGGGTCGCGGCCACGTCAAGCCCATCCGCTGTTCCAACTGCTCGCGATGCACACCAAAGGATAAAGCGATTAAGAGATTCACCATCAGGAACATGGTTGAGTCCGCTGCCATTCGTATGTTTCCTAGGACCCGCTACTTTCAAGCTCTCAAAGAGAACCCGAGATCATTATTGCATGAGAGAATCGATATTATAGATCTACTTCAACTAACAACTATGGATAGGTGATATTTCCGATGCGTCTGTTTTCCCCGAATACACCGTGCCGAAGATGTACCTGAAACTTCAATATTGCGTATCCTGCGCTATCCACGGCAAGATTGTTCGGTATGCTCTCATCCTACCCAACTACGAGCGATCGTGTTTTAGCTGAAATGAATAACCAATACTTTATGTCTCAATTAGTGTCCGTTCACGGGAAGGTCGCCGAAACCGTGCCCCGCCACCACGCGTGAGGTACAATAAGGACGGAAAGAAGGTCAACCCTCAGCAAGCCGCTAAGACTGCTGCTGCTGGAGCTGGAGTATAAGTAGGTGGCTGAGAAAGGGAACGAGTAGACGAAGGTGTGGCGCCGGGCATGGGTCTTGCTGGTCCTTTCTACATGTTATAATGGAATTTTTGCATGATTCCTAGGAGCTTCTAGCAGACGTAACGACATTATGGATTTCGAACGTCGCACTAAAAGATGGCATCGCCACTAGCTAAAGAGCTTATACCACAAAATATACAATGCGATCTGCCTCGCCATGGGTTCTCCAATAGCCAGCATGTTCTCCATATGTCGTAATTTCCGGCTTCAATCTCGGTATTGGAACGCGGTGAAATAGCCAAGCTACCGCTGCACGATGCGTCGTCAAACCGAATTTGTTTGAATAGTCTCATACTGTTGGTATTACAATCTTACAACAAAAGTATTTATGCCTGTGGTCCCGCGCGCGCCCGAAGCCCAAGATCCCCCAAAAAAACAACAATCACATTAATTCATACAGCCCATATCATCTTAATCGTTTCGTTTCATAGTATCCACCAGACCGATATCCGCAGAACTACTTGGTGTTTCCTGCCCCTCTCCATCTGCACTCTCTTCGGTCGGCTCACCATCATCCCAGTCCTCTACATTTTCATCCCAATTATCTAGTTCTTCCTCCACTGTTTGTGCACCCGCTGGCCTAATAACACCAGACTCCTGTTGCCCAATATCCCCCCCGAGCTCTACATCCACTCCATCTATATCATCACCTGCGACTGCGTGGTAGCTTCGAGCTGCCCGTTTCCGCTCTAGCATCCGTTTATGATACCAATTGCAGAGTGTCATGGCCAGAAGGGATCCGGTGATGTTGGCAAGGATATCGTAGTAGTCAAAGTCACGGCCATTCTAGGGGATATTAAGCTTATACACGAACATATCAAGCATTTAGAATACGTACCGGCAATATACTTTGGATGATTTCAGATCCGAAGCCAAGGGAAAGCGGGCAAATAATAAAGGTAAGTTGGAGAACACGCCGGCGGTTAGTTTCGAGAATCCAGTAGAATAGTATCTGGAGATTTACATTAGATTACCCTAGCATAGCTTATGGGAAGCATACATACTGTGACGAGGAAGAAGGTTATGAAATGTAGGACTTTGTCGCTCTGCTTGTATGTCGGTATGTTATATTGCGAGGGAGAGAATCCGGCTAATGCAGCTACCAGACAGACGCCAACAAAGGCACCTGACATGCCGTTATCAATCCGCTTTCCTATGTATGTGTATCTGCTGTACCCGCTGAGGCTACAGCTATCATACGATATGCGACATTGCGGAGCTCCGAAACTTACCTGCGAATGGTTTTCGTATCCGCATATTCGGTGTCGGAATAGCAGTGGCGGCCAGATGCCTTTCACTCCAAAAGTCGACACATGGGGTTTTTATTGAGAGATCTGAGAGCTGTTGTGGTGTGTAGCGTGGGTATTGAAGCTTTCCAGAGGATTTGGACAAGCTTCCGCTTCAGCCTTGACGCTGGTCAGTGCCAAGCATTTAGTGCATTAGGTAATTAGAAGCCTTAGGCAACCCCATTGCTTCTGCACTCCAACCTTACTACATTTTCATGGCGAGTCTTGAGAACTATATGCACAGCTTCAGGCATCGTGAATATGCTATATTGAAACGGAGTTTCAAGTCCTCATTGCTGTTGTGCTATGGCAAATACGAGTGCAAGATATCCGATGCCTGGAGTGATAATGCTTATCATCTGATTCGCCCATTCTGCAGATTTGCCCGCCAGTAGAGGAAGAGCTATTGATGCTATACCTTGCAGTTGAGTCGGTGTATTGGCCATGGTATGTTGATTTGACTTCGATGACACGCTGCATCGCACTGTTCATCACCTGTGCGAACTTTCCACTTCGGCAAAGGCCCTCAACTGCCGTCTTCAAGGCATTCTCCATGGAGTTGTGAATGCTTTGGACCGACATATCTAATGTATGATCAGGCATCTCAGATCTTATCTTGGTGTTTGGGGCCTTTTTATCCAAGAAGTCGAGTATTGTTTTCTGAGTCTCAGGAGCGGTAAGTCTTTTTTGCTCCAGAACGCCCTCAATAAGAGCTGGTCTCTTATACTGTTCAATAGCATAGCTATTGAGACTTTTAATATCATTTCTTCCTCCAATTTATCCTCCGCTAATACAGACTAATGGTCGTTGACTGCAACACATATCAGTCTACGTATCTTAGCCGTCCAAGAAAACCAATGGCTGACTCTGACTTACAGTTGCAGCACAAGGGCTAACATGAGCGCAAACTTAGTATCACTGAGTGACACACGGAATTCTTGAATCTTGGCTTTGTTTTGTGCAGTCTTGAATTTAGACCACAATCGGGCGGCGCGAGAGTCTTTTTCGGGAATCCTTGCGGAAATTTGGGTCGATTTCTTCCGCGATTCGGTTGAACAGCTTGAATCATCTCAGCATAACATCAAACAACTAAGTACGAAGCCCCTTGGGTTACCATAATTTGGCCTTGACAACAGTCGAGTCCAAACTTCATTGCAGAAGTTTGATTCTGGTCCAAGGAAATCTCCTCGAGCACTGTGGAGAGATAGAGCGGGTCTTCAGCGATTACAGCGACATGATTAGGTGCTTCTTTAATCGAAACCCAGAATTTGTACAGTTTGGCGAAACCTTCTGCAAGCTGTGATGATAGCGAAACGACTGCTAGAACTATTCGACATTTAGGATCTTAGTGATAGTAAAGTCACAACGGCCTTAGCTTACCACTCGCAGCACCTGATAGACCGTCCATTATGCTCAATAGGTTATATCGAACGTAAATGATGTGCTTTTTTTCATATGGTTGAAACAAGGGAGCCGCTATCCAGTATCTACTGGAGATACAATGAAGAGAACAATGGAACAGAGCATTATGCGGGCAAAAGCAAAAATCGGGTGAAGACCAGCGATCATCAGCCTCAACATATGGATGAACCCAATGAAAAATCTCAATCATCGAATTGGGTAGTCTCCATTCTACCGAATCATGGATATGCGGCTGAAGGTGTATGAGAGACTCCTTGGGAAGTGTCAGCCGGGCATGCTTGAATCCTTGCTGCAGACGCTAGCCTGTATCCCCACTTCACGATCGAAAGCCTCGTGATAACTAGGATGGCCTTGGTAGGTTCCACTGGTGTTTTCTACTTCTTCGTGAGGCTAGTGAGATTTTGGCCGTGCGCGCTCACCGAGAGGCGCTATTTCACCTGCGGCTTGCATGCAGCACTGCTCGTTGACAGCCTCGTGGCGCTAGTTAAACGAGGGTTTTTACCTGGACCATTGAGGAAATGAAAGACGAAAGTCGAGGAAACGGCGGTATCTTCATGGAGAGCATAACAGACGGAGAGTCCGCTTCAGCAAGCCATGCCAGGAACAGGTGCAACTTTCGATCAAGCCTAAGCCCTCTGTAATAAGGCTTCAACGAAGTGATTTTTTCTAGCGTGGATGGTTAGCTGTGGGGCTTAGGCCGAAGATTTATGTTTTTTCGGCCAAGCTTTAAGGTTTAAATTTTCAGGTGAGGTTTTAGGGAACACAATAGAATCAGCCGCTTGTCCATTTAGCCTCATAACACGGTCTTTCTCCGATGAAGCTGAACAGCTGACAGCTGCATACGTCGCTGCCAGGTGCCCAGTGAACGGCCAAGAAGCCTCATTTCTTCATCAGAAGTGATTTCCGTAGAGGCATGATTGGGTCGTTGAAAGGAGCATGGTCGAGAGTGGCAGTTTGTAAAAATCTTCCTGGTGGTAGTGGCAGGTCCTAGTTATCCAATAGGTCGCCGAAGACTTTGCAAGCTCACCGCTGACTGCTCATTTGTTTGTTGGCAACTCACAACTTTGGGCGTACTTTACAGCTTGGAGGTATGCTAACAGCGAAACCCACTGAAGTTGCGAGACAACGGGAGGAATGATAAATCGTGATGCCTGACCGATTCAGGTTGTTTCGCACAACTTCGGCTAAGGCCCGATGCCAAGATGTTGTGTAACTGGATTGAAAAAAACATAAGGGGTCGTTCGGTTGCGATCTGGAGGCCTCAGATTCAGTTCAGAACAGAGTTGATCTGGAGCTCCAATCTGATTCTGAGGCGACTGTTCGGTTGAATTCCAGTTCAACTTGACTTCAGCCACAGATTTTTGATGTTCCTCTGACCACCCAAAAAACGCGCTAAAACCAGGCGCACTCTACCATATATAGAATCTGAACTGAGGTCTTGGCGTCAGTTCAAATAAGGAGCTCGAAGCTCCTCAGTTGAACTCCAGATTAATCTGAAGGCTTCAGATTGCACATGTCCGTGCAACCCATAGAGCCACAGACGCGTGTCAAATCGGGAAGGAACGCGTTCTTTCTGCCGGACTTTCAGTTCAGATTCAAAAGCGTCAGATTGCAACCGAACGACCCCTAAATAAACATAAAAATGCCAACATAAACATACTCCGCAAAATATTCATATCATTAAGAGTTCGACGATCGGCTTGGAAAGTTGAGGGTCGTAAGGCAGCATAATATATTCCGTGTGCAAAAACATCTATACTAACAGATGGCGAGAATAAAACTCTGAAAGAGGTACCAATACAAATTCTATAAACGTCTCTTAATCCCAACCGTGCATCCATATCCGACCGTATCCTCTCAGTGCTTGATGACCCCAGCACTAAACATACTATGCCAAAATAGATTCCAAGGCCATCCCAACCATATCTTTCCAAACAGATTCTATACAATATGTCTGACACCAAATGCTTATCAAAGGATTAAAATATGGGCTCCCAGGGTGAGGGATGGTGACGCGGAGGATTAGATCGACGACCCGGCCGATTTATGTTGTCGTAGGCGCGACCGCAGATTTTCTATGATGACCAGTGAGTCAGTGCAAGATTACTTCACTGAGTACATCACGAGAAACACTAACTTCTTTAGATCCCAGACCTCCTCTGTAGAGCCAAGATAGGACTCATGTTTATCGGATCGAAACTCGCCTGTCAACAGGTCGTACTGTCGGTGTCGGAGGATTAAACAACTCTTTTCATAGAGATTGTTTACAATTTCCTCGTCAAAGCTGCTATCATTATGGTGATTAATGGCTGCTTTCACCCGTTGCCACTCGAACTCAGATGGTTCAATAAGGACCAGCTGTGACGAAAGAAAATTGACCTCGTCAGACTAGTATCCTCGTGGCATTGCGACAGGAGTTGTGGGGATAGGAACAGCTCGTCCATGTGCTAACATCATGAGTGTGTATATATATACCACGAAGACTATTCGAATTTACCTGGAGTATCGTCCCATCTAAGTCCAGACTTAACACCCGTTTGTACTGGGTTTGATTGAAAGCTAGCAGCTTGGTGAAGCTGTCCTGCTAGGTGGGCTCCTGGCCCGCGGAGGTTTGCACGACAATTGGGACAAGGTTGACTTTGTAACGATCCTTAGCATCCCTCAAAAGCTTGCCTTCTTCGCTTGTGCTGCTGCTATTGGCATCCGGTACCTCCCATTCCGGTGGATACATCATGACCCGGTCTGCCTTCCTAAGCGATCCAAAGCTTCGAACATCATAACAGAGTTGCAGAGATAGTTGCTATTCGTGACGTATTGAGTGTAGGCAAAATCTAACCAGTGAACGTTGGTGAAGTTGACGATATCAGACGGTTCCAGGGTATTTCCAGTCGCGTTATGCCTGGACGCTCTATATCTGTCCAAGTAGAAAGGTGAGAGTGATGATCTGAGGAAGGCAATACCAAGTAGACACATCAGCGCAATAGCGATGGCATTGCGTATTCTTCTCGAGGCTAGCCAGCTTCCCCATGGCAGCCAAATTTTAACTGGTGTTTCCGAATCCTCCGACGAGCGTAGTGGTGAGTATGTACGGCTTGAAAACATCTGGGTCGTCCATTGAGCGAGGATGGTACAACTTCAGGTTTGAAAGGCGACAGAAGGGTCTGGTTATGGAGGAGACAAAAGGTATAGGATATCATGTCCGGTTTGACAGTTGTCTGTTTCTAAGAGTTTCTATGGCGAACGCTTTAGTGATTGTTGACCTGACATGAGGTGCGTCTCGGCCTTGGTAGGCGCCCCGTAAGTTCCGATAAGTGCGGCACAGTATGGACACTCGTCGGCCTGGCATCGATCACGCTTAGATCAGGGGTGCCCTTGATCCACCCACTTCGTGTATTTAATGAGGCTCCAGAACCTCTCGCAATAAACCAGAGTTCTTATTCTTAATCGTCCTGTTCGACAACACTGACGGTAATCCCCCATCTCCCCCAACCCGAAGCGCTCTTTTCGCAGGGAAGTCGGGTTTCAAATCCCCTCCTCCTTCAATTTCACTGGTTGGATGATGTGGCACAGCAATCTGATGCGCGTTCGTGACGGGATTAGAATCCTTTGCATAACCCTCCTACCTAATAGGGATTAACACATGACGCGTACAAATCGCCGCGTGCCTCTAACGTTTTTCCGATCCGTGTACAAACTGATGCAAGAAATCGCGTGAGGGTTTGAGTAAATAGCTTGTGGTTGGATGGTCGCCTGGGATCGAGATAAATAAGTGGGGATGAAATTTCGGCATAGATCCCTTCAGTTTTCCTAAATTTATTGACAAGAAAATCACTTCTCATTTCTGCTGTTCCCATTTGAATTTTCGTGACACAAGTGGATAAAAAGTGCAATTCCAGGACTGAAACAATACCCACGAGATAAAATACCAAAGAATGCAAGCACTGATGTAGTGCGTGAGAGAAGAATTTCGGGAGATAGAAGGCTATTGAGATAGTAGGTAGGGTTTATAGAAGAATTGGATGGGTTGGATGGTAAAAGTGTAGCCTGCGAATGAAACGAGAGAAACTCGACTTTCTATGAATTGGATATTCCTTTCCCTATATTTCATATTCTTGCATATGCTCTTGAATTTCGAAGCTCTTTACCATGTGTTGTTCTTTATCAGAAAGCTCAAAGGAAACAATACAGTAATACGAAACAGATAAAGCTTGCACACCGCCCGCGTGCTGTTTGTAGATCTTCATACCAGTTTTCGATGAAGCCAAACCCCTGGTTAGGAGCTGTCTGGGACGGGCAGATGCACCAGGCTTCTCGCAGACGACATCTAGCTCCTAGATCTCCATCAGTGGTTCCTGGTATCCTATAATATACCCTTTATTAGACCTACCTAGTTATGCGAAGTTAGCTAAATGTTTGCAGCGCTGTCTGAATGCTTGTTGTAGTGTTTGCCAGGAGCTGCTCGCCTGGCAGGTGGCCGTTTTGTAAGGCTCGGCTTGGCTTCCGAGGTTCCTCCGTGGAAGACCAACTCAATTGCAACTTCACTCCTCTCCAGGGCCGCTCTCGCGCACCCGCTGTCCATACTTTTTATCTCGCGACGCCGCCACCCCATCCCATATTCATCAAAAAAACTCGCTCGCTTGATTTGACGATCCTCACGGTTCCTTCGATGCTTGGTTTCATCTCCTGGCGACAGCTGTACGAGGTTCTGAGGACGCCCGCAGTGGCTTCTCAACCACCGCGAGAGGGGCGTGCCAAGAACTGAAACCGAGACCAGCGGAATATGTTCGCGGCCAACAACCCATCCCATCGACCATCATCGCGACAAGGCAGCTATGGCGCGCATCGTCTCTCCGGTCAACTCTCCAATGCGATCCGACTCCGAACGCCAAATATGAGCGATGACGGCGCCATGTCTAACGGGTCGGGTAATAATTCCGGGGAGGGGGGGGATACAATGGGGGAGGAGGATCCTCGGGCTGCAGAGTTCAGAGAGCACTTCGAGCTCACCGAAGCGCGTCTGATGGCCGCCTTGGGAGATGGCAAGAAGGTTGACAGTCGCGATGGAATGGATTTGGGCAATGATGCACCCCAAGAGACTGCCTCGGCGGTCGAGGAGCCGCGTCCTATAATCACCCCAAAGAAACCTGCTAGAACTATCGACGAGGACGATTACGGCGATGACGATGAAGGCGATGATGAAGATGAAGACCGCGCATCACCTCTATTCTCTAAGAGTGCTCCCAACCCGGGCTCCCTCACCACCCTCGATCCGCCAAGCCTTAAGGTACCCCCATTGCTAACCAAGCAAGGCATTGAGCAGACAAGTACACCTAACTCAGAACAGATCAAGACATCGGATGATGTACGAAAGAAGCTTCAGCAGGACAAAAAGGCGGAGGAGGATGCTGCCAGGAGAAGCTTCCACACTCTATTCTACACTCTGGAGAATGACCGGGACGCCATGTTGGAGCAGCAGAAACTTGATGAGTTAGACCGACAGGTCGAGACGGAAATGTCTGGACAAGCAGCCAACACCACCAGCAGTGGTGCTGGAGCCCCCGCGCAGCAAGGCACGTTGAGCACTACCAACCTCGGAGCTTCCAGCCTAACCTTGAAGCACCTCATTGCTCGCATCGATGCCAAGAGAGATATGGTTCACGCTACCGATGCGCAGCTCCGCAGCCTTATAAGCGAAGTACGAAAGAACAGAAGTAAATGGGCAAACGAGGATCGCATCGGCCAAGAAGAGCTCTATGAGAGTATGGAGAAAGTTCTAATGGAACTTAAAGCTACAGAGCATGCGCACCCTTTCCTACAACGTGTTAACAAACGAGAAGCTCCCGACTACTACATTATCATTAAACATCCTATGGATATTGGAACGATGATGAAGAAGCTCAAGCAATTACAATACAAGTCGAAGAAGGAATTCGTCGACGACTTGATGCTCATATGGTCGAATTGCCTCAAATACAACGCTGATCCAGCACACTATCTTCGGAAAAAGGCCCTCTATATGAGGAAGGAAACTGAGAAGCTGGTGCCTCTGATACCTGACATCGTGGTCCGAGACCGCGCAGAGGTGGAAGCGGAGGAGAGGAGGATACGGAATGGGGATGTGGACATTGATGGTGCAGAGGACAGCGAAGATGGTATGTGGTGAAGTAAATAGCTTACAGATCATGACGCTGACCGACATTGCACTAGAAGAACCTATCATGGCTTCGCGTGGTCGGAAAGCGCCAAGCAAAGGGGGCAAAGGCGCAAACCCCGCTCGGAAAGCTCCACCAGCAGGTCTGGAGGGTACACCTGGGCCTGAAAGCAAACCACCAATGCCATCATTAAATAATGTGGTGTCCAATCTCAAAAACGAATTCTTACGGACCGACATAGATTTGTCGATGGAGGGTAGTTTGAACGGCTTCTCAACCCCGCCACCTGGAACTCTCACCCCTATCGGACCAAACGGTATCTTTCGTAGTGGCGCTCCAGGTAGCCAGGCCGATGTGTCAGAGGCTGATGGTACTGGAAATTCTGTCAGCGGTCTTACTTTAGAGACTGAGGATGCAGATCTTGATGACCTGGAGTACAAGACCTGGAAGCAGATCACAAAAAAAGACAGAGCCATAATCGCCGCTGAAAGGAATAGACTGTTTCGTGGTGACCATCTCAACGTCGAAGAACCCGCAATATTAAGGAGCAAAGCTAGCATGAGACGATGGTTACGTCATCGCAAACAAGCACTCGAAGAAGATACTACTGAAGGCATCTCTGCTCCAGATGGTAAAGATGGTGTTCAAGGTACCTCTGGTGAAACTTTAGCAGAGGGAATAGAGGGCGAGGATGAACGTCAAGTCCCCGACTACTATGATTTAGTATCTGCTATCCCCGACCTTGTTGACCGCTTAAAATGGGTTGAAGATTCCGAAGGCCAAGTTATCGACCAGGCTGAGGAATTCATGCGAATGGTGCCAAAGGGATATTTCACTTCCCCAGAGAGTACCCTGACCAAGAAAATGGAGGCCAACATGCGACAGATGCAAGACACACGGAAGATCTGTGCTAAGATTGGCATCGTCAAGCAGATGCAGCTCCAATCACAGGTAAAGTCTGGTTAAACAGTCTAATGATATTACTAACCGCTTTACAGATGTACCAGAACCAGTTTCAAAAGTATGATCCTCAACCTTTTGTCGAGGCTGATATCGAACCTCTGGTCGTCTCAGATAATGGCCCTATCATGTCTCCGTACGTCTGTCGCGCCGCGCTTCAGCGGAGCGTTGGCAAAATTTTCTACCACGCCGGATTCGAAGAGTTTCAGCCGTCTGCTCTCGATGCCGTTACAGATATTGCTAGCAACTTCTTTACACAACTAGTCCGTACCCTTGGTGTGTATCGTGAGGCGCCTAAAATGAAGGTAGAGGATGCCTCAGGGAACGCGGTTGGCGCCCAGGCGGCTTTGAAACCACGGTTCACTCGCGAGGAAACTATACTCCACTGCTTGCACGAGAATGGTGTTGATCTCGAGACACTTGAGGGCTATGTGAAAGAGGATGTTGAGAGACTAGGCTCCAAATTGGCCGCTATGCATGATCGCATGAAGTCGCATCTTGCTGAACTATTGGTAAGCAATCTACAACCAACCCCCTATAAATACAAGTCACTGATTTAGGCTTGTAGCGTCCCGCTCTTGATAGTAGTGCTGGTGTAGATGGCGCAGGTGCCTTTAATGACGGGAGCGAGCAATTCGTTGGAGGAGACTTTGCAGAAGATATCGACGAGGACTTCTTTGGCTTTAAGGAACTTGGCCTTGATAAAGAATTTGGTCTTGCATCGCTTAGCGTTCCACTTCATCTCTTACAAAATAGGATGCACAACGCCTTCCAGGCCCAGAATACGAGGTTTGTCTTCGATCTCATATCCCTGCCCATTTTTTGTGGGAAACTGAAACTAAGATTTTGTACAGCAACACGTCAACTACCGGTGTCCTCCTGGAACAACCCCCTCCATTTGAGCCTGTCACTATCCGCAACGTCACATCCCAGATCGGCCTTGTGCAGGAATGGTTTCTCGCCAAACTACGTGAGAACAACGACGAGCCCCTCCTCGAAGACGAAGACCTACCTATCAAACAACGCTTTCCAAAGCCACGTCTTCCTCCGACAGGCAAGATCTCCAGCCCTCGAAAGCGCCCGCTCAGAGAGCAGCAGCAAATGGCGCGCAAAAAGCGGAAGCTGGACGAGGGTAAAGATGACAACGCTGCGAATGCAAATGGCCCTGGGGCAGTTAACGGGAACGGGCTGCTCAAGGGGCTGGGTAAGCCGGTGGGTAAACTAAAACTTGAGATGCCTGGTCATCAGAAAGAGAATCAGGCTACGGCAGAGCCTGAAAAGGATGATGGAAGTGCAGTGGGTATGATTAGTCCAGAAAGTATTGGCGCGGCCTAGAATCATCATGTCCTCTGGCTTGCGTTTCGAAAGATACCTCGGTTGGATTCGGTTGAGACGGTGAAATAGTTTCTCTCGGCTTAAGGTTCGCTTATCTAATGCATGGACGCAAAGGTATAGTTCGAGTGGGCGTTGATCTCGATACTATTGGATCTTGTAGCCTACGGTGATGGGATTGTTATTTCTTTTATGTGTAATTTTACTCCTTTAGGAGCCGGGATGAGCATTGTTCGCTTCTGGTGTTCACGCGGCTTCGTATCTTTTTTTTTTCCTCTTCCATGGCTGGTGCCCTCATTTCACTCTCGTCATTTCTCTTTATTGTTTTGTCCATTTCTCATATTCACGAGAGTCGAATGAACGGGACGGCACGGTTGAGCAGGATGCGGTATGGGCCAGTTATTTTCTACCGTGGGTAGGTGCGGGAGCCGGTTGGCTTGCAGATCTGGCGCAGGCGTTTTTGTCCTCAATGGGTTCTGGTCGGGAATACGAACGGGCGGATTGGGTGGCGGGCGGTTGTATACCCAATGCCTTGGACTTCATTATTTGTTTCATTTTAAATCTCACCAGAGTTCTAGAGCGGGACCGAACAAGGGGCTAGTGAGGACGTTTCTTTGTATATACGGACGCCGTGTGGAATGTCCCGGGGGTAGCGCGCTCTAGAGTAATACTAGAAAATCCGATTCGTTGATTAAGTGGTTCATAGGCTAGATATAGTGATGACTGACTTTGATGTAGCTCAGAATTTCTCTAGCTTGGGTTACTAAATTGCTTGTTGCGCAGCCAATAATGTCATGAAAAAGAGAGGTGGAGCTGGACTGGGTTTTTATAGAGTGAGCACCTTGATCAAGTAGCATACAGTGAGTCAAAGCTCTTCAACGAATTGTTTTTATGTCCTTAATAAATATTCCTCAATGCTTCATGCTGATTCTCTACATTCCAACAGTATCAAAATTTCCCTTTGCAGTAGTTGCCCTCATGAGTGTCATACCTAGAAAAACAGACGAGTAGAAAACGATAGCTACCAAGATTGCTCAACTGACTTATACGTAGAGGATGAAAATACCAAAGCATCTCTTCTGGTCATTGTTTGTCCTTCGGAGTCATTGTATCGCCCACCTACACTTTCCTGCTTTTATCCTGTCTCTGCTATATTATTGATTTGAAATGTCTATTTCTCCGCTTCAACAGTAGATAGATTCACGGTTCTTCGACTCACGAGTCACTACCCGAACTAGATGGCTGCTCGCCGTCCAATTGGCGTTTCCCAAATCCAGTATATTCTCGATCTCTTCCACTTCTCCGCCGAAGCTAATCTCTCATCCTGCCTTCTCACCTATGATGCCTTCCTCGCCCCTTGGGCAGTCTACCGCGACAGCTTCCCCCGGGGCCCGCGCTACAAGCCACGGTGTCACGGTCCGGAAACCCGAGATCTCATCCCGCTAGTAACGCATGCAATGGAGCATGGCGTGCTGCGCGAGGACTGCAGGGATATGGAGGCCAGTCTCGATATCCAGTACCACCAGGTGCTGTTCTTTGCAGCGCTGGTGCGGAATCTGGAAGCAGCGGGGGAGGTTTTCCATGGCGCGGGTGAAGTATCTCGTCCAGGCATGATTTGCGCGCTCATCCAGCTTGCAGGGTTGTTAAGGGCATTATAAATCTGGCACAGGGAAGCTAGGTCAGCTTGTCAAGCGCGCAAGTCCATCGAGGGCATATTTTGAGCGCTCAGGGCGGTTTATCGGTGACGTTTTCAAGAATAAGGGAATGCTACTGGACACGAACTCGATCGGAGAGGGAAGCGGTGTCATCATCAAAGACGAGGAGGAAGAACGGGATGAGACTCGTGTGCGGGTATGGAACGATGGCATACTCTGACGGCATCATTTGTTGCCCTTGTAGAGTCCAGAGGGAACTGCTTGATTGTCAAATAATTGCTTGTGAGGCCTGGCAACATGTTGTGTGCATGTTTGAGGAGAGCCCTGAATGGGATTCAAGACCCTACTTGTGCCAGCAGTGCAGCCCCGAGTCTTACGAGAATGGCGAGAGGGAGCTTGATCCACACCAGGCAGTTGAAGACAGAACACCCGACCACGTGAAGATCGTAAGCAGTCGCCGCACCGAAATTCTCCGTGATAATGAAGGGGTGAAACTACATTTACAACAACTAACTTGGACTCCTTCCCTCTTGCAATCAACCTACCTGGCAGCCGGATCCGCCCTCAGCTCAGCTCTATCCGTATCCAACTCGACTTTAGCTCCCACCAGCGGGAAACGACTTCTAAAAGGTAGAAGCACGGGCTTGAAAGGATACATTGGTGCTCTTCGGGAACAGAAGGCCCTAATTAGCATACATCAAGGAAATATTGCGGAAGGAGACATTACTGCTCAATAACATGAACTTCTGGATGCAGCTCGATGGGAGTACGAACAAAAAGCGGGATGAACTGGTCGCGTTCGGAGGGCCCACATGGAGTACGAAGACAGCAAAGGAGTTTTCGGGAAGTGGAAATTTGGAGGAGATTACGTAGGGAGATAATCTGAAGACAAAACTTCTTTTCGAAGTTAATTTCGAGGAGAGGGAATGTAAGAGACTGCAACTAACCGCATTTGGCGGCGTTCCGGGGTGTATGCTTGAAACGAAAGACTTCATTGTGGCGTTAGCTGTCAAGTGATCTGGGTTTGGATCTTGACCGTGAAAAAGAAGATGGCTGCTGCTCTCTGCGATATTTGGATTTCCTAAGCATCTTAGGAAAAGACCTTTTTGTCCACTTTGAAGATAAGGTATTGGTTGTAAGCGCTGTGTGGCTAGACTCTTAGGGTTTCCCAGCCTACCACACCACCAGGCCAAAAACGTAGGTCAATGTTCGTAACAGAAACGGTGATTCGAAATATACTCAGTATGAGTATAAATTCAGCCGACTGTCTTTGCGCAAGTGTCTGAGTGTCTTAGTAACTTAGTCTTTATAATAGTTTTGGTGGCTGGCAGGGGGAATTGGAGAAGGACCAATAAGACAAAAACACCTATGTATGTCGTTTGATGCATTTTGGGTACGAGATGGAGTATTACGAAGAGGTTGGCGTTCCCACAAGCTTTTCCTGCAAAAGCTTAGGTCACGCCACTTTCGCGGCGATCTCTTGAACCTCCCATGTATCCACGCTAATTCCATCTTTTGCTGTGATGACATGCAAAGATCTGTATGGAGATCACTTCATTGCCGTATCAACTTGTTGCAGGATGCTGCATAACCCAAACATAACCTCTCATTCATTCTACGCTTTGTCAAGACATCCCAGATGCGTTCTGGCCATGCAGAATTCCATCAGCATGACACCGTCAATCTTTCCCCACAGTGCAGGTAATAACAATTGGAAAACGCAGGTGACCTCGTGATAGAAATGACGAAGTTAAGGCAAAATTACGTATTGCGTAGCTTGACAAGGCAATACGTGAAGCTATCTTAAACACTTCAAATATCTTACACCGTCTAGCTTGCACCTCGTTTCCCCCTGTAGCCGTGGTTACGTTCCTCGAATGACGTTATGGTCTTCCTATTTCTTGTCTTTTAATCCCTACTTAGTATTCTTTTAAGCTTAAAAAGAACTGGTACCAGAGAGGGTGTAACACGATAAAACACAATACGAGCAGAGTTTGGTTCCACCACTTTAGTACAAGTCTGGCCCATGTCCCGAACTTTGTCCAGCCGAATTTTCTTCTCTTCTCCTTTGCATGGCAATGCGCGATACAATGCGCACCAATTCGCCGGTTCAGCGTGGCATAACACCTGCAGCACCCACTGCAGAAAATCCTAGCCGTAAGCCGTCATACGAAAGCACAGTGGGCAGCGGGAATCTCGGAGACACAGAAGATGGATGTGGAAAAGCATGACCTACTTGGCTCATGCAGAGAAGGGGAAGTAAATGGTGAGATAAGAGAGGTGACCCATTCGGAGATAAAGAAGGGGCGGAGGTTAAATACAGAACCATGAGGTGGTGGTAAGAACTCCAACTTTGCACAATGTGTGGCCGTGCGTTTGGTTTTGGTCGAAAAGTGTGCTTGAGCTGAACATATGATATAGACAAGCTAGCATGAGTAAGGCCCTCTGATCAGTCTTGAAGACTCATATCCTGAACTCGAGACAGTAATGATCGCGGAGACCATTTCTCTAGATATGCTTTCTTTACCCTCTGTACTAGCAGCTGTTGGAATGATCCCTGGAATCATAACGATTGCTGGATTGGGTATTCTTGCAACATATACTGGCTATGTGTATGTGTATCCTTCTCATTAGTTCTTTGGGATAACACTGACAAAGATTAGGCTCGGCCGGTTCAAGATGGCATATCTGCATGTAAGCATATCACTCCTTCAGTATCTCAAATGCCTGAACTAAATTCGCATAGATCCACAACATGGCCGATGCAGGAGAAATCCTCCTAGGTGTGTGAGGTCGTGGGGTATTTGGAGCCGCGTAGACAATATTTCTCATTTTCAGTATGGGTAGTCACATATTGACTTTTACTATTGCATTCAATGTCATGACGGGCCACGCCACCTGTGAGCACTCGATTTCCAAATCTAAAACCGTTTATGGATCTTAAATATAACTTCTATAGGCACAATTGCTTGGGGGGTGATTGGTATGATCATTTCGTGGATATTTATACTGCCGCGGACACTGAAGAAAGTTTCCTACTTATCTGTTGCATGTAGGTTGACATCTTTACCGAGAGCTGTGATAGATGGATGACTCTGAATTGCGATCAGCTTTCATATCTATTGGTGCAGCAGTACTGATGATTGGAGTCGGAGTTTCGTGTGAGTCCTCACAGTTCATTGCTCTTTATATTTTTTCAAAACTTCGACTGACTCAATCGTAGCTGCTCCTGGTCTCCACCTCAATGCAACCGTCCACACGAGCCTTGCTAAAGCTTCCTCAGTGTCTCGAACATTACCTTCGCTTAGCAGGCCACGTCGCATTTTTCTCATTCATCAGCGAGTTCAAAAATCCGGAGGATTTCCATAAAGTCCTTTTCCTCCTACAAACAGTAGACACATCAATCTACGTAATCGTGGCCGTGGTGGTATACAGATACACTGATGCGAAAGTCGCCAGCCAAGTGCTTGGAGGTACAGAGCACATTCTCATGAAAGTTGCTTACGGGGCTGCACCGCCGACTGTAAGCTCTTCCTACTCATTTCTGGCTATAATCTAATATTTTCAGTCTAGATTATCATCACTGGCGCCATATACGCTCACGTAGCCTATAAATACGTATACGTAAGGATTTTCCGCGGCACCAAACACATGTCGACACGCACCTGGCTTGCTGTTGGAACTTGGGCTGTTATCACTCTTACTTTCTGGGTTATCGCTTTCATCATCGCCGAGCCGATCCCGAATTTCAATACTTGCTCGCACTTATTTCCTCGCTTTTTGCGTCTTGGTTTACGTACGGCTCAGCGGCATATTCTGATTGTTTATGAATTGGGGAGGTTATACGCGTAATTGGAAGAAGATGGCGTTGAATATCGCGATTGTGGGGATTGGTGCTGAAGTTCGCGGCATTGGTTTATATGCGTCTGGGAGGGCGATTCATGATGAGAGTGGGAATGCGGTTGGACCTGGCGGATAATTCCAGTAGTTAGTGAGTGGGAGAGTGTTAATTTTACATGGAAAATTTGAGGCGGTTAGTGTTAGTCGTCTCGAAAACGTTGGGGATCGTGAGAGAGGTGAAAGTAATGCTCTAATCTTGCCGAAATTTTGGAAGACTGCCTTCACAGAACTGAATGACGAGTGATGTTGAAAACCCGGATAGATCAATGAGAGTAGAGTTGCGACTACAATATTGGGGAAGTGAAGTGCATAAGTTCGGTAGAGTTGTTACCGTAGCCATATGAAAGATAGGGAAAGCCTCGTACATGCAAATCCATAAAGTCATATTCTTATGCTCATCAAGTCATACTGAAAGAAACGCTGAACTCTCCAAGATAATGTGAAACCATCCATGCAGTGAGATGAAGAAATCCGAAATGCAATGCTCTGGATGCAAGTGGCGAACCAAATAGTCTCCTGCTTTCGAGAACAAAATGGCTATGTGTAATCAGGACTGCCGCCCAAGAAATCAACGGATAAAATTAAATGCAGTGGATATATGCGGTTTAGAAAAAGTCCCACGGATCTGCGTGCAAAGTTGTCAATCCTGGTAAGAAGTCATGGGTAACAGTACAGAAAGCATCATGGTTAGCAGGTTGCTCGCCTTGCTGGTCCGTAAGTAGAGTAAGTCGAACTTTGCGTACTAGGTTTTTCGCATCTGGGCTTAGTCGTCTGATGAAAGCTAGAACAGGACGATAATTCAAACCGATGAAGTGGAAGAGATTCTCTGAATATAGCAGGGATAAAGATTCGTGATAGATCGTGCGATTGGTCCGGAGAATTGCTAGAGATGTTTTATCCGGAGGGCCTTTTGGTTGTCGGTTATATTTCGAGATGATGACTGTGGAGTCGCAATCTGTATAAAAGTAGAGTAGGAACTTTTTGGTGGGACTCGGAATAAGGTAGCGGAAAATTTCACGGCGGATCTCCGAGGGTACACGTAGTAGAGGGGGAGAGCCGTTAACAGCAGGTATAATCTCAGGTATTGATGGTTCTGGGCTGCTTGTCTCGTCTGCTTTGTCTTGGTCTTGGGCTTTCTTATTGACCTTGGACGCTGGACTTTTGTAAATTGTAAAATGCTGCAAATATAGATTTAATCACCGGGGGTTTTCTCCAAATGGACTGAGTCTCACTTTACTTGAGGAAGCCATTACAGGCATGGCGATCTTCGGACTGATTCAAACACTCCAGTATGAACAAAAACTCTGATTAGAAAATCCGAAGTAAATTAAGCCTTTGTTTGGCGGTTGAATTTGAGGTCACGAGCGTTGGTGACCATAGATAGGAAGATGGTGAAGCTCCAATGAGAGAAGAAAACTGGTAGATAGGTATTGATACAGGGGAGATCTTTGTAAAGAATCGAGTCCGTGAGATACGCAAGGGACTCTCAGGACAGTGAAATGTCACTTCAACTTCTCTCCACTGAGAGTGAGCAAGAGACAGCCTGAAGGTTGGCGCTGTCTTGGCATCGGAACGGGGAAGGATTGACCCGCAGGCCGCCGACGAGAAGATGAATTTTGAGACGCGTTTGGGCTACTATAGTCTGCAGCTAGCAACCCCTCCTCCCCACCCCTTTTGCCTCAGAAATTCATATTTTTGGGAGTTATCTAACATTAGACTTTAAACTTCCTGCTACTCTCTAATACAAAAACCTCTTAACGATGTCGTTCGGAGGCCAGACACCTACGATCATTGTGTTGAAAGAAGGTGGGGGATTTATAGCTTTCCAACTTGCTGTCCTATCTTTACAACGGCATTGTATAACTGACAGCACAAAGGCACCGACCAGACACAAGGAAGAGGTCAAATAATATCAAACATCAATGCTTGTCTTGCCGTTCAGTCAACAATTAAGAGCACCTTGGGACCATATGGTGGGGATGTGCTTTTGGTAGACGAGAATGGAAAGCAAACAATTACGAATGATGGAGCGACGGTCATGAGGGTATGCTAAGGCATCTTGGAACCCTGCGCAGCAAATTCTGACTTAACGTAGCTTCTGGACATTGTACATCCCGCAGCGCGAATTCTCACAGACATCGCTCGCTCACAAGATGCGGAAGTTGGAGACGGCACAACATCAGTTGTTGTGTTAGCAGGAGAAATATTGAAGGAGATCAAGGAACATGTTGAGCAGGGCGTTAGCAGCCAGACAATCATCAAGGGCTTAAGGAGAGCCTCGCAAATGGCAGTGAACAAAATTATGGAGATTGCCGTGGACACGGCCGAGACCAACCAGAGGGAGACCCTAAGGAAGCTCGCTGCGACAGCTATGAGCAGCAAGCTGATACATAGGAATTCGGATTTCTTCACGAAAAGTGAGTATTCTAACAAATAGTGAGCACTGGAGGCTAATAAGATTTTCTCATTTAGTGGTAGTGGATGCTGTTCTATCACTTGATCAAGATGACTTGAACGAGAAACTCATCGGAATAAAGAAAATTACGGGTGGCGCTCTTCAGGACTCCCTCTTCGTCAACGGCGTCGCTTTCAAGAAGACCTTTTCCTATGCAGGTTTCGAGCAACAACCGAAGTCATTCAAGAACCCTAAGATTGTGTGCTTGAATGTAGAGTTGGAGTTGAAGAGCGAGAAGGATAATGCTGAAGTCAGGGTAGAACAGGTCTCAGAATACCAGGCCATTGTTGATGCGGAGTGGCAGATCATCTTCAACAAGATGGAGGCTCTGCACAAGACTGGAGCAAAGGTTGTCCTCAGCAAACTGCCTATTGGCGATTTAGCAACACAATACTTCGCCGACCGCGATATTTTCTGTGCCGGACGAGTTTCATCAGATGATCTTGAGCGCGTAGTACAAGCTACTGGAGCCAGCATTCAGTCTACCTGCTCGGATATCCAACCTCAACACCTTGGCACCTGCGAAACCTTCGAGGAACGTCAGATTGGTGGAGAACGCTTTAACTTTTTCGAAGGTTGCTCGGCGGCCAAGACTTGCACGCTCGTCCTGCGTGGTGGTGCCGAACAGTTCATCGCTGAGGTGGAGCGAAGTCTGCACGATGCAATCATGATCGTGAAACGTGCGATTAAGAACAAGAACATCGTCGCTGGTGGTGGCGCGTGCGAGATGGAAGTTTCTGCCTACCTACATGCCTTTGCCGACAGAAATGTTCCGCACAAACAGCAGGCCATTATCAAAGCATTTGCTAAAGCCTTAGAAGTGATACCTAGGCAGTTATGCGACAATGCAGGCTTCGATGCGACGGATATTCTCAACCGACTACGCGTTGAACATCGTAAAGGCAATATCTGGGCTGGTGTCGACTTCATCAATGAAGGCATCGCAAATAACATGGAGAGGTTTGTATGGGAACCGAGTTTGGTGAAGGTAAATGCGATTCAGGCGGCAACGGAAGCAGCATGCTTGATTCTGAGTGTGGACGAAACGATACGTTCGTACATCCTAAGACCTATTTTTCCTTCTTCTCAATATGCTAATACACCGTCTAGAGAATCAAGAGTCACAGCAGCCCCAAGCGCCGCAAAGAGGCTTGCCCCCAGGAGCTGCGCAGAGGGCGCTGCGCGGACGTGGAAGAGGCATGCCGAGGCGGTAGAACGCGAAGTCGAGGATAAACCAGGGCTTGGCGTCGCAAAAAGGTGTGTATACCAACAATGTAGTTCCAGTAATACTTTGTGCACTGGGAATAGAGATGTCTGCAACGATCCTTCGTCCTGTACTTGAGAGTGTTGATATGCATAGCAGGAGCATGGGAAATTCCTTGGCTTCAAAGTCGTAAGGCAAGAGCTTATTGAATCCGCAGTGGATTTTTATTGTGATTAAATACAAACCCAAGGGCCGTCGAAATCGGACTCTGCACCTGTACGAGGTGACTTGGCCCACGAACCTGCTGGTCTTCGGATTCAGCAGAGCCAACGCAGATACATCACACAGCGTGCAGATGGGAGTCAATGGTTGTTGAGACGTCGTGGGCAGTGAAAAGTTTTCATAAGAGATGGTGAGATCTCGAAAACTACCATTGACGGCACCCCTTCACAGTAAACAACTATGCTCTTATCCTGAGCCTACCTGTATTTTTCGTCTCCTCTCTACGGACTGGCCCCCCATAGAGAGGGCCTGGCAACTAAGGCCCAGGCGGAAAAGATACCCAGAGCATACACATCCTGCTCGCCTTTTAGTATTACGGAGCCGGTTACAAATAAATTCCCCTTACGCCTTCGATGAGCTCCAGGGGAGGTTAGGGCAAACAATAGTCTACAAGAGACGGCTATAAGGGGGGACGGTCAAGACAGGAAACTATTAGCACATGGCAATCAATCGACCAACAGCAAGGCCTAGCTAGGACGTAGTAAACCCTAGCTATAGGTAAACTAGAAGAAGGATACAGTGGTACCAATGGAGATCTAAGATCCAGTGGAAGTCTAAACGTAGCTGCTAAGCAGCCCTAGGGGCTGCTAGCTGCGTGCGGAGGTGTTTAAACCGGGGTTTTTTCACCCTACTAAGGCAGCTTATAGGGTATTCCCCCCAATAAGCCAGGGGTTTTTCCTGTATAATATTAATTTTCCCCTGTGTGCGGAGTAGTCTGCGTGGGCCCAAATAGGATCCGTATCAAACGTTAATCAAAGAACATACTACTACTAAAACAAACCCAAACCCACTGCCACACAACTTAGAAGAATCTACTAAGGAGTACTGCAAACGTCCAGTGTAGATGTCCAACGTTGCGCGAGGCGTGCTGCTGGTATCAACATGCAATTGGTAATACCATTCCTCCACCAGCCTGTATCGGGCGTGACTAGTTAGTGATAGCGCAGGACCCTGCGAATGAGGACGGCACCGGCGCGTCGATAACAGTCTCGCTGCTTGATCTCTATCTGGATGTAGGCTCACAAGATAAAGGAAGCAGATATACAACGGATTTCCTGCCGACAAACCGTCAACTCATCCTGGAACCTCTTATACCTATGATGCAATTCGTACCAGTATCCCTGAAACCTCAGCAATATTACTAGCAACTCCGATCCGCTATCCTACACCTGTTGGCCTCTGGGATATACCTAATAACGAATTGATATGATCAATAGTCGGCATATGCATTCAGTAAAACACGGGAGAAGTGGTGATCTCATCATAATATAAACCGTCTTCTTCAATTGGTGCTAGGCACTGCAATAAATCACACTTTGGTTGATTAGGATCGAAACGGAGGTGCTGTAGTTTTGGATAGTGCGGCTGACTTTCCAACTTAGATATTTCCGAACTGGTAATGGTCTTAGTAAAGGCGATAGCGGTTTGGTGACCACGATCGGATGGGCGTGGACGAGGACGACGCTGGCTGCTAGTGTGCCGTGCTTTCGTCATACGGGTAATTCTACTGGCTAGTACCTGAAGTATTATTTTAGGTTCAGCGACGGAAGTATATAAGGTTCTAGAGAGGACTCACACATGTATAACAAAGTATATAGAAGGGGCAGAGAGTTATTTGACGGATATGTTCTCACCGAATAGGCTTTGAATGGGTGTTATATTTTCCAAGTTAGATTGGGGCTAAGCTGGCATGTCAGACTTAGGAATACTTTCTCCAAAATGCACTATATAAAGTAACTTCACCATTATTACGTTGCCATATGCGTATCTGTATTCCAGTTGATTCTTCTATCACTCCGTGTCTAAAATGGCTATCTAATTACTCACATAGAATCACCGATATCTACGGTCCTCTGCCCTTCGAGAACCTTTATACTCTTCTATTTACTAGCGGGCGGGTATTATTACAATCCCATACCATAACCCTTAACCCTGCTCCAGTAAAATGCTCTATCGTTCTTCAAGCCAAACTCCGCCCAATCATCGGCGAGCCGGTTATAGCTCCAATATCCCTTCCACACCAGCTTATTGTTCCGAGCTCCCTTGCCTGCGCTAGCAAGTGACAAAACCATCTTATATAAGTACTTAGGCGTCGCACCCGCCGTTTCGACGTGAAGTGTGCCTTCCGCTTCAGCCTTCGGCACAGCTGCATCGCCGTCTTGGGCGTTGCGGTCCGAAGTCGAAGCTCCGGATACATCAGGTAATTTTGTAGCCGGCATGCTAGGCCCTGAGAGCCGCCATCGGCCGGGTAGGGCATCTTTCATGACGGCACTAGGCAGCCCGCCGCTATGGTTGGTGTGTAGGTGCTCTGGGTGGAGGTATGGGATCACGTCGGCCGGCTCGGCAGTTGACAGAAGCGAAATGCAGGTACCGTTACGCATGAAACGCAAGTAACGGTAGTATGTCACTATATGGACGGGCGAGTTCCACGATATGGAGGTTGGGGAAGAAGCACCTGGTCGCGTGTAATTCACGGTGGATATGTAACAGCCATTGAAGCGGATACGAGGTCTTTGGCGGAAGAGGGCACGGTATGTTGGGTAAACTGAGGGCACAAGGGAGGTTGTAACGGATGAAGGTATGCGAGAAAGAGCTTCGTCATCTGAAGAGGACGGTGAAAGTAATATGCCGCCGTTTCCGTCATCGCCAAGCGGTTTTCCATCGAATGTGCATGCCCATTCGTAAAGCATTGCCCCGAACCCGAATTCGAAGCCCAGTGCAATTCGCTTCCAGACACGCTCTTCGGTAACGACGAGATAGGCGAGACGCTTACACACCTGCGCCAGGCGGGCAAAAGAAGCAATGTCTTGAACTGCGGCTTGGAGAATAATTTCAACAAGAATTTCTTCTGGAAGCCCGGCGATAGGACAAGCTGGAGGCGGGGAGAGATTGGTTGGAGGAGCTTCGCCCTGGATTGAGAGCGACGAGAAGTCTTCGATCAGGGACGAGAACGAAGCAGAGAGACCATACAATGAGTGGTGGGCGGTATTAGGGACTGTAACTGGAGCACCTGACGGATTTATATCTTGTGGTTTCGTTTTGGGTGGCGGATAGGACGCCGGGAAGTGCTTATTTTGGTAGGTTTCGTGGATACGGGAGTCAAGCTACATAACTTGTTTAGTGTTTAGATGCACTAGAAAGTTCACATATGCTGGATATACCTTGAATGCCTTCTGGTATAGGTTCACGCTGTCTCCTAAACTGCCTTGAGGTTCTTTCTCTACAGCTTGTTCATAATGTTCTAATGCAGACCGCGATTCCTTGTTTGGCTGGGCGGATGAGGAACCTGGGTCTCCAAGCTTCCTTCCCAACTCTTTCCCTCCGACATCATGGCATGTTGGATGCTCTACTTCATCCAATTCCTCTATTCTTTCCTGTGGCTTATCAGTGGGTATCTTAGGTAGTGTGCTCTTGGGAGCTTGCGGTCTAGTCGAAGATGCCCCCGTGGCTTTCCGAGGCACTGTTGAGCTTGTAACTTTCGATTTTGAGCGTGCTGAGACCTCTTCCCGCCATTGCTGGCGGAAGCTCTCAAGTTCGGCCTCGGCCTCATTCATAGTGGTATCTAAGTTCAACTTCGGAAGGCTGGGTAGGGTAGGGGCTGAACTAAATTATATTTTGAGGGAAAGTAAGATGGACTATGTACATAGAAGTGATGATGAATTAAAAGAAGATTTAGAGGCTGAAGCCCGCAGATGTATTACTCAGATGTGCTACTCAGATGTGCATTGGTAAATGGAGTCACAGTGCGCCACTTCGATGCGCCAGTGCCTACCAAGCGACCTGGCATGCGGCTTCCCGGCAGACAAAGCGAAAAAAAGGCCGGGCACGCTAAAATCTCCAAACGACATCACCGTTCCCTCATCGTATCTGCTCAATCCCCGACGCCGAGCGCAACAGTCATCGTTTTGCTCTATGAACATGTTAACACCGCCTGTCTCTGGAATTTGTGCGACTCAGACACCCCGTAGGGACACGAGGTAGTGATACCATTGGATATTTAACAAGACACCCCCGCCATGGCGACCGACGATGTCGAGGGTACGGGAGACCTCAGCATTTCTCTCGTCCAGAAGATGCTGTCGGCTGTCACCGGCAGTGTCTTGACATCTCTACTAGGTATGCAATGTTGCGCCTCATTTTTTAATTATTTAAGCTCCAGATGAACATGCAGGACATCCATCCAAGTTCGTTGTCCTAGCAATCTTTTTTTGGGCAATCATTTTCCGAGGAAGCAAGAGTGGAAAGAACGTCATACAGCTCCTTATCAAGTCTATGTAGGGCATCGGCTAATTCTCAACTCTCTAGTCACCCCTCTTGATGTTGTTCGTGTTCGCCTACAGTCTCAACAACCTACTGCTTCAACTTCTCACACTCGCCCTTACGCCGCTACCCTTCCCATTACCCAATTTAGAGATCTACCTCCCAACCTTGGCATCTCCGCATGCTGTCGCGAAGTGTTTTGGATAAACAACAATGCTCCTTATTGTGTCGCCGGCCCCACAATCGCGCCTATTACTCCGCCTAGTGCTGCATGCGCTGTGGAAGAGATAGAGCGACGGAGCTTCAATAGTACCCTAGACGGTCTACGGAAGATTGCAAGACACGAAGGTCCTAGAACACTATGGCGTGGTCTCTCCCCCACGCTAGTAATGGCAGTGCCCGCGAATGTCATCTATTTTGCGGGTTACGACTGGCTCCGCACATCTTCCAAATCTCCCTTTAAAGGCACTATTCCAGACGCATATACTCCACTTGTAGCTGGTGCAGCAGCCCGTGTTCTAGCAGCAATAGCTGTCAGCCCAATCGAGATGTTTCGAACGAGAATGCAAGCAGCCCATCACGCGAGCACTCCCACAGGCCACTTCCACGAGACTCTTGATGGGCTTCGTGAGATGGTAGCCGCTCAAGGAATTCGCAGTCTGTGGCGAGGGCTAACTCTTACTCTGTGGCGAGATGTGCCGTTTTCTGCAATATATTGGTGGGGTTATGAAACTGGACGGAATGCGTTGACAGACATGCGAGGAAGGGCCGAAGCGAGGAAGAATGGGCGTGAGTTTTCTCTTGGTGTTGGCGCAGACAAAGTAAGACGGAGAAGTCGTTCCCGCAGCCACGAGAATCACACCGCAACTCTTGTGGATAGCTTTATTTCAGGCGCCACTTCAGGAGCTGTGGCTGCATTAGTGACAACTCCGTTCGATGTCGGCAAGACTAGGCAGCAAGTCATACACCACATGGGAGACAGTAGTCAGGGTATTGGATCAAATGCCGCAAACATTATACGGCCAGAAGACAAGTCAATGCCACGCTTCTTGTGGCACATATTTAAAGAACAAGGAATGCCCGGTCTATTCAAAGGATGGGCAGCTAGATGCCTAAAGGTTGCGCCTGCGTGCGCTATTATGATCAGCAGCTACGAGATCGGAAAGAAAATGGCGAACGACATAAACGAGCGTAGAGGCGTGAGACGATATGAAAGCTGAGAGAGCTTCGAGTTCCATCACATCCCGAAGGGTCTCTAACTCCATACTTTGCGGGGTTTCTAATAGGAGACTTCAAGTCGATATATCGTCATTCACCGTTTAGTGTAAATATGTCCTCGATGGAATTACACTTGCGCTCCGCCGCTCAACCTGATCTCTTGTACAAAATTACTATCGCTTTGGGTTTGGAGTTTGGAGGTTATTCCCTCTCATTTTGCGTAGTCTGGCGTTTAAACAAGAGGTGATGCATCATTGACAACAAAATGTAACTTTGATACTAAGCCTCCTTTCATCCTGCGAGCACATGTAGTATAACGTTTTTATACTGACGATGGACGGAAAAGAAATCATGTTCTACTCTGAATCGCTATCCTAAACTGTTAAAGCACCCGTTACAATATTTAGTGGGAATCAGAAAATGTGGATGCGATGCTTGGTATTGGTTGTGCTCAGGACACCTGACGGCGCGGAAGATCCCCGCCTTCCGAGCTGGAGTTTGCGATCAACGCCTACAAGTACTCCGTAAACAAACACCGACTCTAATTCTGTTCAAACCTTTTCTTTAAGACCTTAACTTTATGAAATATAGCCATGATTGAAATAAAAGATTTCAAACAAGTCTTCAATCTTTCCCCAGACCATGGTTATAGCGAGCACCTCCATAGCGAAATAATAAAGAACCGACGCATTCTTGACAACAAGTTATTCTTTGACCGCCTTGCGGAGGTCCTTCGAGTAAAAAGTAAAGTCTCCATAGAGTATAATTTTAGCGAGGGTTGTAATTAACTTAACTCCAGCCGGCAACTTCTACCCTCCCCGAACAATTAACGACTTGAGAGAACTCCACAAACGCATCATATCCTCCCCAATTGCCCTCGTCAACAAACACTGCCTGCTATTCTACCTCCTTAAGGATCTTTCTCCCTCCATACATTCTGAAACCGAAATCGCCGCCTCCTTCGCCCGCACTGTCCACCTCCCGAACAAATTCTGGACCTTCCTCGAAGGCCTGTGGGCCCTCGACCGCCTGCAGTTTCAGACCGCGACCGAATACCTAACGCACCCATCCCTGCTCCCAACCTTCCCAGAAGAGATCCTCAACGTGCTGCTGAAGCACGCCGGCGAGACTGGTAGCGGGCGCGGGAAAGATGAAGCGCTGGCACTCGCGTACTACCATACCGTGCAGCCGCCGCTGAAGAGCGAGGAGGTGCGCGAGCGCTTTTTTGCGTACTTGGCTGATCGCAGCGTCACTGAGGCGCTCTACTTTGCGCGAGCGCGGCCGCAGGACGAGCAGCGTCGGTTGCTGGAGCTGCTAATTTCGCAGACACTGCAGAGCTTCTCAGGGGAGAGGAGAGCGGAGAGGGGCGTTGAGTTGGTAGATTTGCCGCTCAATACTGATGAAGAGGAATGGTTTGAGGAGTTTTTACTGGAAGGGAAGGGGAGGAATCTGCATGGTGCTAGGGACACCGTCATGATGAGGCGAATTGCGACGGGGAAGCTGAAGGAGGCGGTGAGGGATGGGGGTGTTAAAGGGAGGAAGTTTGATGATGTCAATTGGGAGGTAGTAAAGGACGGTATTGGGAGAGGGTTAGGTCTTAGGAAAGAGGAAGAAACGTTTGTGATGTTATGAGGATTGGTGTGGTCCTGGTTCATGCAGCATAGCGATTGGAGTTTTGGCATGGGTGGCCGAGCGGGCTTTTAATTATCAAATTAATTGGAAGATGCGGAGATTGGTTGGCTTGAAAGCTATTATTGTCGTTGACATACTAACACCTCGTGATTAGATGTCTGATGGACAAGGCGTGTGAGGAGGGAAGTGGACCCCTTGTTTTTCCCAACATGGTGCTCGGTAATTTGGGAAGTTGAACTCGGCGCGATCGTAAAAAAGCGATAATGCACTAACGAGGGGTTTAGGAGCCAAAGGGCTACACGGCCCTCCTATATATAAAGTACTAGCTAGTAACTCCTAACTGACTTTATGCCAATGAGTTGGGTGGCAGTTTATTATTCAGCAGATTTTGATTGCTCTGGGCCAAAGAGTGCTGAATGGCAGTGTCCTTTGATGGAAGACTCATCACTCCAAGTGTTACTTCATTTTTGAAGTATTAACATCAAAATAATATGGCATTGAAAGTAATTTGAATTATGTTGTTGGTAATTGGTGCGTAATGAGCCATAAAGCCATAGGAAGCAGCTCCAATGTTAATAGGACGATATTAAATATTGAGCACGTGCCATTCCGAGGTTCATCCGTCTATCATGAAAGTCGGCGTTCTTCCAACGTTGGTGACCAAAATCACACCCCAGTATCAGAACTGCAGTAAGTTAAGCATTCATCATGACCCTGTCTCCGTTGTAGATCACCAGCAATGCGTACACCTATTTTATATCGTAGCCATCACAAACCAATCTTTGATGCGTGTGTTTGGACTAGGTCCACCATTGACAATGGGCCTGCCTTGTAGCGTAAAATCGATTACTGATCCCATACAGTGCTAATATTGAAAATAGATTGAACAATTCTGCAATTGCGCCTTCACTACTACTATGCCTGCGATGCTTGATGACCCTACGGCTCCGGTCATCTACCGGACATCTGGCGAGCTACCATACCCAATCCCGGCCTCGCCTCTGCCTCTAGAGATTGTGCCTCGTCAAGTTACACTGAGAGATCGAGTCACGACCGCTACTCTGATACCTTTTTCAGCAGCAGATCAAGTTCCGCTATCGCTTCTCTCATATCTATCCGACCAACTTAACCGAGAGATCGAAAAGGGTGATACGTACCCAATGATCTCGTCCTTGCCACTGGAGGCCTTTGGTCCATATTGGTTCGGTGTTTTTGGGGCAGTCATGCTGCTGGGTGATATTCAGAGCGCGGAAGAAGTCCGAGAGATGGCAAAGAATGGACGAGACTGGGAAAAGGAGTGCCTGGGAAGTTTCTACATTAAGCCAAACTATCCTGGAAGATCAAGCCATGTTTGCAATGGCGGTTTCCTTGTCACGGACGGCGCGCGAAATAGAGGTGTAGGTAGACTTATGGGAGAGGGTTACCTGGAGTGGGCGCCAAAACTGGTTAGTATGTTTCGCGGTCTAGTTATTCAGTTAAGATGCTAATGCTTTCAAAAGGGCTATACATACTCCGTCTTCAATCTAGTATATGAGACAAATGTTGCGTCTTGTCGTATATGGGATGCACTTGGATTCAAGCGTATTGGGCGCGTTAAAGGATGTGGCAACCTCAAATCCTACCCTGGGGAGCTTGTAGATGCAATAATCTATGGGAGAGATCTAGGACAGGACGAAGACTTTGTATCTGAAGAGAGATTTGACAAGATCAGGTTCTACCTCAAGCACGGAAAATACCCCAACGGAGCGGATCGTGCCGAGAAAAGTCGATTAAGAAGCGCTGCAACGCACTATAAGATCGTGCCGGCCACAGAAGATGAGCCAGAGAAACTAATGCTCAAAGGCAAGGAAGTCATCGCCGACACACAAAAACAGTATGAGATCGCGCGAAACATTCATCTTAAGCAGCACGGCGGCATCAACAAAACGACTGCCGCAATTGCGGAGAAATACCATTGGGTGAGAATCAAAGAGACAGTGAGCCAAGTCATTCGCAACTGTCCGGATTGCAACGAGATGAACAAGACAGCTCCTGTTCGGCCCGAGGGATCATCCTCACGTCGTCCAAATGACTCCCCCCCAGGAACTAGCGGTGTGAGTGCCGCAGGCAGGGTCTTGAGCCTGCCTCCAAAGCAACCATCTCGATCACCCTCCCCTAGCCAACAGATACACCAAGAAACGTCTGCAATTGCGCATGCCCAACAACATTCACAGGCTCCAATAAGCGCGAGCCCAAACGAGCCAGCCATAATTGGCGGCATAATTCAGTATAGCAACTACGAAATGCCAGTTGATCCTCGCATAATGGATGATGTACAACCCCAGCAGACCCTGTCTCAACCACCATCACCATTTCTTTCGGCGACTCCGGCTCCAAATACTCAGCAGCCACCACCAAACATGACGCCTATGAGTCCAAGCCGTTCCCAACCGGCGAATTCCACTAGTCGAGCACCTATCGCGAGAATGACCCAAGATACTCCCATGGCAGGGACAGAGGACTCAATGAACTCCGCTGAGGCTGAATTGTCGCGTCGGTTGACAGATTATTCCAGTAAGCGTTAACGGTAAGAAAGCTGCGGATATTCTTAATTACTATGGAAAGCACTTGCTCGGAGTAGGTGGTTGTATTAGGGTTGTGCGCATCCGGCAAGGCGTTTTAAGGTAGACACTTTGATATCCTGATATTCCCGGATTGTCACTCTTGACGCGGATCGCTTCCACACCGTCAAGTCAAAATGTTTAGATATTGTTCGATGTCCAGAGACAAAAACTCGTTGTCGTAACATTATATTCAACTACATTAACGTTCCACAGAACTTTTACTTGAGGACTTCGTTATAATTTCGCTTTTACCGGTCCAGGCCCAGCCTTGACACGTACACCACCCCTATAATCCATTTCCACTAAAACTGCGATACCTTCGTCAGCTCCCCTTTCGGGGATCAGCTCTATCTCCTGGCAGTCCTCAATTCCGACTCCATTTGCGAATTGCACAACTACGAAATCAATGTTCCGCTCTCCCAACACTGCCATGGGCGCATGCCACGTCCCAGCTCCGTATGTCACAGCTTGATTGCCACCTGCTATAAATGCACGTATGTTCTTTAGATCTGGTAAACCAGGTCCTTTTGGCCTTTGTGAAGGATTAAGCCGAGAGTAGGTTCTTGGTGGAGGTGCAGCTTCATTCGTAAATGGCGATGGTCGAGCGCGGGCAAAGATATTGCGCACAGAACGCCGCTTTCGAGGACCCGGTGTCGGGAAAGGAGGGGGACGGTCAACGTTGCGGTGTGGGGCAGAGGCAGGTAGAGTAGGTGCCACAATGACAAGATACTGTGTTGAGTTGTACGTCTGCGATAGCCCCATTGGGATGAAGGTCTGAGTGGTGAATGGATGTCGCTCCAATATCTTCACGTCAAAAAGCTGTCTCTCGCCATTGTCTTCATTGTCGTTGAGGTCAATGTCACCCCAGCTTGAGGGCATACTCTCGGACGGCTCATGCGGGCGCAGTTCCCGCGGCGAGCAGACGAACATATTCATAACTGCTCTTGCGGGCTTTTTACTTGGAGCGAGGTTGTAGAAGTTCGCCATATGCGTGACATCGATGTATTTGAGCGCTGTGCCTTGGTTTGCGGAAACGGAGTCTGGTGGTGGAAGGCGTTGTGATGGTGGGGTTTCAGAGTGCGCGGGATTCTCGATGACAGTGCCGAATTGGGAGAAGGAGGCTTGAGTTAGGGGCTCAATTGGAATACGGATGGAGGGCGCTGGCATTGAGGAAGGCATTTTAGGCCGTAGAGAAGCTAGATCCCAATACATAGAGGCAGGTGGAGGTGAGGTGGAAAGGAAGTTTGACATGCATATGAAAGCTAGGACCGTTATCGATAGTGGAAGCCAAGCCACAGACCCCTGCCCGTTCAAGAACCTCAAGTTGGCTGTTTTTCGGGGCTTAATACAATCCGTTTCGCACCAGCGTTCCTATTAGCGCCAAACATGGCCGACGCAGAGCCATCATACATTGACTATGAAGCTTTCCTCGATCCGTCCTTTTCAGCAACGGCTTTCGCCAATACTCTAGTATTGTCCACGAACAATCCATCAGACACGCCTCTAGACCTTTCCACACCACTTTCTCGCGTGCTATTCGATGTGCAGGAGATTGATACCCATATTGACGCTCTTACGACAAAGTCTGCACTTCTGTTACTTGAGTACACAAAGGACAATGCCGAGTCTAGCGGCCGGATTTTGCAGGAGGTGGAAGGACAGGTTGCAAGTCTAACGGAGTCCTATAAAACACTTGAGAAGGAGGTCATTGAGCGTTATGAGGTGGCAGAGCAAGTCCGGCTGACTGCAGAGAGGCTGTGCCAGACAGTCAAAATTGGGAGAGCCGTAGCACGCTACCTAATGCTTGGAAGACAACTCGAAGTACAGATGGCGGAGCTGAGCAGTACAGGTGCAGGTGCTGCAAAACGTGAGGACCACAGAGCCATGGTGCGATCGTCGAACACACTTCTTTCACTTCGCCAGATCCTAACAGTTTCAAGACCTGGTGAAGAGGGTGAAGATCTCGACAGGATACATGCAATAACAACATTAAAAAATGAATTAGTTGTTCCCGCAGAGCGAAACATCCTTTCGCGAGCTCAACAGGTCGTTAAGGAATTCTCCATGTCTTCATTATTATCCTCAAATCCATCTTCCGGCCAATCATCCAACGCAGCGTCTACATACGCTCAGACGGAAGACACAAAGTCTCGCACTACATCCGCACTTTTGACTCTTTACCTGCTCTCTCCAACCTCGGTAGATACGACCATCGAAAACTTTCAACCAAATTTACTCATAAATGTTTTGCAAGACTATCTGCAAACAGCGCTCAAATCTTCCCTTGCCGCTCTATCTCGAGCACTTGCGACACTACCCTCGCTTGATCGGGCTTTATTAGAAATTTCCGCACGATGTCAGAATATTGTGGCTCTAGAAACTCTTTTGGAGTCGATCAAACCCCCAGTGCATCCACTCTTAGAAAGCTTAGGCCCAGTCAATGGGAAATCATCAGAGAATGCGAAGTCGGCCAACTTCTTACGACCTCTCTTGCAAAGTCTAGACACGTCTTCACTCCCGTCGTATTTCTGGAGATCTTTAGCCTCAAACCTGTCTCCGCGCGTTCAGGAAATCATGCATCGTGGTGGCGTTTCCGCGAGGACATTGCGAAGCAATAGAGATAGGGTCAGGGATGCTGTTCGCGAATGCGTCAATCGAGGCTCGCAACTACCGGCTGGTCCGCTAAGCAGAGGTAAAACGGTTATGGCTGGCAACTGGGAGCGCGAAGCATCGGTTATGGTAGGGTCCATTATTGGGGCCATAGGTCGTTGAGGGTGATGATGCAAATTTCAATCGTGTGTAGTGAAGTCTGACAACGACGGAATGAGCATGAGGCCCTCTTCAGACAGCTGGGCGGTCACAGGGAGCAGCCCATCATCTACAGGTGAAGAATGACCGGCTCCAGTTCCTGGTTTTAACGCCTGACTAAAGGGACCTGATGGGCGGGCTCATTTAGTCTCCGTCTACTCTTGTTGCGGATACAAGAGTTCCACGATCGCTCAGATGCTTCTGCATAGAAACGATCCTTCCGAAACAATAGAATGTGCGCAGTGAAATGACACGGACAAGTCTCAAATGGGGGAAAAGCTGTGAGTTGTTTCCATAGACGGCAGTTAATGCATCATGTAGTGAGCGTTGTCTGCCTTCATATGTTAACAGCTCTAGCCGCAGGCCGTCTCAACAAAGCCATGGCACCCTGCGGACGCGGCGAGGGGTGCAGCATTGTGATTTTACTACTCCTGAGCTGCTACGAGCAGATCGCGGGTCGATTGTGCTTCCGAAACGCTATAGGTGTCAATAAAGTGGTCGTTATTGTCTATTGAACAATCGGGACGAGATTGAATAATAAAGCTAGCAGCCGCGCTTATGTCAGCGGTTACTTTGCCATTTTGTCTTGGCCGCTTGGCCGTCCCTGAACCGAAGCCGTTCTTTTTGAGCACCTGCCAACCCTCGACCCCATCTCACCCTCTCCCTCCCACCTTTACCCTCACCCTCGCCGTCCTTCTTCCTCCCCCACTCCTTTTCTTTCTTGTAGCTTGGTATTTTAGCACTTGCTCTTCTTCCCTGTGCCAACTTCTTACTTGTTCAGCCTCCTTCCCTGACCGGACAAAGGCCTACTTGCGCCGATTCTCTCCTGAACCCCACCGCAAGTCGAAGCTCCTTTGAGGCCAGCAGGAACTGCAGGAGTCTTCGAACGCATCCTACAGCAAAAGAAATTGACACTTACCATCCAAATGTATGCTTGATCTCTCACCACCCTCCCCGCGGCCGCGCAATTATTTACCATCTAATTTTGGAAACAGAATTCATATTTTTCCAATCACAAATCATTCACCTAAAAAGCGAAAATCTTATCAGTCATCATGTCCGCAAGCCATATTGCAGGCAACCGGAACAGCACTCCTGAAGCCTCGAGCTCCCTTCGCCCACCCTCCTCTCGTGCCATCGGCCCCGGCCATCACCTTCGAGCGTCTGCCGATATGGGTGGGTTTTCTTCGCCCTTGGCCAATCGTGGCATTCGCCCTTCATCCGAGGTATATTTCAACCACGGGAACACGAACTCAGGCAACCCAGACGAGATGGAGAGAGCCGCCCAACAATGGATCGCGGACATCGATCAGTACGAGGCAACACTTGAAGAAATGGCGGCTGCGACCCTTGATCAAGACTTCAAAGACGAGCTGAGTGCAATTGAACAGTGGTTCCGCGTTCTTAGCGAGGCTGAGAGGACCGCTGCTCTTTACGCCCTTCTCCAACAGACAACTCAAGTGCAGATCAGATTCTTCATTCAGGTTCTGCAGCAGATGGCGAAGAGCCACCCAATGTCTGGAGTGCTATCTCCAGCCAACTTTGGAGAAAAAGGTGTGTATTTCGTCTAATTATGCGGACAAATTGGGCTGATAAGCGAACGCATCAGATCCAATGTCACAAAAGCTGAGTGATGCAATGAGCAAGTTGAACGTTGAAGGCTCTCGAAACTCTCTTGGCCTCGGTCGCCCTCCTCCATCACCTGGCGCGAAACGGAATTCCGGCTTAGATCCTTCGACGATAAATTCCATGTTCCCCGATGCCGCCGCAGCTATTGCCAAGCAAAAGGCCGAGTTTACCCAGCATACCGGGATCGCACCGACTTCCAACCGAAACAGCACTATTGGCGATCGTTCATCCTTGGTTGCGCCAACTATATCCGCTCCGGAGGAGAACAGGAAGGAAAACCTCCCACAGCCACCAGCTTCTCCATGGGGACCGCGAAGCTCCGACGGACAGCAGCCTGTGACTCGTCCCAAATCCTCCTCCGGGTATCAACAGCCTATGGGCCAGTTCACTCAGCCACCTCCTTCTGCTGGCCTTCGTTCTCCACGTCTGCCGCTGTCTGGAGACGGTAATTTACAGAGCACCACACTCAATGCGCCGGACAATTTGAACAACATGCCTGTGCTCTCTCCGTATGCCGGAAGCGGCAATTGGGCGTCTATGGTTAATACTCCCATGGCTTCCAACTTCTCTAATCAACAGGGCGCTAGTCAAGCGGACATGGTTGCTAATGCTACTGCCATGAAACTTGCTGCTCTTTCTACGGTCAACAATCGCATTCAACTTGACGACGTTCGCAAGTACCGTCGAGCTAGGTCTTCGGAAGGTCAAGGGACTGGAAATAATGTACCATTATCTCCTGGCATCAACGCCTCAGGCATGCCTAACACTTCGTTTGTCATGACCAACGAGCTTGGCCAGATCTTGACACCACAACAAGCGGCCGCGCTCCAAGCTCAACAGCTTGCTGCTATCAATGGTCGCCGGTCTCGCCCGAATTCTCCCGGTCTCGCCATGCAACCCCAAGGATTGGGTGCTGGCATGCAATTCGCTTCTCCTCAGAATAACGGTTTCCTCTCTGCTTACGATGGAACCTCGCCTCTCGTTAATAACAATTTAGCCGGTTTGAATCTCAGCCAGTTTGGCATTGGCCTTAGTGCCGGTCATCATGAAGGATACATCTCGGATCATTCTGAGATCAACCGTGGTCGATCCCCACGTGGACGACGCGGAAGTTCGAAGCCACCAGAGGATCCAACTGATCCATCTCTTCTGCAAGACATCCCTAACTGGCTTAGGAGCCTGAGATTGCACAAGTACACTGATAACTTGAAAGACCTGAAATGGACGGAGCTCATAGAGTTGGATGATGAAGGTTTAGAAAAGCGCGGCGTTAATGCACTGGGTGCACGTAGAAAAATGCTGAAGGTAAGATGGCCCTGCCTCAACATATATTTGATGCTAACGAATTACGAAGGTCTTCGAGCAGGTCAAGGAGGCTCAGTCCGAGGGGAAATTGTAGATGATGGATTCATCTACCTCTCGCTTGAAACAAGGTTCGTGCGAAAATGACTACTGGATTCTTCCATAATTCGTAGCCTCTGATATTAGTCGCAAGTGAGCAACTCCTGGCGGAATCTCTCTCACCTCACGAACTATAAACGGTCAGAACTGTCAATGAGGCGTTTGTGTTTAATTTGCACGAAGGCTCTTTGGATGAAGTTATAGGAGGACTACATATACCTAACTATTTTGAGATCTTTCTATCTATCATTTTCTGCTACATTCTAGGTAGATTTGAGTTTTACAAAGACCCTTAATAACCGACCCCTATGATCATTTTGTGTCGTGCGTATTCCCGCTATGCGTTCGCCTTATGCCAAGATTTCCAAACAGAAGTGGAATTTCTCGCGGAGAACTTTTTTCGACCTCGGTACGTTATTGATTTCTTCGATCGTCAAGAAAATAGTGATCTAACACCTAGGGGGCAGCCCCATCAGCGAGCCTGTCTGCATGAAGGACAGTCGTTTGATACAATGCCAAGGTACCCAGATCGTCCTTACCAAGTTAACCGTATTATCTAATCTGAATAGAGATCGCCCGGTTGCACGTCCACAAGCTTCAAATTGTGCTCTCAGCAATGTAAATGAAATAACTTCCTAGGTTTTTCAGACCAGCGTTACGGAGTCTCCACACTGAAATCCGATCAGAAGTATTAAATGCATCTAAAGATATCGCCTCAACCAGTGTGGTTTAAAATAAAATCTTATCTGATAAGATCAATAAATAATTTTATTTTCGTATTTGTCATTATTTTTATCAATTAGCTAAAAAAATAAAATCTCTTGGCATACCCCGCTCTACCTATCTGATATTAATAATTCTATTAACCACCATTCTAATTTTATCTTTTATTGTATGGTATAATGGCTTTTGAAGCAGAGTTATCTATTTTTTTATCTACTCTTGAATCTACTGAGGTTGAAGGACTAGAAGCTAGTGTACGCGGGCTATCGGACATCTCTCTCCATGAGCACACTCAGCTGCCGTACGACCATGAACTAGAAAGATACAAGAAGAATAAGATCTATTACTGTAAATACTGTATAGATCTACCGTATGGCGGAAAATCTATAACAAACCTTCAAAATCACCTTAAAAGCAAGTATTAAATTGATTGTCTAGTTGACGGCCCAGGCATTCATACAACAGTAAAGATGCGGCTTAAGGAGTTATATAAGAGGCTCTTGGCTACTAACCAAGGAGAAGAAATTAACTAGATTATACTCCGCAAAGTCCTTAATAAGGAGCTTGTTTACGAGGCTCTTATTTTATTAATTGTTGTACGATGTCTTCTATTCTGAATGGTTGAGTGGCTAGAGTTCCGTATACTTTGTTATGTTCTTAATTCTTAGGCGGACGATATTATTATAACAGCTTATTCTGAAGTTAGTAAACTAATTAACACCTCCTGGCTCTCCTAAAAGGATATTATATGAGACAAGCTTTAGGCAGCAACATTAAGTATCTATATCTTACTTGATATCTGGATATCTCCAAATAAGCATCTTCTTCTTGCAGTCTGCGCGCACTTTACTTAGTAGAATAAGCAGAAGCTTTTAAGGGCGCTTCTTGCTCTTTGTATGGTATAATCTTATAGCGGCGAGGATCAATTTGGAGTTCTTCTCCCTATCCTACAGGACTTTAGAGTCGTACGACAGATTGGTGCAATTGTTTGTGATAATGCTTTTACAAATAATACTCTTTGTTGTATAGTAGGTGCCTACCTAAATTAAGAGGAGAAGATTAACTGGAATCCTGTTTATCAACGTATCCGCTGTAATGGCCATATTTTTAACCTCGCTATACAGGCTTTTCTCTTTAAGGACGTTATTAGTACTAAGCAAATCCAGTTATATAAAGTAGAGGATGAAAGCGGAGATGAAATCAGCGAAGTATATCTGTTGAACGGACAACCAGGTATGAGAACTCTGTCTATTAAAGAGGGCTCTAGAGCCTCTATATATACACCAGATAGGTGACAAATAGGTTACAAAGAGAATAACGACTATGTTGTCATTCGGTAATGGAAACAAGTATTTAGATATTTGATGAGACACTTAATAAGACATACGAGACATACGAGGAGACATACAAGGTAAGGAGCGGGGTATTAAGACATAGGGTTCTAGACTTAAAGCCAGTATTAAAATAGTAGTAAGGAAATCCAATCCAGTTTAACACACCCCCCTAGCTGCACAGAGCCTTCTAGGCTGCTATAAAAAGTTACAATATTAATTTGGTATTAAGTTTAAGAAATCCCCTATAGAGTTACCTTACCCAAATATTATCTAAATTAAATTAAATTAGATCCTTAATGTCAACAAGGTTTAATTGCTAAATAAACATCTCATGCTTTTAATAAGGTAGAGCCTTTATTAAGCCATCTGCTGTTATGTCCACAATAGGGACCCATTTAATATTAATCCTTTCTTTACAAACTTCCTGGCAGAGCTAGTAGTGATATATATTAACATATCAAAGCTTGGTATTAAGCTCAGCGTCGCTTTTAGTAAGAAGTCGTATCATCTGCATATTATCGCAGTAAATCACTTGCTTTTCATTAGTGTCAAATCCAACTTCTTTAAAGAATCGCTGCTACCAAATCAACTCGGTAGCTGCATGCGATAGAGCTAGGAGCTCTGCCTCTATACTTAATTTTATTACTAATTTTTGCTTGGTCAATTGCCAGTTAATTAGTCCTCTAAATAAGGTAAACAGGTAGCCTTCTATGCTCTTCCTGTTAACTAGATTATCTCTAAATAATACATCACTTACCCTTACAAAGATTTGGTTTATTATGTTCTCCTTTAAGAACTTAATTACAAGGGTCTTTAATTAATACAGGTAGGCAATTGCCCTTATAGCAGCTCCGTTATATATTAGTAATGGATTTTATAAAAATTCCGACAGCTTGCTTGCCGTTTTTACCACATCTAGACGGGTAATATTTGCTATATAGAGCATTGATCCAACCTTCCTCTAGTACAGATAGGTATCCTACTTAGAGGCTTATTCCGGATTAGGGTTAAGTTCCTTAAGGCCCATTAGTGTATATATTTTGCGATAATCCTTTACCTTAAAGCTAGTCGCGATCTTGTTAATATAGGAGTCCTAGCTAAGCCAAAGCTTCCTATTTTCTTGGTTATATATTATTTGAATCCCTAAGAACCAGGTAAGGTCACCTAGGTCTTTTATTTTATACCTTTTTATAAGGTGCTCCTTAAATGTTTTAAGCTTAAGTAGGTCTTTCTTCCTATAAGCAGCTGTGATATCATTAATGTAGAAGAAGACTATTAGCCAATCGTTATAATATAGGCAAGGCTCCTCCGCCACTAGCTTTAAGCCTTCCTTTTTTAGTATTATAGTTAAGTCACTATGCTATAATAGAGGTGATCATCGCAATCCGTAGAGCGCTCGTTAAAGCAGTAGGCACTTGCCCTTAATCAAAAATCCATCTAGACACTTAATGTACACGACCTTATTAATCTTGCTATTTGTAAATGCGTTAACAGCATTACCCTACCAGCAGTCCAGGTTAAATATTATAACAATAGCTATTAAGGCTCTAAACGATTTTACTGCCAGAGTTACGGCATACGTGTTCTTATGAACTAACTCTTATAAGTCACCTCTTGCGTAAAGATAAGCCTTAAACCTTATTAGATATCCGTTGTTATTAATCTTATAGGTAAATACCCAGATAATAGGCACGGTTTTAATATAAATAGTATTATTAATGACTTGGAATGTTCCTTAATTTTAAAGGTCCGCGTATTCCTTTTTGGCAGCAGCTATAAATTCTTCCTTATATTAATGTCTTTAAAGCTCCTTCTAATTCCTAGGCAGTAGTGGGAGCTAATCGCGGTATAGCTTTTTATAAAATATAAGCCCTACATTAAAGGCTAATCTTTAAGCTTAAAGGCTTTAGTTATTAGTAACGTCAGCAAGAAAACCTATATAGGTTTTTAATTAACCTTTAAGTCTCTTTCCTTTAACTACGTTTTACTCTCCTATATCACCATTAATCTTCTTCTTTGGCTTAGCTTTATCAGTTAGAACTATAATATAGTGCGGCTTCTTTACTAAGGTTTTTAAGGACAGTAGTGGAGGCTCTAATAAGTTAGGTTCTGGTATCTTATCTAAAGTAGGAAGCCCTGGAGTTAAGTTATCTTTAGAGCTTAAATCTTATTACTTACTACTTTTAGTATTTAGCTCCTTTTAATTTCCACTAGAATCCACCTGTTGTCTTCCTTTAGTATTAACTCAAATCTTATCTAGAGTCTTATTGCTTTTATTAAATAACAATTCCAATTTATCTTAGAGATTCTCTATTTAACGGATATTAATTATTTCTAACATTTGGTTAGTCCTTACTTAGAGTACATTTACAAGATCTAGCTGTAAGTCATTATAGAGCAACTACTTATTAAACTTTATATCTCTTATTCTAATAACCTTTTTCTAACTTGGAATGTAGATTTGGAAGATATTTATAGAATTATACCCTACCAGATATCCTATATAGGCCCTTAGCACGAGCTTATTTAGGCATAGAATATTATATTTAAGAGGATAGGCCCTACAGCCATAGACTCATAGGTGTCCTATATTAGGTTTTAGTAGTGTTATACCCATTACTAACTGGATTTTCTTAAAAGGTGTTTTCTACCTAAGTCTTCTACTGGGCGTCCGATTAAGTAGATAGGTAGCTGCTTTATAGGCTTCTAGCGTTAGCTCTTCTAGTAAATAAGCCTTAATTCTTATACATTAAGCCTTTTATATAATCACCCCCCTAGATCGTTCCGCTGGACCGTTCTATGATTAAGTATTAGGTGCTAATCTTTTAAGAGTAATTCCTTATTTAGCTATCTAATCCTTAAATTCGTCTCTAAGAGACGTCTCTCCATCTATATAGATTATGGCTACCTTAAAGCCGTATCGTCGTTTAATAACATTACAATATATAATAACTCTTTAGGTAAGGGACGACTTCTTAGCCATTATATCTACCTTATTCATCCGCGTTATGTTATTAAGGAAGTATACCATATACTTATCGCCATTAAATGCAACTATTCCGGGTATTAAATTAAGGTGGATTTTATAGAAAGGAACCATTAACTAAGTTAGTATTCTTCTAGATATTACTTTATAAGCTTTACTTACTCCACACACTTTATATTCTACTGTCGTTAGGCCTTTTAGAATCGCGCCCATTACTAACTAAAGTAGTTACTTAATTACTTCTTTTCCTACATAGCCTAATTGCTAGTGCCATATAAGACCTTCTGCCTAATTCAGCAGAGGCTTTAATAAATGCTTTACTAGTTTTAATTAAGTCGTAAATAAAGCCTCTAGTAAGTCTCTTTTTAGCTTATTATATTTAATGGTTTTCTAACCATAGTGGTAGCCATAGTAGGCGTATATTACATTGTCGCCATAGTAAAGAGTGTTCTTTTTATTGTTCCAATAGACGCCTTTATTATTAAGCTTTTAGAGGCATACTAGGTTAGTATAAAAGCCTAGTATAAAGGCTACTCCTAAGAGCTATATCTGTCTCTTCCCTTTTAGGTGGTTAATTGTAACTACAGCTATACTATAGCCTTCGATTTCTTTAATATGCGAGCCTATATAGATTTGGTCTAAAGTAGGCTTAATATTACTAACAAATCTAGCTCAATTATTAATAACGTGTATATTAGTTCCTAAGTTAAAAATAACACTGTTATAAAGCTTATAATTAAAAGCAGTATTATAGGCTCCTACTTAATAAACTATAAAGCCTCCTTTAGGCTCTTAAGAGCTCTGCTAGTTACCATCCTTTAGCTTCTTATTAGCTTAATCGTCCTTTTTAATTTACTTAATATAAGCCTTAATTTCAGGCGTTATATTAGTAATCTTTTTATCCACCTTCTTCTAAATTTCATTACTTGGTTTAAACCATAATGGGCGAGGAATCAACTCTAAAATGTACTAGCACTTATTAAAGTAGTAACGCTTTCTGTATAGGCACTCTAGCGGCAGTCACCTTTCCTTCTTTTACTTATCTACTAACAATTCAGTCTTTAATTTAGGCTTTAAATTTGGTAACTCGCTTAACTCGTCCTTAAAGGTAGCTGCGAAGGATCCTTATAGGGTTTTGCCCTTTTAGGCGAGCTCCGTATAACAGTAATTTTAGTAGATTTCAACTAGTTTAAAGAAGCCAGGAAGCTTCTCCTTCTTCCACTCCATCCTTTCAAGCTGGTTCTTCCAATATTCAAACTAGCTTAGTGTGATTAAATTAACTATATATATAAAGTCTCTCACTAAATAGTTACCATTTATTTTAGGTAGACCTAGCTTCTTGCACTTAGTATATACCTTCTCCCACTCCTCTAACTAGACCTTAAAGTTCTGGTTCTGAGGCGCTTTCTTAAGCTTTGCATACTGGGTGGCTGCTTAAAGCTTTTAGGCGTTATCAATTAGAGTAATTCTCTGCTTTAGTAACACCAAGACGTTATAGGTAGTGACGCATTTGAACATATAGATGAGGTAAGTACGTAAGATTAAGCTTTAGATGTGGCTGCGCAATATATTAAGAGCTAACAGCTGTTTTCTATATAGCTTTATATCTTCCCTATAGTCGGCTTTAAGCGTATAGAGCTCCTTCTTCTCCTCCTTATCTAGCTCTGCGAGCTTCGTCATCCCCCGGCTATTAGCATCCTTGGGTAAGGCTCAAATAGGTTCTTCAAGCTTTGGCAATTTAGTCTTAGGTGTTAATGGGTTAACATACTCCTAAAGATAATTGTTATTTACTTTTAACTTAATTACCTCAATCTATTCATCCCAATTATTTAGGCTTATAAGGATTACGGATAATATAATAACGGGTTTAGTTTCTTGTTAAGAATTCATTATCATGGTTATCTATAATCAAGATAATTAAAATAATAATTAATTGGAATAAAGGCTTTAGAATTAAAGATAATTTAGTAAACAGACCAGGCTTATAACTGTTAAACGGACAACCAGGTATAAGAACTCTATCTATTAAAGAGGGCTCTAGAGCCTCTATATATACACCAAATAGGTAACAAATAGGTTACAAAGAGAATAACGACTACGTCGTCATTCGGTAATAGAAACAAGTATTTAGATATTTAATAAGACACTCAATAAGACATACAAGACATATAAGGAGACATACAAGGTAAGGAGCGGGGTATTAAGACATAGGGTTCTAGACTTAAAGCCAGTATCAAGATAGTAGTAAGGAAATCCGATCCAGTTCGACAATATCTAGCTATTTGGAGGGATACGTTTTATTATATAGGTGTCCTTGGCAAGCTTCACAATATCGTTATCTATACACGAAGTTCTGCAGGTCGTACGAAAGATATTAAGTCTTTTGCTAGAAGAAGAATTCCTCTTAATAATTATATAAGATGGAATAGCTGGTTCTATATGCTTGATATTGCGCTCTAGAAGGATAGGGCGATTTATAAGTACTAGAGGAAGCATTAGGACACCCTTAAAGACAATAAGTTAACCAACTTAGACTGGGATACACTTTATATAATATATAAGTTTCTCTAAATGTTTTATAAAGTTACCCTTAGAACGCAAGGACATTAAGTAACAATTGATGGTGTTCTAACTTTAATAGATGCTCTTGTTTGATACTTTAAAAATAGCCTTATATAACTCTTATTCCCCTTATCTTAGAAATCTATTAATCTTATAATAGGAATACTATAAAGCTGATAAGGATTTCTGTAAGCGTATCCATGCAGGCTGGCAAGTATTTGACAAGTATTACCTTAAGTCGGACGATTCCCCCTTATACGCTGCTGCAATCATTCTTCACCTAAGTCGTCGTACGAAGTATATTAAGTCAAACTGGGAAAAGAAGTGGCAGAAGCCCGCGCTTGATAGGGTTAAGGCTCTCTAAAAGACAAAGTATAGAGGAGATAGTCCTTCTACCCCTAATACTACTATGTCGTATAATAAGCTTCCGAAACCAAAAGAGAATATAGACCATCTTAATAAGATTCTTAAGGACCTTCACCTTTTTGCTTAGCTATAAAGCCAGAACGAATACAAGAATTATATCGCCGAGCCACTATGTCCAATTTCGGGGATATTAGCTCTTAATTGGTGGTGCTAGGATTAACAACAATAACGATGGCTGAGGCTCTTATTAATGGCGATTAATATTCTATTAATACTAGCAATAAGTGACAAACCAGAGAGAGTTTTCTTAGGAGCACGTCGTACAATATCTTGGGAGAGGATGCAGCTTAGAGTAGAAAATATTGAGAAGGTAGAGTGCTCTAAGAATTGGTTACGGAGTGGAATCTTAAATAAAAGGGCTTGGAAATTAAATTTCTGAAATTGGGGGTTTATTTTTAGCCTATATTTTATTTTATTCGCTAAAAAATAAAATCCTGGTTAATGCCGATAATTTTATTTCCTCCGATTGGCTGATTTTAAACCACGCTGGCCTCAACCTGTTCTAAAACCGAGAATCTCGGATTCACTTGCCTATGGCTCTTATAGCCGACACATTGGCTTTCCCCAATGAGGTCTACTTCATTGTTCTTTTATTCAGATTCCCTTTGATGACGGAGTAACCTTTGTTATACCATGGATCTCATTCGTTCACAATACCAAGCCGCTCAATTAGACAGAAAGAGTTGAATAGCTCATTCGACTACTTTATCTCCTTGCTTCTCGAATCGTTCTGAACTTCTAGAAGATTTACGTCCCCTTTTGTCACGATCTCAGCATTTTCGTTACTTTACTGCAGGACAGTACATCCGACATCAATAGATTAACAAGTTCCGCTCTCTTAAATATCCTGGACACATCAAATTCTCACTCAGCTGATTTTACGATGACGCGATCCCTTTTTCAATCACTGGTGCAGAGCACCATGCTCCTAGTTCAACAAGCCTCAACACAGTATACGCTTGTCGACGACTATTCATACCAGAATTTCTTCCCGAATTTCAATTTCATCACAGGTCCGACCCTAATTAGGAATTTGTACAATATCAATCTTTAGACTCAGCAGGAAGCAATCAATATATCAGTTATCTCAATGAGTCCGTATATCTCAGTGTCGATTTCACAAATAAAACGCCGAACGGCCGTCCTTCTCTCCGTCTCGAAGGCAAGAGGACTTACACTTAAGGACTTCTCATAGGCGATATTATCCAATATAGAAAAGCTAAACCGACCTAGGTAGTCACGATCATCCAACAAATTTAATTTGCTACTCTAAAGGGTATATAAAAGAACAACAGCTATAGGTGGGTGGGTGGGGAGGAAGTTAAGTAGAAAGGGAACTATTAGAAGTGAGCACTATGGAATTTTAGTAGCTTCGTGCCCATTTCTCGCCACCCACGACAGAGGTGTTTGGTCGCTATTGTCCTTTGAATCCGTTTCGACGTTGTCCCGCCCGACCAGCAGCTTTACAATGGATTCGTGTTTATTTTCCGCTGCCACAAGCCGTACTTATTATCCTTTGAATCCGCTTTAACGTCATCCCATTTGACTAGCAGCTTTACAACGGCTTCGTACCCATGTCTCGCCGCCCATAACTGAGGCGTTCGGCCGCTATTGTCCTTTAAATCCGCTTTAACGTCATCCCGCTTAACCAACAGCTTTACAATAGCCTCGTGTCCATACCCTGCCGCCCACGATAGAGGCGTTCGGCCGCTATTGTCCTTTAAATCCGCTTTAACGTCGCCCCGCTCAACTAACAGCTTTACAACGGCTTCGTGCCCATGTCCTGCCGCCCACAATAGAGGCGTTTGGCCGTACTCATTATCCTTTAAATCCATTTCGACGTTGTCCCGCTCGACCAGCAGCTTTACAACAGCTTCATGCCCATATCTTGCCGCCCACGATAGAGGCGTTCGGCCGCTATTGTCTTTTAAATCCGCTTTAACGTCGCCCCGCTCAACTAACAGCTTTACAACAGCTTCGTGCCCATATCCTGCCGCCCATGATAGAGGCGTTTGGCCGTACTTATTATCCTTTAAATCCATTTCAACGTTGTCCCACTCAACCAGCAGCTTTACAACAGCTTCATGCCCATATCTTGCCGCCCACGATAGAGGCGTTTGGCCGCTATTGCCCTTTGAATCCGCTTTAACGTCGTTCCGCTCGACTAGTAGCTTTACAACGGCTTCGTACCCTTGTCTCGCCGCCCACGATAGAGGCGTTCGGCCGCAATTGTCCTTTGAATCCGCTTTAACGTCGTCCCGCTCGACCAGCAGCTTTACAATGACTTCGTGCCCTTATCTCGCCGCCCACGACAGAGGCGTTTGGCCGTACTTATCCTCTGAATCCGACTTAACGTCGTTCCGCTTGACCAGTAGCTTTACAACGGCTTCGTGCCCATATCTCGCCGCCCACGACAGAGGCGTTTGGCCGTACTTATCCTTTGAATCCGACTCAACGTCGTTCCGCTTGACCAGTAGCTTTACAACGGCTTCGTACCCTTGTCTCGCCGCCCACGATAGAGGCGTTCGGCCGCAATTGTCTTTTGAATCCGTATTAACGTCGTCCCGCTCGACCAGCAGCTTTACAACGACTTCGTGCCCATATCTCGCCGCCCACGACAGAGGCGTTTGGCCGTAATTATCCTTTGAATCCGCTTTAATGTCGTCCCGCTTGACCAGCAGCTTTACAACGGCTTCGTGTCCATTTCTTGCCGCCCACGACAAAGGCGTTCGGCCATAAATGTCCTTTGAATTCGCTTTAACGTTGTCCCGCTCGACCAGCAGCCTTACAAAAGCTTCGTGCCCATGTCTCGCCGCCCACGACAGAGGCGTTTGGCCGTACTCATTATCCTTTAAATCCGCTTTAACGTTGTCCCGCTTGACTAGCAGCTTTACAACGGCTTCGTGCCCATTTTCCGCCGCCCACAACAGAGGCGTTTGGCCGTACTTATTATCCTTTAAGTCCGCCTTAACGTCGTCCCGCTCGACCAGCAGCTTTACAACAGCTTCGTGCCCATTTCTCGCCGCCCAAGACAGAGGCGTTCGGCCGCAATTGTCTTTTGAATCCGCATTAACGTCGCCCCGCTCGACCAGCAGTTTTACAACGGCTTCGTGCCCATTTTCCGCCGCCCATGACAGAGGCGTTTGGCCGTACATATCGTCCTTTGAGTCAGCCATGACGTCGTCCTGTTTAACTAGCTCCAATAGAATTATGTGGATACCAAAATATGCCCCTATATGCACAGCTGAGAACGAACTAGCGACCCGATCTTCTATACTAAAAGAGGTACAGAGACAACTATGACCTTTCATACGCCTATTTGAATCCATGTGAAGGTATTTATATGCTAGTTGAATTGTTGTGTCTCGCAAACAACCACTCTTCCGAACATGGTGGCCCCATTGGCAAGCTGCGTATTTCAACAGAGCATGTGATGGTGTTGAGGTTCCTACTTTGTTCTCTTCGGAACTTTCTTCTGAATCCATCTCTGTGACTGACCGAAACATTAAGTATGTCAAGCATACCCGAGCCATATCTTCGTGTCCCTCCCCAATCGGCCAACCGAGAACTTGAATCTCTTTGGTGAGGTACTCCTGAAGAGAAAAATGGACAAGGCGGACCGTTGACGTCTCGTTCTCGACTATAGCCAGCCCCAAACAACAATTAAGAAATGTGTCTCGGCTAGGAAAATTGTTGGAATCTAAATCACTGTCTCCTTCTCTTATAGCACATGCTTCAAGTAGTTCATCAATTGAGAGCGGTCGCTCGGCCAAACGTATCCATGTGAGGATTTTGGTAGCTAGTTTAATCGAGGGTTTCGGTTGTGTTTGAATCCTTTCCATGGTTTTACCAAATGCTTCCTCAAGGTTGGGTGGTAGAGTCTGCAGAGCTTCTCGGCGCTCGCGTATGGTTCGGGCTTCAAGGACGGTGCCAATGTGGAGCACAGGCAAAAGAAAGCTGTAATGTAATCAGCTAAGGGTTATAGTTCAAAATCGTTGAATGACAACTAACATTCCTATGGACAATGCAGAGATTTTTTCAATAATATCTTGCTCTAGCTCCGCGTCCATAATCTTAGGGTCTTTCATGCGATCTTCATTAACTTTCTCTTGAATTAAGATTCGAACATCGGACTCTTTGGCTTCAATGAGGATTGTTTGAGTATCCTCAAAGTATCGTTGGACAATGGACTTGACGTGCTTGCGGCCGGTGCTGAACAATCGGACAGAAGAAGGAGCCTGTTTCAAAGTACTTAACAACTGATCTACATGCTCACATTCATCGAGCGCGTCAAGGCAGATATATATCTGATCGAAAAACCTGGAAGTAATTCGAAGGGCATCTCTTAACTGAGCAAGCTCAAGAGGGTTTTTCTCACGATGGCTCTTCATCAAAACCTTCTCTAGTTCTTTAGGAATACTAGGCAACGCCCTGAGCAGTTGCTTTAGGATTGCTCCATAGATATTTTGAGTTGTTTGTTGGATTTGGTCCTGGTAGTCACAGTATACGTAGGCCAGCCCTACGTTCACCCCCGGTTTTTCCACTGGGTGTACATCAGCTTCTGTTGATTCAGTGTCTTGTTTGCGCTTTTTAGATCTCTTGTCGCTTTCAGAGTAAGAATATTGGCTGTATTTGCCCCGAATCTTTTCCAGTTCATCAATTACAAGAGACCTGTCCCCAAATCTAATCAGCATTATATGAGTAAAACAAGCATTGTGACATACGAGATAAATGTCTTTCCAGCCCCTGGGTCTCCATAGCAGCAGAGAATAGGACTCGTAGGCGAATCTGACAACCAGTTTAGGAAGTTATTGTGCCGAACTGCCCAGGTGCCACTGTTAGGAAAACGGCTAGAACGAATATCATAATGTCTTTTTGATGGCTCAAGAGGGGAGAGCCAGTTTATGAGCTCTTGGCTGTGACGAGCTATGGTAATGTTAGAAGTTCACGCTACAGCAAATTTTGTTAAATAGAACCAAAATACCTTCATAACCTCTCGCAATTTCCTGCACTAAATCCAATCAGCACATGTCTTTAATAGCAGTTGTTACATAGTAGGCAGTTTTAAACAAGCATAATTAGGACTATAATGGTGGGGATTCTCAGGAATGTCTCAGGTTTAGTTAGTTTTTGGTGGCGGTCTTCTCGCTGGTGCTAAAAAAGCTAGAGTGAACCAGAAAAACTAACGCTTGTTCATCACCGCAGCCGCCCTGGGTAGCTCTTTGATACCATGAACAGGAGTGACTCGGAGGAGCTCCTTTGCATACGCAGCCGCGGTTGCTCCTGCGTAATTTTGCCAACGCTTGTTCTTGTGTGAATCAGCGTAATCACAGATGCCTCGGATGACAAGACATGGGAAATCGTTCATTAATCCAGCCGCTTCCATTTCGAAACAGAGACAATCCTTTCCTAGGATATTTCTGGTTTCTGCGTCTTTAATGACCTGGTTACCAGAAGCAATGGTGCCGTAGTAAATAAAAGGATCCTGACTCTTTCGAAGAGGACGTTTCACCTGCTGCTCCTGATCACATCCGTCGCACGTTTTTGCTCCTTTCTTGTGTTGATACCTTGTTTGAAATAAGCGGTCGTTATCTGAACCCTGGTGAAGATAAGATGGCCCTCCCTGATGGGGTTCAACCATGAAAGGGTTGTTCTCCTCCATTTCTCTTAAAATCTTCGGTACATCACTTGGCTTCCTGATATGCTTCGTCTTAATCTTATTTACCGCATTGAGAAGGACCCGAGGAGGAGGGTTCAGATAACCTTGGGGTTCAAATACACCTCCAGCAGTTGTCTTTCCGAAATCATACTGTTTTACGCCGCCGAACATGCCGCTTGGTGTGCTCACGACAATATCCCCCAGTCGGATATCGTGACCGCTTTCTAAGTTCGGAATCCCTCCGCCAATTCCCACCATTAGGCCGATTCGGATCGACTTGAACGTGGATAGCATTTGACTTGCGGCTGTTGCAGCAGCTGTGGGCCCATATGTTTCTGGGAGACTGGCAATAACAACATTATGCCCCCCAATGGAACCCAAGGTGTATACGTTGTTGTCATTTTCATGCTGCCATTGCAGTTCGTCGTGCTCCACATCCAGCATTGCTTCAGCAGCAGCACGCTCGAGCGCAAGGGCGGTAACCCAACCAACGGTATACTCATCGTTGTCTAAAGCGGGGGCCTGGGGGGGCTCGTAGGAGTCATGTTGTTTGAGCGCCATTGGCAAGATCGGACCGAAGGACTGGAGGCAAGGGGACGGCTTAGATATCGTAGAAACGGCTAAGATATGACTCAGCAAGGCGATTACATAATAGGCCTTCTTTTAAAAATACCTTAGAACATGCTAACTTATATCTGCACCTTTGCTGGGCATTTAGGATGTGGGAAATATTTCTTATAGCTGGAGGAATTTGCCAGCATGGCAGCTGAGAATATGCGCCCAGTTGTTGGCGGAGTGGTGGCAAGTGCTCATTGGGCAAGCTGTATTCCGAGTTTGTGGCTGGTTCATTATTCAGTTAAAAGGGCTCGAAATAAGAACTTTCCAGAACCATCGTCAAGAGTCGACTAATTTAGCTATCATTGAAGCTATCATTGCGTTATACTCTACGTTAATATTATGTATACTCATTGATTGAAATATAACGAACCCTTTCTACTCAAAGGCTTACTTTCTAACTAGTTTAACTGTCGGGAATGAGGCAAGTGGTCGTCACGTGTTGTCACGTGCCGCCGCGGCACTAGCGCGGGGAGGAGCCTTACGCTCCTCGCCCTCCCTCATTCCAATGAATAAGCTTTATTAACCAACATCACTGTAACCTACTCGAGTAGTCGTTATTGGTGAGTTACCCTGTGTGACCAACACTGATCAGTGGTTGAATATATAGTCAACCACAGACCAGCTAGGTTTTCGAACAGAAGAGACAGTCTCGTACAGGGGTGCTATATGCGCTCATATGAAATAGATCCCGGCGATACTATGCTACCTTAGACTTACGGAAAACTAGTAATAGAAGTGTCACTAAGTACTAGGAGATACCAAGTTGCGTCTATTATATAGAACAACCACGTTTACGAAGATTTGGTTAAGTACTTTAGGTTAGAAGTGTTACTAAACCTAGGGTCTTAAGTTAATATTTAAAACGCGTTAAAACAACTATCTTAATACCTTTGGTATACCTTTGCAGACTATAGGATTATAATTACTACCTAACTACACGTTGAACAACCTTTATTTCTCTTAATTTTTATTAAAACGCGTTAAACAATCTTTAATAACAGCTATTATAGCATTAACCTACCTAAAGAAGTATAAGGACGATATTAACCTAGAGATATAGAAAACCGCTATAATTAATCCTAAAGATGTTAATTAACAAGACTTAAACAGATTCTTATTACACCGTATAGCACACTACAAAGATAGCGAATATAACGACACTATACTATGGTACTGTATAAAGGAGGACTTTGTTAGATAGATAAAGGAAATATAGGCTCCTACAAATAAGGATATTATATGGGACTTCCATAACTTTCTATGGGAGAATAGAGTGTTTGTACCTATAGATAGGGGTGCCATTAGAGATAATATTTAGGAGCAAGTTATTAACGTAAAAGAAGAGCACGAATGGACTCTATAAGAGATTAAGCACTAACTACGCACTATAAGGAAGCTTAATTCATAATGGAATCTAAGTAATATACTATTAGAGACGCTTCTACCTCCATCTTTAACTCCTCTATATTAACTAATTTAACCTGCAACTTTGACTACTGCCCTTTAGTAAGTATAAGATCCCCCTACTTCGCGATTTAACAGCCTTTAGACCCTATTAACTAGACCTATGTCCCTACTGTAGCCTATAATATAACTCCTACCTCCTCTATCTTAATCTTAAATCGGAGGCAGTTTAAAATTGCTTATAGAGCTTGCGAAGCTCTATTCGGATTAGGAGAAGAAGTTTAGTAGGGAATTATATAATGTTTTTAATTTAAAACTATATATCTTCTATAACTATTGCTAGAAGGTAGGAATAGAGTCTAATAAATACCATAACGCCTATTCTGTTATGCTTAAGGGCCGAGCTAGTACCTTCTATTATAATTATTTGGCAGGAAAAGGATACAATTTTAACCACATAATATATAAGTTAAGATGCCACTTTGAAACAGAAGAAAATAAGCAGTAGTATATATTAGAATAGAGAGAGACTACCTTCCTAAGGATTATTGCTATAAACCTAGGTGTCCCTTGGCTTAATTGTCTTTAAAAGCTCTTTAATTAACTTTAAATGATTTAGCATAGTTTATCCAAATTATATTAAGAGGATTTTAGCCTATGTGATTAAGTTATTAGCGTATGCTAAGGCGTTAAAGAATATAACCTTGCTCTCTTTAATCCTACAAATACTTATAAAGGAGTGTGTGCTTAATTAAGATCTTCTATTAGCACCGCTCTATACTTTTAAGAAGTATAGTAATTTAACGCCTAACTCTAACCTACTTTGATCGACCCGCCTAACTAATATAATTATAACTGGACTGATCGAACATATAGTGGCCGTAGTAGGCAATACGGTAGAGGGTATAATTAATAACTATAAGGCAAAGGTGGAGGTCCTTATGGAGGTTCATTCCAAAGTAATTACTAGAAGAAGTGCTATATTTGTAAGAAACCAAATTGCTAGTTAACTAGGCATTCTCTTAATAAATGAAAGAAGGCATATAATAAGTTTCGCTAGAGTGTAAGAAATGTTGGAAATTATAAGGTTACTGCGGCTTACTTCTAAAGCTTCCTGGTTTAATATAAAGGCGTAAAAGATCTTAAGGGTAAGGTTAATAAGGCCGAATAGCTCCTTATAGATATAGAAATTAAGGACTACTCTCCTAACCAATACTTTACTAAGTATGGTAAGGTAAATAGTATATAAACCGTCGCTGTTCTAAATAACCAATCTACGCTCTACTCTATTATAAAGTTGGATATCTTTAATGAGCTAAAGGAGAGTTTTATATTCTCCTTTAATAATAGATACTCGGCGAACATCTTCTATAGTATTATGCCAGACACTAGAGCCGTAGGAGTATCTATAGTAGGAGAACCTTAAGTTTAAGCCCTTTAGTAGCTTAATAGCTCTGTCCAGATTAACCATTTAATAGTAGGCTAATACACGATTTGTTTTGGCAAGGGTACTATAATCTCTCTTAGCACAATTAGGGTCTAAACCCCCTTAGGGTATATTACTTTTTATATTATCCCTACAAATACCCCGTTCCTATTTTACATTAGAGATATAGATAAATTAAGCGTTAAGCTTAATAACCTTAAGAATGTACTTATTTAGGGAGATAATTAGGTGCCTATTATACGTAAGTGGGGTTACCCCTAGTTGCTCCTTTATTAACTAGAAAAGAGTGTTGCTTAGAGCTATTTAACTAAGTTAGAGTTACGTTAACTACACCGTTATTTTAGCTACCTATCCGTTTACTAATTACTTAGGGTTCTTCAGCAAGTAGGCTATAAAGTTAAGGTTAAGGCAATTAAGTATCTTATAAAGTACTGCTATTACTACTAAATAAACCAGAAGTCCCCTAGCCAATTTAAGTTTACCCTTAAAGATAACTATAACTTTAACTTCTGTATTATTATTAACGTTATATATCTTAGCGGCAAGCTAGTACTTTAAGTTATTAACTTCTTAACTTCCTTCTAAGCCGCACGCTTTTTAAAGGATATATTAGCTAGAAACGTATAGGATACCCTTTAATTATGCTAAATTAATGTCTACCTAGGACCCCCTAATTAAATTGTCTATAATATAGGAAAGAACTTTTTATCTATAGAGTTTTAATAATAGATAAAGGCAATGGCAATTAAGGTTAAGGAAGTCCCTATTAAGGCATATAATAGTATTAGAAAAGTGGAATGATATTACGCGCTATTATGCCGCGTATATAAGATTATCTCTTTAAAACTAGAGGATGCTAGCAAAGAACTTACCTTATAAATAGCTGTTAAAGCTATTAACAATTCTGCTGGCCCGGATAGACTTGTACCTATACTACTAGTCTTTGGCGCCTACCCTTAAATAACTAACAATTCTCCACTATCTCCCTCCATTATGCAACGAGCTAAGGCTATTTGTAAGGTAATAAAGGAGGTCCGACGTCTCTACGCCACACGTTAGGTTAACAACGCACTAGGAATGAGAAATGGCCTAAATACCTTAACTATGCTTGATCTGCCACTCTAGTCTAAGGTACGCGTATAGCGTAAAAAGGGAGGGTAGTTAGGCCTATATTAACTTATTATAATTAATGGTTAAACTTGTACTATTTAGATGCCTTATGGACCCACTTAATTCCATTTAACTGTTATTAAGCCTTACTACAAAGATAATAGTTTTGAACCTTTATAGGATGCTATAGAAGATGCCCTAGAGAAGAGCTATAATTAATAAGCTCTAGAAGGCGACCACAATTCTAATATAATTATAGTAGATACGCTATAACTATAATGCGGTAGAGGTCGCCTAAAAGGATTATAAAATTGCCAACATTTTATTGATTTTGAAGAGTAATTTATTGCCGCTATTAAGAATAGAGTTGAGCTATTAATGGCCTTTATAACAGCTAAGGAGAAGGCTAACTTTAAACTTGTAAAATAGCTCTAAAAGAAAGGTTATATTATAACCCCAGGAGCTCCTTTTTAAGTATTTAATAAGCAGGAGATCAATAGCCTTATTATAAGAGGAGTCTTTAAATTTAAGAAGTATGACCCTACTAAGTTTAACAAAGTTCGCATCTTTAAGTTAAGAATAGTTAATAAGATTAAAGGTAAAGCTACTAACACCCTATTTAAGAAATTAAGGCTTGTTATCTAAGGTTATAATAATAATAGTAAGGAGGTAATTCTTATGTAATCTCCTATGATTTAATAAGCTAGTTAGCGAGTTATTATTGCACTAGCTCCCTCCTTAATAAAGAATGGAATAGTGGTCTATTTATAAGATATTACTTAGGCTTATACCTAATTAGAGATGTACCTTTAGCACTTAATATTAGTATACCTTCTAGAGTAAATTCGCCACCAATATCCCGAAGATATAATTATGGTTGTGCTTAAGCCATTATATAGAATTGCAGAGGCAGGAACTTATTGGTGGGCTACCTATAGTAAGCACTATAAAGAGAAACTTTTAATAACTACTTCTATATTTAATCTATGCTTCCTTATTATAACTATGGGAACCCTATTTGGAATTGTTGGTATGTAAACTAATAATATAATTATCTTAGGAGACGATTAATTTTTGGCTCTTAAAGAAGATAAGCTAGTAAAGGTAAATCTTATAGCAAAGCTAAAGGAAAAGCTTAATTTAACAACACTATTACTTTTTAATAGATGTATTCTCTCCCTAAACAAGGATTCTATTGCTTTACGCTAGAAGGGTTAAGGTAAGAAGATTAATATTATTAACGTTAACTCTCTAAAATAAGAATACATAGAGTAACGCGCTTATAGAGCTTATATTGCTTCTATCTATTAACCTAAGGCTTTATTTAATCTCTCTATTACCGCCTAATACTAGGAACTAACTAAGGATGATATTTTTGCCCTAAATAAGCGTCTCTCCTGGTAAATAAACTATCTTAATTAGGGACTACTCTATATACCTATTAATCTTCCCACCGCTAAGCTCTTTATATTTGTTAATAGATTGTTTGTAAATAATAAAGATTTTAGCTCCTAGCTAGGATATAAGATTATTATCACAAATAAATCTACTAGAGAGAATGACTTTATAATTCACAGTAATTTTATCTATTAGAGCTTAACTAAGAGTAAGTACGTTACTTAAAGCGTTCTAGCGTCAGAGATATATAGAATAGTTGGCGGAGTTAATATAGTAATTACAATTGGAACTACCCTAAAGATAATTATAGATTAACTCGGACTTCCTATTATCCCTATAGTTATATGTACTAACTTATACTCCCTTTATAAGTGTTTAGTTAAGCTTAGTACTATAAAGGAGAAGCGCCTTATAATTAATATTATAGCACTTTGGCAATCCTATAAACGGCAAGAACTCTTTAAGATTTAATAGATTAATAGCCAAGACAACCTAGTAGATATAATAATAAAGGCAAACCCAAATAAGGCTCTAGAAACATTTGTTAATATAAATACTCTATATATATGGATTAAAGGTTAGGTTAAAAGGAAGTAAGAATATAATGCTCTATAGACCCTAATTTTAACTAGCTAATTAGGATTTTCCATGCCTGGCATGGAAAATCGCCATTAGCTCGCTTACTACTAGCGCCTTGGCGGCCCTAACACGACGCCTACCTAAGCAAGAAGCACCACATGCTAAAAGGCAAACTTTAGGACAGCAAGACTTATATTACAACGGCAATAGTAAGTGAGGAGGATTGGTATTTGTTCCGCTAGCCAAGCAATATATATATATAGACAACAACCACAAAAGAAGAGTTGCCAGTGTCGGGAATGAGGCAAGTAGTCGTCACGTGTTGTCACGTGCCGCCGCGGCACTAGCGCGGGGAGGAGCCTTACGCTCCTCGCCCTCCCTCATTCCAATGAATAAGCTTTATCAACCAACATCACTGTAACCTACTCGAGTAGTCGTTATTGGTGAGTCACCCTGTGTGACCAACATTAACGAAATAGGATAGCAAAACTCTTTTCAAACAATTCTATTCTCTGAACAAACTTTGCACGCGCCGGCGCGTATCCCTGCACTGTTGAACGCGTCCAATAACTTGTGGCCCGAGCTCGACCAATCAATTAACTGTATTAATTGGCGGTCAGTCGTTCTGCCGTGCTTGAAATCAGGCAGTGAGGGTTCGGGGGGTCAATTTTCTAGAAACCCCATGCGGTAGTTTAGGATATTGGGTAGGTTGAACAAAGTCTTCGTCATTAATCTCACGATTTCGAATCATTGTGATAGTTAATTCAATAATTGAAGCCCGGCATTGCTGCTGGTGTTCACGAAATCGATGTTCCTGCGCACGGGCTACAAACGCTTGGACGCTAGCGGTGCAAGGGATAGCACAAACAAGTCGGGCAAGCTAGTAACAGTCGCTGGGGGTCTCAAGCAGAAGCAGACTTGATTGATGCTCATTCGAGGCACGGCGATAAGATTGGTACATGGTGTCTAACTAGCATGTCTATGCCAGCCACCGCTCCCAGTGACGGGGTCAACAGCAAACGAGTGGACGAGATCACCAGGGATGACGCGAGAGAATTGCAATCAGAGGAGGTGGAACTTCCAATGGCTTTTGCTCATGTAATCGATACTGACGAAGTTGCAAGACTCGTGCTTTAGGCACTCCCCCGAGAGCTGGCTCACTTGCATTGCGGATCGGAATGAGCTGTGGGAACGAGAAGTTCTACTGGATATATGCACGTGATCTCGTTGTCTGCCCAACCGAGTTCGTAATCAAACTACAGGCTTCAAGTCTACTTCACGTATTCTTTGTACACCACATTTTTTTTGGGGAATTGACGAAAGACTCAGGCAATCGAGCCCGTTAATAACTTCACATGGCTCGTCTGCGTAGAGCGATTCCCTCTGACACTGAAGACAGTGGCGACAGCCTCCCAGATCTTGAGGTTATTCTATCCAAGCACAAGACTCGGAATACGGGCCAGACAGCCAAATCTACAGAAGCCAATGGATCGGTTGCAAAAAATACCAGCCAGAAGGGAAATGAGAGCTCACTGAGAGGTAATACGCAAAAATTGAAAGAAGTCCATGGCTCTGGAGACCGGGAGTGTGCGTTAGCAGGTTCCATGCCAAAGGCGCAGGTGGCAGACAAGCCTGCGAAGAAACAGAGGGTGTTGAAACCTATGGCATGGGATGCTACACTACTGCAGAAAATGCCGGCTTCTGAATTATTTATGCCGGAAAAACCGAAACGGACTTGGAAGGACGCAAATGCTTCTGTTTCTACAGGATTGCTGGCAAGAATTCCGGCAAAGATTGCTTCAGCGGATGGAAATAAGGGGGAGGAATTGGAAGGGGAAGAAGACGTGGAAGAAAGCTTATGGTGTGGCTCTGATGTAACAGCGAGGGAGGAATCAGATGCGATGGTCCAGAATAGTGTCAAGAAAGAGACAAGGCGAAAGGATTCTGGAACCACACGCTCTGGTTTACAGTCTGAGAAGCATACAGAGCCAGGGTTGAAAGAGCATGAACAATATTCGAGATCAACTTCTCAGCCAATCCAAGATGTTATGGATTTGACAACCACACCTGAACGTATAAAATCATTCAAACCTCTCAAAAAAATTGTTGGATCTGCTGTACCTCCTCCAAATATCGCTCGTCCTTGCAGCTCTTCAGGCAGCAGTCACCAGGCTATTCATCAGTAGTAAGTATCTAATTATTAATTTAGAACTATATCATCTCATCGGTCCCATCTAACAGCCTCAGCTCTCCAACCCGCAACCGCTCCCCTCGCAAAGCCCGGCCAACAGCCCGTCCCAGCACCCCACCGCCACCACCGAGCAGCCCCTCCAAATCTCGTCTCATATCCCCCTTAAAACCAAAGCGCATTCCATCCCCGCCTTCCCTCCGTCCTAGCCTTGACGCCTTTTGGAGCGCCGACGTGGTCAACGCCTGGAATGACACCTATTCGCCCGCAAAAGGGCTCGCCTCTCCGAAAAAATCAAAGTCAAGGTCAAAAGCATACCCCTACGACTCCGACTCCGACTCCTTCCCCTCCCTAACCTCCTTACCACGGAAAAGCCCTGCGAAACGCACGGCGGCCGACCCCACCGTAACACAGGTCCGTGCAACACGGAAAGCTTTCGCAGCGCGGAAGCACGAGCTGGCTGAGTCCTTCCTGTGCGAGCTAGATGAGACGATAGCGGGAGGCAAGATAGGCGAGCTGGCGGCACCATGCGGCGGCGTGAAGATTTTATGGAGCAAGAAGCTGAACTCCACTGCCGGGCGAGCAAACTGGCGGCGAGAAACAATACGGATGCGCGGAGAAGACGGGAAGGTGGTGACGCTGTACCGGCATCATGCGTCGATCGAGCTGGCTGAGAAAGTCATTGATGATGAAGGTAAAATGCCCTCTACCCTCCCCTTAGCCAGAACAGCTTATCCCATCTGTTCACCTTTACTAACGTACTCTTTCGCTTGATGGTAGATCGCCTCCTCAATGTGCTCGCGCATGAATACTGCCACCTAACCACCTTCATGATCTCGAACATGCGAACGAACCCGCACGGCGCCGAGTTCAAGTCCTGGGCCACCAAAGTCTCGCGCGCCTTTGCCGCTCGCGGCGTTACTGTCACGACAAAACACTCCTATGACATCGCCTATAAATACGTCTGGGAGTGCGTTGGCTGCGGCCATGAGTTTAAGCGCCATAGCAAGTCGGTGGATCCGACACGGCATACTTGCGGGAAGTGTAAGGGTACATTGGTGCAGACACAGCCGCCGCTTAGGAAGGGGAAAGGGGGTGAGGGGAAGGGCGAGTATCAGGGTTTTGTGAAGGAGAATTTCCAGAAAGTGAAGAAGAGGTTGGAAGAGAGGGGGGAGGAGGCAGGCATGGGAAAAGTAATGGAGGCCTTAGGGAAGGAATATAGGGAACTGAAAGATAAGGCGAAGATGGATGCGGGCATCAGAAGTAGTCCGGCGCTTCAGGAAGTCGAACTCGCGTTCAAAGGACTAAAAGTGGGAGAGACTGATGTGTGAGGGATAACCAGTGAATACATGCTAGATACGCTATAGAACAAGTACATGTAGGACAGCCCGAAGGAAAGCAGGGGTGAGATACACAAACAAAATGAAAATTGTACCAACTGCTACATACAGAGTATCTAAACACTGAACCAATATCCCTCCCAAACCTTCTTACCTCGGGCACTCCATTCTCGTTCATGCTCTCGTCCACAGACTTGATCCCCCGAAGCACTTGAAGTACTTGACTATCTCCTCCTTAAGATTCTCGACCTGCGATTACATTTGTCTATGATGCGTGTTGCTTGGCCATCGTGTTGAGTGCGCTACCGTTCTTAAACCACTCAATCTGGCCCTCGTTGAATGTGTGCACCAGCTTAATATCATAAGGTTTGCTGCCATCGGCAGGATGAACCTTGAGGGTCATTGGTTCGCCGACTGCAAGCTCAGTGCACATAAGATCGACCTTGTCCTCAGGCTGGATCTTGTCATAGTCGGCAGGATCAGCAAATGTAAGAGGAAGCATACCCTGCTTCTTCAAATTTGTCTCGTGCTGTAGATAGCATGTTAGATTTTTCGTTTTTTAGCGGGATAATGAAGGCTACTCACGATACGGGCAAAAGATCGCGTAATGATAGCAAGACCGCCAAGATGCCTTGGCTCCAATGCAGCGTGCTCACGGGAACTGCCCTCGCCGTAGTTCCAATCACCAACGACGACCCATTTAATGCCGTGCTTCTTGTAGTCACGGGCAACGGCAGGGACGGCATCATACTCTCCGGTCAACATATTCTTAATTTTGTTAGCTTCACCGTTCTCCGAGTTGGTGGCGCCGATCAGCATGTTGTTGGAGATGTTGTCGAGATGGCCGCGGTACTTCAACCAGGGACCAGCCACTAAATTAACGTTAGCATTCATCTTTTGCAACATATGTAGGTAGGCTCCTTACTTGAGATATGATCAGTCGTTGTCTTGCCCTGAGCCTTGATTAGGATTGGGATATCCAGGGCGTCCTTTCCATCCCATGGTTTGAATGGCTCGAGGATCTGAAGACGATCAGATATTGGCGAAACGGCAACAGAAACGGAAACGCGGTCCTCTGGAGGGGCCTGGTAGGTGTCGCGTCCTGGGTCGAATCCATTGGCGGGTAGACCTTCACCAGTCGGTGGCTTGAGCTTGAATTCTTTGCCATTCTTGTCCTTGAGGGTATCCGTCAATGGGTTGAAGTTAAGAGTACCAGCAATAGTCATGGCAACAACAAGATCCGGCGATGTGACAAAAGCGTGAGTAGCGGGGTTAGCATCGTTACGACCAGTGAAGTTTCGGTTGTAGGAGGAGATGATAGAGTTTGGCTCGCCCTTTTTGACATCCTTGCGGTCCCACTGACCAATGCAAGGACCGCAGGCATTCGCAAGAACCATACCGCCAAACTCTTCGAAGGTCTTTAGCTGGCCATCACGCTCAATGGTAGCGCGGATCTGCTCAGAGCCAGGAGTGACAGTGAACAGAGACTTAGCCTTGATACCATGGCTCATGGCATCCTCGGCAATTGAAGCGGCGCGGGACATATCCTCATAAGAGGAGTTAGTGCATGAACCGATCAAACCAACCTTAAGCTCTTCCGGCCACTTGTTTGTCTTGACAGCCTCTTTGAACTTGCTGATTGGAGTAGCAAGATCAGGTGTGAATGGCCCATTGATGTGGGGCTCGAGCTTAGAGAGGTTAAGCTCGATGAGTTGGTCGTACTCAGCGCCCTCATCCTCGTGGAGCCCTGCAGCGTATTCTCGTGCGAAGTCACCGATCGCCTGACGTTTTGTAGCCTTCAGGTAGTCATACATGCGGTCGTTGAAGGGGAAAAGGGATGTGGTGGCGCCGATTTCAGCGCCCATGTTGCAGATAGTACCCATACCCGTGCAAGAGAGGTTTTCGGTGCCAGGGCCATGGTATTCGACGATGGCACCAGTTCCACCCTTGACAGTAAGGATTCCGGCAACCTTGAGGATGATATCTAAAGGGTTTGTTAGTTTTGAGCTTTATGTAGGGAGACCTTAGGCGTAAAGTGGGGGCCACCGGAAGCTGTTTATTGCCCGCGGACCACCGTCCAGACAGCTTCTAGAGAGAGAAATGTTGAAGAACCAACCTTTGGGAGCAGTCCAGCCAGACATCTGACCAGTCAATTTAACACCAATAACCTTGGGGGCCTTCAATTCCCATGGAAGATTTGCCATGACGTCAACAGCATCAGCTCCACCAACACCAATGGCGGCCATACCAAGACCACCAGCATTGGGAGTGTGAGAGTCTGTTCCAATCATGAGAGCACCGGGGAAGGCATAGTTTTCAAGGATAATCTGATGAATGATACCAGAGCCCGGCCGCCAGAAACCAATGTTATATTTGGCGCAAGAGGTTGACAGGAAGTCGTAAACTTCTTTGTTGATCTCGTTCGCCCGCGCCAAATCCTTCTCGCCGCCTAATTGGGCCTCGATGAGATGGTCGCAGTGTACGGTTGTGGGTGTGGCGACGGAGGGCATGCCTGCGGACATGAACTGGAGGATAGCCATCTGGGCCGTTGCATCTTGACAAGCAACACGATCCGGTCGAAGCTTGAGGTAGCTCTTGCCACGCTCAATTTCCTGGCCATGAGGGTCATCTAGATGAGAATAAAGGATTTTCTCTGCGTAGGTCAGAGGTCGCTTTAGCCTTGCGCGAACAATGTTCAGGTTCTCGTTCATCTTCTTGTAGTTGATGTAATGGCCCTTCTCCCAATTGGTCATCTCGACCTTGCGGGAGAGTGGAGCATCGCTGACCGTAGCCAAAGCACGCCTACCCAGCTGGGTTGGGAGCCTCGAGAACCTGTTCATCGTGGCTGGCGAAATTGTGGTTGTGAGAATTGAGCTGAGAGGGAGGGGTATGGGTGGAGAAGAGGAAGAACGTCAAGCTCTTCGCACGAGATTATCAAGCTCGCTCCTATAGGCTGGTGCTGCTGAAGGCTCTGCTTCACCCGAGGCTGCCAAAAGCAAAAGCCCGACGAGCCAAACCCCACGGCAATTCCTTCCCGTTCAGCCGCGCGCGCTTGGAATAGTCCCGAGCAGCACGTATGAGGTATATCAATTGATTCAGTGGGCACCTATGAAATGTTTATTCAGATTATGCAGAGTGTGTTGTTGCATGCAGAAGCCTCTGTCATGAAGCCCTGCCAATTGATCGGTTGCCATCCGCATCACCAGTCGCTAAGGCTCACTCACAACCACAAAACTGTCTGGGTTCGGTGGCTTGCTGAGGGGTATTGAGACATTTGATCGCCGTAGAATATTTATGAACAGCATTACTGTGCTGAAGCTGCCATCGAAACCTTTCACAAGCCCGCAATCTCTGACAATTTTATTATAATAGCTCTTACGCCGCGTGTCGGTTATCGCCTTACCATCCACGAAAAAAAAACCTCATTTGAGCACAGCCGTACCCGACAACCTGACCATAACCATGCCAGCGATACGAGGCTCAAAGTCTAAGAAAAAGACCAGGCGGTATACCCGTGATCTAGATCAAATCCATGCCGACTTAAGCTCTGAAGCCCATCTTGCTCAATACAAAAAGACCAAAGCGGTGGAGGACCTTCCCGGATTTGGGCAGTGGTACTGCAAAGAGTGTGCAAAATGGTTTGAAGGAGAGGCAAACTTCACATCGCACCGACGGGGCAAGAATCACAAGCGGAGGTATAAGACCTCTATGCAGATGCCTGGAGCCAGAAGCAAGCTGACTGACGTGTCTAGGTTACGGCAGCTGCGAGAGGAACCACATACCCAGAAGGAATCCGAGGCAGCAATAGGTCTCAGCACTGACAATGGGAAACACACCAACACTGTAATGGAGATTGACGATGGCCCTGTTGCCTCTGCATAGGGTGGAAATGAAGCAAACCGGCGTCAGGCATGATCGGGAAGCACTCATGCACCGATTACGCATGTTTGAGCCTTTATGAAAATCTATGGGAATGGCGTTTTAGAGTGGTATGGAAAGTAAGCAAAGGGAAACTGTATCATTCGAGGAGTATAAATGTCCAAGATAGGAGAGCATATTTCGGTTATAAAACTTCTACCTGCGACTTAACGCTAGCTGCCTACAGGCAAGAAAATGCGTTGTGGATTGAACATAGGGAAATAACCCACTCACAAAGGGTTTCCCGATACATCAAATACCATCTTTTTAGAAAATTGCGGATTTTTGTCCTTCAATCTGCAGGCAGTTGCTGTCGTTACGATTAGGTAGAAGCTCTTCGCTGCCTGACTATTGCCTAGCCGACTACCTAGATTAAGACCATAAAATGGATCGAGGAGCGGCAGCAAAGATCCACTAACGCGTGACGAAAACCCTTGAGCATTTTCTAACTAAGAGATAATTCTTCTCCTAATCATGGCATTCCAACCCACGCAACTTTTTGGCGGTGCCATCACCGTTGACCTCCCCACGGGCTTCGGCGATGTCAGGTCCTCAATATCCCGAGCACTACCACTACGTATATCAAACTAATGTTTCACACAGCTCCATCCGCCAAGTTCCCGACCATCAAGAAGTTTACCTTGACAGCAATAGCTTCACAAGCATCATCTTCGATATCACAGAGCGCGTGGAAAATGTGGCGACAGACGAAGAAGCACTGAAGTTCCATTTCGACGATATCGTCTCAGGCTCTGCAGAAGGCACGCAGTACTTCCACCCCGGTGCCGCAACGCTAGCTAAGATGCCGTAAGTCACGCATCTCGGACTTCAAGTCTTCTATTTCTTTTATTTTCTCGCGCTACTTCAACTTTCCTAAACAAAATATATGTGTGCATCACGTGCATGACCTTTCGCCGATAAATTTCTAGTAACATCCCAACCTACACCCTCTTTGCGACCCAGCACCCACAACCTCCTACTATCTCCCCCAATGGAGCCTCTGCACCATGCAAGCCTGCCCCAGACTTTACGGGCATCCTGCTGGTGCTAGTACGACTAGCAGAGCAGAAGACCGACATCGTTGTCGCGGTCAACGTTCCGCACGTGCCGGGCGAGTATGTAAGTGAGGCAGTAGATTTGGCCACTGCAAAGCTTGGTCCGCTTATGGATGGTGCGGTGAAGGTCCAGGAGAAGATCTTGGAGACGCTTGAGATTAAAGATTGGGGTTTATTTATGAATTAGAGTGCAGATGCGGAGAGTAAGACCAATGGGATTAGGAAATTTTTATGATGGGGGATCATATTTTAGCGGGTTTTTTAGAGTATTTATTATGGTGTAGACATGGGGTAAAAGTAAGATTAAAGTTGACGCAAATGACCCATTATGCAATGTCCAAAAACCAAAAGTCCTTGGTCAAAATTCTTCAGAAATGCTAAGAAATTTCAGGCCGCTTCCTGTCTTAATTATGAACGCTGTCACTTTTACAGAAGAAAACCACAGGCGAAATTGGGAATTGGCGATGAACGTGCCCTTGCGGACCAATCCGAGCGACCATTTCGGCCTAGCGCCTTTCTTATCGATTAGACAACGCGATTCCTGGAAGTTCGGGGGAGCATGTGCATTTGCAACTCAACCGCCCTGTGTCAAGAAAAGCTTTTCCACCCTATAAAACAAGCATCAAACTGGGAACACGGGAAGAAACAAAATCTCATTTTATCACACTCTGCCTAGATCTCGTTCTAGCACCATCACGAGAAGCGCTGAAGTCGTCATTACATCGCGTTCACGCGGGGTACGCCTCAACGAACAATGGATGGTACTAATCATGCATCTCTTGACCAGCTGAAGGCTGTCATAAAGAATTGTCCAATTATTGACAATCATGCTCATAACCTTCTACTTCCAACGAATCTCGAATCATACCCTTTCGAAGCAATAGCATCCGAAGCTCAAGGGCGAGCGCTAAGGGACACCTTTAAATCACTTTCACATCTACGGGCAGAAAGACAACTTAGAGAATTCTATGAATGCCCTAGTGATGCTAGTTGGGATTCGATCCTTCAAAAGCGGGCAGAATGGCTCAGAAGAGACCCAGAGAACATCATACAGAAGTGCCTCCATGGAACTCACTGCATCCTGATGGACGATGGTCTTGAAGGTGCCGAAAAAATGCAAACGTTTGATTGGCATGATAAGTTTACTCCAGCCCCGACGAAACGGATCGTGCGGATAGAAACTGTTGCAGAAGGGCTAATGGAAGATATCTTGAGGAAAGCCACGGAAGAAGATCTCGAGGATGAAAAGTATCTCTCTGATATATGGTTATCGTTTACAGAAGACTTTGAACGTGAAATATTAGTTTCCATCCAGGATGTCGACGTAGCCGGTTTCAAGACGATTGTGTGTTACAGGACTGGACTGGACGTTGAACCCGAATACAACGAGGCCCTCTTGCAGGTGGGAACGCCCTTTGAGCATTACGTTGCACGTGCCATCAAGAAACGGAAGTATAGAATTGAAAGGAAAGCGGTGAACGACTACCTCGTGCTTAAAACACTGGAAATACTGGCCGACAGTCCCAGAGGTGGAATGTCAAAGCCACTACAATTCCATACCGGCCTTGGGGATGCTGACATCAGTCTTCTACAATCCAACCCAGCATATCTACAGCCACTCATAGAGAATTATGGTAATGTGCCGTTCGTCCTTCTTCACTCATCCTATCCATATACTCGAGAAGCTGGTTATCTGGCGACAGTCTTCAAGCACGTTTATCTAGATATTGGGGAAGTTTTCCCAATGTTGAGTAGGGATGGTCAGACATCAGTTCTTCGTCAATCCTTGGAGCTCGTACCTGGTAGCAAAATCCTATATTCAACCGACGGACATTGGTTCCCCGAGACTTATTGGCTGGCTAACAAGCAATTTCGAGAAGTGTTCCAAGAGGTGCGGCTTCTATTCAGCATCTTCTAGTCTGACACTGACATTAGATTTATAGGTCCTTGTTGAATATGTCAGAAAGGACGATTTGACAGCGGCACAAGCAGTTTCGCTGTCTAAAGACATTTTCTTCAATAACGCCAATGTCTTATACGACTTGCGTTATCCTTTGGAGTTTAAAGAAATGGGTGAGAATATCCAAAAAGCTCTCACATGGCATCCAAAGCCACAGCCATCAACACAAGTTTACGACGTCCAGGTTTTTGAGAAATTCAAGACGGAAAATCCTTCGATAGAGTTTGTGTACGTCGAATGGCTTGACTATATGGCCACAATGCGGGTCCGTATTGTACCCTTTGCTGAATTCGAGCGTCTCATCAAGACCGGAAGTCGTATCGGCATCTCGCGAGGGAACACGGGCACTTTGCAAAACGATGGTACCACACCTGCGGTCAATACTACAGGCCAGGTTTATATTGAGCCAGATCTTACTACCTTGCGTCGAACGCATAAGAAAGACCCTCTTGTATCTGCGACCGTGCTTGCCTTCTGGCGTGATGAAGAGGGCAGACCGATCGAGGGATGTCCCCGCAGGGGTCTCCAAATACTTCTTGATGACCTGTCTACAACCCACTCAACATCTCTTCTCGTTGGTTTCGAAATCGAAGTAACGTTCCTTTCTCGCAATCCCAACGACCCAACAAACCCCTACAGTGCACTCACAAAAACACATGCTTGGGGAACTTTAACACCCGAACAGTGGCTACAACTGCCCTTTCTCGCCGAAATAGCAACCAGTCTTGCAGATATCGGTATTCCTATCCAACAATTCCACGCCGAGGCTGGGGCGGGACAGTACGAGTTTGTGCTGCCGCCTCTCCCGCCCCTCGCGGCCGTTGACACTCTAGTCCAAGCTCGTCAGGTGATCGCTCAGATAGCAGCAACGCATAATCTCCGCGCCACACTACACCCACAGCCATTCTCGGGCATTGGCACTGCTGCTCACGCACACATATCCCTAAGTTCTCCTGATAAAGAGCTTGCATTCTTCGTTGGTGGCGTACTAAAACATCTTGAAGCTATCTGCGCCTTTTCATTGCCAGAAGCCGTAAGCTATGATAGAGTAGTCGATGATAGCTGGACCGGTGGGACTTGGATAGCGTGGGGGACGCAGAATCGTGAGACGCCGCTGAGGAGGGTTAATAGAGGAAGGTGGGAAGTAAGATGCCTTGACGGAATGGCAAATATGTATCTTGCTATGGCTGCGATTGTTGGAGCTGGCCTGTTAGGATTAAAAGCAGGCAGCGAAGATTTTATGGAGAAAGATACTCCATGTAAGTTTTGTAATTCATTTGCACCAAGCATCTTCCTGGGGTTCCAAGGTGGCTTCAGAAACGATATTATGCTAGCCATGAAATTTCTCTCCTCCCATTGAATCTCCTTTACTAACCTTCTGCTGTAGACAACCCTAGTAGAATGTCTCCAGAAGAGAAGAAGGATTACGGCATCGAGCGTCGGATGCCTGCCGACATAGGGTCCGCTCTTGAAGCCCTCGAGAAGGATTCTGATTTGAAAGAGATACTAGCGGAAGGTCTTGTCTCTGACTTCGTTGCAATGAAGAAGGTGGAGCAGAAGATGTTGGCAGATATGCCAGAGCAGGAGAGGAGGGTTTGGCTTATTGAGAGATATTAGAACCATTTTCTAATTGCTCTAGGAATTTTTCTTAGGTGTAGGCGTACGCAACCTTTTGGAGGGAATGAGTTTATGTAATATTGTGCAGCAACTTTTTATTTCTAACACTTTAGGTTGTATATCAATTAGCGATCTAGGTGCGCTGCCTCTAAGTTTAATGGGGCACTCATATCTAATTTCATGGCAACGTGAGGAAACGGAATATCACTGGTGTGGAGACAATGACTGCTATAGGATTTAAATGGCCAAAACCACCTGCCCTGATACTATCACCTTCAAGGGGGTCACTAATATCCATCATACTACCATCTCCACGATTGCATACACTGAGCGCCTGTGTGGTGAATTATTTCGTAGCTTCTAAAGATATCATTTTAGATCCGAGCTAGAGTACATTCTTAATACTGCTATATGATTTTTACGCACTAACAGTTAACTCTTCTCAACTATATTCTCTTACAAATGATCGCCTTTTTAAAAGACCAGTAAGCTATCAGAATACAAATTATATTACATATACAGCTGCTTCAAGTCACATAGAGTACTGGTCTGGGTGGTCGTAATTATTACGCTCGTGCAGGTGTGGAGAAGCTAAAAGCCCGTTAAAAGGCCGTAAATTTTCTTTTTGAGGAGCATCCTTCTCCCAAGAACCCCAAATCCAGGAAGAAGACGATGGAAATGAACGTAGAGATACGTAATATCTCTTGAACTCAGTACCTGCGATATAGAAATAAACTTTGAATGAGGAAAACGAATGGGCGGCAAGAGGGGTGTTTATCTCTTGGGTAAGCAAGGAAATTATCTTTTCCTAATAATGTATTTCGACCCGTGGGGGAGTAGAGACGATTGATCACAAGTTCTCTAGTAAATAACTGGATTGTGAAATGATAAATGATAACATCCCAAAAAGGAAACTGTCGGCGCCATGGGGGCTGGGGAATGTAAACTCCCACGGTAGTAGCGTATAGAGCGCTTAGAGGATCTTATATCATATGAAGTATTACTTATGTTGTTGAGTTGGCAGGATGTTAGATAAATCAATTTCCGAAGACTTAACGGCTTTGTTACATTAAATGTGACTATGTTTTGGCTGACAGTCTGCTTCTCTCCCTGTCCTTTAACTCTTTAGGTCTGGCTATTGCTGGTCTGGCCAGTCACTAGTTACAACCTCAAGGCTATCTGTACAAATTAGAGATTCTGACAGTTAATCGTTCGGGGGCGATATTCCTAGTTGTATTAGCCAAGATGTCATAGATAAACGAGAATTTAGGTGTACATAACACACCAGTCATGAATTGGGCACTAAGGAGAGAACAGCAGTTCAGTGAAGTAGTCATCTTGATTTCAACCCAAATTTAATCCAGAGAATTGTGTTCATGATGCTATGTTAGGGTAGGAACCTAGTAGGGATAGACAGGAGGGCTGTTGGAAAGCAGGGTATGAGAATTTTGTACAGTCTCCGCAAAAACACCTCTACCCAGTGCACTAGTCAGAGTACAAAAGGAAAGAAATTGACCGCCAGCTGTGTAGAACTACAGCAAAGAACCCTAAGCCAGTATTGACTGCATTACAACAAAATCATGCCCGCACCGGTCACAACAGCACCGAACACATAGACACCAAGTTGCAGTATACCAATGTTAAGGCTAGGAACTGTCACAGCACCAGCGGCACCAGAATGAGAGGCTTTGCTGGAGCTAACTGCGGTTCCCGTCGGCTGGGAAGTCACTGTACCGGTACCTGCTGTACCGGCTTCAGCCATTAACGTTTTGCAAGACCCGCTCGGAGTTGCGACAGCCACTTGAGTAGTTGCTGAACCGCCGAAGTCGCAGGCCTGCGCATTGTTGGTTTGGCTCTTGGCATACTGGTTGAGGGCAAACCCGAGTTGTTCAGTGGCGTTGCACATGCCATAAGCTCCATAGGTACCGGTAGTAGCGTTGTGCTGAATACCAGCACAAGGGCTACCGGACATCCCACAGACAAGGCCGAAAAGGTCATTGTAATTAGTCTCGTTTACCGATGGGCTTACTACACAGCCCAAAGAAGACATCATGCAACTGCAAAGCTCGGCGTTTACGGTTGGTGGCAGAGGAGTAGCCTTCGCGGCCCAGGTCGAACCAACGGCTGGGCAGCTTTGTGGTACGGTGTTGGTAGGTGTGTATGATGCAGAATTGATACCACTTGGAGTAATCTTGGCAATCTGGCTCGAAAGAGCCGTGAAATCTGGAAGCTTGCTCACGCTGTTCCCGCTAACAGAGACGAGACCTAAAGTACAACTGTTAGCAAAAAAATATCATCATTGAACTTGCCTAAACCTACCGAAGTTGTTTGCTTCCTGGAAGTACATGTAGACAATACCGCCAGACCAAACGGGCGTCATCTGTGAACCGTATAGGGCCTGGACTTCGGTAAATTTGCGAGGCGAAGGTACGTTGCAACCATACTCGGCAAAGAATACTGGGACGGAATAGTTTGCAAACTCCTCAGTGCGGACGTCATAACCTGACTTAGTGTAGGAGGAGTCACCGCACCAGGAGTAGATGTTGTAGCCCCAGAAATCAATAGAGTCGGTTGCATCGCCACAGTTGAAATAATCAGCCAGGTTCACACGGATGTCAGCATCGTCGTTCGTGGCATAGCCTACACCCATTGCCCTGTATCCCTTGGCCTTGATATATGCCTTCATATCACGGACGGCAGCCTTGACGAAAGCGCTGGCGTCAGTGTTATTGGGTGCGTTTGAGACTTCGTTGCCGGCAAAAAAGCCGATAACGTTGTTATATTTCTGCATCGTATCGATAACGCTTGTGTACCTGGCGTAGAGATCATCGTTCCAAGCAGCATCGTTCCGATTGATTGACTGGCCGGGCTGAGACAAATCCGCGATCAAGTAGATACCAGCATCCTGAAGCATTTGCATGCAAGTATCATGGTCTACCGTTGGGTCGAGGGCATAAACACGAATAGTGTTTGTTTGAAGCTGTTGAAGAATAGGGATATCGCGCTTGCATCCGGCAACGTCCCCCAGAGGGTCGACGTAGTTAACAGTTTCGGTTTCAGAGCTGTTTGTTCCGACATCCTCTGTATCAATGGTTAGTAGGTGATCTTTTGCGGAGGTGTTCCCGGTATAGCCTACGTTGGTATGCTACACCCTTGATGAAGCTACGAGTAGCAGTTAGCACGGAACGTGGCGGATAACTAGTAGGACGGAATGGGCTAACAATTGTGTGCCATTAGTTTTATAGAAGAATTTAGATCCCTAAAAGCGAGTCAGAAACATGTCTCGGGAGCGATAAATTGCCCAGAGATAAGCCACCTTTATGACGATCGGGTCGACATCTGCGGCGACGGAAGATATGAAGAAGGCCGCGGCGGCCGCTGCAATTCCAAAGCCTCTCATGATGATTTCTAACCAGAGAAACCGATGAGAACTCGGGAATATAACTTAGCGGTGTTAACGTGGAGGCAATGCTGCACAGAAGTCGTGTTACGGTGGATGTTTGTTTGGAAATCAGGAGTCGTGGACGCGCTCGCACCGCGACACAAACGAAGGTAGGAAAGGTGTAGGCAATGAGTGTCGAGAAGGTGTTCAATAATAATTAAGAGAGTCAGCGAGGGAGTTGAAAACAGAAGTCACCATAGAAACAGGTGAATGGCGATGTCGATTAGAAGGTCTGGTGAAGTGTGTTCGACTTTCAGGGGATACGGCCGCCAAGCTGCACTCTCTCGGCCGAAACAAGAAATGTGGAGGTGCCGAAGCTTGACGCGCAATCAGCAACAGAACGGTAGCGGCATGATCAGCTCTTGGCTGATGACAGATTGTCGCCAAAATTGCTATGTTGTAAAAGATTTCTATTTTTTACAGCTATGGAAGTATAGAGAGTTCTATTTGGGAATTCCGCTGGACCCACAGTCATTGTAATGAATACAACTTATTATTATGCCCAAGCCTATAACCAGAAAACTGCTTGAGGAGTGCTAGGGGTCATAATTCTGAGGGAGGAAATGGGGCTGTTCAGGTTCGTAATCAACTGATAGGAGTGCCGCACGGAAGTGCGAAGTGTGAGCGCACGCTTGGTAGCGGATGTGGAGAATTCCCGGGAGCCATATGCTGTCGTTTCTGGATGCGGTCTGCGGTTTTTGGCTTTGGTTTAGTACATTTTTTACTGGAGCCAGCCTACGCAAGTCGCTGTCTGTCACTCTGAGAGGCTTGCATGCAGGGCTTGCTACCGTATCAAGACAGGGATGCAAAAGATAAGATTTGTGGCTAGGGAAAAACCTGATGCACGACCAGATTCGAAAAGCCTGCAACTGCCCGTAACGCTCGTAATATACGGAGACGAGGAACGCTATGATTATTTCGCTGGACAAGGGCACCATGTCTCTCCATTCTACTTTAGGTACCTGTGGGCTAATCTAATCGCGCAGAGCTCAGGGGAACCTGTGCGAGCGGAGGAGAGCTTCGCGGATGGCGGGAGGGCAATTGGTTGCAAATTATTCAAAACTATTCAAGCAAAGCCGCTGCCGGTGGACGCCGCAGCTGAGGCTCTCCTCGGTGATCTGTCTTTCGATCAGCCGCAAGCGCCCCTTTCTCGAACTTTTTGTAACGAGCTTTGCCCAGGCGAACGTTTGAGCAAGGTATCAATGACGGGCCGCCACCTCATCATTTTGGCTGACCGATATGCGGGTGAAGTTGGCACGGCCAGCCACATCTGGCTTGAGCAGCTTGGAAGATCGTCTCGGTCACTTCAGCCGGGGGTGTCCAAGGTGGTTGGTTGACCTTGGAAATCGTGACGTCCGCGCGACATGCATGGAGGGGGGCTGCAATTGCGATGGCAGACACGGCGGGGATTCACATCATCGCAAGCAGTCTTTTCCATATAGGCCGGCCCGAGTTGATGGGCATCCTGGGTCCTCTGGTTGTCTCGAAAGCTTCAAGCCCGATGGGCTGGATGGAGCATGGTGCGCCTACATTTAGAACAGGAGCTGTATTGCCACTCGGCTGGCCTAACTCATGACAGTTTAATGGCGACTATCACAGCGGGACAAGCCACAGGAGATGCCGATCACTGCATTGTGTAGCTTGATAAAGTTACTCGAAATCGCCTGCTGCCGGCGGCGAACTTTGCAGAACTGTACCTCGAGTAGGCGCGACAACAAGAGCATACGGGGCCTTTCGCGGCGAGGTTTGGGCGATTGCATGAGCCGTTTTGGGCCCAGTAGCTGTGCCTTGACGAGTATATGCTGACAAAAAAGCGTTGGACAGCCTTGACCCGAAATCCTTGGTGACCCACCCAATTTGCGATTCACCAGTCAGCGTTGGCGCCGCAAACCTACATCAAGCGAGAAAGCCGATGCTCCTGGCGGCGCTCAAAACGGATTCCCATTCCATCTCCCCTTTTTGTCCTTGACACCTTCCACTCGTTCCTACATCTACTTTGCACCCCTCACCTCCCTCCTAATTCCTTTGTCTTCTTACCCTTTCGACTGTCTTTCCTGTTACTGGCCTCGGGTTGCATTGAGGGAAGCCGCTCGTAACTGCAGCCAAACCCGTAGTGCGTCGGTGAACAGAAAGGAGGTCCGCCAATCACGAAGGTGAAGGAACCCGCAGCTCCCTATCCCAGCCGCGCGTCGCCCACAGCAACTTGCATCAACACCCTACGCCTTCTCTCGTTCATATCAACACGTTGCCGTGCAAGCACCAGTAAAGGCGGCTGTGCAGAAATCTCGAGCCCGCCCGAGCAACCGGACGTCTCTTGACCCTTCGTTAACCAAACGTCAACATTCGTTCGACGGAACAATAGCAACGTCACCACCGCTCGTTCAACAACTGCAATAACCATCAATTTTAACTCTGAGCTTCGGAACAAAATTAATTTGGAATTGGCTGGTCCTGATGGTCACTGTTTGAGGTTGGCAACCCTCCGACGCGGGTAGTTTCAGGTTGTGATCCTAAACAACCGCTGCACATTCCGCACTGCCCAGCCTGCTCCCATTACTAACTGTTGTCCCTGCAGACTCCGACATTGTACTACTCTAATTGCTCCTCAAGATGTCGGGACATCCGCAAGGAGGCCACTACGACGATGGCTACGGCCATGGTCAAGCCAATGACGGCTACTACCATGATGACCAATACAGACAGTATGATAATCATGGAGGGAATGGCTATCCAGAACAGCAACATGGCGATGCTTACTATGATGAAGCGTAGGTCGGATTGACCTCTACAACTAATTGGAATCTAACAAAATATTAGTGGCTACTACGATGGAAACCAAGGTCATTATCAACAAGAAGGCTATTACGAGGGTGGTCACCAGGGCTACCAAGATGAGTACTACAACGATCAGTACTATGACCAAGGAGGAGCAAACGGTCAACAGGGGTATGCACAGAACGACTATGGGTCGGTTAAACACCTAAACGAGCCATTTTTAGTTGCTAACCTCTTGATAGAGCGAAGCCAAAGCGCCGTGGCCACGACTCCGAGGAGGACTCCGAAACCTTTAGCGATTTCACAATGAGATCAGATATGGCTCGCGCCGCTGACATGGATTATTATGGTCGGGGTGACGAGAGGTATAACAGCTACAACGAAGGCCAGAACCGCGGCTATCGACCTCCATCATCCCAAGTCTCATATGGCGGAAATCGATCATCTGGTGCTTCAACACCAATCTACGGCATGGATTACACCAACGCTCTACCTGCCGGTCAGCGCTCCCGAGAGCCATATCCAGCTTGGACAGCCGATGCCCAAATTCCTCTGACGAAGGAGGAGATCGAGGACATCTTCCTGGATCTCACATCTAAGTTTGGATTTCAGCGTGACAGCATGCGCAATATGTACGACCACCTGATGACACTTTTGGATTCTCGTGCGTCTCGTATGTCACCCAACCAAGCTCTTTTGTCTCTACACGCCGATTACATCGGAGGGGAGAATGCTAACTACCGTCGATGGTATTTCGCCGCTCATTTGGACTTGGACGATGCTGTTGGTTTCGCCAATATGAAGCTTGGAAAAGCGAACCGGAGAACCCGGAAGGCTCGTAAAGCTGCTAAAAAGAAGGCTGGAGAAAACCCGACAAACGAGGATCAGACTTTAGAAGCATTGGAAGGTGATAACAGCCTGGAGGCTGCTGAATACCGCTGGAAAACTCGAATGAACAGAATGTCTCAACATGACCGCGTTCGACAAATAGCTCTGTATCTTTTATGTTGGGGTGAAGCCAACCAGGTCCGGTTCATGCCTGAGGCGCTTTGCTTCATCTTTAAGTGTGCGGATGACTACCTAAACTCTCCAGCATGCCAGAACCGCCAGGAGCCTGTCGAGGAGTTCACATACCTCAACAATGTGATTACACCTCTCTATCAATACTGCAGAGACCAGGGTTATGAAATCCAAGATGGCAAATACGTCCGTCGTGAGCGTGACCACGCTTCGATAATTGGGTATGACGACATCAATCAACTTTTCTGGTATCCTGAGGGTATCGAACGCATCGTTATGGAAGATAAGTCTCGAATTGTCGATCTATCTCCTGCGGAGCGGTATGAAAAGCTCAAAGATGTTCATTGGAAAAAGGTATTTTTCAAGACCTACTATGAGCGGCGGTCGTGGTTTCACATGGTGGTCAACTTCAACAGGATCTGGGTTATCCACGTAACGGCATTCTGGTTCTACACATCTTTCAACTCCCCAACGTTGTATACGAAGGGCTACCAACAACAACTTAACAACAAGCCAAACAAAGCCGCACAATGGTCAGCTGTTGCTTTGGGTGGAACTATTGCCTCGCTGATCATGATCTTCGCTACACTGGCAGAATGGGCATATGTACCGCGGAGATGGTCAGGTGCTCAGCATTTGACCAAGCGTCTTTTGTTCCTCCTTGCTGTTTTCGCTGTCAACATTGGACCAGCTGTGTACATCTTCGGAATCAGTCAGACCGGAAAGATTGCTCAGATTCTAGGTGTGGTCCAGTTTCTGGTCGCTCTCGTCACGTTTCTGTTCTTCTCGGTCATGCCAATTGGGGGTCTTTTTGGCAGCTATCTTACCCGAAATTCACGGCAATACGTTGCGTCTCAAACATTCACTGCGAGCTATCCGCGCCTTCATGGCAACGACATGTGGATGTCATTCGGCCTTTGGGTATTGGTCTTTGCGGCTAAGATGACGGAGTCGTACTTCTTCCTAACTTTGTCTCTCCGTGACCCGATTCGGATTTTGTCTACTATGAAGATCAACACCTGCCTTGGAGACGCCATTATCGGAGACGTTCTGTGCAAGCATCAACCAAAGATTCTTCTCGGTCTGATGTTCTTTACCGATTTGATCCTCTTCTTCTTGGATACTTATCTATGGTACATCATTTTGAACATGCTCTTCTCTGTGGCCCGGTCTTTCTATCTGGGTGTCTCTATCTGGACGCCCTGGAGAAATATCTTCTCCCGGCTCCCTAAGCGTATCTACTCGAAGATTCTTGCCACTACAGACATGGAGATCAAGTACAAGCCGAAGGTTCTCATTTCTCAGATTTGGAATGCCGTAGTCATTTCAATGTACCGTGAGCATCTTCTCGCGATTGACCATGTCCAGAAGCTGCTTTATCATCAAGTACCATCTGAGCAAGAGGGCAAGAGGACTCTTCGCGCCCCCACCTTCTTCGTTTCCCAGGAAGATCACTCTTTCAAGACCGAGTTTTTCCCAGCTCAGAGTGAAGCCGAACGTCGTATCTCTTTCTTCGCCCAGTCGTTATCTACACCCATTCCGGAGCCGTTGCCCGTTGACAATATGCCAACATTCACCGTCATGATTCCTCACTACAGCGAAAAGATTCTTCTTTCCCTTCGTGAAATTATTCGTGAGGATGAACCATATTCCCGTGTCACTTTACTGGAGTATCTCAAGCAACTTCATCCTCACGAATGGGATTGTTTCGTTAAGGATACCAAGATTCTTGCTGATGAAACATCGCAATTTAACGGTGACTACGAGAAGAGCGAGAAGGATACTGCTAAAAGCAAGATCGACGATCTACCGTTCTATTGTATTGGTTTCAAGTCAGCTGCTCCAGAGTACACTCTCAGAACCCGTATCTGGGCGTCCCTTCGCTCACAAACTCTGTATCGTACAATCTCTGGTTTCATGAATTACAGCCGTGCCATCAAGCTGTTGTATCGCGTTGAAAACCCCGAGGTCGTCCAGATGTTTGGCGGTAATTCTGACAAGCTCGAACGGGAACTGGAACGGATGGCCAGACGGAAGTACAAGATCGTTGTTTCGATGCAGCGTTACGCCAAGTTTTCCAAGGAAGAGCGAGAGAACACTGAATTCCTCCTCCGCGCTTATCCAGACCTTCAAATTGCTTACCTGGACGAAGAACCTCCAGTCAACGAAGGCGAAGAACCTCGTCTGTACTCCGCATTGATTGATGGTCACTCTGAGCTGATGGAAAACGGCATGCGTCGACCTAAGTTCCGTATTCAACTTTCTGGTAACCCAATTCTTGGTGATGGCAAATCAGACAATCAGAACCATTGCATTATCTTCTACCGAGGAGAGTACATTCAGCTTATCGATGCCAATCAAGACAACTACTTGGAAGAGTGTCTCAAGATCCGAAGCGTACTGGCCGAGTTTGAGGAGATGACTACTGACAACGTTTCCCCTTACACTCCGGGCATTCCATCTCCGAACTTCAACCCTGTGGCTATTCTTGGTGCCCGCGAGTACATCTTCTCTGAGAACATTGGTATCCTTGGTGACGTTGCCGCTGGCAAGGAACAAACATTCGGTACTATGTTTGCTCGTACCCTGGCTCAAATTGGTGGCAAGCTGCATTACGGTCATCCCGATTTCCTCAACGGCATCTTCATGACGACTCGCGGTGGTGTGTCTAAGGCTCAAAAGGGCTTGCATCTCAACGAGGATATCTACGCTGGTATGAACGCTCTGCTTCGTGGTGGTAGGATAAAGCATTGCGAATATTACCAGTGTGGTAAAGGTCGTGATCTTGGATTTGGTTCGATTCTTAACTTTACTACGAAGATTGGCACCGGTATGGGAGAGCAAATGCTTTCTCGTGAGTACTATTATCTCGGCACCCAGCTACCTCTGGATCGGTTCTTGTCCTTCTACTACGCACATCCTGGCTTCCACATCAACAACTTATTCATCATGCTTTCTGTCCAATTATTCATGTTTGTCATCATCAACTTGGGAGCATTGAGGCATGAGACGATTATCTGCCACTATAACAAGGATGTGCCCATCACTGATCCGATGATGCCTACTGGATGCGCTAACCTCGTGCCTATCTTCGACTGGGTTGCACGTTGCATCGTTTCCATCTTCATTGTTTTCTTCATCTCATTCGTACCTTTAGTGGTTCAGGAACTCACTGAACGCGGCTTCTGGCGTGCTGCTACTCGTCTTGCTAAGCATTTCTCGTCTCTCTCGCCATTCTTTGAGGTGTTCGTCTGTCAGATCTACGCCAACGCTCTTCATACCGACCTGTCCTTCGGTGGTGCACGATACATCGGTACCGGCCGTGGATTTGCAACCGCTCGCATTCCGTTTGGCATCCTTTATTCCCGCTTCGCTGGACCTTCAATCTATATTGGCGCTCGATCCCTAATGATGTTGCTCTTCGCAACAATGACCGTCTGGGGAGCCTGGCTGATCTATTTCTGGGCCTCGTTGCTCGCTTTGTGTATCTGCCCGTTCCTGTTCAACCCTCACCAGTTTTCATGGGATGACTTCTTCATTGATTACCGAGAATATCTCCGCTGGCTCTCTCGTGGAAATACTCGTTCTCACAGTGCCTCATGGATTGGGTATTGCCGCCTTTCTCGAACTCGTATTACTGGTTACAAACGCAAAGCTCTCGGAGATCCTTCCTCGAAGCTGTCTGGTGATGTTCCACGGGCGACCTTTGGCAACATATTCTTCAGTGAAATAGTTGGCCCACTTGTCCTCGTCGCTGTTACTCTTATTCCTTACCTCTTCATCAACGCTCAGACTGGTGTCTTGGATGCTGATCGTAGTCTGGACAGCAAAGGAGCTCCCACGACAATCAAGGCCACCAATTCACTCATTCGTGTGGCTCTAGTCGCCTTCGGACCTATCGCAATCAACGCTGGTGTTCTTGCCGGGCTCTTTGGTATGGCTTGTTGCATGGGCCCCCTTCTTAGCATTTGCTGCAAGAAGTTTGGCGCCGTCCTGGCTGCTATTGCACACGGTATCGCTGTTGTGATGCTCCTTGCTTTCTTTGAAGTCATGTTCTTCTTGGAAGGCTGGAGTTTCTCGAAAGCTCTCCTGGGAATGGTTGCGGTCGTTGCCATCCAACGATTCTTCTTCAAGCTTATCATTTCCTTGGCACTGACTAGAGAATTCAAGGCGGATACTGCCAACATCGCCTGGTGGACTGGCAAGTGGTACGCGATGGGATGGCACACGATTTCGCAACCCGGCCGTGAATTTCTGTGCAAGATCACTGAACTTGGCATGTTTGCAGCCGATTTCATCCTCGGCCATATCTTACTGTTCATTATGCTTCCCGCGCTGCTTGTCCCTTACATTGACAAGTTCCATTCCGTTATGCTTTTCTGGCTACGTCCAAGGTATGTTACCATTACTTCTCTACAGTTCATTTGCTAACTGTCGTAGCCGTCAAATCCGACCTCCAATCTATTCTCTCAAGCAGACGAAGCTTAGGAAGCGACGAGTCGTCCGATATGCCATCCTCTACTTCGTCATTCTCATCATCTTCGCTGCTCTCATTGCTGGACCAATCGTTGCCGGAAAATTCCTCACCTCGCTGCCTTCCATTCCCATGCAGCTCCTTCAGCCTACTGGCCTTAACAACAATGATACCTCTAGTTCGCAGACCGGAACTGCCTTAGCAGGAGGAGCAGCAGCGACTGCAACAAGTGGAGCGAGGTTCCGGGCTTTCTAAAGTTGAACAGGCATATGCATTTTGCGACAGGCGCGTTTACTTGGCTCGTGTTCATGCATTGTACAACACCTCAGAAGCATGACGCTGGCAGCCGTCTGCTTGAGCAGCGGTTACATAACGATAGTAATTTTTGAGCAGCCGGCTTTAGCATCTCTTCATTTTGGTGTTCGGTGGAATAGATACTTTAGGTCTTCTCTCTTTTTGATCTCTTCGCCACCAAGGCGCGGTTTGCACATATACTATGAGGATGGGCGATGGATTCGGGTTAATCATCTGTTAGATAGTGAATGCACTGTACTCAAATATACGAATCTGTGTTAATTTACGAGTCCGTGGCGTCATATTTCGTGAGCTTGAAATACCTGCAGAATTGGGCGAGACTAGATCACGTGATCCAAATTATGTGCCTAGTTCGCGTTCACTTCAGCGGCTCCGAGTGAGCGATATTCTACAACTTGCGATTCCCCCCAACACTCTCCACACCACAATGGATCTCCACGACGCACAAAACCTAGTATTGCGCCTCATAAGCGATGCGAATGCTCAGTTCCAAAAGGTCCCTGGATCGGCTATTCTGCTGAGATACATTAAATCCAGCTACCAGAACGATCCCGTACGATCCGCTGTAGAGCTGTTTCTCTTCCTTTTTGCTGTGCGATATCTTTTGGCTCCGGCATACTCAACGCAGAAGCAGAAACATGTCGCTTTGACAGAGGAGGTATGGTATTTCCTGTGCTTCAACCTCTGGATTGTTGTTAAAGGAGGATTATAGGAGATTGACGAATTAGTTGATGACTGGACTCCGGAGCCCTTGGTCGCGTCTCCAACTGCATTCGAAGAGCTGGAAAGGGAGAAGCGCCCGGTGATTATTGGGTCAGTAACGTCTCAATGCAGCATAGTTCTCTCGCTGACAGTTCTAGTCCCACCGGCCCAAAGTCAAAGTTGTCCAACGGCCGAACTGTTACAAACCTCGCCTCCTACAATTTTTACAACTTTGTCGCAAATGAGACGCTGAAGGAGAAAGCTATCCAAACCCTCCGAACTTACGGCGTTGGGCCATGCGGTCCTCCCGGATTTTATGGCACTCAGGATGTGCATATGAAGACGGAAGCGGATATCGCAGCCCACCTGGGTACACCGGCTTGTATCATCTATGCGCAGGCATTTTCTACTATCTCCAGCGTCATCCCGTCATTCTCGAAGCGTGGCGATATTATTGTTGCAGATAAGGCCGTAAACTATGCTGTGCGTAAGGGTATTCAAATATCCCGTAGCACAGTCCGCTGGTACGAACACAACGATATGGAGGACCTGCAGCGAGTACTAGAGAAGGTTACTAAGGAACAAGCTAAAAAGCCTTTGACGAGGCGATTTATCATCACAGAGGGGCTATTCGAGAGCGTGGGGGACACAGTGAATTTACCGAAGGTGGTGAGTTTTTATGCAGTACTCAACTGGTGTATTCCATGGTAACTAACATGTTCCAGATTGAACTCAAACTACGATACAAATTCCGCCTTATTCTAGACGAAACCTGGTCGTATGGCGTCTTGGGACGAACAGGACGAGGAGTCACAGAACAACAAAATGTGGATGCAGCTGAAGTTGACATGATCATTGGTTCTCTTTCCGGGCCTCTATGCGCTGCTGGAGGTTTTTGCGCAGGAACAGGAGAAGTTGCGGAACATCAACGTATCTCATCTGCTTCATACACTTACTCCGCCGCTCTACCTGCCATGTTAGCCACCACAGCTAGCGAGACGATAGCGCTATTGCAAGAAAATCCAGATATCATAGTTCAGTTAAGGGAGAACATCAAGGCAATGCGAGCACAGCTGGATCCTAGAAGTGACTGGGTTAAGTGTACTAGCTCTATCGACAACCCAATCATGCTTCTGGTCTTGAAACCGGAAGTGGTGGCCTCGAAAAAGCTGAGCATCGAGGACCAGGAGTTTTTGCTTCAAGATGTGGTCGATGAGGTATGCCCAATAGCTGATTCTTAAACGCATGTAGCGACTAACATGAGGTAGTGTGTCGCCAACAGCGTTCTCATCACTAGACTAAAGAGTATACCTGCGGCTCTTGGTGCTGGCCCAAGTGATCAAGGCTGGCAGCCACAGCCAGCTCTCAAGGTGTGCATCACGACTGGGTTGTCCAAAAAGGAGACAGAGAAGGCTGGTATCGTCATCAGGCACGCCATTACTAAGATTGTGACGCGGAAGAAGTAGTGTATGTGGGATGAGTTCCAGTCGGTGACTGTATTATACCATTGTTACAGCATGAACGGCGTTATGGTTCTTCTATGTGGAGGTATTTTTAGAGTCCTGCTAACTGTGGTCATGGATTCATTTCTAAATAGGTGGAAATGATAAGTGTAATGTCTATTGTCTGCTTTTGCTCGTCTGACTCATACAACTCTAGTGACAACAATCCTTACTGGAAATATATTCCAACATGCACAATAGGAGCGTGTCTACACGAACACAAAGTTTTCGAAGACTCGAGAGTTGCCCAATAATTCCAATATGGGACTGGTTGAACTCCACAGGTGAATCGTGTATTGTGGACTAGAATTGGACCTCGGAAGATAATTCTATTCTAAGTATCGTCGATTAAAATGTTAGAGATGCTAGCAGTGCGGAGGCGTCCACAGCTTGGCGCCAACCCCATCAGCATCAGAGCCAAGCTTTCAGTTGAACCAGAGCCAAGCTTTCAGTTGAACGAGAGCCTGTGATTGGCCAAACCCTTATATATGCGTGGACGTAAACCAGCGTGGGAAGGGATAGAGTCAGCAGCCAAGAGCACGATAGACAATATACTAAGCATATTATTACGAAGGATATCTATTCTAGGGACCACCAGATTTAAATAATCTTTATAAACCCCAGGAGAAAATGACGTTGCCTCTAGCAATGACTATATAAGATCTCATACTTACCAGACTTAGAGAACCATCTCCTAGCATCTCACTATAAAACCACAAAACCTTAACCACTCTTTCTCTTTTATTTATTGTTTATTTCTTACTTCCCTTCTCCTCTCCAATCGCTAATCAAAAACTCCACCTAATTCCCACCATAATCCTTAAAATGCAATACTCCACCTTCCTCCTCTCCGCCCTCTCCGCCGCCGGCGCACTCGCTATCCCCACTGGCTCCCGATCCAACGACACATCCGTTAGAATCACCCTCGCGGGCGCCTCCGAACTCGCCACCCAAACCGCCTTCCAGAAAGTCCAGTTCGGCCAGCGAGAAGTCCAAGCCCCCGTCGGCTCCTCTGGGCCCTTCCAGACCGTCGACCTTGCCGTTGGCAAGGGTGTCCAGATGCAAAATCTACGCTGCCAGATTCTCGATGAAGAGGACAAGCCTATCGTCGTGCTGCGCGACCAAAATGTTGATATCACGTTCTCGGATGCCGACAAGGGCCAGTGGAAATTCAGACAAGAGAGCCTCGTCAGCGCTATCATCTGCGACCCTATCTTTGCGGCCATCAGCGCCGATGCCAACGACATCACTGTCATACTGAGCGGCCCCGATGAGCTCGTAACACAGACTCCGTTCCTTCTCGGCGGGGCAAAGCGCGAAACCCAGCCTCCAGTCGCCTCGTCTGGTCCGTACGACACCATCGAGCTCAAGGTTGGCGCTTTGATCGAGAACCAGGATCTCAGGTGCCAGATTCTCGATGCGCAGGGTAACTCAATTGTAGCCAAGAGGAACAAGAATATCGATACCACGTTCTCGGATGCTGGGAAGGGTGCTTGGACTTTCTTGGACCCGGTTGAGAGCGAGGTGGTTGAGATTGTTTGCGATCCTGCTTTTAAGGCGGCTCCGGCTGCTTAAGTGATTGGTCTTGCCGAATAGATGGACTGAACTGGGATAAATAGGGTAGGAGGTGGGCATTTGGTTGAGTTGTATTGCATAGCGACAGGACAGTTTGGTGCATTTTTTGTTGGCGTTTTGACTTTTGTTTAATATTTGCTTGGTTATATAGAAAGAAAATGGGATCACTCGTTCTCTCCGGTGCTCTTGGTTCGTGCAGGATTTTACTCCTCGGTCCACTAATGCAGTGCGGTGAGTTCTTGTGGTGGGTGACTACGAAGGTGCCAGGGCTAATGTTTTGCTCACCGCCCGCCCGGCAGAATAATCGGGCAGAATCCTCACATTGTCACCTATCCCTTCGCACGGTGATTTGCGTCCATCAGTTATCGATAAGAACTAGCCAATTAAATTAACCGAATCAAATCGTTTGTGCTTAGGAATTCTGGTGTTCGCGCACGGACCAACCTACAGATGGACGTCACCGTTCGAAGGGATAATACTACAATCGATTTTGGTGTGTTTTTATATGGCATCCTTTATTAATATTTAGTGAACTTTCCCTTTTCGTCTATAACAGTTTTCATACGGTCTGGCATACTCTCAATTACGCGTTCTGTGGAGAAGTATGAACAGAGAGTTTTGATATTCGCAGGACCCCTGTCAAGGCGGTGAGCAAAACATTAGTCCTGGCTTGGTAACGTTCGCTCCTGCCACCGCCCAGCCTTTTCAATTGCGGCGCAACCGGGACCTAACCACTACGTCAATCTGTTTTACTGTGGAGGTAGCACTTTCAAGACGGGCTAATTAACGAAACCAATTCTTGCCTCCGTCTTCTTCACACTCTTCCTTCTCAAACCTCCGTTATTCCTTCCTTCGGGTTCGGTATCTGCAGCTTCCCGTCCTCCACGCATCTTCGTCACTCACGTAGATCCCGCGTCACTCGCTCGGCCCACCTCACGTCTTCGTGGCACTCGCGGATTGTTTCGTTTCCCACCACTGCTAACGCCGCAACTTGACTTGTTGGCGCGTTTTTACATATCTGGTGCAAGAAGCTTGACCGTATCTCTTCTTTCCCCGCGCCGAATAGAAAATTAAACAGCGGTCCCGACAATTGGCGCATCGCATCCAACCGGCGTAACGCTCTGGGTGCATTGAGGCACAGCACTTAAAAACCCTCAAGAGTCGCCCTCTGGCCTCTTTGCTCGCTCCCTTGCGACATCGAGTACGAGTGCGAGTTTGCTACTTAATTTGCTTGATTGTCTCCAAAGGCCCCTCTACGGCGTAGTTCTAAAGCCTGATCAGAGAGCCTTACCACCTACATCTCAGGGCGCCATAAAGCTACAGCAATGGCGCGCACAGTAACATCAGCAGTGGTGGTGCGCGAGAAATACTACTGGCCAGATGCGCAGCTCAATATCTGGACAATAATCATGCTAGCGACCGCTGGCACGATTCTGGGCGTGTTTGCGGAGTTCATGCAGATACAGAATCAGATGAAGTTAGCGACGCCATGGTAAGTCGAAGACTTCATATGACAGCTACGTATGCGAAAATGCGAAACGAACACTCGCTAACTTGTTTATCTTCCTAGGCTATTTCCTTACGGCGTGACTGTTGGCGCGTTAACAATTGTTTTCATCATCATCGAGCTCATCCTCATTGCCCAGCGGCGGCTGCTACCCGGTATAATGATGCTACTCTCATTTATACTCCTTGTGTTGTTTATAACGGGTGTCATTGGGACCGCAATACAATTGTTCGGCGGGCCGAACATCAACAACCAATGCAATACCTATGTGAGCAATATGAAGGTTACGGGCCCGAGCATCAACACTCTGGCATGGTTACAGCAGAACAATATCTGTAAGTTGCGACTAGCCAAAAAAAAATACCAACGATAATAGAGGAATGAATGCTAATATGATTTTGCAAAGGCTCTTGCTGGAATGCTGCTTTTGCATTCTGGATAATTGGCTCTGTGTTCCTCATCTGGATGATGATCATGGCCAGCCAGGTGAACCAGAATCAGTACGATTAGAGGGTGAGAGGGTAAGAGGGTAGTCCACGCAAGATGCCGCCGTGAAAAGCCGTGGAGAGCCCTTTCTCCGTTAGCATCCATAAGCCAATCGAGCATCAGCGGCTCTACGCTGCATTATGAAAGGGGATGTGTTGAATGTTAGTGGATTTCCTGTAAATTTTCTTGATATTTATGGTGTTTATGAGCATGGCGGGTCTCCATCCGGCTTTTGAGCGGCAAGGCGTTGGTTGGCAAGAGCACCGAAAGGATGGTACTTAGGATTGGAAGCTCTTCGGTTTCTATTGCTTTGAATCGGGCCACGGAAATATCTCACGGAAGAGTTGATATTTGTTTTACTGTATATACATTGTAGGGGTGGGCAAGTTACCAGATCAGGTTCCATAAAACATGTAGGGAGCTTAGTTGGCGTATAATTATCATATTTAAACATTTAGATAAAATGTTTACACTTTGTGGAAGAAAAATGGGTAATGTCGAGAGCGGAAGCCTGATAGAAAATCTTTAGTTGTCGAACTAATATTCGAACAGTTCCTCCATCCCGCTTCGCGAGAGACTCCAGCAATCGTAAGGAGGTGATATCCACAGCCGCCATTGGCCAACACCAGAACACCTTTAATCCACCAATTATTCTCACTCTCAATTTCCCGTTAGCCGGATCTCTCAAATCCGAAACCCCCTCCAGCAGTTCCCACGCCGTTCCGGAACAGTGCGCTGTCAAATAGCCAATCTTCCCTTCTCCACCAAAAGCAACCCAAATCCCATCGCAGATCTGCGTCGGACGACCGCAATCTCACGACCCGCTTCCTCTGCCAATGGGCAATTTATCCCCCAGGGATCACCTTTATCTGCGCGGGTCTGCACGGGTCTGCGCGGGCGGCGGCGGCGGCGACGGCGGCGACAGCCAAAGCTCCCTTCCAGGGAAAAAAAAAGAAAAAGGAGAGGAAAGAGTGAAAGGCCCGCCACCACCAATGGCGATCCCGGCTCCTTCTACTCCGCAGCCACCTCGACGCCCGTTGGTGGGACTGAAAAAAAGGGCTGGCTGGTCGCGATCCGGTCCGCGACGCTTTTCTCCCCCATTCCGCCGTTTTGATACGGGCTGGTAAGATTAGTAACGAAATTCGCTAGTGCCGGCTTGGCGCTGTCTCTGTCAGTAGGGCGGGTTTTTCAGCCGGGAAAAGGGGGGGGAGCGTGTGGAGCTCATCGGCTGGGTTTTCGCGAAGCGGGCGCGTCGGCGCGTAATGTGGGGTTTTGGCCACTCTGCGCTGCTGGAGGCAGCGATGGGCGACGGGCCAAGTAGGGATTCGAGGTGGCTTGGTCGTTTATGCATGTTGAGCTGAAGTGCAAAGCAAGTATGACTCCCATTATTCAAGGGTATTGCTTTGGGTGAGATTGGGACTTTTTTTAGGCGTGCGAGGCACGATATTGCGCTTGTTATGCTTTCTACTAGTGATTTAATTTTTCGAGAATCGTGATTCTGACGTGGGTTGGAAGTTTGTCTTGCATCATGATGCTATCTTTATTCCATTTCGCTTGGTTCGGGCGCTACGCTATGCTACCTAGTACCCTCCCCGGTATCTATCTGGTCCTCCGCAACAAATATTGCAATTCAAAACTTACACTGCAGGTAAAACAAGTACACTAAGACGAGGTGTGTTGCACAAGCGCTTGCTAATAGCTCGCTTATGATAGGATGGAAGGGAAGAAACGCAAAAGGAACCGCCGTAGGTATCTCGAGCAAAATAAAGCTGAAGCCGAAAACAATTGTCAAGGTATCGCTCAAGCAAATAGCCAAAATTCCAAGTACTATCGTGTACCCTTGGAAAGAAAAGGCAACGAATCCGAAATATTAAAAGTGAGACCACCGTTCCTGCATGTGTATCCAAACCCGTGTCTGGAAGTAAAATCAATCCACCCAATTGTATCAAGCGCCACGCTATGTTGGTAAGGACCGCGAGAAGAGAAGCAAGAAAAGGCCGTGTGCGGCATTGGTGCTGCTCAAGCATGTTCCTGGAAATATCCAGCGCCGTTTCGGTGTCATTACTCGTTCACCTCGTTGAAACTGAGGTTAAAGGTCGTATGAGAAAATTTTGTTTTTGAAAGGAAGGAGGTATCCATCAAAGTTTGAGGCTCATGAAACCAGTTCTCCTCCTAGGTCCATGCCTAAGCCGGTTTCTACTTTGCCAATGCAAGATCGCTCGAGTCCAATGTTTGGACTTCCGCCCGTAGGAGGCAAGAGGGTATCGAAGTTAAGGCGTCTCCTAGCTTCACGAGCAGCCAATGGAGTTTTGGATGTTACAGGTGTACGAGCCCAAGTGCCTGCCATTTGAGCGGGACTAGGGGTCATGTTCAGGAATTCGGCAAAGTTGAGATTCGCAGATGGAGTGCTAAGGCCAAATCCTGGGAACGGTGCTCCGCCTCCTCCTGGTGTGGACATCATTGATGATGGTAGAGGGGTCGCCTTCAGTGGAGGGGTGGAAGGCGCGAATACACGAGTCTTGGATGAACCGGGGTTCGCTGGAGAAGGAGAGGTAGCTAGATACATTAAGAGATTGGCATCTTCTTCACCAGTTTGGCCATCGCGAGCAGAGGGCTTGAAGGCACTGTTGCGAAGACGAGCTGATCGTGCAACAGCCGGAGGTGGTGTGCGAGGGGCTCGCAGTGGAGGGGAGGAGCGAATATGGGAGCTACCAATTTGGAATGAGCTGATAGGCAAGTCTTCATCGTCGTCCTCAGAGAGTAATGGAGAAGGATGGTTATCCGGGATGGTGTCAGTTTCCGAGACGAAAGACAAGGTAGGCGCATGAGTGTTGCCAAAATGTGCATGTCTGCGGTGATATACAGGTGACGACTCAGGGAGCCGATACGCACTCTTCCAAGACGTCGCATTTATAGTCGAAGTCCGAACCTTTGTTCGAACATGATTGCTGGAAGCTGGGTATTTGAAGGAATGTCCATACTTCGGTCGTTTGCCCTGGCTATGGCTGCTTCCAGAACGTCGAACATCGTCGGAGAATATTGGGGCGGTAAGGGGAGAGGAATCGAGCACTCCCATGGGGTAGAATCGCTCAGAGACACAGGAGGAGGCATCGGACATTGTTTCATTGCTCGACCCAGGGCGCTTCCTCTTGAGCTCCATTTCCACTTTGGGCTCCAGAGTGTCAAGGCTGAGACTTTCCCAGCCATGCTTGATTTTGACATTGGCTAAAGCGAGGCGGTTCTGTAGGGCGCGGGTCATCTACATTTGAAGTATTAGCACTCAATGTCAAAGACTACGTGATTTAAGGGAGGCTACCTTTGAGACCTGAGCTCTCCTTAAGACCTTGCTCGCAACCTCAGCAGGCTGGTCCAAACGCTCAGTTGATGCCATAATTGCGAGAGGTCAGAGTTGTAGAGGACTCGGTGGAGGAGAGGCAAGGTACTCTCGCAAATGTTTCGCCTTTCAGCGGGTGCCGCATGAGCTGAAGAGCGGAGGAATGCGAAGGTCGAGATGAGTTTTGGCTAGACTAGGCACGGCGTCAGAAGAGAAAAAAGGGCAGTCAGCTTCGCAGCGGGTTGGACGGGACAAAGCACAGGCGCAATCGGCAAGGAATGCACTTCTGGTGGTTGGCAGTAATCGAAATTACGCTCTTAGGGCTCTAGCAGCAGCCTTGCCGGCTCTGAAGATGGAGGCGTTTCCATGACAAGCGCAAAGACATTCCTTACAAACCTTACGATGTTACGATACAGCCAAGCGAAAGATTAATCACCGAAGTTTCGGTACAGAACGGCCATGCCAGTCATGTGTGGGTTGATGCTTAGGGCGTGCTAGGCTTAGCAAGTTGTGCTGGGAAGGCTGCCGGGGCGTTAAGGTGGTGGCAAATCCTTGGATGCAAACATATAGGCTAAGCAAGACCGATGTGCGGCTCAGCGTCGTCACCGTTATTTGCATGAAACTGCGGGCCACAGCAAGCACGCACGTGAAGAGAGAAGGCAGGAAGGCCATACGGCCTATAGCCCATAGCCCATAGTTATGGCCATGCCAACATTTACCCATTCGCCCCATATGTATTTATCGCATTTATCTTGCATGTTCCTAGCTGTTGCTAATGCATTTCTCGCTGCGGGCGCAAGAATAGCTACTTGCCACGCCCTTGATATTCCTCAATGGGCTGCGAGTTGCCTTGCTGGTGACTCGCCCGAATCACTGCCGCGACCAGCAGCGATCCTCAACACCAGCCGCGGAGCCATTTGCGTACACGACTCCGTCTCTGCTGCTTCGACGCTTCCACTCCTCCCCACCTTCGCTGCTCAACCACGTAGGTAGCTGCTGTTCAAGCTCCAACCACAAAGCCACCGGCTTTCTCCCCTCCATTACGCGGCCCGGAGACCCGTTGTTAGACTCTCACTATTCTCAACTGCTCGGCCTTCTGGCTTTCCTCCGCACTCTCTGCCTCCTCGTCGCCTGTCATACTCCCTCACCATGCCTTCCTTCCTTAACAATCTGCGAAGGTCCCGATCAAGCTTCCGAACCGACAAGTCCTCAAGCAAATCCAATGGATCTCCCAATGGCCATGTACCCACTAACAAATCCTCTTCAACCCTCAATTCCACTTTCGAATCTACTACTCCACCTAGTACCCTATTGTCAGAGGATTCTTCGTCAAACTTCAAGGGATTGAACGGCAATACACCTCCGCTTCCTTCCCGGCCTTCTATAAATACAAAGCGATACAGTATAAACGTACGTGGAACATATCTCAGCCAAGATCCGGTAACTTTGCTGACCTGCATGCTTTTTCTAGGGTATGGTTTCCCTGGCCGCCAATGGCTCTCAGAAATCGTTTAATCCAACATCATTGCTGGCCCCACGAGTTACTTCCGTTTCTGATAATTCTTGGGTCTGTACATCGGACTCGCCTCAATATCACACAACTAACTTTATTTTCAGGTACATCAAAAAGTCTTCCTAATCAATGGGCAAATCGGGGAGCCCGCACACAAACCGCTGGACGGCACCCTGACTGTAGTTCACCATCAAGACAGCTTTCCTCCAACAAACTGGCCGGTTTGTGGCTCCCACTTCAAGGCCTTGGTTCATCTTCAACCTGGACCGAATCGTCTACGGCTTGATTTCAACTCGCCAAAAGTGTCTTCAAGCAACACTTCCATTCCAGCGCATTCGTCGTGGATTAATATCAATTACCTACCACTAAATTCGTCGCCTCCATTGCAATTGGCGATTATACTTGGGCGGGACTCGCCGGGAACGTACGATGCCGTGCCAGAGCGGCTGCAGAAAGAAGGCAATGGGTTAGACCTTGCGATTAGAAAGTTTCGAATGGCTGCCTACCTCTGGCAAGCCTTCACGGGGGAGCAAATGAACCGCAACGGTCTCGGACGACGGTGCTATCGTTATGAAGAGGAATGGCAACCGGGGACGCTCACATATCAAGACATGAAGACCGGAGAAATGCGAAACGAAGCCAAGATTCATATTATCAGGTCAAATAAGACCGTGCAGGAAATCAGAGACCTTGATCTAGCACAGCAGTACGACAAAGCCAAGAAAAACGGGGATTTGTTCGGCATTGCCGCGGAAGCAGTGAAAGATTATTTTAAGCCGAAACCAGGGCAGCAGCACTATGTTTCATGCTTATTTCTGGATACTCACTGGGACCCCAAGGTAAAGACAATTCGAGGTCATGCCGCTTTGGGGGGCGGTGACGGATCACTTCGACTTGCCATCTTTGGGTCTCATGCGTTGCACAGCTATCCGGCAAGTATTGAAGAAGTTGTTCCTGCATTTTCGGATTGCACAAGGACAGATACCGTATATGTAGCCAACGATTGCAATGAATCAGGGAGCAACTGGGAAGCAGCCAACATTGGCATTGGCGCTCATCTTCACGAAACAGGACATCTTTTCGGGTGCCCGCATCAAGAGTTTGGTGTAATGCTGCGCGACTACGTCCGCCTGAATCGAAGCTTTACTTGTCGGGAACCTTACTCCACACGTACGAAATCTCCAGGTCAACGTCTTTGCTTACAGAAGGACGAATGCACTTGGCATCGGCTGGACTGTCTACGGTTCCGATTTCACCCGTGCTTCCGCCTTCCAAGTGATCAGCCGTTGAATGCAGACGGGAGTGTCCAGGTTTGGACAGTCGACAATGGCGGGGTTCTTGTGACGGCAGCTACGGGCGTTGCATTCATTGAACTTTATGCGGAAGGTGATGATGTCTGCCATTCACACATCGAATACCTAGATCCAAACAACGGCTCAAACGGATCACCTCGCCAAATCAGCCTTGTCGAGTCAGAGCTTCTAGACCGGTTACCACAAGATAAGCGCAGCAAGCAGCTTAAGCTTGAAATTTATTCAGTTGGTCAAGGAAAACATGTGGTTGAAAATTTCAGCCAGCTTGCATCAACGAAGAACTCACGCGTGCGGCTACCAGATGGGCGATGGGGTTTCCGAGGCAGCAAGCTTGGGTTTTCTCAAATGGAAGGCTCAGAGGCGCAAGAACTCGTAATAGACAGTTCTTATATCCAAACGAAACTTCTCACAGCTATCCGCGTGTATCATGGCTTTGCTGTAGATGGAGTTGAATTTATTTACGAAGACACGACCACTCAGCTGTTTGGCAAACGGAGTGGAAAAGGTGGAACTGAATTCGCATTAGACACGAGGAGAGGAGAAATCTTGATGGGCTTTTACCTCCGCGCTGGGCTATGGATCGACGGGCTACAGATATTGACAAGTCTAGGACGGAGGAGTGAGATTTTCGGAAACCCTGTTGGTGGCAGCGGGTACGTCCAAGCTAAATATTTCTACTTTGGAAAGAATTATAAGAAGCTAACTGACGTGGCGAACAGGCACACCCTCATCCCGCCTCGTGGATATACCGTTGCAGGCATCTCGGGCTCTTGCGCACAATGGCTTGACGGCTTTTCACTAATCATTACGCGGTAGATCATTCAACCATACCGCCATATCTGTACTCGTAATTCCTTTAATGTGCCCTTCTTTGGTACGATAGCATGTGGAATATATAGCTCGGCTTCTGCATACAACCGGTCCCGTTGTTCCCGACCTTTTTCCTGGGTTCGCTCCTGTATTGACAATACACACCGTCAAACTCGTTTGCGTTACGGCATTGCATCACTTACGCGGGCTGCTAGCTAAGCTAGCACAGTTATCCTATCTGCGAACTACAGACAGCGGCTTTGCGTAGCACTAATTTTTCCTTTTTTTATCCTTCCCCGCCATAGTCACACAAAGCCCGAGATAGGCTAACCAGAGATTCGCCAGGAAGGGGCAGTTGTTTGGATTTGGCTTTCCTGGATATTCGTAATAGATAGGGCTTGTAATACGACTATGGGAATGGGGATACACATGGCAAATTCACGAACAGACCAGTTGATGTGGTTGGTTGATCCGCGCTGATAGACGGGTTTGAGTTGGGTTAGGGGCGGAAATATTAATATTAGAGTAGGGATGAAGTCGTGTCTATTCTATGTGATCGCATACGTTGTATTTCTTGTTTGTATGTCTGTGGGCTAGCGTTTGCGGAGAGCCTGACGTCATGGATTATAAACCGGCATATTGATAGAATGCGAATTTATACTTGGCTTAGCGGTTGCATGCTGCTATTGGTTATGCGTTTTCGACAGCACCTCTTGCCAACACAGCACTCTCAGTCACTTTTTGCGCTTTGGTGTATGGAGTGGTTAGTGAGGACACGCTTTCTAACAATGTGAGACTCGATGAAAAACTTAGGACTTAGTAAGCTGTAGTGAACGGATACTTTATTTGTGTGTCAGAACTTGTCTGAATTCTTAACGAAGCTGGTAAAGGAACTAAGTAATTATCTCTATAACTGCTGCGTCAGATGGGGCTAGAGGATAAGCACTAAAACGTTGCTCTTAAGGTATATGCATTGAAATAATTTAGGCCAAGAAGACTCGTGTCATGCTGTCCTGCTGGCCCTTGGGCCTTTCTCATGTCATAGTCATACCCGAACCGTACAAAAATCACTCCAAACCCGTTGTCTAATACTACGTTCCTGATTACAAGGAAGACAGATTGATTGCCTTACCCTTTATTCCAATGTATACGCAGGGGTGGCCCCTATTCTACGATTTCCTAATCATGGCTTTGGTATGTGGATCGACTTGCTAACCATGAGGCAGCCGTGGATGAGAAAAAGGCCAGCGATGGGGTGGAATTCGAAAGCCGTGCCGGTCAAGGCCGTGCCCAGTGGAATGTTGTCAAGAACCCAGCCTTGTGAAACCCAATATGCCATCGTGAAAACAAGTGCGAGGGAGGTCGGGATCGGGGTTCCTTCGAAGTACCTCGACTTGCCGGTTGCGTCTTTGGGCAGAACGGATACTGTGACGTTGAAGCGCGCGAGGCGGGTGAGACCGCAAAGGATGAAGATGGTCAGCAGAAGATGGTCAACCGGCGTCCGTACACCCATCGCGAAGGCAGCAGCTGCAGGGGAAACACCGAAGGAAACCTGTGGCAGAAGGGCTCAGTATCATGATTGGGGATGCACCGAGGAGTGTTCGTACCAGATCGGCGAGCGAGTCAAGCTCTTGGCCCATCACGGACGCCTTTCCCCGCCATCGTGCGACCTTGCCATCCATGAAGTCAAAGAAAAGGCCAAAAGGTATGAAGCCTAGAGCTGCCCAGAGGTTGGTATAGTCATGGGGATCGCCGAGACAGTATCGCATTGATGAGAACACGGACATAGCACCACAGAAGCCTATTGTCATATTAGTATTAAGATTATAAGATTAGGTTTTTATATAGTATACCATTAAGTTCGGTGATAAAGTCTGCAAGATGAAGCGCTCTACAAGACGATTAGATATTGTACCGGGCGGGGGTCTATCAAAGCGTGCGTTCCGCACCTAATCAAGGAAAAGTGGCCGGACTCAGAGGATAGCAGTCTTGCTTGCTTATCTTGAGCTACCAATATGTCAGTCGTGTACCTCCTTGACGTTCGACAAGCTACAAACCTATGTTTGTGGGAGGTGAAGCAGCATCTTTCTCGACGCCAATCGGGGCGCCGTTTCTTCGTGACATGGCGGAGCAGAGAGCCCAGTCTACTATCAGAGCTGGAGTATGTGGTAAACCTCGATTTGAAGAGTTTCGTGAGCGTGTAAGGTAGGTGCACAGTTAGAAAGAGGAACAGCGAAGCAAAGACGTTGGAGACTGTGTAACGGCTCTTTGTTTTGCAAGTTTCACAACGGCAGAACGTCATTGCGAGAGTCGCAGCCACACTAGCCCCGTGCCTCGCCAAGGCTCCCATATGATTTAGTGAAATGACCCATATTTGAGCGGAAGTCCCCGTTCATAGATGGGCCTAGAGCTCCATCAGAAAGGATTCCAGTTAAGCTATACAAATTTGAAACGATCCACCCTACCGTAAACGCCATCTAGTAACCCATAATTTGCACGTTACGTCCATCAGCTTCCTCGGCCCCTCCCAAACCCTCTGCTGCCTCCCCTACTACCACCACCCCGCCCAGCACTGAAGCCTCCCCCTCTTCCTCCTCCGAACCCTCTTCCACCACCTCTTCCGCCTCGATCACCGAAGCCTCCTCGTCCTCTTGGCGCACCTCTACCTCCGCGGCCTCCACGAGCTCCGCCCCTGCCGGCACCTCCAATACGTTTCGGCTTAGGCGCACCTACGAATTGTGAGTACCTGATACTTGAAAGTCTAAAACATTTACACATACCTGGTGGTGGCTTTGGTTTAGGTAAGAACCTAGATAAAACATTAGCCCTATTAACGTTTCCCTGAGCTAAGTTGTCCTACTTCTCCAACGGTAATAACTTGTCCCCGCCGATATAGAATTTATCGCCAGACTTAAATGAGGTCGCAACTATGCCTTCTTGAGGCTTAATCGTGAAATACACTTGATTGAGAGGTCCAAGAATTTCGTCGACCTTTCCGATTGCCGTCTAAGCTCATATTAGCTCTGCCGAAGCTCTGTATAATCTCAATGAGTTTGCTTGCCTTATTTTCGAGGTAAATAGGTGCATTGAAGTACGGGATCTTGGTATTTATCGATTCGCACACCATCTCGCCTTCACAAGCATGGACGAACTTTCCCATCTCTGCAACAGAGTAAGCAGTGTTCCAAAACAATAATTCCAGGTATTCTATACCTAGGACAGTTGCTGGCGGCCCATATGATTGCTGTTGGAAGCCTCCACGGCCTGAACAACATATTAGCTCTTTTTCAAAATCTTGGAGCATGCTTAGACAGACCTCCACGAGCGCCGAAACCACCTCCGCCTCTCGCAAAAGACGCACCACCTCCGCGCCCGCGAGATCCTCCGCGAAACGACATATTGGTATCTGTGTTGGGTTTCAGGGCGCAATTGTCGCGTCGAGGGAAGTCCTGTGCAAAAAGTTCGAAATAGACGGAAAAAAGTTGTGATCCAGCCGAATCTTGTGCGAATCACGCCAAGAACACACTGGCCCAGAGTGTGCCCCCCACTAAACAGCGTAACAAATAGATTTGAGTGATTGGATTAATTCGCACTGCTCCAAACATGCCTTGAAATATCAGAACGCTTGGCCTCGCATTTGCTCTCTCATATACAATTGTGTTGTGATTTACCATACGCCTTGGCAACAACCGAAGACTGACTCACAGCCCACACTGTTTGGTTTAAATAACTTTCGCGCACTCTGAGGGGCAGACGACACAAGCCACGTCAATTCCACACCATGGACGCCGTAAAGGACGCCGTTGAAGGCGTAAAGAATCTCGCTGTTTCAGAAGGCCAGAAACAACCCAAAAAAGAAAAAAAGAAGAAAGGAGCAGCTGAAGGCTCCGAGTCTCGTCCTTTGGAACTCAACCCCCCACCTGCCTACTTCGACCACCGCATAAAGATATTCGAGAAGCTCAAGGCCAAATACGATGAGGACGTTGCAAGTAAGCCCCGAGAGAAAATTGATATTACATTAGAGGACGGCAGCGTGAGAGTCGGAGAATCATGGGTTACTTCTCCAGCCGACATCGCTCGAAGCATAAGCAAGTCATTATTCGAGCGTACAGTGATTGCACAAGTGGATGGTGAGCTATGGGACCTGGAAAGACCTCTTGAAAAGAGCTGTCGCCTTGAACTTCTTCCGTTTGAGCATCCTGAGGGCAAGAAAGTATTTTGGCACTCTAGCGCCCACATTCTTGGTGAAGCAGCGGAAAAAAGATGGGGCTGCGACTTGTGTATTGGTCCTCCAGTAGAAGATGGCTTCTACTACGAGATGGCTTTGCTAGACCAAGGTGTCGTGGAATCGACAGACCATAAACCCCTCGAGACTCTGGCCAACAACGCGATTAAGGAAAAGCAAACGTTCGAACGACTCACTCTCTCGAAGGCAGACCTTTCGGAAATGTTCAAGACGAACAAGTACAAGCAGCATATCATCAGAGACAAAATACCCGATGGTACAAGCACAACAGTCTACCGATGCGGCCCATTAATCGATTTGTGTCGTGGTCCACATGTGCCACACACTGGAAGAATAAAGCAATTCAAGATTATGAAGGTAAAAATTGTCGTATGAAAGCCAGCCGACAACGCTGATTCCTATCGCAGAATTCGGCCTCTTATTTCCTTGGCGATGCAAAGAACGACTCACTACAACGAATCTACGGCGTTTCATTCCCAGACAAGAAATTGATGGACGAACACATGAAATATCTTGAAGAAGCAGCCAAGAGAGATCACCGAAAGATTGGAAAGGAACAAGAACTGTTCTTCTTCCATGAATGGTCCCCTGGCTCCTGCTTCTTCCTTCCACACGGCATGATAATCTATAACACCCTTCAGGCTTTCCTGAGGTCCGAATACTGGAAGCGCGGCTACCAGGAGGTCAGCTCGCCAAACATGTACAATGCTGAGCTCTGGAAGCGGTCCGGCCATTGGCAGCATTACCAAGAAGACATGTTTACTTTCGAGGTCGAAAAGGATCTATGGGCGTTAAAGCCAATGAACTGTCCCGGCCATTGTCTTCTCTTTGCTCATAGGGAGCGAAGCTATCGCGAGCTCCCTATGCGAATAGCGGACTTCGGCATCTTACACCGAAATGAAGCCTCAGGCGCACTTACGGGTTTGACCCGAGTACGACGATTCCAGCAAGACGACACTCATATTTTCTGCACAGAGGATCAAGTATGCCAAAAATCCCACTGTTTTTGCTCTCTAATGTTCACAAAGCTTCACAGATTGAAGAAGAAATTACAGGCCTGTTTGACTTTCTTGAGACGGTCTACGGCAAGTTTGGCTTCACGTTCAAGCTTAAGCTCTCCACACGCCCAGATAACTTCCTAGGAGAGATCGAGACCTGGAACGTCGCGGAAGGAAAGCTGTCGAAAGCCCTAGATGCGTTTACGGCCAAGGGAGGGGAGAAGTGGGAGCTTAACCCGGGTGATGGTGCCTTCTATGGCCCGAAGATTGATATCACCATATCGGACGCGCTGAAGAGAGAATATCAGTGTGCCACAATTCAACTTGACTTCCAACTACCTCAACGATTCAACCTCGAGTATATGAGCCCAGAAGCGGCTGCTAAACCTAAAGCTGAGACTGAGGTAGAGCAGCAGTCGAAGCCCGACATCGGCAAGAAAGAGTTGACACCTGGTTGCTCTCGTCCTGTCATGATTCATCGCGCTATCTACGGCAGTTTTGAGCGGTTCATTGCCATTCTCACGGAGCACTTTGCCGGTAAGTGGCCCTTCTGGTTAAGCCCTCGGCAAGTCCTTGTCGTCCCGGTCATGCCGGCCGTCAATGACTACGTCAAAGAAGTTCAAAGTATTTTCAGGGGGCAAGGTATGCATGTGGATGCCGACGTTAGCGGAAACACTATGCAGAAGAAGATTCGTACAGGACAGTTGCAACAGTACAACTTCATCTTTGTGGTGGGAGCACAGGAGAAGGAGAGTCGCACAGTGAATATCAGAAACCGTGATGATCAATCCACACAAGTAAAGGGTGATCTGATACCTCTGGATGATGCAATTAAAAAGTTGGCGGCGTTACGTGACAGCAGGGCTCTCAAGAATGCCATTTGAGCGCGTCTCTTTGGGCTTCTTGCCTGAGGTGATAAAAGGTTGTCTTGTTCATTGGCCAATTATAGCTAGAGCTGCATTGCCTCATACGTACTCTTTATGCTGGTGACTATGATTGGACCAAGTATGAGGTTGGAACAAGGTATTTCTGACATCGGCAAGCTTCGATTATAGGTAGCCATTCGGCGGGGTAAAGTTAATGTGACCTGTTGCATGCATTAGGCCAAACCCAGCCATTGGTAGTACAAGGCGAGGGCTCACATTCTCAGTCATTTTACTCCACATCCGCTTCTCGTCGCTTGGCTCAGCTGCTCAAGGTTCTCTTCTCGACCTCGTTTTCCTCCTTCTACATCTATTCTATGTGAATACCTTTCGGCGAAAATCTAACCTGTTGCCCGTTCATTACAAGCTGCTCGAGCCTTTTTTCACTTATTATTTTATCCTCATATGCCTTCGGTCAGCAGCACACCCAAGTCCTGAACACCCCCACTTTTACTTCCGTACACTACGAACCCTGCAACAATCAGTAACAAACATCAATACCTAACACGCCAACTTAAATTCAGCGACGGATAACGTAGTATACTGCACGAAGACACTTGTGCAATTGGTTCTCGAGCGCACTGGTGGTGTTCGAAGCACATTGCAGTTGCTCTAGCTTCAAAATGGACGTCTTCATTCGCAACATTCCAATATCGTCAACGAAGGACCAACTGACTGACTTTTTCCGTCCTATACTACTTGAAATTTCTGTTGTCTCCTTCGAGTGTAATAAGATAAAGGGAAAAGGTTGCGCTATCCTCACCTTTCGCGATGAGGCCAAAGCCCAACTTTTCTTAGAGAAGTACGGGTTGCCGTCAAACCCTCTTCCGCAATCTCGTCCAAAAACTACTCTCAAATTCTTTCGAAGGTCCATAACTATCACTCCAAGTAACAACACTCCGAGTGAATTTCTTCTCCGGACATTGGAGCTTGAGGAGAAGAAAACTTTACAGAAACAGAGACAAACGGGCGCAAGTTCCCGCTCAAAGAAAAAACGGCTCACAAATATCTTCCATTTCCATTCGATGTCGTGCGGATCATGGACTTATGAGAAATCTAAGTTGAATTTCAACCCGCATTCAAGAGACCTAAGAATAGGGTCCATCATATTTGGCAAGTCTTCGCTTGTCATCCTTCTGTATGCCAACCCGCAGGTCGGTCGGATCTGTAGGCTTGACATTTCCTACTTCTCAATTATACATATTCTCACTGGCGGGCTAAATAACCCTACAGTTTCGATCACTCTGAGCTCACCTCCAAAGATTTATGAACTCGACACTACCAGTGACTTGTCTGGACCAGAGAGCCTTGTGCAGGGTATGAACAACCTCTCACTAAATTCGTCAAGACCAGGGCAACAGACCACAAGGACGAGATTGTGGGGGATTGATACGAATCATGCTGCGGTTGTATCGCTTTGCTTGGTCTACAGTATGGTTCTCTCAGAGCCGGCAGCTGTAGCCACAGTCCATCGCCTGCTGACTGGATCCTCATCAATGCCACAAACTATATATTTTCCGACCCCGACGAAGATTTCGCATAGATCCTTTATCGACGACTTCCAATTTTTGAAGAAGAGACTGAGTGACTATACTCAACTGAAATCCTTACATTTTGGCCTTCGGTTCCAAATCCAGAGACTTGTTCAAAATGTATATTTACCACCAGCAAAAGTCCTCAGTCTCTTGCCTGAGATAGAGGAACTGGTGCAAACCCACGGCCCACTCAAGATCACTGTAGCAGTACGTAGGCTCGCTTCACAGGTTCCTTGGCCTGGTCCTGATGTTGAGGCTCGAGATTTTGATATCAAGGAGCTAGCAAGACTTATTCACGAGACCGCAGCACGGTTCTCCAGAGAGGGAACGATTTACGACCTAGCACAGCGCCATGAGCACCTGGCCTTAATCCACAAGGTCACTGTAACACCCTGTGGCCTTCTTCTTGGTGGTCCAGAACCAGAAGTTACAAATAGAGTCTTGCGGAAGTATTCAGGTCATACCGACTACTTTATTCGCGTCGCTTTCGCCGATGAGGATGGTGAGCTGATACGCTTCGATGGCCGGGCTTCTCAGCAGAGGATCTTCCATGAACGCTTCAAATCAATCTTGGAGAATGGCATTAATATTGCGGGGCGATCATTTACGTTTCTCGGGTTCTCACATTCGTCTCTTCGCAGCCAGACTTGCTGGTTTATGGCGCCCGTAACACTCCCCGGAACTGGGCTAGTTATCCCTCCTCGAGTAATCAAAGAATTGGGGAACTTTACGGCCATTCGATCTCCAGCAAAATGTGCAGCGAGAATTGGACAGGCATTTTCGGATACCACGGGAGCAGTAACCATAACGCCTGAGGCATTAGTAAGAAAGCCCGATGTCGAGAGAAACGGACGTACCTTTAGTGATGGATGCGGTACGATATCAGAGATGTTACTGAAGGAAGTATGGCGTGGGTATGCCCTTGGACGCGATCTGAAACCGACCGTGCTCCAAATTCGCTTTGCCGGTAAGCACTTGGACTAAATAAGGAGTAAATTACAATGCTGACTATAACAGGAGCCAAGGGAGTGATCTCACTTGACACTAGTTTGACGGGCAAGGAGCTCTGCCTTCGACCATCCATGACCAAGTTTGATGCAGCTGGGGTTTTTGATATCGAAATATGTGGCGCGGCCACGAGGCCTCTTCCACTATACCTCAATCGACCGTTCATTAAGATTCTTGAAGACCTTGGGGTGGAGCCCGAGGTCTTCCTAGACCTCCAAGCCGCCATGGTTGAGAAACTGAGGATGATTACATTGACTCCTCCAAATGCTGCCACATTCCTAGAATGGTGCAGGGTAGGCAGTGCTACAAAAACACCACAGCTTATTCGACTTTTGGATGATATCGGGTTACCCTTTCAACAGGACGATTTCTTAAGAGATACAGTCGAGATTGCAGCCTTGTCGCAACTCCGAGAAATCAAACACCGCTCTCGCATCCTAGTAGAAAATGGGATGACATTATTTGGTATTATGGATGAGACGAATACTCTCAATGAAGGCGAGATCTACGTTGTGTCAGAGAAAGCAGACAAAGACGGAAAGTGGCAGCGATGTGTGCTCGCTGGTGGACAGGTTGCTATTACTCGTTCGCCTGCTTTACATCCGGGCGACATTCAGATTGTTCAGGCAGTGGATGTACCTTCGAACTCCCCTCTCGCTAAGCTGCGTAATTGTGTTGTCTTCAGCCAGAAAGGAGACCGTGATCTCCCAAGTCAACTGAGTGGGGGAGATTTGGATGGTGACATCTACAATATAATCTTCGATCCGCTGCTTATGCCGAATAGAACTCACCACCCAGCAGATTATCCGCGCCAGACGCCAATCGACATTGGCCGGCCGGTCGAGACACGAGATATGACAAACTTTTTTATTCAATTCATGGAAACCGATCAGCTGGGCCGGATCTCGACGATGCACCAGCAAATGGCCGACCGAGAGGCTCAAGGAACTCTGCATTCTGTTTGTAAAAATTTGGCAGAGATGGCGTCTACTGCGGTTGACTTTTCCAAGACGGGAATTCCGGTAAGCTGGTTTGACGAATATTTCACCGAGGCAAAACTAACCAAAAGATTAGGCGGACATAAGCAAAATTCCGAGACAAGACTATCTTAGGCCCGATTTTATGGCAAGCGGACCTCGTGTGATAGTCGAAAAACGAGGTGCTGTGTTCGATGATGACGAAGAGGACGATGATGAGCGTGACCCTGTTAGTGCAATGGATCCAGATTGGAAAGGCTACCGCTACTACGAGAGCAACAATGTCTTGGGGCGCTTGTACCGTGCCATAGACGAGAAGGCTTTCTTTGAACAGATGCAGAAGGATTCGAAGAGTTTGGCTTCTCGTGATCCGTCTCGCCGTACACTAATGGAAAAGCTTTGGGACTACGTGAAGAGAGAAACAGCACTTGTCCAGTGGCAGGAATACGCGGACCTAGCCAGGGACACCAGAGAAGCGTGAGTAACTGATTTAGATTATCACAGTGGGGTAGCTGACCTATGTGTTCAAACAGCTACGAGTCGAATTTGTTAGAGACAATGGATCAGTGCAGCATCCATCACGCTCATCCCCTAAAAGAACTCGAAGTCTTCAGTGGATCCATTCTTGGAAAGTCGATAGGTGCACAAAATCGGCGCGTTCGCGAGATGGCCACAGCCATGAAAGAGCGGTTTGACAGAGACGTTACTTTCACCGTCGAATATATCACGCAAGGCGACGATGGCGATAGGGATGAGGCTTTGGCAAGGTCTATTGCGTGCCTGGCAAATGCAATGCTTGAGCCAGGTCGCTGGAAGAGAAAGAACTTGCAGAGCTGGAAGTACGTTGCTGCTGCGGTTTGCCTAAGAGAACTGGAACGGTTCCAGGGAGGTCTTCTTAGGAGAATCTAGGACTGTTGATCACGTCCCTGCCCTTTGTACACAGCGTTAGTGGCTATCAATTTCTGAGAGATATGATGGGTTCTGGTCTTAATAAATTGCGGTTTTGTGGAATACAGGTGGTTATGGTCAGGGCTTAAGCGTTACATTTTATTCAAGGTCCGGGAAAATTGTAAGTGGATAGGGTAGCTTTGGATATAACTGGCGGGTGATGATATGCCTGCTTGATTACGATAATGATAACGAACGACATTTTAGCTTCATCAATAGCTGGACTGGGTTTTGACTGATCGCTGGCTTCTGAGAAGTGTGTTGCTGAATATATGGCATTGAAGGCTTTAATTTGTGCTGGCGCTTGCCTAATTTACAGTTGACTTTTGCTTCCCGGTGAAATTTTATCATCAGGTATATCTTTGAACTCTTTGTTGAGAGGTGACATCTTAAGATTTCGCCCGATTTTAGCGTTTATATCACGCCTGAAGTCCAAGATTTTGAGCACTTGGGCTTTAGAACCCAAGATTGTTTGCCTCGCAAACCGATTGACGGACCCGGATGGCAATCTGCACCACCAACACCCTTCGGCGCTGGTGAGACCCTTGGTGCTTTGGCTCTTACATCTAACTATGGCCATTTCAAGGTCTAGACTCCGCCACATAACCTTCCAGCTTCATCAACGCCATCTGCGCCGAGACTATCATGCGCGACTCCTTCAACGCCACACAATCCGCATCCTCGAAATTCGTCCCTGCCACAAGCTCCTTCATACGTTCCTCGCCCAGCAGATCAAAGAGACTATACACCGCGACGCGGCGCCCCCGATACTCTGCAGTCCGGAACGCGAGCGGCGGAAAGCGCAGCCTGGGCTGGAGGCGCGGAAATAACGGGCCGCGCCACCAGTATGGGGGACTGCGGATCATGGCCTGGATGGCTGGGCTCTGGTGCTTTTCCATGAGCTTCGCGAGACGGTCTACTTTACCTTCGACCTCTAGGACGATCTTCCGCGCTTCGGCATGCAGCTCGTCAGCGTGTGTTCGTAGGGTGCGGAGATAGAGCACGCAGGCTACGTCGTCGAGGGGATCGAGGGCGCCCGGGTGGGCGCCCGCGCAGCGCTCGAGCGTGCGGCCAGGCTGTGTGAAATGCCAGCGGAGCTTGCGGAGGGCTTGTTGCTGCAAGAGGGTTAGGAGCAGGGTGGGCATGTCTTCACGCCAGACGACCTTTTTGAGGTTGGAGCCGAGTTTCTCGAGGAGGCGGAACGCCAGACAGCGTCGCCAGTTGTTTCGGCGGGTTAGGAAGGATACGAAGAGGTGGCGCGCGACGAAGCGGGCGGGCAGCCCATGGGAATTGGAGGCGTTGGGGGTGAGGCTCACGGGGACGAGCCAGGGATCGGAAGTCTCGGGGTGTGGCTTTACGTGCAGGGAGAGGAGGAAGGCGTTTGGGAGGCGGGTGTGTGTTATAGGGCACAGGCGGACGGGCGTTGCGAGGGCGTGGGCTGCGAGGGAGGTGGTTAGCTGGTTGTAGAGTGAAGAATGATAGAAGGCATACCATAAGGGTTTTGATACAGCTTCTTTTGGAACGGGGTGAGCTCATCATGCTTTGGTTGAGGTTTCTTTTCTGTCCAGCGATTACGCTCGGATAGGGCTATGGGATCCAGAACGGGTGGTATTGGGAGGGGAGGGTTGTTCCCTTTGCGCACACGGAGAGTACGATGTCCATCTTGGGTCGTTGGCCCTAGTGACTCCGACTTATTTGTGGTTGCTGAGGTGGAGACATATCTCCGCAAGCGTCCCTTACAGATATAGTGGCCAATTGATAGTATTTGAGGGCGTTCTAGAAGAACTCTTCCCCTCATCAGTGCGAAGATCGACTGATGTAAAAGTCTCCTGCAAGAGCGAAGATGCACGAAATTCTTAGCGGCATGCTTGGCACGGTTAATGATCCGGACAAGCTTCGAGTATTTGGCATTGACAGCTCACTCTGACAGAAACCATGTCGAAGCTGCTCCACCGCACACTGAATACTTCAATCCTTGGAGGCGCGGCAAGATATGGCGCGCGATCCTACTTCTCTTTGCCAACAGGTGCTCCGCCAACTTCTCCGTTAAAGAATTCCCCTCGCGCATGGTCACCTACACCTTATGTGACTGAGACGATTGTATGTCTCCGACAAATGATATTTGAATCTGGCTAACTGACTAGGGAGGTGGTTGGCACACCTGTACGGTTATTTCTAAGCTGATTGAGTTCTACGATGCTAATGTTCACCAGACGATATATTCTCGAGGTTGTTGAAGGTAGATAGATCGCTCCTGCTTCATATTACAACACTGAAGATCATATAGGAACGAATAGTATGCCTCAATGGTGCAGTCGATGAAGATACTTCAGCGTCAATTGTTGCCCAGCTCCTCTTCCTCGAAGCGGATAATCCTGAGAAAGCTATCAGCCTTTACATCAACTCACCCGGTGGCTCTGTCACAGCAGGTATTTTAGGGGTCGAATTCATTAATATATGGGATAGCAGCTGAAGATTATATACAGGACTCGCAATATACGATACAATGGCCTACGTTCGATGTCCGGTAACTACTATTTGTATTGGACAAGCTGCTAGCATGGGCTCCCTTCTCCTCTGCGGTGGCTCACCTGGGAACCGCTTCTGCCTCCCACATAGCTCGGTCATGATACACCAACCTAGTGGAGGTTACTCTGGGCAAGCTTCTGACATTGCCATTCACGCCAAAGAGATCTTGAGGGTTAGAAGCAAGCTGAATAAGATATATCAGCGGCATTTAACGAAGCCACACTCACTAGAGGAGATTGAGAAGCTAATGGAGCGTGACTATTTCATGGATGCTCGAGAGGCTTTGGAGTTTGGCATTGTAGATCGTATCTTGGATAAGAGGGAAGTAGAAGGAGAGGAGAAGAAAGACTAGGAGTTGGGCAAAGGCCCTTGCGTAGGCTGGAGGGTGTAGGATAGTAGATGAATTCCATGTAAATATTCAATCGAACCAATGAAGCAATTGATTTTTCCTCTTTCGCGTTAATCAGGTGCGAGAAGGCGTGACTTGGTGAAAGTGAGAGGCGTGTTCGGTAAATAATTAAGCTTTTAGTTAGCGCGCTTTTCGTTTTCCACGTCGCGTCAACCTGTTTCGCGATGGGTTTCAATTTACCTGTAGCCTTATGGTCTTCGCGGCCGTCCAACGTCCTCTATCATGGCTCCAATGAACCCCGCAAAGCGACCAAGGGCTCGTACGGAAGAGTCTATGTACGAGGTCCACACAGCTTCATCCAGCCTGCGAAGGGACAGAGTAAGTGTCTTGCCGTTGTAGTTGGCTCTCAACAAACCACTAACGCTATTTTACCAGAGCAAAAGAGCCCGTCTTTCTACGGATACTGAGGATGGAGATACGGAAACCATTATGTCAGAGGCGTCAGAGGAGCCTGAGCGGGAAAACTACCGTGAAGCGAGTGCGATCGAGGACTATGCGACTCGTCGAGATGCTGGCTTTGAAGATTTGCAATATCAAGATGCAGACGACCAAAGGGCAACACAAATTGTCAAGAAGCGGTTCAATGAGGAGAGGGAAAATAGTCCAGCAGATAATGCTATTATTGAGGAGATCAAATGCGTCAACTTCATGTGTCACGACAAGCTCTCCGTCAAGCTCGGGCCTCTTATCAACTTCATCATTGGGCATAACGGTAGTGGCAAGAGCGCAGTTCTCACCGCTGTTACGCTGTGTCTTGGCGGTAAGGCGACTGCAACTAATCGAGGCCAAAGCCTCAAGAATTTTATCAAGGAGGGCCGGGAGTTAGTGGCCAATGCCTCGTCTGCAATCTATCTCTAACATGTGTACAGGTCTGCTATGCTTTCAGTACGACTGAAGAATCAGGGCTCTTCTGCGTACAAGCCCGAGATTTATGGGAAGTCTATAATTATAGAACGCCATTTCTCGAAGTCTGGTGCTAGCGGATTCAAAATCAAGAATGCTAAAGAGAAGATTATATCAACCAGAAAGTCCTACTTGGAAGACATTACAGACGCATTCGCTCTCCAGCTTGACAATCCTATGAATGTACTCACCCAGGACATGGCTAGGCAATTCCTGAACCACTCGTCTCCGCAGGACAAATACAAGTTTTTTGTGAAAGGCACTCAGTTGGAAGCCCTAGACCATGACTACCGGCTCTTGCAGGAATCTATTGATCAAATAGAGAGCCATATCTCCACTCGCAGGGAAGATAAGGATAACTATCTAAAAATCTATGAGGAAGCACAGAAAAGGTTGGAACGAGCGGAAAACTTGCGTGGTATACAAGAAAAGATCAACAAGTACAGGAGACAGATGGCGTGGTCTCAGGTTATTGCAGAGGAGCGGGTTAGTCCATAAGCTAGTTTGGCTAGCTTCTACTGACAAATGCTGGATAGGAACTCAGCCAGATTGACACAAGGATACGGCAAGCGGATGAGAGAATAGCCCAAACAACATTGGAGGCCGAGGAGGCATCAAGAATGTATGACAGTGCTGATCAGGCTCATGCTGCTGCACAAACATTGTTGCAAGAGCTCCAGAGCAATGTAGTGCCCCTTGAAGAAGACTGCAAGGCTGTAAAAGACCAATTCGATTTAAATAAGAAGGAATTGATGACAACTCTGGTAGAGGTTCCTTGTTGGTATTGCTATTACACTGCTAACATCTTCTAGACGCAACAACGACAGATTCAGGAGGCAATCCGGAGCAGTGATAAACAAATAACAGGTTACAAGAAAGAGATCATAGAAGAGCGTCAGCGACAGGAACGCGCGAATGGCGGGCAACATGCTCAAAAGCTTGCAGACATCCAGGACGCTAAGGCTAAAGCAGAAGAGATCAAGTTGGGAATGGAGAACCATGGTCGAGAATTTCGGGATTTGGAAAATGAGCTTCATGATGCGGATGAGGCATTGAAACGAATGAAGCCAACAATCGCAGAAAAACGAGATAATGTCCGAAAGAGCGAAAATCAGATTCAAAATCTCATGAGGGATCAAGGAAGTTGGATTAAGGCATACCATGCGAACATGCCAAAACTACTAAATGCTATACGAAACGAGCCGAGATTTAAACATCAACCTGTTGGGCCGATGGGTAGACATGTCCGGCTTCTTAAGCCTGAATGGTCTTCTATTCTAGAGAAGCAATTTGGTGCTTCTCTTAACGCTTTCGTAGTGACTAACAAGAACGACCAAAGCCTCTTAACCGACTTAATGCGGAAAACCTACTGGTAAGTATGATTTGGTGCGACACTACTTTGCGGTAGCTGACTGCTTTTAGCTTTTCTTCAATCTTTATTGGTGACCCGACTCCAATCAACACTGGCAGAAACGAACCGGATCCTCAGCTTGACACATGGATGAGAGTTCTCAAGGTAAGACTAAAAAAGTACATCTAGTAAAAGAATGCTCACGTGGTGCAGATTGATAATGACCTTGTTCGTAACCAAATGATTATCAGCCAGGGTATCGAGCAGGCGGTTCTTATCCAGAATCGGAACATTGCTATGGATTTCATGTACAGTGGAAACAGACCAAATAATGTCAGGATGTGTTTCTGCATGCACGATACGAAGCGAGGCTGGGGTATGTCTCTTCAATATAGTAATGGCGGAGGCGAAAGATCTAGCCCTATCGCTCCATGGGTGGCGAATTTTCGCATGCAGACAGACCTCGAGTCCCAAATCAAGTCAGTATCTTTTGACTCTGGAGTTACTCCACTAATAATCATATAGCATCGAGAAGGAGACACTTGCGCATTACAAACGAGAGTTAAATGAGGCTGAGTCAAGCTTAAAAGAGCTGCAAAATAAATATCAGAGATGCGACCAAGCGATAAATAGACACAGAAGGCAGGGTAAAGACCTCCGACTGCGACATCAACGTGCTGAAGAGCGTGCCGAACAACTGAGGGACGAACTTGAGGCCGAAACCCCCCAAGCCGGCCAAATTGATGCATTGGAGCGATTGTTGCGTGAGGCTGAAGAGGGGAAGCAAATTTCGGAAAATGCCTATGAAGATTCAGTCATCGCAATGGACAAGCTGAATGAAAACTCGCACACGCTGAAAAGTCAGCTTGAGACTTTGCAGGAGGAGGTTAGAGGGGTCAAGGCACGTATCACTAAAGCAGAGACCAAGGCGCGTAAACTTGCAGAAAAGCGGCAGGCCATGCTCCTCGAAAAGAATGCTGCTCTCGAATGCATCCAAGATGCAAAGGATGACAAAGCACGCCAACAGCAAATCCGCGAGGAACAAGTGGCCAAAATTGAGGAATATGAAGGGATGGCTTCGCAAATTAGCACCCGAGTGCCTGTGGATGCAAATGAAAGTTATGAGAGCTTGGAGAAAAAATATGACAAATTAGGTCGAGATTTACGCAACGGCGAGAGAGAGTAAGTAAAATGAAATCGAGCATAGTTCTTGGCTGATCTTTTAGGCTTGGTGGAACGCAGCAGGAATTGTCGGCTGCTTGTATAGATGCGAAATTCAATTACACGAAAGCTGTCGAGGAGGTCAAGCACTTGGACGATCTTGTCCATGTAAGTGTAGAGCGTTGTGATCCTATATTCTTTACTAACGCTCTTCTGAAAGGGTCTCAAAACTTCGATGATCGATCGACAGGACCGCTGGCTGAAGTTTAGGCGTTTTATTTCAAGTCGTGCTCGTATTACTTTCACCTACTTACTTAGTGAAAGGAACTTTCGCGGCCATCTTGAGATTAGCCCTATGGCAAAATTTCTAGATATCAAGGTATAAGGCTTTGGATCATTGCCGTAAGATCATGCTAATTGATTCTTTCAGGTTGAACCTGACATTACTAAAAGTAGTGACAAAGGCCGCCAAACAAAAACGTTGTCTGGAGGTGAAAAATCCTTCTCCACAATTTGTCTTCTCCTCGCGCTGTGGGATGCTATGGGATCGCCAATCCGCTGCCTGGATGAATTGTGAGTTTTGTATTAATTTGACTTACGAACCGTTGCGCGACTGACATCGAGCTTTAGCGACGTATTTATGGACAACGTAAACCGTGATATAAGCATGAAGATGATGGTAAGTGCAACTTTTGCACCACTACCTCAAAGCTTCCCTACATTTGCTGTATAAGAATGCTAATAGATCCACTTATTTAGATCGGGGCGGCTCGTCGTTCTGTTGGCCGTCAATTTATTCTTATCACACCTCAAGCTATGGGAAATGTTACCCTTTCGGACGATGTTAAGATCATCAAGTGAGTTGTAGATGCATAAGCTGAGTCATGTGCACGTACTGATAGCCGAAAAGGATGAGCGATCCGGAACGAGGCCAGACCGTCTTGCCATTTGCGAGATAGCATATCTAATTTATGAATATTCTTTTGGGACCTTGATGTTGCGCCGGACGATTTGCTTCATATTCTATCAGCGGCTGCTTTTACTGGGTTTCAGAAGGAAAAGGGCAGCTGGGGAGGCTACTTTGCAGCAGGATGGCGCCATCTATTATTGCGCGGGGAACGAGAAGGAAAACAAGGGATATGATGTTCAACCAATTAGTTTCTAAGATTTTTTGATTGTCGTGACTGGCAGGCGGTGACAACTGGCAGATGTCGCGGTAACCGTGGGCCAGCGAGCAACCCTAAACTGCACCAACCACAACGACCAACATGAACCTCTGACAGACACTCCCCGAACCATTGCACAACGCTTTCTTCACCCTAGACACTTCACCCAAGCGTTGTCTCTGTGGAACCTATCTCTTTGACGCGCATCCTCTTTTTATCCTTCCCTCATGAGGGTTCCTGCTTTTCCGCCAATTTCGAGGAGCTCAGGTCGTTGAAACAGCATGGATTCCTCTCCGCCCTCCACACCCAGGTCTAGCGGAGCAACAACACCCTTAGCATACGATGAGAATTTCACTAGTTCGACCCCGTCTTCGCCAGAGGACGTAAACTCGTCGCTTGAGATGGTTGGAGATGAGGAAGAGCATCCAGCAAGCTCACACTCCATCTTGGGCGACGGCGTGAACGCAGAAGAAGGACATACACCAAAGCAGTCACTGTCTAAGTTGTTGAAAGGAAAGGAGAAGGAATGGGCTGCGGTTGCTAGGAAGGGGCCTTTAAGACTCCTTGATCTTCCGGTAGACATTCTTAAAGAAATTATTCATCAAGTGAGCATAAACTCTTCAGCGCATTGAAAAAATGGCACTGTTGGCTAATATATTGGATATTGGTGATAGTTACCGCATACGAATGATCTCACATCACTCGCTCTCTGTCATTCTGCGTTACACAGTCTTACAGTCCCGTGCATATATTCGCGATTCGACATTGTTTGGCCAGATGAGAGTTCACATACAGAGCCGAGGACAGGTGTCGATGCTCTTACTTATGGACTTGCGACTTTGGTCATGGCGGAGGAGATTTTTGGAGAAGCGCCGCATCAAAATCCGCATCGATATTCAGGACCTCAGTCCTCAGCCACTACCCCTATTCGCGGCTCTAGCAGTGCTGCTCACACCCTATACCGGCTTACGAAACGCCGACGTGGAAATTACTATGCTCAGTTTACTAAGAAATTCTCTCTGGGTAATGGTCCGGCCGCCTGGGTGCAAGAGTATATGATTGCAAAGGAAGGGGGGAAGATGCTTGGCACACTCGTCGCTCTAGCAGTGGCGCGAATGAAAAATCTGGAAACATTCGTTTGGGACATGCCTACTGGCGTGTTAAGAGATGTATGGTTGGCTTTATCGTCTCTGGCCGATCGAACAGATGGTGAAGGTTCTCGCCTCGAACGTCTGTGGATCCGATGGCATGATAATACCCAAATCGACTCTCAAACGCCTGCGCCGCCGCCTCCTATGCCTTTGAACAATCTGCCGCCGCCACCAAACACCGCCCATCCTAGTGGTGCAAATGCAACGCAGGCGCCTGTGGTGGTACCTGCTCATCACACTGCCTCCTCGGCCTCTGCGATAGATAGAGTTGAAAATCCCACATTTTCCGTCATCCCTCCGCTGAAGAGTCTGAGTGTTTTGGATATTGATGAGCTTCCATACTTAGACGAAATGAGTATACTAGTCGCCCGATCGCAGATGTGTCTCCGCGAGCTCAGGGTTGGCATAGCTCGCCACGCTCAACAACGAGACTGGGTAACTGCATGGGAAGGTGACGGGGTGCAACAAGTTGATTACAGTACTACGTGGACTGCAGCGAGTTCTATAAGTGAGAAGAGATTGGGAGGCGTGCTAGGAATATTAGTGGGAAGGGTGTACAACATGCGCCAAAATGAGGAACACACAACCAAAGCCGCGGAGGCGAGTGAAGTTCCGGACCGTCTTATCAACGACCAGAATGCTGCCAAGAGCAATTCAACAGTCACCGACTCTACCAATCTACAGGATCGGGATGTCGAAAATGAGCCTGAGCAAGTGGAGAACTCTGTAGAAGAATCAAACGTACAGGAAAGCGTTAGTTTGCTAGGTAATGGCACACTGCCGCTAGCTACAGAGCAGGAAGCACCACTAACTCCTTCCTCACTCGAGCCTCCGATGGCCGACCATGACGGTACACCATTAGGAAGCGAAACATCAAAAGACGCTGTCGAGACGGCGGCCCTACTCCCCGGCTCGGAAGATTTGAACGAGTCAAGCTTAGTGGATCAAAGTGCCGGACCTCTCCTTAATGGGAAATTGAGATTAGAAACGCTCGAGCTCGAGCGTGTTCCGCTTTCGGTTTCCGTCTTACTGAAGGCGTTTGACTGGTCACTGTTAACGACTCTGACCCTGCTTCATTGCCACAACCACGAACAGTTGTGGAAATCCTTGCGACGTACATTTTCTCCTCGAAGTTCACACCAATCTTCCAGCTCGTCATCTTATCCATCACCATCGAGGGCTTACAAGCCTTCTTATTCCCCCCGATCTGAATATGGATTAAACCTTAAGAAGATCCACACAAATGCCGTATCTCCTTCGTTAATAAGCTTTCTGAAGGAAACGTTGGCGCCCAATAGCTTGGAAGTGCTTTTCCTTCAAGAAGGTCGTTCGTATCCTTCAACGGTCACGGTTGACGCCATATACCGTGGGCCTTTGCGTAGACACAAGGCAAGCCTCAAGAAGTTGATGATTGATAGCAGTGAGAAGGGACTAGATGGGCATGCAACCACTAGCTCGAGATGGAGAAGGTGGATGCTTAATCGTGAGATTCTCACTTTCATCACGAGCGGTCGAATGAGCAGTTTAAGGGAAATGGCCGTCACCATAGATTACCGAGATTGGGTAAGGAAATACGACTATTCTTTTGGTCTGAGTTTCGCTAATGGTTAATAGCACTACTTCCTCCAGCGATTGCCACAAGTTCCACACATGCGCTCGCTCTACATACCCTATATTGCCGACCACGCTCATGGGAACAACATTGATCCCCGGGAGTTAGCTCTTCAGATTGTCGATATCGTTCATTTGCGACCTGAGGTTGAGATATGCTACATGGGCATATCGACGAAGTGCTTTGAAATATTGGAAAACAAGCCATCGAATTATGATCTACGTCACGATAACAATTCCGGTGGAGCTGATGGACCTGCAGGCGGCGCATTGGGTGGCGAATATGTTACAAACGATCCATTACTATCAGACGATGAGGATGAGACTGAGGATGAAGATGACGACGATCTGGATGGCCCTATTGGAACCGCTGGCGACGGTGATGATACCGAGTCCGATGCATCAGATGATGGGCACGATGAGTCTGACGGAGACGACTCTTTCTTGCAGGATGACAGGAAAGGACCGAAGCTCCGGTTGAGGGAAATCCTTTTCTACGACGACAAGGTTGCAATTTTCAAGGCCAGACACGGTCGGCTTTAGCTCTGGATTGTAGGAGTTTTAGTTCATCTTAATGATGGGACAGGCGATATTGGCAACTGTAGGCCTTTATTTAAGGCAACTGGCGCTTTCAAGGGTCACTGAGGAGTTCGTATATGATTTGATGGCGAAACCTTGGGAAAGGGATTTGGGATGGCACGTGAACTCGCGCGGAGCTCCAGCTCCAAATTTGCCTTTCACACTTGTAGTTGTAGGGCGCGATCTAATCAACCACGGACTACATAAATCTGCAATGGTGCTCTCCCACTCAACTAATCTCTTCCCTTGCACACGACGCGCGCGTTGCCTCGATTGACGACCTAATGAGCTCATGAGATATTATCCGGCCTCATTTGACCACGGCTGAGCGGGGTCCACAGCACAGCTATGGACCATAAGAGTCTCGTTTTCGCGTCTGTTTTCCCTGTGCCTTCTCTCTCCCACACCACCCCGACACCTATTGCGACGCCTGACCTTGGCTTCACTGCTCCAGAACAGTCTTTTGGCGGGCCATTTGGGGGCGGCAGCAGCAGCAGCAGCTTTGACCAGCACCGAGAGGTTAAACGCAACCTTGCCTGGAGCACAGCAACAAGATTCCTCAGCTTGCCAAAGCCATCCCAGAGCAAAGATGTACTGTCTAGCGCAGCGCGACCTCATAAAGGAACAGACGTCACAGAAGCCTTAGAATATCTGCTTGTGGGCGAAGGGCAGAGCGCTGGTAGTAAAGAGGAGAGCATGGTATGGATTCTAACGTTGTTAACGGCATTACACAGCTTATTTTCCGGCCAGGTAGATTGGTACATCAACGAAGTCCGCATACATTTCGTTACTTACATCCATCCTGCCCTGCAGTCATTATGGGAAAGTGTGGGTACAGCCTATCTCAAGAGGCTGGTATGAGTACACAGCTGATTAAACTACGTAGGAAATCGAATGCCAAAACGCATGGAGCACTCTAGAGGAGACTCGGCGTATCTTACTACAAGTCCAGCATCTATATCTCCAACCGTTCGCTGAGCATATCCTCTCAATCGTTGCTCCTGAAAATGCCAACACAGATCCTGCTACCCCACTTGCGCCAGGCGCGAGTCCGCCGCCTTCTTTTCCGGCCTGGAAATTTGATAGAGACTTACACGCTTTATTTGTGCACTCCCTACCCTCTCAACGCTTTTCGAAGACTCTAAGTTACGTCTTATACGATGGAGGATGTAGGCTCTTCCGGATATATGTTGATAAAGAAGATGGAATAACAGCAACTGGCCCTGCGGAAGATATCCCGAGTCTGCGAAAGAGCATAATGCAACTTTTGCATGGCTTGCACGAGGTGGGTTTGGGAGGCGATCAAGCCCAGAAAGCATTCGCTCATGCAATGGATAGACTCATGAGTTCTTTCGTTGTCAGTCATTACACGAAGGTAGATTGGTATGCGAGAAAATCTGTTGTCCAGCATCTTCGCCAGTGGGTTAAAGATGGCTTCAGTCCTCTCGTACGACAGGTCATAGATTGCTTGAAAGACGAATCAGGCTCCATTCAGACAACTGAGGTGCAGCAGTGGCAGGACATGGCTATTGGAAGGCTAGGACGGGCTAGGGTCGAGAACCTCTTTGATTTTATCATCAACTGGGATAGGTCTTTGGGTGCAATTTTAGATATAAAGGTACGTTTCTTTGGGGAAGACCTAGACACAACAGTCTTCGGTATAGTTCTTGATTATTTTTTCAAGCGCGTTTCAGTTTATCAAACAAACCCTATATATGTTGATTATGCTCCCAGGAATACCTCAAAACTCCAGCTGTCAAAGTGCACCTCTCTACAAGCTTCTCGCAACAGGTATCAAGGCGACTTCTACACCCTGGGGCCACTACTACTTATATCCTTAATGTCTACATCTACATTATCCGCGCCTTCAACGAACTCGAACCAAAGGGAGTTCTTCTTGAGCGTGTTGCACGCCCAATCAGACGGTATCTGAAAGATCGAGATGACACCGCTCGCATTATCATTTCTAGCCTACTTACAGACATTCATGACGAGCAAGGTACTGTGTTCGTATCTGGAGGGGAGCTTTCGTATGAGATAGCAGCCGAGATGCAGAAACCGATTGCTACGTTCGTGCAGGACCAGGATGAGGATCTAAATTGGGGTGATATGAGCTGGCAACCTCATCCGACAGATGCTTCTCCAGACTACAAGAAGTCGAAGATCGAAGACGTAATATGGTTCCTACTAACGCTTTACGATCGCGAAGACTTCATCAACGAGTTAAAGAATATCTTAGGCGACCATCTACTCAAAAGCCAGGACCCTGAATATGAGAAAGAGATCCGGCTGCTAGAGCTCATCAAACTCCGTCTCGGCGACGACAAGCTCCAAGCATGCGAAGTCATGCTGCGTGACGTGCTCGACTCCAAACGCATCAACGCCTCGATCCGAGAAGACCAAGATGAAGTCCTCAAAACCCCCATCCTCCCCAGCCCGCACACAACCGACAACAACCCCAGCTTCCCCCGAACCCCCCAGGCACGCCGGCCCGCACCCGCACCTCCAACCCTCAAACCGCCTTCGACGCCTCTCGCCAAACCAGCCACGGACCGCGTGCTCAACGCGCAGATCCTCTCGTCCTTCTTCTGGCCACCGCTCCGCGACGACACGTTCCGAGTCCCCGCGCCCATCGCAGCGCAGCAGCGCGCGTACGAGCAGCGCTTCGAGCGCGTCAAGGGCATGCGCAAGCTGCGCTGGCTGCCGGCGCTGGGCCGCGTCAAGGTGCAGCTGCAGCTCGCGGACCGCACCGTCGAGGCGGACGTGCAGACGTGGCAGGCCAGCGTCATCTACGCCTTCCAGCCGCAGCCCAGCGAGGAGTGGGCTGTGCGCGGCGGCGGTGGGGCGGCGGAGAGCAGCGTCGCGCGCAACGTGGCGCAGCTGGTCGAGATGCTGGAGATGGACGAGGCACTGGTGCGCAACGCGGTGGGGTTCTGGGTCGGGCGGTCGGTGCTGCGCGAGACGCATCCGGACACGTTCGTTGTCATGGAGCGGCTCGGCGCTGACGGCGCGGACGCGGACGAGGTCGCCGCGGCGGCGAAGGAGGCTGCTGAGGCCCAGGCGCTGGCGTCAGCGTCAGCGTCAGCGGTCGTTAGCCAGACTGACTTGCTCATGCAGAATAAGGAGCTCTATCGCCAGTTTGTCCTCGGTATGCTGACGAACCAGGGGAATATGCCTGTGCAGAGGATACTCATGATGCTGAAGATGGCCGTGCCGGGCGGGTTTGCGTATGGGGTTGAGGAGTTGAAGGGGTTGCTGGGCGAGCTGGTACAGGAGGGGAAGTTGGGCGCTGTCGGGGATGTGTATGGGGTTAGGAAGGGGTAGTGGGGTGGAAGAAGGGGGAGGATTGAATGATATGAATAGGGAGAGAACTCTGGATTGGAGCAGGAAGAAAAATGGCTGGTACGGCTCTTTATGAACGTGGCTACGGTGCATGGATTACTACGTTAAAGATTCCCGGGACATGTATGATCAAGCATCAATATTAGATTTGACTATGTTTCATGGTACACCATGGACGATAACATGTTGTTTGCCAAAGTGTTAATACATTGATTCGAAGATTTAATGGTTATCAAGTATTACAAAAGTCCCAATGCCATAATCCATGGTACTCCTGAGCCCTGCCTTAGCCTATTATCCAATTACCATATTCGTATCAACGTGGAAGAATCTAGTTCGAGAACTTTTCCGGTACGTTCTTGCCAGTCGCCTTCTCGAAGAGGTTGCGGGCGCCGTCGGTCTATTTAGCAAAAGATGTTAGACTGAGAACAAAGGTGCGATAGGGGGGACTGAGACATGGCTTTGGGAACCAATGGAGACTTACGATCTTCTCATTCACGCTACGTTTCTTGGCTGGGTCGCCCAGGCCGTACTGACCGCCGAACTTCTTCTCAACGGCATCGAGACCTGGAGGTTAAGGTTAATCAAGATGGCCTGCCTTGTTTACGTATAGATGAAGGAGAGGGAGTGGGGGTATTTTGGAGGGCTAGGTAAGAGAGAAAGGGGAACGTACCCTTGTCGAGGTAGTCCTCGTTGCCAGTGTTGACGTTGGAGGTGTTCTGAGTGTTGGAGTTCATTTTGATAGTAGTGAATAGATCAAAGATCTAGGTTTATGACGATGCTTTTGGAGGGATATTGTAGAGTAAATTACAGATTTGACTGATCGATGGAGCTCAGAATAAGGGCCCAACGAAGGGTATTTACGTTCCTCCATACCTCCATCTCAAAGCTCACAAACTTGGTTCGCCTACTCCGCACAGCTTGTGTCCTCCAACTTTTCGAGTGGTTGTTGTGCTTTGTTCTGGTCGTGGGTGACGTCAGGTCTACTATGCGGCACCTAGCTGGATAAGCGATGACGCAGGTTGAGGCGGGCATCCCGGGATTGGCTCATGCTGTGCGATGGAACATGCGTTTAGCTTGTGATACCTGCATGCTTTTCTTGGTTCTGTGATTCCACAGCCTTTTGGGCTGGGGTAATTTACACGCTAGGCTGCTTTGGGAAGTCAGGGATTGAGAAGGTCAACCTTTTCTGCTCTTTCGCAGCTTAGGGATTAGAGGCTTAGAAAATAATTATGGACGCCCATACTTAGCTGTTTCACTATCTTCGCTTCAGCCATGGGCTTAGAACTACCTAGTAGAATCATCATTGTACGGTCCTTCGACACGAGACGTAATGGTGGTCCTGATACCTCTCTTCCAGGTTCTTGATAACACTTGTAGCTTGCAAGGTCAATCGAATAGTACGGAATTGGGACGATAGGTTGTGAAGAATGGGGTGAAGCTCCTAGGCTTCCAGAGATTTATTTCTAGTAGCGAGCTAATCCTAACTGCAGTTTTCACAATGCCATTGCGACTATGTACTCCGGAATGCTCGGATTGTTAGGAGTACCTTCAAGCATGTGATACCAAACAGAACACTGACATAGCTGAAGCCGGAGCTGTGTGATTATCCCTTCTACCACTGAGTTGCGTCCAACGGTATCGATAAGGATCTAGGCCAATCCGAGACTCTTCTGTGTAGCTGCCATCACGGTGTAGCTGTCCGTGCGGCCTTGGCGTTGGACGCTAGCGGTCGAAGGGATAGCAGAACTCGAAAAGCAGAGTCGAGCTTACTTTGTGGCCATGATGCCACACAAGCATCGACAGATTTATTATCCCATTTCGCTCCACGGGCCACCAAGTTATTGAGACAATGAATAAATCTATAATAATTAACCCAATAACATCTATGGCTATGCAGTTCTGCTTAATACTTTGACGTCGAGGTCGTTCCCTGGGTCTTCAGGAACTTAACCAGTGATCGTGGGCTAATGCGCACTAAACCGCATTAGGACCCACGATCGCCAGGGCTGGGCGCTTCCATGGCGGAACAATGGGGATGCCTTATCTCTCCTGTAATTGGTCGTGCGACTCGTGACTTGGGATATGACCACCATATCTGAAATTCAAAAGCAACTCCCATCGTACGCCAACCCATACATCAAAAGTGTCGCGATGAGTAGCTCCCTTCGTTCACCCAGCGTGTCAAGCATTCACTTGATGGAGAAGTTTAGGCGGGGCAGTGCACTCGCGAGGCAGAATGCGGGCAGCGTGGCGAGCGGAGGAGCAGAACAAAGGAAGAGACCGGGTATTGGCAGGGCGGCGGGAAGTCTGCACAGTAAGATCGCCGCGCCATTCAAGAGCGGGAAAAAGAAAGTTGACCAGAGTGAGGACGGAGAAGAGTCGACGTAGGTTTCTGGGTAATCCCTCATCCTCCAAATATTAAGGCTGATTTTGATACAGGCTTCTATTCGATCTATTCTTTCATTTACCGAACGAATTGCACATACAAATTCTTTGCGAACTATCCATCTCCGATATCCTGACATTACGAATAACATCTCGCTCCTTCAATAATCTCGTCCTGAGCTGTCAATCGGCTCTCGTCCGATTCTGGGTAAAGTACAGGCTGGGTTCGCTCCATACTTCGCTCTACCCAGCCCCTCCGCCAAACCACGCGAACATCCATTACCTACTAGCAATGCGAAGACGACATATCGCTTCTATCAGACTCACTCGTCGGCTTGCCAACTACGTACTGAAGGACACATTGCGATACACCAGTGCGAGACAGCGGAAGATGTGGAATAGCGTGTATGACAAAATGATTCCACTTGTTTTTGCCGTCGGATATTTCCTGGACGAACATCGTCGAGTTATCCTCGAAAGAGACTTAGAAATTGGAAAGAAGGGTGCCGGCTACGACTTCCAGCCAGGCCCTGCAATAACGAAGGAGGAGAAGAAGATCATAGAGAGGTTCGACCCACGGCTGCGTTTACCTTACTTCTACATGTATTCCTTCATTCTCCAGGTTCTTACGCGAAAGCTGCGCCCGCCGACGTACGCTGGATCCGTGGAAAGGTTTGTCAGGGGATGGAACACCGCGCCCGCTACCTCAGACGAAATTGCGTTTGCGTTAGTACTTGGAGGAGTCGACCAAGTAGCAAAGCTTCTAGCCTGTAAGAAATACTACGAGAGACGCAGAGCCTTGGACGAATTCATTAAAAGTCTTTCGCCGAAGGATCATGTCTGTTGGAAGGAAAATTGGAAAGTTTTGGATGTTGAGTCGTCGACCATTTCCTTGGATTGTGTACCGTGGGCTTGCATATGTGTTACGAAACTGGACCTCATCTGGGAACCGGTGATGATGGAGTTGATGTCGCCGAGGTCAAAAACTTATACGAAAGCGGAGAAGGCGCGATTTACGGAAGTCAAAGCCTCAAGAGGATTTGTTAGTGAGCTGATGGGCTACGATATTTTACGAGGACGTCCAGACAACGGAGACGATTCGGAAGCTGAAGCGGAAGACGGCGAGGAAATGCAGTCAAGCGACGAGTCTGGCTAAGGGCTTTCCTGCGTGAAAATAGCTTGAAGGTCTTGGCTTAGCTTCCGGGAGCTTCGGAAGAATATTACGTGAATTTAAGAACTAACGGGTATTGGTGGACTGAACCAGAACCTTTGATCAGCTACCTAGCCGGAGGTGCTTCAGTAACAAAACTAGTAGATCTTGGGTACCCCTGAGGCTGTATCCTAGAGTCTTGCAGTGGTGTTGCAAGTAGAAAAACGGTGGCCTCAAAGTGGAACAAAGCTTTGAGAAGTCGGCTAAGCCCGTGCAAGTAATTTCTACGCTATAATCCTGACAAAGCAAAACCACGATCAACATAGCCAGTGAAGTCCTTCTGGACCCTGCAGACGTTTTGGCGACAAGAGGTGGCAACTATGGCGGCCATGGTGGTCATGGCTAAGGTGGAGATGTTGAATCTAGCTCTAGTTAGTGGCGTAGGCTCCCCAAAAATGGAAATATGTCTTGCGTTTCTTGAATTTTTCAGCTAGCTGACCAACACTGTGGTTGGTCTTGTGAGCAAACGGATTGCTCCGTCTGGACTGCCGGTGAGGGAGGAAAATGGGCGTGCATGCAGGCGGAAGCAGTTGAAGCGGTCAATATCAGGGATGTTGCTTGACCATCGCGAATGAGAAGTGCGCAGTAGTTTACGCATAGGTGTTTGATTCTCCCGGTACAGCCAAAAGGCAGATTGATTAGGGATGAAGGGAAAAAGTAGTTAGGGCGGGTGGTGATCTGATTACAGGTAAGGGTATTTTGGGAAAAGTACTGCCAAGGCGTCGTCATTGGGGAGCGGAATACTCATGGGGCTCTTTTGGCTGCACGTCAAAATGGCCTCGACGCAGGGGAGGTGGGGAGGGAAAGACGTTTGCCAGCGATGGCCTGTGAGCTGGTTGGTGCTTTTGGTTGCCTCCGGTGCTTCTGGTGCTTCTGGTGCTTCAACGGCGGGCTAGGACGGGCAGGAATCGACGAGAGCGACGGAGCGGGCGACTAGGCCAACCAGACCAACCAGACAGGGCAGGCCGAAATAGAACAGGCAGGCGCCTGGATCGGGAAGTGCCCCCCAGCGAGTCATCGTGACAGGGCAATAGCAAAAGGGGGAGGAGTAGCACGGGTAGTGGAAAAACAGCCGGCCAGCGATTGTCATGGGCTTGCATGAAGGCATGGAAGGAAAAGGCATGTTTGGAGAGTCAGAGGCGCACGACAAGGCCGCATCGAAGCAGAGGTGCATGGCGAAGTTTGCGGTTAGTGTGGGTGGTCGCGGCGCAACGTCTTTGTAGTATGCGAAGGTGGCCTTGACGGTCGTGTGCCGGTCGTGTGCGTTGGGCTCTCGCGCCGGGGGGCGTGGCAAGGGGACCAATGACGGAGGTTGTAGTGATAAGCAGCAGCAGCAGCGGCTCGTCTATCATGGCGGTGAGCGGTGTGCGACTCGGGGAGTGACGTCCCAGTGCCAAATCCGCCATTCGCCTCGCCTTCAATCTGTCTATCCCCAGATCCGGCCCGAGGGGCCAGCTTGGGCATGCCCGGCGATAATATACCACCTCCTCCGTAATTAGCACTGAAGAATCGTGAACTTCTTCCGTCACCTCAAATCCCTCAGGCGTTCCTCTCTTTAATTCGCATCACCACTGCTTGCACATGTCTCCCTCCTTTATGTCGTCTGCACCCCCCATGTAGGCCGTTTGCGACCACGTCGGACGTGTCACACCAACAATCCTCAACACCATAAGCCTGAGTCGCCACCAGTCCTCTCCCCTTAATTGATCATCCCCCGCCAGACACGCTCGTCGCGACTGCTATCTTACCATCTACCACTCACAGCGACCGCTGTACCACACCAAAACATTCCTGGCGCGAACTCGTCGCCGCGACCACACCCCTCTGAGCGCGCAGGGGGTTCACGGGCGCTGTCAGCTGAGCCACCAACTCCAACCCTCCACTACGACCGAGAAACAATGAAGGTGGCATAAACGATTAGATAGAGGAGGAAAAATGGATTTTATAGTAAGATCTTCCACGCGACACCAGCCACTAGAGAAGACAAGCCTCCTACAAGTGCCGTCTTTGGATATACTCCCGCTATATCCGTAGCATGGCGCTCTTACCCTAGAACCTAAGAGCTAACTTAGGCTTGGACAGATCTCTCTTGCTCACTTCTGCGAGATTCACGGCCCTACCTCTATCCTATGCACCCAGATCAGCCCAAATCCTTGCGTCACCTGTCACCATCCATACGTAACACCTCCTTCAGATGAACCACCACGTTCCGCCTTCTCCTATAATGGACTCTATGACCCTCCGTCGGTGAAGCTTTCCGACCGACTACCGCAGCTCTCTTCACCCTTTGAGACACCACCGACGAGCCCGAGGTCTCCAAGTAGCTCCCATAATCCATACTTCCCAAGCTACTCCAACGACACCGACTTCTGTAGACGGTTCAGCGGAAGCTTTGATTCAGATAACGATGCTTGTGAGAACTGCTCGTTCCTTGTTCCCAAGAAGGTCAGCGAGCGACTCCCGAACGGAGCACCTGGCAGTCCCTCAAAGGATGGCAGAGGAAGGAACGGGAGCCCCGTTCTTAGAACGTCCCAAGCTATCGTTGCGCGGGGAAACGCGGTTCAACATGACGAATGCAGCAGTTCGCCAGATTCTTCTGACGAGGAACAATCTAAGTCTTCTACAGCGACGTCAAAGTCAGTGTCAAGCCTACCAGGCTCGACACCTTTATCGCCTTTGTATATGTCGCGGAACACACACACGCATACCTTGACCTACTTAACGACACGGCAACCGACATCGCCGTCACAGTTTTCACTTTTACGCCGCTCCTGCATCCGTACCTTGTCTTGCGAAATGCTCCCATGCGGCAAACCTTCCGGGCCACTCTACTTCGGTGACCCAGTGGCTGGCTACACCATCGCCTACATATTCCGCCTACAAGATCCACGTGCTCGTGGTCAAAAGCGCACGTATGCCCTTATTGCCTTAGGTGGGCGCGACAGCTGGCGTGTTAGCAAGGCCATGGTCAAAGTGACCGAAGTATTCGAGACTATCGCAAACCAGATTGTGGCTATGGCAGACAATGTACTTGCGCGCGAGTCTGCCTCGTCAATCTGTAACCAAAACACCTCGCTATCTCGGCCTTCAACTGCCACACCGACCACGCCTCCCCTGAGCACTTCAGCCTTGTCCATGCCAGTATTTGTCTCCCCACAGAAAGAAAAGTCCATGTCTTCAACCGCCAGTTCACCGGTGACACGCAACATCACTCCTGTCTCGTCTTTCTTATCTGCTAAGAAAGTCGATCCAGATGGCTACCCGCGCGTCTCCCGTGAAGTCATGCGCGCCAAGGGATTGGCTGAGATTGTAGGCAAAGAGAACATCTTTGTCGAGCTGCACGTCAGATTCTGCATGCTCCTGTCAACGCTCATCAAGGATCTTGGCACATGAACTCGCCACCACATACCAATACCTGTACTCATTCCATATGTCCGCAACTTGCGTCATTGCACGTTGCATCATGCAAGTCTGCTAGCACCAATCGATTGTATTTCGCGTGCAGCCGAATACGGCTACACTTGAGCGACCATTTCCTGCGTCCATCTCATAGTTCGGAGTTTCCTTAGGTGTATTGCTAGTCCATTGTAGCGTTCTTAGCGTGTTCATCAAATATCCGGGGCATTTCATCCAGCATTCATCAACTGAAACGGGGACGCGCCGCCATTTTGGGCGTCGCAGGAGTTTTGGCGTTGCTGGATATCACGTTTCTTTTCTTCAGGTCACAGCTGCATATTCATCATCTGTATCTGTTCGACCCGCGTTTGTCCAGTTCACTTCACTTCGATTCTCGTCTTTGCTAGTGTTTTATTCACCTACTTTTTTTTTCTCATATTCTTCATACGTTTCTTATCTTTTCGCTTCTCTTGCGTCCGCGCTTTGCGTTCGCTCTCTGCCTTCAAGCAGATTTCGAGCTCTTATGATACCCGTCTGTCTTCTCCTGTTCGTTTCCTTGGTAGGGATTCGAGGTGTCGGGTTTGGATGGTAGAGTGGGATGATTGTGAAACACGCATGGATGGTTTTCCATTAGAGGATCGCATTGGCTCTCGGTTGTATTAAACGTTACGGGCGAAGGTTGTACGGGGTGCTGGCATTCTTGGGACGCGATTGTGATGCTCTCATGGGTGCGGATTTAAGAGATGAGGGCATGTCTATAGATACCCCGAACTCGTAAATACGAGTAAATGCTCTGAACAGTCTTCTGCTTCGATTGATAGTGATCGTGATTGCTGTAAGGCTGTGCAAGCCTCAGGCAACCGTTTACTTTGTCCAACTCTCTCCTTTTACATATCGTCTGTCATCTCAACCAAGACGACCGTTCACGACACCAGGTATCAAATCTACCGTATCAAACAATCTTCTATTGAATTTAAGGTCTAGAGGAGGATGTAGTTCTTTCCACGTGATTTCCCAATTGTATATAGTGTATTCTTGGCATTACAAATTTTGACAGCCGAACCTTCAATACCAATCAGCCAACGCTTGGTACCGCAGTTGCGAGGCACTTCTACCCTACACTTTGTGACGTGTATCATTTCGCCTCACAACGTACACGAATAAACAAGATTATCATCCTACCCATGGTCATTCCTTAAGGTCTCTGCCGTCAAAGCGATGCTTGATCCGCTGACAGCGATCAGTTTGGCCTCCGCCATAGTACAATTCTTTGATTTTAGCACCAAGCTAGTCCATGATGCTAAAGAGATCTACGAATCCACGTCTGGCGCCACTGAGACCAACAGAGGCCTCGAGGTTGTCGTAGATAATATGAAAAACTTGTATTCGACGCTCAAGGCCGAAGATCCCTCTCTCCAGAGTGACGCTGAACGTGCTCTTTGTCGCATTGCAAAAGAATGCGATAGTTTATCGACAGAAATCTTTGAAATTCTGCAAAAAGTTAAGCCTAAGAAGCCAAATTCATTCATCTCGAGCTCCTCCACAGCAATAAAGAGCTTATGGTATGCGGGGAAAATCGCAGATCTCAAGACTACATTGGACAGTTATCGAGGCCAGCTTGCATTGCCCCTCAGCGTTGTAACAAGGTTTTATAATCCCCAACTTAACTTGCGGTAGATAGTAACTATTATGTAGTTCCGAAGCAAAAGCGAGTTTGGATACGCTTCTACAGTCCGCTAAGGACGATGCTACCAAACTCGAACAACTTCAAAAGCGTCTTGAGCGCCTTCGGCGTGGAGTTGCCGTCCGTTGTTTCAGCCCTCAAGCACAAAAGCAACTACAGGAACTTTTGGGTATCTCTGAACATGCTTGCCAGCTCCTTTCCCAGCAGCGTATACTAAAGAGTCTCGCATTTCAAGATATGCACGGAAGGTTCGAGACTGTTCCTGACGCCCATAAAAAGACTTTCGAATGGCTTCTTGATGACACTGCTCCCGATCAAGGTGTTGAAGACCATAGTTCAACCCGAGAATTGTTCATAGACTGGCTCTCATCCGGCAAAGGTATCTTCCATATTTCTGGAAAACTTGGATCTGGGAAATCGACGTTGATGAAATATCTATGTGGCGAACGTCGCACGACAACTGAACTGCAGAAGTGGGCAGGTATGTCACAATCTAGCACCTATCTCACCGGACATGAATGCTCATATATTCCAACAAGATGACAGGAAACTTATACTTGCAAACTTCTTCTTTTGGAGACCCGGCACGGTATTGCAAAAGTCTCTAGCCGGCCTTTTCCGGTCCCTCCTATATGACATATTAAAAGCATGCCCTGAACTTACACCAAAGGTTTTTCCAGAACTGTGGGATCGAGTAAAGCTGCTGCCCTGGCAGGTACAAACAGAGCTCACTCTTTCTAAAACGGAAATCCAAACAGCATTTGCCCGGCTTATCAAAAATCGGCAGTTGTATCAGGACCTCTGCTTCTGCTTCTTCATTGATGGCTTAGATGAGTATGTAGGAACCCACGAGGAAGACCACCTACACATGACCCAACTACTTCGTGATTGGACGAATGCGGCGCCAGAAGGTGTGAAGATCTGCGTCTCGAGCAGGGAAGACAACGTTTTTCTCAACGCATTCTCGGGTCAGCAGCGAATCCGTCTTCAAGACCTCACAAGAGCCGATATGGAACGGTACATTCGGGACAACTTGGCAGATATCGATGACGAAAAGACCATGAAAAGTCTAGTGCAAAACATTACCGACAAAGCTAAAGGAATTTTCCTCTGGGTGGCTTTGGCCGTAAAGTCTATCCGCCAACGGCTTCAGGATGGATATCAGGCCTCTGAAATCGAAAAGGAATTGGACTCGCTGCCTCAGGACTTGGAGGAACTTTTCGAACATCTGCTGAAGTCGATTGATAAATCCGCGCAGAAAAAAAAGGGTTATCAAACTTTTGCCATGATGCCCAAGCTGGAGCCTTATGATCTTGGATTGTCGTTGCTCCATTACTCCTTTCTTGATGACTATGAAAAAGATCCAGAGTTTGCTATGAAACCATCGCTTGCGAACTACAGCATGGACCATGCTACTCGAATCGAGAGGCTAGACCTGGCCCGTAGAAAACTCAATGGAGACTGTAAAGGTCTTCTCGAAGCACCAAACGATATGGTTGCATTCACACATCGCTCGATTCCCGAATTCCTCTACCGAGAAGATATTCAAGCTGAAATGAAGTCTCATCTCAAATGCTTCTGTCCTGAAACTGCACTCTCTCAACTACTTCTAGCAGAGATACGGTTCACAAATAGCAAACAAGAGAAAAATCTATTAATTTACGCTATTCTTGATATGCGACTTCAGGCTAAGGCCGACCATGAACCTTATTACTTTCAGGAGTACCTCAATTCTGTAGCGCTTGAAAATAAGGCACGAGGCCCAGATGAATGCAAAGCAGGTCACTGGACTATCATGATCAAAAGGAACGCTGCAGCATACATCGGGCCCATCCACCCCATCCACCATACAAGTATATTTGAGACGCCTCTTTCTATTTCCGCATACCTTGGAGACCATGAGTACGTGGCCTGGAAAACGCGAAAGAGTTTCGGCGTCCTAGGCAGTAATTTCGAAACTAGACGCCTTCTGGCTTGGGCTATCCAGGGCGGAGTTTATGACCGCATAGGGTGCTTCGAGATTCTGAAATCATTCCTAAAGCAACAGCAGGCCCCTAATGCTCATATATTCGATGAATCATCGGATCTATTCGACGGTAATGGGGCAGCAGCGAGCATCTGGCAATCCTTTATTGGCTATGCTGTAACGTGTAGGCCTCGAGAGGGTAACCCTAGGACTCGAAAGATATTCGGCGAAATTGTTAAGATGTTCCTGGAATACGGTGCAGACCCGCATATCTGGGCTTTGGGTCATCCAAAGAGTAATCGAGAGCGGAATAGACGTATGGAACTAATAATTGGTAGAGAACGATGCAGTATTGGTCTGAAGCACTACAATGAACCAGGGATATTTGGTTTGATTGATAGCAAGGGCGGGGAGCTCTCGCTTCGAAATATGATCAAATATTGGCACCCCGACAACACGGCCACTCTGCTACAGTTGTTGGGTAAGGATGTCGAATACCAAGAACAAGAAAGCCAAGAAGAGTACAAGACACCGGGATTTGCTGGGCTTAAGCCTGAAAATGAGAAGCACGCTACCGCATTGCAGAGGGAAGAAGATATCGTATCAGAGAGGCTACGTTCTTCTACTTTGCTTGTCCTACAGTCCTGGTTCAAATTCCCGGGGCACGGTCTTCTTCTAATGGTTGCATTGAGTGAGAACCCGCCATGGATGGCGCAGTCGATCATTTGCTAACCGCTTTTACAGGCATCCTATTAGCAGTTTTCTCGTCTCAACTGTCGACAATATTCATTAGATGATGGGATCCACAAACGAGAAGACTCGATTCTCTGTCCCCATCAATCTAACACGGCCTTTTCAAGCATTCAACTTGCCTTCTGTTCCAAATAATCAGTCTGAAACTGAAGGATGCTGCTGGAAGCTTGGCTTCCTGTTCCGCATCTAGCTGCGCAGCTCAGTCAACGAGCCAGTGATCTATTTGGACCAGCGCCGCGTGGATCTGAGGTTAGATTCAATCCACTTCCTCAATATTTGATTTGGCGCTAGGATCGCCGCGGCGCTCCATTGAAAACATATACTATTTATAGTAAGTCTTAGCATGTATTTAGTAGTAATAGAGTAGTAGAGGAAGTTTAGACTTACTAAAATTGTCGTTAAATTTACTCCTAACCCTCCTTAGTGCTCAATACTTAGTCTTTTCAATACAAAGATGTTTCTATCAGACAGCCTCCGTTTCCCTCTCGAGATGTAGTTACAGAAAGAACCAACCGCCAGGCCGCCCACGCGCCACACCCATAACCCAAGCACCACGGCAAAAGCCGCCAACCCATACAACGAACAGCCACCGACCCACTGAACTCCCTCATAAACCCCCCCTCCCCTAGCCCTGCCCTCTAAGCATGCCTCGATGCAGCCAGTCTACACCCCCTCCTCCCCCGCAACCTCCTCAACAGCCCTAACCAGCCCCTCCACCGTCCCCCTCCGTGTCCCCAACCCCACCACAACGCGAAACATCTTCCCGTGCGCCCCCGGCGCAAAATCTACCATCCACCCGCGCCTCACCAAAGCCCTTGCAATCCGCTCTGTCACGCCCCCATTCGCTTCTCCATCCGGACTCAATTTCCCCCCTCGGGCCCAGTAGAAGCAGACCTGCAAGCACGGCAGCGGAGACAGGGAGGCGAGGACAATGTTCGCGGAAGCGGCAAGCAGGGACGCGAGGTGGGATGCCGTGGCGAAGGCGCGGGAGAGGGCGGCCGAGAAGTGCGGGAGGCCGTGGTAGGTGAGGGCGAGGTGGAGCTTGAGACTGTCGCCGCGGCGGCCGCATTGCGGGGTTAGGTCTGCGAGGTCGTAGATCGAGTTTGCGGTGGGGGGCGTGATGTGGAAGAGGCTGGGGAAGGGTTAGCCCGGGATGGGTTAGGGTAGGGTTAGGGTTCGTGGACGAGGGGGTTGCGATATGTGGGGGTGGGAAGCGGAGGATAGGGGTAGGGATATGGCCAGAGACACGGGAGGGAAAGAGAAATTCAACTCACTATCCCGCCGGCAACGTCATCGCGCTCCAAAACTGCCTCAAGTCCCTCCCGATCAAAAACGAGCACGTCATCGGCACACCCAGCATCTTATGCGGCGTGATAACCACGGTATCAGCGCGCTCAATCCCCTTCAGCCTGCTCGCCTTCAGCTCCGCATTGAACACCACGCTACCGCCCCAGCTGCCATCGACATGCAGCCACAAGCCATGCCTGGCGCAGACATCCGCGATCGCATCCAGCGGGTCAAACGACCCCAGCACCGTCGTGCCCGCCGTCGCGTTCACGAAGAACGGCGTCTCGCCCTCCCGCTTCGCCACCTCAACCATGGCGTCCAGCGCATCCGGCCTCATGCAGCCGGCCGCGTCGACGGGCACGCTCTTCACAGCGTCCGACCCGAACCCGAACATCTGCGCCGCTTTCTCGAGCGAGTAGTGCCCGTGGGCCGACGTGAAGAGCACGAAGCGCCGCGCGCCGAGTCCGGAGGCCTTCGTCTCCGGGAACAGCGTGTTGCGCGCGATGACCAGCGCGCTGCTGTTCGAGGCGCTGCCGCCCGGCTGCGATATCCCGCCCGCATGCGGCGAGTCGAAGCCGATGAGGGAGGCGAGGAGCCGCGTCGTGTGCTTCTCGATTAGGGTCAGGACCGGTGAGACTTGGTAGATGTGGACCTGGCTAGGGCGATGGTGTGAGTGGGGGGTGTAAGACTAGGGGGGGAGGAGATAGATAGGGGGTTTGTTCACGTTTGTGTTCAGCACGGCCAGAATGAGCTCTGATACTAGGCCAACCTAGGGGATTCTTTTAGCGTGACACTAATGGGATAGTGTACGCAGATATGGGTGTTTTGACTACATACAGCATTCGTCGATGCATATAGCTTGTCCATGAACCCCTGATCCCAGGTATTGACCGAGTACTGCAGGATTTTCCGCAGCATATCTAGCAGTCCATCTTTTCCACCACCTTCGTGGGGTATCTGAAGATTTAGCAATTGCTCTAGTTTCTGTGGAGAGTGAGATTCGACCAGAGTGGTCCTTGGTCCACCTGGTATAACAAGTCCACGGCCGGTATGCTTTGTATTAGCGTCTTTATCAGCTGCGCGTATGAATGGAATTATCAGTTCTTTAACAGCGTCAAGTAGCTAAAGGAGTTAGCAACAAAAAAGGTATTTGAAAAGAAGTGGGTACCTCTTTAACTTCGTCTGTGCGGTTCAGAGGTGGCTCCTGGTGAGTGTTAGTAGCTTCGTCCGGATGAACCAGTCCGTTCGAGGCCATGATAAAATTGTATAAGGATGGTTCCTCGACTAGTAATTAGGCAGAGGAGGTACAGAAGATAAAATGGAGAGTGAATAAGAAGATAGGCAAGGAAAAGCAAGAAGGAGCATGTGAGATGGCGACATTGATATTGATTTTTATAAGTAATTGCCGGCAGAATTTTTCACCGCCCAGTTGCTCGGATTAGATATTATGTTCTAGCCGTCAGCCGTTCATTACATTCTTCTATTCCGTCATTGCTGCTTTCCCTTTTCCTTTGCCCTTGCCCAACTCCCTCTCCCTTTTTGCCTTTGCCGCTGCGTGTTTTTGCCTTGCCAATTCAATCGCCGTTAGATGTCTAGTTTTCTTTTTCTTCATCTCACCGTAATTGCTTTCTGGGAGAGACTGAAACCCCTCGTTGCCAGCGTTGGTCCTGGATTGCTTCACCCAGTCTCCTCTTCGTCGCTTGTACAGGTCCATCTTCCAATTCCTCCAAACTGCGCGCCCAACAAATGACTCTCGCAGAGAAGCTTCTGTTTCTGTCAGCTCCTCTGCGATTCTCTCTCGAATAAACGCCAATCCATGTGTGCCATCCCAAATAGAATCGATAACGTGTGACGCTGAAGGGTCTAATGCCATCTCGGCGGTATGTCCGTAAAATTGCTGAATCATCTTTCTTCGAAATATTATGGAAGCATTAGGAGATGTGAGGGCTGCCTGCAGCGCTCGTGATGCGGTGGGATCCTTCGCAACATTGAGGGATAGCGGTGTTCCGAGGCGCGCAAAAGACTCGAATATCAGGTTACTTAAAGGACCTGGAACGGTCAACATAGCTTGTGCAAGTAGAGACCCATGTGCTTTATCAGGATTTGACTGGTGCGCTTTCGTATCAGATAATGATTTCTTGCCTTCGTCGGATGACGCTTCGCCAAGCTTGAGTAGTCGTGAGATTTCGAATCCATTGGTGCCACCATAACCGAGCTCAAGTTGAGCTGCGATAGGTGCGGTATCAACTCCTCGAATTGCGCATCGCTCAATCAATGTTTTGATGATGGCTGTCCGGTTGCGCTCCACCAATCCTGGCATTTGTTCAACAATCAAGAGCGTTGCTTCTTCTAGGTCCTCTTTACTCAATCTCTCTAAAATCTTCGCAGCGACGTATCCTGCGATTTCATTTCGGGCCAAGCTGCCCATCCGCTCTTTGAAAAATTCTCGATATAGTGTCTTGAACATTTTTCCTGGTGCAAATTCGATGACAGTTTCCAAAAGCCGGGATCCGATAGGGCTATACACCAGACCGTTGATGAAGGAGGCGCTTTCTGTGCCTTCAACAATTGGATCATCCGGAAGAAGTTTGTGTATTATAGAGTTCTCATTCTTTGCTCTTTGCTTTCCGAACTGCGACAACTCCAATTGTAAGAGCAGCTGGAGGGTAGGGTTGCCAGTTGGATGTAATGCGAGTGCGCGAAGATAGGTCGTGTCTAGACCTGAGACGCTGTCATTGATAACCTTCTCTAAAGCATTCGTGAATGCCTCAGGTACAGTCCTCTTCTCAAGGCTTGATTCATTCGACTTCTCTGCTCCGGCTACACCGACCTTCTCTTTTTTTTTGCTTTGTAAAAGCGACCGAGTATTGGATCGAGCAAGAGGTAGGCCAGCCAGGACAACTAGGAGTACTCGTAACGCATGCGAGGCAAATTTGTCCGTCATGAGGTAGCCCAGGTAACCTTCGAACTCGTTTATTGCGTATAGGAAGAGATTTTCCGTAGAGACGACCACTTCGTTCAGGTCGGAAGGGGTCTGGTCCTCCATGGGTGCAACAATTTCTTGTGTGACAATTGGTGCAGCGTGAATAAAAAGCGCTTCGCAACAGTGGGACGCAAATCGATGTTGGATGAGGTATAAGAAGCTACAAGTAATTAGAATGGACACATATCGCTTTTAAAAATTACTTACTGGCCGTTGAACTTCTGGAAGAGCCCTTTGAGCTGCGTGGGTGTTGATAGAAGGATCAATCGCTCCATCAGCCTTGAGCAAGACTGGCTGTTTGCAATCTTGAGCTCTTTCCCGTCTGCTTCTCGGTATACATTGTCCAAGAACAGGGATCGCTCTTCTGTATCGTTGAACTGATTCAGCTCGAGCATCTCATCAGCGCGCTTGAAGTATTCCTGCTCTTCTTCGTCCAACATGCCGTAGAAAGGTATTTCGCCTGGCCTAGTGACGCCATCAAAGGCTTCATCTTGCTGAGCCTCCTCACTGAGAGGAGTATACTCTGCCTGCTCGACTGATTTCTTGCGTTTCTTGTGCGCTGACTCGTCATCGAGGTGTTCCCGCTTGCGCTTTTTCTGTTCCTCTCGCCGCCCTCGCTTTTTATTTTCCTTAGGCATGGTGGTGCCGCGGACGGTTAAGGATGTCGATCCAAAGCAAGGCGAAGCAAAAAAATTATTAGGCGCGGAAAGGGGAGAACAGGAGCGGGTAAGCAATGGCAATGGCCAATTTATTGGGGGTTCCCTAGGGACACGGCAGCATCGTAGATTTGTGGTGGGGCGGGCCTTTCCATGCTAAAGAATTCTATCACGGCGCATCTCGCTTCCAGAAGCCGGCCCGAGCTCCACGTTGCGGATCGCCAAGGCGTTTTGAGATCGAGGAACATCCATTGGACCTCCAACGAAAGCCACCACCGAAAGAGCAATCGGCCTCCTCCATCAACCACCCACACTACCCGCAATGGAGACAACCGAGGACAGGGACGTCAGAGTCGCCGACTATTTGGACGACAGGCTGCAGAATCTCGGCGACCTTGATGCGCTCGATTCCCTGCTGTCTAACATTCGCAACCAGCATGGCCTGCTCAAGAAGCAGGTAAGGTGAGCACAGCGCGTGTCTAGCGCCTATGCTGATACTTGGATAGCTCGAGGATGCAGGAAGAGACCTTGAGGGAGCTAAGAAGGACTCTCACACGCAATATGCCATACTCCAAGAGAAGGCTTGGCAGTTTAATAAAGAGCAGGAGGACATTGACCGAAGACTGATGATAATTACAAGCTCTGAAACGAGCGATGAAGCTGTGCAACGATTCGAATCGAGCATGGATAAGTTGCGCAGGCTCGATGTGGCCAATGGGTACATAGAGTTGCTGAAAGAGGTCGACGTCCTGAGGTAATCTCCTGTATGCTTGAACACTTACGAGCAATCACTGATACTTTTCTTGTAGTAAGGAAGCCCAATCGCAGCTTACTAAGTCGAATGAAGCTGCCCTCAAACCTTATAGACAATTTCAAACCCTCGTTTCTCGGATGATACCAATGCAGGAAGCTGCTGAGGGGGCGGCTCCCCACCTCCTCGATCACATAGTTAAAACAACACAAAATCTCCGAAGGCAGATAAAGGATGCATTCTCTGCAGATCTGGAGGCTATCCTGAAGAAGATTGCTTGGCCAAAGGCAGACGCAATACTCCCGAATAATCTGCAGGACAAATGGAATACTTGTGTGGGCAAACTTTTAGATCTTCAGATGCCTGAACTTGAGGCCATAGAGAGCGCTTCAACTAGTGAGACAGGGAGTAAGCCACCAGCAGTGCTATTCCCTCTCGAGGTGCTTGTGCAGCCTCTGGAAATGAGGTTTCGTTATCATTTTGAAGGTGACAGACCTACTAATCGGCTTGATAAACCGGAATATTTTCTTTCGCACATTACTACCCAATTGAATTCTTACAACAATTTTGCGCTAGATAATTTACAGCCAATCCTTTTCAATCATTTCAGAGGGACAGATCTTGCTCTTAATCCAGTTTATATTGATGCTACAGCAGCGTTAATCACTGCGCTTCTTCCAATGCTACGGACAAAGATTTTTTCCACTCTGCCCCAGGTCGCTGGTCAGCCACAGCTGTTAAGCCACTTCATGCACGAGATCATGAGTTTCGATACTACTATTCGAGAGGAATGGAGGTACGATGGCGGAAATAGGACGGAGGGCTGGAAAGGCCTTGCGTGGGAAGTGCTTGTTCAACAAGACTGGTTCGGCCGGTGGCTTCAGGTTGAAAAAGACTGTAGGCAATATTAGGACTTGGAAATGTGCATTTTGCTGACGCCACGCAGTTGCTTTGGCTCGATACCAGAATATTATGGATGCTCCGGATAATGGAGAACTTGATTTTGATAGTGTCGACCCTGGCTCTACCAAGCCTACGAAGGCAGCCATTCACGTGAACGATTTGCTAGAGACAATCACTGGTATGTTAATCATATTTCGAAGATAATTTTTGGTTCTGAAAAGGACGTCTGCAGATCGTTATCGGCCCTTGACCTCGTTCTCTCAAAAGCTTCGTTTCTTAATCGACATCCAAATATCAATATTTGATAGGTTTCACGAGCGTCTTCATTCTGGTTTAGAAGCATACCTAAGCATGACATCTTCCATCGGCCGCACAGTTCAGGGTATTACCAAAGAAGAACAGGCGAAACTTCAAGGCCTCGAAGGTCTGGAAAGACTATGTAGAATTTACGGCAGCGCAGACTACCTTGAGAAAGCAATGCGGGATTGGAGTGATGATCTGGTCAGTCCTCGCTTTCGATCCACGCCTATACTTAGCCTTCCCCTTGCAGCACTAATCAAGTTTAACAGTTCTTCCTTGAGCTCTGGGAAGAGCTCCAAGATCGCGCACGCCAGCATAGCAGCAAACCCCTCGCAGGGCCAATGACAGTAGCTGACGTCGCCGAACGCACCTCCAGCGCCGTCGGCTCTGACGCCGACACAGGCGCGCTCTTCGACGAAACCGCAGGCGCATATTCTCGCCTACGAATCCGCAGCGAAGGCATCATCATCGACCTCCTCTCCCAAAACATGCGCGAAGCACTACGACCATACCGCCACATGTACTCCTCCCACCCCCGCTCCTTCCCAAAACTGCCCCAACACTAACTAACCCCCTACTACAGCAACCCCTGGAGCTCTCTCACCGCAGCCCCCTCCTCAAACCCAACCGCCCTCTCCCCAACCGCAGAGCTCGACCCCCTCCTAACCTACCTCAACACCTCGCTCGGCTTCCTCGCGCGCGCCCTCGCCCCCGCGCCCCTCCGCCGCATCACGCGCGCCCTGCTGCACGCCCTCTCCGCCGTCCTGTGGGACGCCGTGCTCACGCGCCACCACTTCTCCACCGCGGGCGCGACCCAGCTGGCCACGGACCTCAGCGCCATCTGCCGCGTCGTCGACGGCTGCGTCGGCGCCGGCGTCGCAGAGGCCGGGCTACGGAAGTGCGGCGAGGGCGTGCGGCTGGTCGGTCTCCCTGCCAAAGGCAAAGCGCCTGCGAAGAGCAAGGCTGCTGAGGATGATGAGGAAGAGGGCGAGGACGAGGAAGAGGAGTGGGAGGGCGGGGCGTGGGACGCGGAGGACGACGCAGAAGCAGGAGGAGTGGTTGCGGCGGCTGGAGAGACTGATGCGGCTGCGGCGGGCGGCTTGGGGCTGTGGGAGGTCGAGCGCCGCCTCTTCGCGGATAACCAGAGCGCGCGCGACGTGCTGGAGGAGCTGGGCATGGAGGCGCTGACGGAGGTCGAGGCGCGCGCGGTGCTGGGGCGGCGCGTCGAGCTGGGGAGCTAGATGCCGTTGGCCCGTGCTGGATAGTACGTGGTATGAACAGTAGGTACATGTCTTATTAGGCCGAGACCACACCAAGCCTCGGCACCAAGTCATGTAAAAACTAGGTACCTAGTATAGCGGTCGGAAGCCACTCGATCCCATGTCATGAACGGGAAACGTAAAATTTCCTCCTGTTACATCCGCGCTCTTGCGTCTAGGGTTGCCCCCGGATTTCTGCTGGACCCGGTTTTCCCTTGTTTCTCCACTACCTCTTTTGTGGGGATTGGTGGAGGGGGAAATGGGCACGGCTCTTTGTTCTGCGTAAATGAAGAGCTGGGCATTGAGGATCCATCTGTTTGAAACATGAAACAAACTCGAGCAAGGTTTGTTACACCGCGCTCGAAGCGGAAGGTGCACGTGCCCCGCGGCTCGTCGGTTCTCGTGCATGGCTTGGGCTAGGTACATGTGGAATCGTGCGTGTGGAAAGTGGTGGGTAGGTGGGCTGAGGAATGGGTCTGGTAATGGGTGTGGCTAGCTGAGAAGTAGGATCCCGACGCAGTTCTGACGTCGCCCTTCCGCCAGTGAAATGAATGCTTGGTCCGGGAGGGGGGTAGTCTTGCCGTAGCTCGATTACGTATATCTGGCTCAGACGAGAGTATCTACGAAACGACTGTTACTCGGAAAAGACCTGTGGCTGGAGGACGCGTAGATTCTTTGCTGTTAACCCTCCGTTGACATCATTCACGAATTAGACATTAAAGTACTTTTGTAAAGTTCAGTTGCAATCCCGGCTATAAAGGTATTTAGACTAAAAGATATTGCCCGCTTTTGAACCGACAAAGCCAGCAAACGCAGATGAGTGATTGGGAGGATGGCGTAACGAGAGTATGGATGGGATGGGTGACACGGGGGCAGAGATATAGAGAGAGCGGACGGATCGGACGCACAAGTCCAACCACAGACAATAGTTGTCCAAATAAAAGGGAAAGTAAGAAAAAAGAATGGCCAAACGCTCCGTGTATTCCCACCCACATATGATGCCCTTTGACCAAAAAAACACCATATTACGCCTAAGTATATAACACAGGATGACGACACACAGCAATCATGGGAGAGAAAGTATCACCAAAACAGTCATCTCGGAGCCGCACGGTCTCTGTGAAGAATTGACTTCCTAAATGAAGTGCATTATCGAAGAGTGTGCGAACATCTAGATGGGTTCCGTACTCTCGTCAAGCATGACTGCACTGGGAGACAAAAAAGGAACCCAATGCCCAGGACATAATACAAGAGGTTGAGGAAATGCTGAGGGTCTGGCGGATAGAGTGCATGAAGGTTGATTTTTGGAGGATATGAGTAATGTCATCGACAGAACACAGGTGGGGAGGTGCGCTAGAAATTTAGCCAAGACAAAAGACAAGGAGGGTCGTTATCGTCATATGGCCGCGCTAGTGTCCGTCTGGATTTGTGACCTGTGGTTTGTTAGGACTGGATGCAACATTAACACTGGGCAGCTAACACTTACTTTCAATATCCTTCGGGAATAATCCTGGTTGTCTGCAATGCTGCCATCACTCTGTCTCCTAAGCATGACCTCTGGGTCAAGCCGTGAGTCGTTCATTGAGGAGTTGCTGGTGTGAAGCTTGCCAGTTCCGGCAAAGGGATTGACAGCAGCTTGTCTTCTGTACTCCTCTTCAACCTCTCGTCTACGCTTTCGTCGAAGATACAGCATTACACCTGCGATGATTCCTGCGAGAACAACTACACCGACAACGGCCCCTGCGGCGATGCTTGCTTTGTTGGGGCCGCTTGGGGGGGGGGTGGGTGGCTTGCCAGTTCCGGTTTGGCCTGGAACGGTCATAACCACGGTCGATCCTCCAATGGTTACTACGGCTGCCGGTGCTGAAGTTTTGGGAGCACTGGTTACTGATGCCGATGCCGATGTTGATGCCGATGATGGGTCATAGTTCGCTATGGAGTTATGATTGAGACCTGTGAGCCATACGGCCCAGAAGTTGTTGCCACCGCCTGCAAAAATAACCGTTAGTTTTAGACTAGAGTGTTTATATATCAGGTAGGCCTACAGTAATCTAGATTGTAACCGTTGCATGGAGTGTCACAACTCGAGTTATCCACTTTAGCAGATTTCGGAGGTAGTAGGTCACCACACCAGCAGTTACTGCCATTAACGAGACCCATAACAGGCTTCCCAAGGCCTACGCATATTGGTTGACAGTTGCCGGTAGTCTGAAACGTGTATGATCCGTGGTCTTCAAGAGGCTCTCCAGTACTAAAACATCCTTCATCCGTCATGGCATTAAGGGAGCCGGTGTAGGTCGGTGTTGGTATTGCTTGGCCTGACACCAATGATAGTAGTGATGCCGCTACCATGGCGGACATGACTGATGTTGACACCATGGCTGAGGGAGGTGTTCGTTGTGTCAACGCAGTATGGTGGATGAAAAAGGAAGTAAGGGATGGTCTTGCGTTCGAAAGCAGATAGCCGTCTAGGCTGTTGTGGAGCAACCCTGATTGCAGTGAGTGAGGTGGCCGTCGAGATGAGGTTGGAATTGACGCCTCGCGTCAAAGTACCTTTGGCCTAAACAAATTAACCAGAACGCATGAATCGGCGTCGTATGTCGCTACAGATTCTCTAAACGCTATCCGAGGTTGGTGTGTTGCAACGCGGCTCCACACAGGCGGCGGGTACGGTTGGATGACTATTGTTGACAGAAGGTCGTGTGATGGTATTGAAGGTCTATCAGGAATTAGGGTCGTAGTAACAACGATGCGGTTGTTCAGCTCGCAGGACTCGCTCAACGAGCCTGTAATTGGCGATTTCGAAACACGAAGCGTTGGAATTGCTGGCTGGGAAAGGCGGTCGGACCCTGGAATGTGGTGTTTCGCGTTTGACGACCCCTTTCTCCTGGCTCGCTAGTAGATACGCAGCGAGCAAAGGAATGTATGTGGTGGTGAATTGGCGCGTCCTTGGTCAACGAGAGTGAAGAAGGGTGGAAGAAGAGTAGCAACGAGTGTGGGCATCGACGAGAATCTCGCACGAACGATGGATAGTGTGATAGTGCAGCCTTGATTGAAGGACGGGCTTGCGAAAGGAGAGGAGGGAGGGAAATGAGCACTGTGCGTCTGTGCGCGCGTCGGCAGCAAATGTCACCCTCGATCGCCCCGAGCCCGTCAGCACCTCATCCAGTGGAGCCCGACCGTATATTTTGAATTATTGATTGCGCCAATTTTCGCTGCATCGACGTTATCATTGCTATTAATACCACCACGCCTCTATATAATCCTCTCGATGACGAAAATCCTCCATCTCTCGCTGTCCAGCTGTGTTGTCCCTCGTGCTGGAACGCGTCAGGTACTGGTCAAAGGGGACAGGTCGAGTCTAAGAGCTGACTTCCTCCCTGGTATGTCGTGCCTGGCCGATCACTGGGATACCCCGAGCTCATTGGACCGTTGCTTTGCGTGTTTCGCCTTTTCATCTCTCCCGCCCACATCCGGATGACGGAGGAAAGGTGCACAGGCGGCTGACGGAGCCTGCGCACATGTCACTCTTTTCTATCAGACTTCTCTGGTGGAGCTGTGCTTCTCTCCTCTGTAGGACAAGAAGTTATCCATATCCCCGTGTTAAGTAGTTCATTTAAAGCAAGATGGTCAGCATACGCTGAGGTTTTTTTTATTGTCTTCGATACTATAGAATCTTGAGTTCCCATTGGCGGTTATCAACACTGTTCCCCAAGTGGGGAGGCGATGGAGATGTGGGAGGCAAGCTTGTTGGGCATTTGAATACTCGCCTGACTAAGCTCTGTTATGTAAATTTTGTCTCATTCTAAGCTCCGGCTCTGCGCAGTGGGTGTACCACGTCCACACTTCATGCTTGCTGTTGTGCTTCATGCCCAAACCTGCCATTTCCTGCCATAGAGCAGCGCACCGGATTGTTCCTCCTTCAGCACAGCATGTCTGGATTACGGATGAAGTCCTCGCCAACGCCTTTCACCACTTCCTACGAGTAACGTTCACAAGCCAACGGCGTTATGGCAGCAATGTTCCGGGGCCATTGGAAGCTCGAAGGAGGGCCTCCAAACGCCGCATTATGGGACTTGCAGCGGCAGGAGGTGGAGGAGGGGCTCCCAGCGTCGGAGCCTTATTTGGCCTTGGATTCAGAGGACCGCCATCGTGGAGATACGAGCCGCCCTCAATTGGAAATCCAAAGGAGCAATTGGAACCACGTATGTGCTTGACAGCCACACTTGAAGCCTGGATGGGACAGTTACTTACTTGCATTTAGCATCGCGACCTGCAATGCCACGCTGGCTGTCCGTGTTCGATCAATCGCCTCAGACACCTCGAACCGAACCTCCCATGTTTGAGTCACAACCTATCATATCCCGCGCTGCCAAATCCGAGACACAAGCTACTAGAGTAAAGAGATATTTGGACATATCAGACATCTCTGAGCAAGTTGCTGAGGAGACGGCTGAAATCGCTGTTTCTCTCGATTTAGACGCACGATTAAGCGCCTTCAAAAGATCAATCTTTAACAACACGAAAAATCATACTGAACTGAAAACAAAATTCCAAAAGTATTGTCCAGATGGAGAAGATGCTACGAATTTCAGCACACTGGTATTCGAGCATCTTCTTCAGACTAGAAGCTATTTCCCAAGACTCGTCCGTTTCTTGACAGATCCTGTACTGAGTCTTCCTGGTACGGGAAATGCCTGTAAAATGATTAGGCATGTTAATACCGTCATGATTGAGGTCGGGGAAGATTCAATCTCCAAGGCGACCACCCGTCACAGAGCACTTCTCTTTAGGCTTCGGACAATGAGTGAAAGATGTCTACTGACGGAAGCAGAAACGCTGGATGTAATTTCTGAGCTGAGTAAAACCCCTCGGCTAGTCTGTAGCGACATTGGACACAGTCACACGTATCGAGCCCTATGGGAAGTCACTTCAAACACTGTCAGCAGCTATGATGCATCTTCGGACTGCGCTTTTTTGGAAAGGGTCACAAAAGCTTTCGGGATTGCCTACAAACCTGTAAAATTTGAGGCTTTGGAAATGAGCTCAAATCCTATCGCTGAACATGTACTTGGCTTCAGCATGTACTATTTAAAACGCGAACGGAAAAAGGACGAGAGTTTTATTGCGGTATTCAATAGCTTGCCTCGAGATCGGCTGCATGTCTGGTTCAGGGCCGTGATAATATATCTTACAAATCAACCGCAAACCCAGGAGGTCAAGAACACTCTTTCGGCATGGCTGGAATTTCTACGAGTATTCCCCAACACAAGCCCCAATCCGGTAGACTGGCAAATGGTCTATGCTATGCTCGCCAGAAAGGATATCTCGCCAGCAAGCATAGCAGTGCACTTAGAGACTCTACAACCCGAAGTGTTGACTGAGGCATTGCTCAATCACTGGATACCGAAGTACCTCCCTGACCCTAAGACCAATCACTGGGGGGGGGTTGTTGCGCCTAGGTTCTCCCACTTCCGGCGTGCTCACATTTCTCGCATGGCGGGTTGCAAGAATAAAGGCCTTGAACGAATGCTCCTTGATATCATTGTAGGTATGAACGAAAGGAAGATTCCAACCCTAGTCACCACCACACATATCCTGGAACTGGTCAATCGATTCCAAGCGAAAGTAGGAGCAGTGGAGATAGAGCGTTTTCTGGGGATACTAAAAGAGAGGGGAGTGGACCAGATCGACCCCAAGGCTCTCTACCAAATCGTGCTGGAAAAAATGGACACCCAGCCGGAATACGCGTTGAGGATATGCAGCTACATCTCAAACTCCAGAACGTGCTACGATCCGTATTTCCCCATTCAAATGCTCCTCCAAGGCATCAAATCTCGAATGAGGATGCGCAAAATTCTGGAAACGGCAGCGCGGTGTGACCACCTCCCTGCCGTCTTCCGTACCAATCCTCTCGAGAATATTCTCAACGTCCGCGCCGAGCTGGCACACCAAATCGCTTACCAGTTCTCGCTGGATGAGTCTATCACCAGTCGTGCCAGCGCCCGCTTCGTCTACTATTTCTACAGGTACTTGCGATCACATCACCTGCCCATCGGGCCACTGATGACCAAAGCGTTGGCTCGAGTTGTGGTCACAAGACCACTGTCGGAGCGCAGGTTCGCCAGCACCCGACGTTATATCTGGCTCAGGTCTCTTGTCTCCCAGGTCGAGGGCGAAGAAGTTGCGCAGCAGCTCGATAAGCTTTTCTGGGAGTGGAGAGGGCAAGTCATCGCTGATGCCAAACGACGCCTTGTCGAGACAGGTGGGTATGGCCCCGCACATGTCAATACGGTTAAAAGGTTGGGGTTGTAAGGTGCCGGCTACGCTTTCGAGGAACGGTACAATGTCGGCATCCATGTATTGAGATGGACCTGCGAGCTTTCTCGCTGCTGGAATCTTGCGAACGATACCCAGGAGGATTAGAATGGTTTTGTAAATAGATATTCTAGGGATCTTTTTCCCGGTCGAAAATGCTCGCACCGCATGCATCCAATGCGCCGCTAAAGCGCACACTCAATTCAAGAGATTCAAGATATTTCATTCCAGGAAATCTGAATACTCTAAGAGTCTTAAAACATAGCATGGTACAAAGATATCGTAAAAGCCAACATGATACTCATAAAGCTTCCCCATCGCATTCACACCTCTCAATACAAGCGTATATACTCGAAAAAAAACCAACGCCCTCCACGCCTCCTCTTCCCTCCCTCCCTCACCTCCCAGCCCCAGCTCTTCAAATTGGCAGAAAGCAAAGAACGCCATGGCGCGGAGCGAATGCCCAACTCCAACGCCGCAAGCCACCCAGAAAAAAGAACTTAAATCGCTATGGCTCAACCATATCAATAACAGTTTCGAAAGTGACAAAAAGAAAACAAGAAACAGGCAAACATCACCGTAACCAGCCGCTTTCTCGCGTTCTAGTCTTCCCTCCTTTCCCTCCCTCACCCCCTTACACACACAGGGAGACTAATAGATCAAGCAGCCCACTTAACTAACCCTTCGATACCGATCCCGCAACTCATCAACCTCACGCTGCAATCTCTCCATATCGCTTAGGATATCCGGCGCGGGAGCTTCCGCACCTACACCCCCCATCTTCCTAACCTTAAGATCCTCCTCACCCACATCCTTCCCCCTCACCCTCACTGCGGGATTCGCTCGCTCCTCCAGCGGCGTCTCAGCCCCTTCCCCTTCCCCCTCCACCGCAGCTCCTCCGCCGCCCCCATACTCATACCGCAGCGAGCTCTCACTAGCCCCGCTAGGCCTGCGCGCCCCATTGTCGAGGCTGCGCTGCTTATGCTCGCCACTAGCCCTGCGGCTCGACGTCGGGGATGTGGAGGCGGGGAGCGGGCGCTGCATATCGAAGCTCGTTTTCCCGGAGCCGCGACGGGGTGGGGGTGGGGGCGGAGGCATAGTGGTGCTACTGCTGGCGGTGATGCTGCTGCTGCTGCTGGCGGGGCCTGTGTCCGGGGAGGTCCGCGGCGGGCGTGGGGAGTGCAGGGAGGGGGTGCGGGCGAGGGTGAGGTCGGGCGAGGGCGAGGGGGGTGGGGAGGAGAGCGTCGGGCGGCGCGAGGCCGGGGGTGGGGGAGATGTGACGGTTGAGCGGCGGGAGGAGGAGGTGGGCGCGGGGGTGAGGTCGGTAGTTGAGGGATGGTTGCTTGTGGATACGGTGCTGGAGGCGTGGCGGCGGGCTGGTGGGGGTGGGGGCGGCGATTTGTACGATTGGGAGGGGGGCTGGGTTGGTTCGTTGGTCAGGCTTGGGCTGGGAGCGTCGGAGATTTGCGAGGAGATTGTTAGGGAGGAGTTGCTGCGGGACCGGTTCTGCCCCGTTGAGGATCGGAGCGTGCTGTGCCGCCTGGATAATGGAGGGGCGGGAGGTATCTTTTTCTGTGGAGGTGCAGGGCTAGATGAGCCTGAAGGATATTCGATGGGACTTGGTTGTAGTACAGGTTCTTTTTGACTTCTTTCCTGCGGTTCTGATGGTGGAGAGGAAGCATCCGGCGGAGGTGGCAGGGGTTTATTTAGGTCAGAATTTGTTTTGTTCAACTGCGGAGATGTCGGTGCCCTAGGAGATGATGGATTCTGTGGAGTGGGAAGAGCGAATGAAGGAGAGAAATCTGCAAAAGAAACCGTTTGCGGTGTTCTTGACGCAACTAATTTCCCATGTCGATGTTTTGGAGGTGGGGGTTTTTTCTTCTCGATTTTCCGACTCTCAGTCATCAAGCTGGCAGTTTCATCGCCGTCTGAGCCAGCCGTCTCATATGATGTTCGGGGAGATTCAGTATGGGTCTCGTGTATAGGTTCGAAGATCGACTGCCGTGATATTGACGACGTATCTGTGCTACTACTGCTTTCGAGGATAGCTCCACTTATAGAATTCTGTAGGACTGGTTGAGATGACGGCGTACCGGAACCCGACGGATTTGTACTGCCAGTCATGAGAAGCCTCTTGAAGGCGTCTACATCCAGTGAAGCTCTTGTTGTTCCTGATCCCATCCTCTCCGGAGTTGGCCGGTCAAATAGCGCCTCTCGATGTAGCGTGGCAACCTTCACCGAGGGCTCCACAGTCGCGAGAGTCTTCTGGAAAGGGTTTACGGGGACAATAGTGCTTGTAGACTCTGATGAATTTCCTTCCATGGCTGAGTTTGTTCGTGTATTCCTGACAAGTTCATCATCTTCCTTTCCATCTCCCTCTCCATCTGTATCTCTGTTGAAAGGGTCACCCAAGGATTCCTCGGCCGAGTCTGACGATGTTGTGGGAGACGCAGGAGGCGGGGAGCCTATGTGACCTCCTCGATTCAAAGGCTGCAGTAGTACATCCTCTGTATCAGGAAAACCCGGTTGCGGAGAGGGTGAGGCGGGGGATTCAATGCGGACAACTCTCTTTGTCTTGAGCGGTTTTGGTGACGATCTAACTGCGATAGCATTACTCTTGAGTCTTTAGCAGATTAAAAGCTGTTTAAGGCAATATATACCAGTATCTATGGGTTGCCCTGAAGCGTCAGCCCTACTTGATGTTGTATCGAGAGTAGGGAATGTAGAAGTCGGATTGATAGCGGGCTGTTGTTGTTGTTGTTGTTGCAGAGATATGCGGAAGGGGTTCCCGGACATGGTGAGGATTAAAAACGATGCATTATTCTATGTACATGAAGAGGGAGCGTGGGTGCAACGTACGGTTGTAGAGCTGGAGTGTTGCTGATGGGCGTTGAAAGATCGTCGCCGATTAGATCTCGAGTGCCCAATTCCCCGACTCCCCAGCTCCCCACTAAAATGTTGACCGCCTTTGCTCCAATCTGCGCTGGCACCACAACACCATTGGAGAAGACATCGCCGCTAAGGTGTCGATATTTACTATTACTCCAATTCTTTAGAGTATCTTCTATTAATCTCGCAGGAATGCGGGCGGGGTTTTCTCTGCAAGAGGTTGTTCTACCTGTTTCCCCCACGGCCAGCTGACAGATGACAGCGAATAGTTTCAGCAACAACTCCATTATCAATATATATCAGTCGACGTAAACATGCCATCCACTATCCCTCCCAAACCACTTCCGCGCCAATTGACCACCGCTCTCTGTTGGCTGACTGAATGCCACCATCTCCTTTGGGATTGCCATACCATACAGAAAATCCGATGTCACAGAATCCAGCAAAGCCGTCGCTATGCCGCTTTTCCGATGCGAGTTAGATGTCCAAATCCGTGATATGCCCAGAATGGCAGCTTCGGCCGCCTCGCTGACAGAAATAGAAGAACTCCTCCACTCAGCAGGGGGCCGCGCATTCCCGCCAGACGCGTCATCCGGCTCCAGCACTGCATAAGCCTCCAATATTCTCTCCGCTAAGCAGGCCCCTATACACTTTAGGCCCTGAATGTAGAGGTACACCTTAAAGCGGTCGGTGTTTGAGTAACCCTTCTTTCCGGTCTTGGTCGAATCCCCCTTTTCGGGTTGGACCCTGCTCGATGGTTCCTCGACAGGAATTTGGCTCCACAGCTGGTCGTCCCCCATTGTAACAGCCGCAAGTTCCGTGTTGACAACATCCAGTACTTGCGTTGCCTTGTTCCGAAATGCTAACGAGTCCTTCCTCCCTACGATTGCAATAAAACTCCCGTCTCCTCCTGCCCACACTTTATTCTTTTTCACATTTTCCACGAAAGATTTGCCCAGGTCTATTCCTCCAACATTCATAGCATGAAACTTCCGGTGCAATGCGGCATCCTCCACATTGGATGGGATATAATCCATTCCGCATACTTTGCAAGATTTGCGCACATCACCTCCTAGATCAAGCTGCATCTGTGTAAGGCGCCTTTTCTTCTTCGATGGCGGTGGGGGCCGGACATTGTGACTTTCCTCCGAGAGAGGCTCTGCGGTTGACGTCTTCGGCCTCTGTTTCCTTTTTAGAAAGGAGAACATTGGACCTCGAGTTGGCTGAGGGGGGGTTATTTGCGATGGTGGAGGGGATGATGACGGGGTGGAGGTAATGGGTACATCATCCGAGAAAATCGCCGGCGACTCTCGAGGGCTGGAAGACGCGATGGCAGCAGATCCTAGCTTCCTGGGAGAATTTCCATGTGTTGCATGTCCTTGGTCAGCTGTCTTTGTATCTGAATCGACGCGTCTCCGCTTAGCAGCTGGCTCTGCATCGTGGATAGATTGGTTTCTCTGGCGCGAATATGTTTTGATGATCTTTCTGTTGATACAATTAGTTGGTGCACTCGAAGCAACTAGAACCACGTACCTATGTTTCATAGTAGACATTCCGAGAGGGTAAAGATTAGAAATTAGAGGTGATGAATTCTAGAAAACGCGAGGCGCGTTATAGACGGGGTAACGTCGGCCTAGGGCCGATCCGCGAAATGTTAGTGCAAGCCTCAACACCATGACACAATCCATCGCCGAGCGGATGTAACTAGTGTCGATTTGAATCGGATTTCCTTACCACCGTCTTACTACTGTCTCAGTTACCTGCACCCTGACTCGGCCACCGACTCGGTCAACTACCCCTTCTGCATGTATATATAGAGGCTCTAGAGCCACATTCAATAGACAGAATTCTCATTCCTGATCGTCCGTTCAACAGCTAGATACCTATAACATCACTTCGGAGAACGAGACTTAAACAATAATAGAAACTAATAAGACTGTTATTCAATAAACAGAAACTAATCCGTTCGAAAATTTGAATATGAATTACGAGAGATTGATTACTCCACAAGGGCTCGGAATGCTCACCGGCCCTGCAAGACCTGCACGAAATTGGAAGGTCCTTCAAGCGTTACGGCTCTTGGCGCCGCTTCCCCAAAATCCTTAAGGTTTGACTCAACCTCTGTTGTTCATACACCTTTACTCACCACTCAAGCAAGCAGTTCAGCTGCATGACTCACTAAAACAATGGTATATGAAGCCAGCATCCTCTTTGCCCGCTCCTCCAGTTCCACAAGCCCATTCCCTCGAAGCTCCAAGGCCTTGGGAAACCCCAACCACCACAATGGCATCCGCAACTCCCACCATCGTCACCACCACAGCTCCACCACTAGACCAACCACCAACCGCCCAACCCCCAATATCCCTCCCACCCCCCATCGCCACAACCCCCCGATGCACAATCCGGCCCTTCGGCCCCACCGACGCGCCCTCCACCGCCGCCGCGGCCAACAACCCCGCCGTCGCGCACTACATGACGCTCGCCTTCCCGCATCCCTACACGCTCGCCTCGGCCGAAGCCTGGATCGCCCTCAACCAGACGCCCCCGATCCACAACTTCGCCATCACGCCCCTCTCCGCCCCGGCCACCGTTATCGGCGGCATCGGGCTCAAGCCCGGCGCCGACGTCCAGGCGCACACCGCGGAGATCGGGTACTGGCTCGGCGAGGCGTGGTGGGGGTGCGGCATCATGACGGAGGTGCTGGGCGCGGTGACGGGCTGGGTGATGCGGGAGCGGCCGGGGGTCGGGAGGTTGTGGGCGGGGGTTTGCGGTGGGAATGTGGGAAGTGAGAGGGCGTTGGAGAGATGTGGGTACAGGTTTGAGGGGTGCATGCGCGAGCATTATGTTAAGGGTGATGTGGTGGGGGATATTATGCTTTGGGGGATTACGAGGGGGGATTGGGAGGAGAGGGAGAGGGGGAGGGAGAGAGAGAGAGGGTGGTGGGGAAAGGGTGTAGCGGGGAGGGGGAGCGGTGCCGGTTTAGGAGTTCAGTTGCGGAGTTCGTGATTTTGGATTTTGGATTGGTGATTAGAAGGCATGTGGGGAATGGTGTGAAGGATTCCTTAGGCGTCGTCGACAATGTCCTACACGGCAGTATTGATTCGTTTAGCCTTTACCACAACATGAAGGTTTTGGACGAGCATCTAAAACGCTCTGCATTCAGCATACTAATGAGCATGAAGTCTTCTTAAGCATCTAAAGCCATTTACAGGGATATGGCTGCGGCACCAAATTGAATCACGTTATCCGGATATTGTATGGAAAAGTTGTACGAGCAGATGCAAATTTGGTTCAATTCGTAAATATATGCCTCTAAGAACGGAGAAGCCATGCAAAACCCAGCCCATGCTGCAACACAATGAAGCCCTAGCCCAGTTTGAACGATAAAAAACACATCCGCGCCAGTATATGCAGGCCCCTAAACCGGATGCCTGATGCAACCTTATATACCCATTCAACGCATCCTCTTTAGTATACGAAAGAAAAATATAAAAGGGAATGCCACCAGCTAAGAAACCCCACCCTTGCACAATGTAACTGGCCCGCTATCTTAAAGCCCAGACCCACACATCTCGGGTGATAAGGGAAGAGCGGAATGGAAGAGAGCAGGTGGGTAGACTGCTCCACACCTACTTAACATAGCTAACAACACTCCGCTTTTTAGCGCCAGTGCTCTCCTCAACCATGCTAGGCGTAATGCCGCGGACTGGGAGACTAACAACAGTGCCCCAGCCGCCCTGGCCATTGGTACCGCCAGTACCAACAACCGAGTCCTTACGCTTGGCTGGCTTAACGGTGCTGGCATCACTGGCCTCGGACATGGCGGACGGGCGCACAACATTGTCATCATCAGAGCCGTGGCGGCTGCTCGTGCGCGACGACTTGTGCGAGTGTTTGGAGGAAGTCGAGTGCTTGCTGTGCCTGCTAGCCGAGCTGTGTGCCTCGCTGTGCTTGCTGGCGGACGTGTGCTTGCTAGCTGATGAATGCTTGCTAGCTGACGTGTGCTTGCTAACAGTACTATTAGCCTCGCTGTGCTTCTCCGTGTGCTTAGTAGCCGCCGAGCGCGCGACAGACGCTGCGGAGACGTGGGTGCGGCGTGAGGACCCGATCTGCGAGATGCTGTCACTGGGGGCGACGGTCTCGGCGTCTATGTCGATGATGCGGCCCGATTCGGAGGAGTAGTCGCGGCCGAGCACACTGCCGACAATGGAGCCGGCTGGACCGGCCGAGGGAGCGACCGAAGGTGCTTTGCTGGGGCTGTGGTTCTTTCCGGCTGATGTGTACGAGGACTTGGCCTGCGATTTAGTGACGGTGCGTTGCGAGTAGTCGGAGGGGGCCACAGCCCGCATAATCTCGGAGGGGATTGCTCCGCCGCCTTGTATCACTTCCGACTGATGGAGGGAGGAGATGAAGGAGCTTGGTGCGCGGCTCTTGCCAGGCGAGTACTGCACGTACTGTTGTTCCGGGATCTGGGTTGGCGGGACGGAGGCGTAGGTGGGGGAGTGGTAGTTGAGTGGGGCCTCTTCAATGGCGCGCTGGGTGTACGCTTGTCTTGGTGTGCTGTAATATGACTCTGTGTCGCTAATGTTGCGGTGAATGGGATTTGGCGGGGATTCGTAGATCGGCTGTGGGTCCTGAAGGGCTAGCCTGGGTTGTCCCTTTTGGGAAGCCTGGAATGCATTGAATTCCTTCTCGGCTTTGACACTGTCCTCTTCGCCCTTGCACATGGCATAAGCCACCGCTGCACCGGCAGCTGCACCTAGGAGAGTGCCGATAATCTTTTTTGCTGTATCCTCGCCGGAGGAGGATGTGGTGGTCTGCTGAATGGTCTGCGCAGCCTGCTGAATACTCTGAGTAGCCTGCGTAACAGCAACTGGGTCGGAAACACTCCTGACTACGCTGGTTACTTTCGAGGCTACGGACAGGGCTCTCTGTGAGGGAGCCACGGAAGCAGGAGCCACGGAAGCAGGCACCACGGTGCTGGGTGCTATAGAAGAAGGCGCCACAGAGGCAGGAGCAGCAGTTAGAGCTCTTTGGTTCATGGAGCGTTGCGAAGCTCCGCTTATCACGCTCCTATCATCGCGCTGGCTCTCTGCAACCCATGTCAATACTCTGCTTGGCCCAACAACTGAGCGGCCTTCTTGATCTTGGCCATCTTCCCAATATACAACCTCAATGCTGTTGCCGTCACAGTCCATCACAGCGGCATTGAAGTGTCCGTTCTTTTCGTTGCGGCAAGCGGGAGATCCATTGGGGCGTCCACCCGCGTTCAGAGCGGCGGTGTAAAAGTCCCGGACAGCAGTACGGCTAGGTGCGGAGAAAGCTATGTGCGCTGCGCCGGCTTTGACACTATGGAAAGACGTCAATTGAGTGCAATTCTGAGCTCATCGGAATTCCTTACCCAGGTGTCTCTTGGCAAATGAAGAAATCGGCATCGTTGATACCAAGGCCAATCTGACTGCCTTGCTGACCAATAAATCGATATCCCAGTGGTTGAAGAGCAGCGAGGAAGAACGAGCAGGAAGTGGGAAGGTGAGAGACAGTCAGACCAATATGAGAGACAGGCATGGTGTTCGGGGGATGAGAATGATAGCGGTGAAGACAAAGAAGGAGGGTTTGGAGAGTTTGGAGGTTTAGCGGGTGTTGTGGGGAAAAGAGAGATTTTGCGGATTATAAGACACGCAAACAAATAATAAGACGAGCTTAAGGTATCAAAGAGAGAAGAAGAAAGATTGCTGGAGTCTTTGTCAGAGCTTTTAACAACTCATTGAAAATCTTACTATCAGAGGCGAATAAAGTCACACCCGCGATGGACCGAATAGGGCAGCCCATACCGTGCTCGGACAGGCGTTTCCCAACTCGCCCTGCGGATCTTGTTGGCTTTCAAGGACCCCGTGTCTGGGCCACATGCTTTGCTGCCACATGTCCACGGCACTGCAGCTAGCGATTGACGGAGGATGAAGAAGATGAGATTGGATCAAACCGCCGGCCCGTTGCGGGAGGTGGGCACTTGTGGGTCCTAACTGCATATTCCCTTCGCCTCACCGAAATCGCCGCAACTTGTGCTCGACTTGTACTCGACCGTTGTACAGCGGCCGCTGCGGGACAAAGGAGGTACATCTATTGCCGCCCGAAGTGTATTAAGTGCAGCAAGCCTCATTGACACCGCCGCCTTTCATTCGCCTGCAAGCGACGCACGCCCCTCAACAGCAAAACTCTTTCTCCACCGCCAGCCACTTGTCACCGTGAGAGCAATCCAGCAAACGTCCGATTCTTTATCAAGCTTGGAGAAACCCCTCGTGATTAGCTTCATTAAACTTCTGACACGCCTCCGGAAACCCCCAGGAGGCGTGACTACATAAAACTACATGACATTTTTTTGACATTACGGTCGCATTGGCCACCGCCAGATGATATGTATTACAACATATCTTCGGTCAGCCAACTCCCCTCGACATGAACACTTGTGAACGCCTCGGTAAAGGAGGTGGCTGAGATCCAATACTGAGATCCAATGCTGAGGTGCCGAGAAAAAAAGAACGGGAAATACAGGAGACCGCAGAGCAAGTTGATTGCTCTGCAAAAAAAGACATTTTTGAGGATGTTGAAGCCTGGTGTTTTGGTTGCAAAAACAGAGACCGTCGACAGTAACCTCAAAACCTGCTTCTTGACCACCGCGCTTTTGATGTTGTTATCGTAAGCCCGATGCGTCCCGCAGTCTAAAATCCCTCCCATATTCCAATCCTCTTTCTAACTACCTAACGGGGATTCCGGATCATATTAGTTAGTCGTGGCGAAAGGTGAAGCGTGTCTGGAGAGGATAGGGTGCATATGGTCCAGCCTATATAATACCCCAGACATCCTCGGCAGCATGACAGAACTTGCTGCATGCCACGCTCGCACTTAAATTGAAATTGCTGATACTGATCGAGTCGTCCTTAAGATGATCTGCGAAGTCATCGTTGCCCTTCGCCATGGCTCCAATAAATACGCAAATGCTCTCGTTGTTGTTCAAACTCTTGACGTAGTCTCGAACCCGCACCACCTCCGCATCAAAGCTCAATGTAACCTTTCGGCAGTTCGGCGGGAGGTGGTCGGTGATTGGGTTTTTAATGACGTGGATCAGTTTCTCTTGGGAGGATGTCGAGCGAATCTGGTGTCGGTGGAGAAGCTGGACCATTAATCCTGCAAAGCGTTTAAACGTTCGTGGTATCCGTACGGTCGGGCTCACTTCGATCAGCACATTCTTTGCCGTCTGGATGTATATCTGAAGTTTCCCGGCCTTATTGATTGGAGAGTCCAGCAGAGTCAGAAGGCACTGTGGACACAAAAATTAGTATATTAACATAGCGTTCTAAACCTTTTGATCGCACCTGGTGCGTTATGTCCGGCCGTGCTTCGCTAATATCTCGGCCCATTTTCCTCATGACACCGATATGATCATCGCTGTTAAGAAGATTATATTTATCGTCTCTTCCCGCGCGCCCCCTACCTAAGCCGTGCGACGCTTTATATGTCTCGAGAGTCGCATTGCAAAGGACGACGATTAACCGCTGGGTATCTTTATCGCTGGAGGGGATAGGAACATGTTGCTCGGCGACAAGCTTTGGTAGGTCGGGTGGTGGCAGTGATTGAGTTCCTGGTAAGCGATCAATTGAATTAGTTTCTAACCGATTTTGTTCAAAAGTCTTCGTCTTGCGCAGTGGACGAGGTAATATCGATCAAGTGAAAGACTTGGACGGAATTTATCAAGCAGTGTTGGACTGAACAGTGTTGAACTGACTGATCCGCTTCTTTCCCCTTTCCTGCGTGAGAGACTCTCTTGAAGACCTCCTTTCGGTCGCCTTTGGAATTTGAACTCCACCCATTTGAAGTGTGCGAAAAGTATGTAGCGATGAAATGCGAAGGAGTATAGCAGGATGTACAACAGTAAATTCTTGAGACACAATCTAGCCTAGAGTTCGGTCAGTAAAAGGAAGTCAGCAGTCTCTGTCGTCTTAAGTCAGGGCGGGGTTTGCTGTACGGAACAGAGCAGGAACCGGAGTTGGGATGCACGGAATGCGTTTTTTAGGTTCCTTGCCGGGCAGCGGTGTGAACCTTCGCCAAGCTGGCGGACTTTTATTACCTAAGTTCCGAACACTAAAAGGGCTTTGAAGAAAGCGGCGTTTGCTAAATTTGATACCGTGCTTCTGATGATTAGGGCGGAACGTCAGAGTTTCCAATTCAGAGCGGTGTTCTGCAGTTGGCAGCATCCTCACTGGTCAATTGTCCAACAACCCTGAATTTTGGAGGCTGGGCAAGCGGATTTTAGCAAGATATTTCCACCTCAGTCACCTTAGCTGGAGATATGTAACCACGGCGATAAAGTCAAGAGTATGCTGTAGAAAAACTATTTCAGGACCTGAAAATATGAAAAACTCCCCCGTACATTCAGATGTCCAAAAGTTCAATAGCACACAGCGCTGCACTTTAGTTGTGTCACCTTCTCGCTATATTCATCCTAACTAAATCTCACGCTGCGGAGGGTTCAATTCATCCTAAAATGGGTTCACAATCTACCAATCAACATCTAACTCTTTTCGGGAAAGTCGCCATAGTGACCGGTGCTTCTCGAGGCATCGGAGCTGGTATTGCCCTTGATCTAGCTAAACGAGGCGCCAACGTAAGCAATAAGGAGTCCGTTCTGTGTAACATTACAGCCAATAATTAACGACCCTAGATAACTATTGTGTACACATCAGCAAGAAGCGGAAAGCTAGCGGATGAGTTGATCTCAGAGATTCATTCCATGGGCAATGGGGCCAAAGCCATCAAGGTTCAGGCTGATCTCCGCCAAATAGAGGCACCAGAAAAAGTCGTCTCGGCGACGCTATCAGCCTTTGGAAACTCCATTGACATACTGGTCAATAATGCTGGGGTTGAGCTCGTTAAGCCTATCCTAGAAGTTTCACCAGAGGATTTTGCATCAGTATTCGATCTCAATGTGCGCGGTGCTTATCTGATGACGAAAGCCGTCGTTCCACATCTACGCGCTCCTGGACGTGTTATTAACATTTCCTCTGTTGGGGCACGATGCGGATTTGCCAAATTCTCAGTATACTCGGCTTCAAAGGCAGCACTTGAAGGGATGACGAGAGGTTTAGCTGCGGAGATTGGAGCTTCGGGTCACACAGTCAACGTCGTCGAGCCAGGACCGGTAGAATCCGATATGCTTGAGAACATTCCGAAAGACCTGGTAGAACTGGAGAGAACTATGACACCTGTGGAGCATAGGATTGGCAAGACGGAGGACATTGCTTTGGTCGTTGGATGGCTTGCTGAAGCGCAATCAAGATGGATCTCAGGCCAAACCATATCCGCGAGTGGAGGGTACACCATGCTCTAGATGGGAAATAGCGACTGTGTCGATAATGCGGCAAACTCCAACACCCATACTCGGGGTGTTTGAAGAGGAAGAAGTGAAGGACCGAGTGACGACAAGCTGAGACTGTTTGCCGAGACACGGAGGGGTTGGAAAGCAAAGCAGACCTGAATCAGTGCTTTTTTTGCGTACGGATTGCTATTCGTGGATGGGGACGCTAGAGTCGCTCAGAAATGCCAAGTGATCTTAAATCTTGAGTATCTAGAACAGTTAGAAGCGCTGAGATTTTTCTCTACTCTTTTCTTCCAATCTAAGTGAACAAGTGGCCGTAAGAAATACTCCACGGCGCTTGAAATTCAAAGTCAAAAGCAATTTTTACGTCGCAACCGGTCCCTGAGTCAGTCCCCTCACCGCGGTTCTGCATGGCCTTGGGCCGGGTGCGCGAAGGTGGACGGCTCTAAAGAGGGTTGAGCGTGACGCCTTGGGAGTTTACAGTCCAATGGTGTCACTCGTGTCATGTTGGAGGATTCGGACAATCAGATCAAATGCAAGGCACAGTCCGGCGCTCATATCAAAACCGATTAAAAACAAGCCACGATGGGGAGGCGACGCTTATCTACAGCCTGAGGGGGGTTGTTCGAGAAAAGTGGACCAAGGCTTCGGCGATGGTTGGGGGAGAGGCAGTGACCGCAGTGTGAAACCGCGAGGCGAGTTTCGGGACGGCGCTTGGGACACCGCCCAAACGCATATCACCACCCCTGGCCAAATTCTTTTCAGAAATCCAACCTCTCTTTTCTATGGAAAAAGGAAAACCCCCAAGCACTGAACGTCTCAGGAGCTCGCTGTTTCTCCACGCCATACCTTTCTCAGCTACGCGACTGCCCGTATTCGTCCGCAAGACTGTACCTAATAAACAATCACACTGCAGTGCGATACGCCTTCATAGTCCGTCTATTTCTCCTGTCGCAGCTTTTTGCTGCTGAGCCTGGGCGTGGTAGTGTGATTTTGGGATGACGTTGCTACTCGTGTTGACTTTGCCACGCGTCCACAGAATGCCGCCGCATCTGATATCCAGCATGCCCCCCTTCATCCCACTCGGCGTGCATATGTGCTTATAGTTCATTGTTTCCCTTTCGTGAGCCTCCGGTTTTACTGCCGGGCACTCTTTAGCCGGCTACGCATAGATTCTTTCCCTGCAATATTTACCTTCAGTGCAGGCACAACTGTTAGTATGTCATCTGGATGGATGGACAGTCCTTCGCTTCTCCCCGGTTACTAACTCTTTTGCAGATACTTGGTCATTCATTGAACCTTTGAGTTCCTTCCTTTGGCCAATTTCAGCAGGTCTGAAGCTCGGCACCATTTAATACGAAAAGATTCTCATTTGGAACCTTCACCCACCATCAACTTGGCCACCAGCTTCTCACGGCAATCATGTCTACAGCAAGCAGTCTATCAGGCAAAGAGAGGTCGAGATGGCCACCGCTTACGCGAATGCTTATGTCTGGCGAGATGACGGATGAAGCTCCAAGAGAACTTTATCTTAAAGAAAAGGTAGACAGATGGTAAGTCGTGCCAGCAAACCACATATGGCCATCATTAAACAGTATGCAGGATGGTTAACGAAGGATACCGAAAATTGTAAGTTAGCTGAAGCGCCACACCCCCGCAGACGATCTAACTTCTCCAGATTTGTCGGCGTCTTTATGTTGCTGCACTTAATGGTTTTCATCTTTGGAATGATGAACTACGGCATGACTGTATGTAATCGAGATTCATCCATTGCGAATCTCTCATTAATCCGCAACCTTGCAGGATCGCACTGTTGGAGCTCGTTCAACATTTGGACTTACGTATCCTATTGCACGCTCGGCAGCGCTGGTGTTACATGTCGATATCGCGCTCATATTGTTCCCTGTTTGCCGGAACCTGATTTCTATGCTCCGCCGAACTCCGCTTAATGGGATTATTCAGTTCGACAAGAACATCACCTTTCACAAGCTAACCGCATGGTCCATTGTTTTCTTTACTTGGGTTCACACTATCTCACACTGGAACAATTTCGCCAGGTTAGCTGCCGCCCAAAAGCTCGGTTTCAAGGGGTTTCTTCTTATTAATTTCACCACGGGACCTGGATGGAGTGGCTATATAATGTTGTTTTCTCTGATGGCGATTGCAGTCACTGCCATTGAGAAACCCCGACGAGCAAATTTTGAGCGGTTTTGGTACACCCACCATCTCTTCGTGGTTTTCTTTGTTTTCTGGTCCATTCATGGCGCTTTCTGTATGATCAAACCCGACTTTGCACCGTTCTGTTCCGGAATTGGTGTATTCTGGGAGTACTGGATGTATGGAGCTTTCCTCTATCTAGCCGAGAGAATCGCCCGAGAAGTGCGCGGAAGACATAAGACTTTTGTCTCAAAAGTCATCCAACATCCAAGCAATGTTGTTGAGGTCCAAATCAAGAAAGAGCACACTAAGACCAGGGCTGGTCAAGTAAGCATTGTATTCCCGAGCAGGTATTACATAACAGCGCTAACTTGTTCACAGTACATATTCCTGTGCTGCCCGGAAGTCTCCGTTTGGCAGTATCACCCCTTCACTCTCACCAGCGCTCCTGAGGAGGACTACATATCCGTCCATATCCGCTGCGTGGGAGACTTTACGAAGGCATTCGCCAAAGCTCTTGGCTGCAACTTTGAGAAAAGAGGAGAGAAAGGCGCGGTGATCAAGGCCAATCCAGATGAGGAAAGCGTCGAGACTATGCGTAAAGTCTTACCTAGAGTCTACATCGATGGGCCCTTCGGCAGTGCTTCTGAGGATGTCTTTAAGTTCGAGGTCGCTGTCCTTGTCGGTGCTGGTATCGGCGTTACACCATTTGCATCCATTCTGAAGAGTATCTGGTATCGAATGAGCTATCCTCAAGGAAAGACTCGTCTCCGAAAGGTCTACTTTTTCTGGATCTGCAGAGACTTTGGCTCCTTCGAATGGTTCAGGTCTCTCCTCTTGGCCATTGAGGCACAGGATCTTGAAGACCATATCGAGATCCACACTGTAAGTTCCAGTTCAGCGAATCTACCCGCAAAATCAGGAAGCTAACTTATCTAAAATAGTACCTCACCGCCAAAATCAAAGCAGATGATGCAACCAACATTATGATCAACGATGCAAATGCAGAACAGGATGCTATCACTGGCCTCCGTGCACCAACAAATTTTGGCCGCCCGAATTGGGACATGATCTTCAAGTCTATCCGCAAAATCCACGCACCCTCCGAAGCAGGTGTCTTCTTCTGTGGGCCGAAGCCACTTGGAAGTGTGTTGCACATAAAGTGCAACATGTATTCAGAGCCAGGTTTCAACTTCGTGTGGGGTAAGGAGAACTTTTAGACACGCCTTTCTTTTCAGTGCCTTCGCTACACATGAGGGCTTTCTGCCTTGGGTATTTACTCTCACTGTTATATGTTTACCATGCCATCCTTAGTGGTTAGATTTTCTCAGCTTGAGAGTTTTACTTGTGGGTTGCTTGCGGCCACAGTGGGGCTTCACTTTTAGCCAGTTTAGACAACAATACCAGATTTTACGAAACACTTAAACACGGAATCTAGGAAATGTATTATATTTAGAAAGCAAAACCTAAAATTCACAGCTCTGATGTTCAACCTAGGCCAAGACTCGGTTTTAGTCTTTCGCTGGGCGTTCGGGTGGATTTTGTTGCTTGGGTGAAGTACGAAAACTTGACTAAGAACTTCCACATTTCCTCCCATCAACTTCACATTAATCTTTGTAACTCCATCATAGCATTCTGGAGGACGCTGAAAACGCGATTACCATTGATCCTCATAGACTACAAATAGCGTTACTAGCAAAAGATGACTTGTTCTATCTTTTAGCATGAGACTTTTTTAATGCGACGCATTCTCCCTTAATATATCTTCTAATTCTGCTAGCTCTCTCGACAAGCAACAGCAAGGTTATGCTTTTCTACTGAGTCTGGTTTTCCACATTTACTATTTTCGTACTCAGCTCTTTTGCACAAGATGCTCTCAGCGCCGTTTAGGTTATCTTATTCAATCCTCTACATTATAGGAATACTACATCTACTAATTATTCTCCCCCGATTCACCAAGCTTACCAGAGATCCTCCTAATGTGGGAAAGTACAGACACGAGCCTCTGCAAAGTCGCCGCTTTATCAGACTCCTCCGCCTACAGGCCTCGGATAATCGAAGTCTCACTTGATCGTGTGGTACAGTACGGAGTTACCTTAGAGCTTAAAGCGGGTTTAGTGTTCCTTACACAAAACTAGCACTAGTCGCGAGAGAAGGGAGTTAGTTTTAGCCTAGGATACCAACTCCCTCCCGTCATACTATTTTTTTCCTCATACCCCTTCCCTAACATAACTGAACCACAAAAAATATAAGCACCCAATCACAAAATCTCTCTACACCCAGAAGAAAAGTAAAATTTCAACACTGTCCCACTATTCCCTTTCCCAAGGGACTCACTCAGGAGCAAGCATGATGTTTCTTCAAGAAATCCTGAGCGCCATGAAAGCAACTAGCGCAAGGACATATCTACCCCCTCTCTGCCAGCCTCTGAACCAAAAACGCGGTTTCAAATGGGTGCAGCATTCATACCTCACTTAAGGCCTTGGCGCCACATTTGAGAACGCCGGGGATAGACTTAGAAATTATGGCAGCGGCGATGCAGCCCGCATCTTTGATCAGGCTGGGGTGGCTCCAGATGCTGTAGTCGGCTTGCGTGGTGGCGTATTGGATGGCATTGATGGAGGCTGTAGTGGCGGGTTAATTTGGGAGTTTAACGCGGAGGGAGAAGATAGCGGAACTGACACCGATCGATTTCACGCGACTTCACGGCCATGACTTCAGGGAGGAGGGCAACAGCTGAGGCAGCGAGGAGGCTGGTAATAGTGACAACCTGGAAACGCATAGTGAAATTGTGGAGCTTGGAGGATAAGCTGTAACGTGGAGAGTAGAATTGGCTACTCCTGAGTTGATGCTTGTGATTATGAAGAGCTATTGGGCTTTCTAATGAAACTCGGACAGAGAAAGTTCGCTGTCCTTTATATTCCTAATTCGAAACTCTTTGAGACAGCACCTTGAGCCGTCAGACATCGAGACTCTCTGCTACCCAAGATATCTCATTCCACTCTCTATGGCTTGTCGTATCACGAGGTGTTGTCTGGAAAGCAACAGGGTGGTCTGGTAAGCCATATCAGCACTACGGCATCTTGAACGGTGTGCAGTCATATCCCTTTGATGCAAGGGGGGCGCTCTAATTCCGGCAGTAGATCACGGCCTTTATCTTCTTTTCCAAACGGAGAGTATCTTGAATGGGCGCAGTGCTTATTCAGAAACACCGTTTATTATCCCCTAGTATTCATAGCTTCGTTCTAGACACCCTCTTTTAGGGCTTAAATGGTGCTGAAAATCTTCAGGTCTTAGCTCTATCTCGTAAGGAGATCTTTTGAATGTAACCGCTAAGTTTCCTCACAATTATCCCGGCAAGTTAAGCATCTGAGATTTCCTTCATGTAATATTTTGTTCGTGAGATCTAAAGGAAACTACTCCTTTTCTCTTAAAGCCCCCAAGGATAAATATCCTAAAAGGCTATAATTAGCTTTCTTTTAACTAAAACTGGAAAAAGGCTTTTTTAAATCCTTTTTTAAGACAATAGGGAAGGATAAAGAAGGGAGATATTATAGCGACTTAGTTAATTAAGACTCTAGCACTATAATACAACAAGCTTAAGCCTGTATAATTAGTAGTCTATAGACTTAGGTATTAACAGGGTGGTTTTGGATGATGCGAATAAGCGAGCATAAAATATCCTTTATCCAATAGAAGTCCGTGCCAAGCCGTGCACGGTGCCAACCGATGCACACCAAAATTCAGAAATTTCAAAATAATCAATTTATCATAACACCACCAATATGGGGGTAATTGAGGACGCAATTGATGATTTGAACTCGCAAGCAAAGCCAAATATCACTGCTACTGCTAAAAAGTATGGCTGTAACCGATCAACGCTCTCAAAACGATATCGCGGCGTCACTGGGTCCAAAGAAGCTGCCGACGATTAACAGCGCCTTCTTAACCAACACCAGTCAAAAGTCCTTGTTGAATATATTAAGAAGCTTACTGAATACGGCTCTCCTCCTACAACAGCAATGGTTAAGCGATTTGCCTAAGAGATCAGCGGATCTGAACTAGGCCCGCATTGGGTTTCCCACTGGCTGTAGCTTCAAGCCAACGAGTTAAAAACAGCGTATCTTACACCAATTGATGGCGCACGTAAAAAAGCCGAATCGGCCTTCTATTTCAGCTTATATTTCAATCTTTTAGAGCGCAAATTAGGCCAGTATTGTGTGCTACCGAAGAATCAATATAATATGGATGAGAAGGGCTTTCTTATCGGCCACCTTACAAAAGTACGGCGAATATTCTCACGAGCCGCATATAAGGCCGGACGACTTCAGCACGTTATTCAAGACGGTAATTGAGAATGGATAACCCTTCTTGTCGCTATTTGCGCTGACGGTACGCATTTGGCACCTGGCTTAATTTACCCTACCGTTTTAGGTAATTTACAGGACTCCTAGGTACAGGATCTTGACACTAATTTACACCTCTGCTTCTTTACCTTATCGGCAACAGGTTAGACTAATAATGAGCTAGGCCTTTAGTGGCTTAAAGATGTATTTAATCACGAAACCAAGGAGAAGGCCCGTTGGGGTAGGGACTGGAGACTACTTATTATCGACGGGCACGGATCTCACGTTAATATGGAGTTTCTCAACTATTGCCACCATCACCGGATTCTCGTAGCGGTTTACCCACCTCATTTGACTCACCGGCTGCAGCTGCTTGACGTTTCTATTTTCTCGCCGCTTACTATATACTATAGCCAACAGCTAAGCGACTTTATGAACAACTGCCAAGGCTTCACCCGTTTTACTAAACGGGACTTCTTCCGGCTATTCTGGCCAGCTTGGGAGAAGGCTGTATTAAAGGAGAATGTACAAAGCGGCTGGAAACGGACTGGTTTAGAACCTTTTAACCCCAAGGCTGTTTTAAGCCGCTACCGCACCGACCAGCCGCCTAAGCCGGTAGAATTTTATAAGAGGCCTTCCTTAAGCGAATTAACAGGCTCAGCGCTTATACTAGCTGATTAGAGACGGATAAATCAGATGATACGCACTCGTTGTGAAATCTCGGTGCAGAAATGGATGCTAGAGCTTACCACTAAGTGGTAGGCAACAGAGACGGAAAACATACTACTACGGCACGAGAACACCGGCCTTAAGAGAGCCCTTAAGCACCAGCGGAAGCGCAGTGAACGTGCGAAGCCTGTATTTAAGCAGTCTGCTATTAACGACGGCGGGGCGACGTTTTATTCTCCCCGTAAAAACCAGCAAGCTCGGCAGGCCCAAATTAATGAACAGACTGCCAAGGATCACGAGCGGGCGCTTAAGGAAGACGAGAAGATACAATAGCAACTACAAAAGGAAGAAAAGAGGCTGCTAATTGAGCAACGGAAGGCCCAGCGGCTACAGGATAAAATAACACGGGAGCGTGAGGCAGAGGCCCAAAAGCTTGCTAATTTAGAGGCTAAGTAAGCTAAACAGGCAGCAAAATAGCTTCAAGTTAATATAGCAAACGCTCGGAAGCTTCAAAAGCTTCAAAATAAGCCTGTTTCGAAGCCTCTATTAGCTAAATTGAATACTGCACAAAGCGGGCCAACTAATAGGCCTAAAACGGACGCTGGGCGGCCGGAGCGACAAAAGCAGCTCCCACACCGCTTTCGCGATCAAACTATATAGATATTCGTTTTCGCAGCCTTATAAAGGCTTCAACTACTGAATACTACGTTATTATATCAATTGGGTGGCCCAAAATAGCCTCATTTGTATCGTGATTTTGGTGCTGGAAACCGTGCATCGGTTGGCACCGTGCACGGCTTGGCACGGACTTCTAGAAAATGCATAAAATATCACAATCGATAAGGATATGCCCTGTGCGGGGCTTTTCTACCCCAACCAGACCTGCGGAGGATAAATTATCCTGTCCGGTCGGGCGGATAATAATCCTATCCGAGGATAGCCCGGATATCGGATAATATCCGAATAATATCTGGATATCCGCAAAAATTTAACTATCCCTTCCCCTAGTGGCATCCTATAAGAGTTAGACTATATATAAATACTAGAATTAAAAGTATGCGTATATTTATAGAGCCTTAATCCTATTAATTATATTAGCTAGTCTTTATTAATAATAGTAGGATAAAATATATTAGGGGAAGTGTTACGGCACCACTGTAACGGGATCTGGTCAGGGGCTCGCTTAAGACTTAGCACATACGTATAGACGTCCTCACCACCACCTTCTGCTCCTTAGCTTAATATCCTCGTCGATAGACAATCCAATTGTACAGGCTTGCATATGTTCTTTACGGCGCTCGTGCCTCAATTAACTGAGTCCCGTAATAGGAAGGAATAAACTAAACCTTTACCCCCTATTATATAATATTATAAATATAGCTAGTACTAGTAAAGTTTACTCCAAAAGCTTTAATAATAATAATTCCTTTAAAGTTAATATATGTTTGTATCAATTTAATGATACAAGTGAGTTATATCCAGGGGCACGAAATACGTATAGTATCGTATGCTCTTTTGGATGGTAGTGACTTTTTCCTCTAATTGTACATAAATAGGTAGAATTTAAGGGGTTTCCTGAGCTCGCTTAGCTTACGTAATTGCGTCTACAAATTCCTATTCAAACTCGTTCAGACAATATACTTTCTACCCTTTTAAACAGCATTAAGACTAAAGCTAATCCTAGTTTAATTTTAACTACTTATATAACATAGATCTTAAAATAAGTCTTCTTAATTTATAAATATACTTATACAGTAATAAAGGAAGAAAAGCCTTATATAAAGGCGTATAGGTAGTATATATAAATATATATTATTATTTATTACTTAATATCTAATTTAGATCCCTATTGGGCCTATATAGACTACTTTTTATATAATGGCTTAAACTATTAAACAAATGCCTTAATAGAGGCTTTTATAAATGCTTGCAAGATAAAGCGAATAAATGCTATATTATAAAGATATTAAGCTAAGAAGTGTTGGCCACGGAGGTAGCTTTACAGCTAGGGTAATATCAACCTGTAACGACAGCTGTCAGACATCAGTATCAGCCTAATTTTAGTCTGTTACACCACCCTCTAGGGACCCCTGTAAGGGGTCAATTCCTTATATATATTAGGGCTCTTAGAGCCACCTTAAATAGATTAGATCACTCGGACAATTCTATATCTCTACCTACCAGTCAGCTTAAGTCATTTGTTGTGATACCTGCCTAGCTGAAAGTTATAAGCCCAGTAACCTTCTAAGCACTAGAGAGATCTTAGTGGCCAGACGACTACCACTAAGCCTCTTTGAGCATAGTTCGTCACAAAATATCGCGTGCTTTACGCGTAAGCGCGTCTCTTTACGTAACCTTAAAATAAAAGCCAATATAGTAACCAAGGACTCTATAAACCCTCTTTTGCTAACCCAGAAAGACTGGCCTATATAGTTTCAATTTATCCGCTAAGAAGCAAGTTTTGCGAAGATCTGGGACTATATTGACCCAGATAAAACGGAGAACAAAATCAAAGAAAACACTAAGCTAGCTATACCTTCAATAGCAGCAGCTCCTATAGCACCTGCAACAGCTCCTGCAGCTTCTATAGCACTAGTAGCAGCTCCTGCAGTATTAGTAGCAGCTTCTATAATAGCAGCAGCAGCTCCTACAACTTTAGCAGCAATTCCAGCGTCTACTAGAACAGCTACACCTAGGTTATCGAGTTAACAAGGATAACAAACTCCGCAATCTCTAGAGATATAGAGAATGCTCTTTAAGCTCTATAAGCTCTAACAACAGGACTATATAAAACGGGAAGAGAAGCTCTATATCTTTACAGCACTGTTGCATGCCACTATAGGCACCAACTTCTTAGGATATCTTAAAAACCTCACTATACCATATTTAATTTTAAGGCAGCTGAAAAAGGTAGCAAAGCCGTCACAAGCTATGTTGCAGCAAATAGTATTAGACGATCTTAAGAAACGGAAACAAGGGCCTAAACGCCAGACTTTGGAATTATGGCTTTAGCTTTATATTACTATTATACAGAACGGCAAAGAGCTAAAGGAAGGGTTAATAGAGGCAATAGAAGGCAGCGTTATATAAGCCTTTGTCTAGGACTGTAAGGAGATCTGTCTAGCTCTATATTATACCTTTATCCAGAAAGTAGTAAAGAGGTCAGAGAAGCTCGAAATGTTAACAATAATTAAGGAATTCAATCTACTCTATAGGCACCCAAATTCTGATTATAACGCCTATGCTACACTTTTGGGATAGCTATCTGTGGGATAACTATCTGCGGATTAGATAACGATGTATATCATTCTAGCTTCTTCTTATCTATTTTAGACAAAGTATCCTGCTTATAGTTTTACCTACAAACTAAGGAATTATAAGTAGCTGTTTTAATCTCTTTAAGGTCCGACCTTTATACCGAATAATAAGTGTTTAAGGAATTGTCAAGAATGGCTTAAGGTCCCAAAAAATAAGTAGTACTATGATAAAAGGCTTAAGTAGATTGAGCAGGAAGGTCCTAGGTTAAGGACGTCTCTATTAACTTTATCTACTGCTAAAAAGATTAAGGATCTGGATAGGCCCCAAGCTATAGCGGCTACTGTAACAACATCCTTTTTATTATTAACATTATCGCAGGATTATCCGGATCTGTCGTTGATTAATGCCTAGGGGTATAATACTATGGCAGACATCTACTTCTGTAACAATATTAGATACTTCCGTAACCTTAAGCCGTGTAGGTCTATAGCAACAGCTGGAGATTCTGGGGCAGAAATCTATAGATATGGTAATATTAACTTAGTAATTGAGGTGGGTAAACAACGCCTAACTCGGTATCTGACATTAAGGAATGTAGCGTACGCTTTGTATTTTTATACCAATCTAATATCCGCAGCAAAGCTCCGTAGGGTTGGAGTAATTATTAACCAGTTTATGAATTATCTGCGCTATAAGGATAATAGAGGCCTATTTGCCAACCTTATAGAATACAAAGGTCTCTACCTTATTAATACCATCGCCTGCTTACCACCTACTCCTACTACCTACGCTACCTCCACCAGATTCTTTAAGACCTTAGTATATAACAAAGTATAGCATTAACGCTTACTATACTATAATATAGAGTTAGTGGATTATCTGCCGACTACAGTAGACGGGGTTAAAGTGGTTAAGATAGATAGAGGAAGAACTCCGTATAGTATACCACTCTGTAAACTATGTGTTCTTAAAAAGATAACCTAGCAGATATTTTATAGAATATTAGTAAAGGGAACCTACCTGTCGGTATTACCCGGGGGGGTACTGCAATTGCAATATAAGGTAACTGGTTCTTAATTCATTCGTGTCTATCGTCGTCTACCAAAGGAGAAAGAAAGGGGTAGTAAAGGTCGGACTATCTATCGGGCCGTAGGTGGTTAGGTGACCTACGCTACGCTATACGGCCCCTGCCGCATACGCTCTGCCCATTATTTACAACCTCTACTCGTACAGACACTACCCTTTTAAATATATTTACTTTAATGTCATTATAGAAGAAGACGGGTTTAATGGAGACACGTATATAGCTCACTTTTGGTATAACTATATAAAGTACCATCGTGATTTTCCTATTAAGAACTACGAGCAAGAGACACTGCTCCCACTCTTTAAATTGATAATAGTATTTGCGAAGAAATTTAATACTTAAGGTATCCGTATTTAGCATATAGATAAGGAGTAAGGTGTAGGCGCTAGGGCAAAAAACCTTATCTAGCTTAACAGAGGTATTATTAAGCAATCGACACTATATACCCTAGCTTAAAATAGACCCGTAGAGAGGTTAGGGAGAGCTATTTCCGAATAAGTAAGGATTATTGTTATTAAAGTAAAGTTACCCGTAGATCTATAGCCCAAGTTCGTGCTTCTAGTAGTGTTCCTACTTAATCAAACTCCCATTTAGTCCATTAACTAGAAGACCCCATTTAAGATACTATATAAACGGAAGCTATAGCTAGTAGGACTTTATATAGCTAGATCTTTAACCTATATGCTTATTAAACACGGCATTCCTAGGAAGGCAAAGTTTAAGCTATAAGCCCAAATAGGTTATCTCATTAGTATAAAAGCTTTAAATATCTATAGGGTATAGATACTAACCACCAACCGCATTATCCGATCTTGTAATATACAAATTGATAAGTTAAAGAGATATTAATCTCCTAAAACACCAGAACACCTTATTATCTCATAGGCTTAAAAGGATCGTTTTTAGCAAGTCCAGAACCTACTAGATAATCTTCAAAATAGCAGCAAGGACTGGATAGAGAACTTTAATAAAGAACTAGATATAAGACTACCGCATTTAGCAAATATCAACGTTACTCCTATGTTAAAAAGCATTTAGATCTTAATAGAAGAACTCTGTCAGCTACCTACCCTAGAGCTAACTTTAGAACTATCTAAACCATTAGCGTCTTTAGCGCCTTAGTAATTACTATCTACTATAGCATCTACACCATAGATACTATCTACCACTTAGTTATCTTCTAAAGTCACCAAACTATGGTTTATAGATCCTACACCTCGTTCCAAACCTTAGATGACAGCAGGCTCATTATTAGGGGGTAAGAGACATTCTAGCCATAAAAAGCGGCCTACGGCAAAGAAGAAAGATATGCCAAATTAGAATCTATAACGACGAGCCTTTACAGTTTAAAATAACGGTAATAATGATCTTATTAATCCAGATATGACACTATCGGCTCACGCTTTTTATGCTACTGTAATGAAGACATATAGATATTAAGACAACTTTTAACCATAACCAAAGTTATAGAGGGAGATACTTAGCCATATTAAGGCTTACTACTAGCTCGTCCATCCCAACTGCCTAGTCTGGTAATCCAGCTCTGACGCTCTACATCAGATCTAAGGGGGTATATTAGCCACGGAGGTAGCTTTACAGCTAGGGTAATATCGACCTGTAACGACGGCTATTAGACATCAGTATCAGCCTAATTTTAGTCTGTTACACCACCCTCCAGGGACCCCTATAAGGGGTCAATTCCTTATATATATTAGGGCTCTTAGAGCCACCTTAAATAGATTAGATTACTTGTACAATTCTATATCTCTACCTACTAGCCAGCTTAAGTCATTTGTTGTAATACCTGCCTAGCTAAAAAGAAGCAAGAGAAGGTGGTAAGGCCACGTCTATATATATACGCTAAGTCTTAAGTAAACCCCTAACTAGGTAATATGCTCTAGCGCCATTACACCTTATATATATATAGGGAGAAAACTCTATAAAAAAAAACCCCCGTAATTTATCTCCCCGCCTTTATATAAATATATACTAATTTTAAATATAATAGATTATAAGTTTAAATTCTACTAATATTATCCTTTATTAGGAATTAGGAAATATAATTATTTAGTATACTTCTTATATTACTATATAAGAGTTTCTCTAGTAATATTACTAGACTATAAGTAAACTCTTCTCTCTATATAATGCTTATATATTATTATTATTCATTGCTTAACGTCCAATTTGGATCCCTGTTAGGCCCACGCGGACTACTCCTTATATACATATAGGGAGAAAACTCTATTTAAGAAAACCCCG
>Ga0307507_10000039_pt1 | contig 184335 bp, 57 predicted proteins | sample 7_EM_MG_FD_207223 | JGI IMG/M metagenome (GOLD analysis project Ga0307507, IMG submission 207223) | Populus trichocarpa ectomycorrhiza microbial communities from riparian zone in the Pacific Northwest, United States - 7_EM | ecosystem: Host-associated > Plants > Roots > Unclassified | place... | reverse complement strand
TTTTTATTCAAGGTGGCTCTAAGAGCCCTAATATACATAAGGAAAATAACCCTAGTTCGACCTTCGGTGTCCGTAGTCGTTCGGTGTCCGACACCTCAGCAGTAAAGCTACCTCCGTGGCCAACAGATAGCATATAAATGCTTTCCTGTATTTTCCCTAATAGGCTGAGCGCTTCAAACCAGTGAAGGAGGTATTGCTTGAGGAATTTATAAACTGTCTCGAGAAGAGGAGGGTTAAGGTCGCTCTCTTGAAAGTGATGGACCCAATAAGAGCAAGCATATCGCAGCTCTGCAGGAATATACTGCTTAATCTTGCTTCGATCAACTTCACTTGTGTGGATTCCTGGTAATCTCAGATTGCAGATGTCTTTCCGCAGGCTCTTAGACATGGCCTTAAGGCAGTTCTTTGTCAAATCTGTATGTGCTTTTTTGCCGTTAACCCGGAACCGAGAGTCAGTACATCTTTCCGGATTGAGAAGGAAGTCGCGGAAGGATGGGTGAAGTAGCTGAGGAGCGACTTCTGTAAGGTTGGACACGTCCAAAACAGATCCGAGCGGAGATAATGTGATCTTCACTTCCTCCTCCCTCTCCTCCTCATCCTCCTCCTCCTCCTCCTCCTCCTCTTCTTCTCCTCCTCCTCCTGTTTGAAGCAGAAGAAACGAGTTTCTTACGCACAATGGCTTAAACAAGATGACAATGCATCCCACGACTTTTCGGAACCTTTCTAGAACCATTGGCTGATCGCGTGGATGGCACTCACCTAGGACTGAATGCCTCAAGACCTGCATATAAATCTCATCAAGCTCGGCCGTCTGTGAGTTATGACTAGGATTGTCCTTTAAAAGTAGTGACAATTGCTTCCTCGGACGAAAATTTCTGTCCCTTATGAAACGGCATGCAGTTGCAGCATAGATGAACAGTCCATTGGATTTCCGCACAAGTTTCTCTAAGTCTTTGCTGTTTGGCCAATCTGGGTAAAGACCACGCTCTTTACTGACTAGTCCGAGTTCATGCTTCAGAAAGGCCGAAATATCCCGCTCTGTTTCGTCCTGAAACACGCTGTGAAGAGCTATATCACGATGTGTAGAACCGTCCATGGATCCGAATCCAAGGTTAATTGGCTGCTCTGGCCTGCTTGTAACGAAAAATCGTAGCTTGATGTTGCCAGCCTCCTTTGATTCTGCAAAAAGCTGAAGGATTAATTGTGCATCGTCCTGATTGGCGCATTCGTCTAGCGCGTCGATAATAAGGATAATAACCAACGGAGCGGGAGTGCCCGTTTCGATTTGGAACAACGGGCCGATTATAAAATGCTTCCACAGATCTCTTTTTTGATCGATATCAGGATGAGCAACCATAGCTTTGTAAATGCGTTCGGCGATGCCAGATTTGTAATGAGAAAGCTGGATTGCGAGGGTCTGTACAAACTTCGAGGCATTTCCAAGATCACCACCGCCTTTGGAAAAGAAGAAGCTGGCTCCAAGTTGTCCTTCTTTCGAGAAGTGGCGCGCTACAGTACGGGCAATAGTAGATTTGCCTGTCCCTGCCACTCCGCTGAGCCAGAAGATGTGCTTACCGTAAGGATCGGCGCCCCACTCGTAAATCAAGTTGAGGATACTAGTCCGCGTATTCGGTAGACATCGTCGCTCATGCTTAAGCCTTCCAGAATTGAACGCGGCACCTTCAGCGCAAGACAGCCTATCCAGATATCTTTCCCGCTTAGCAAGGCTCTGGCTCTGCTTAATAGACTGAGAATATAATGAGCATAGTATAGTAAAGGGCTGAGAAGGTGGTGCCTTGCCTCAATTTTGGCTCGTAATCTCTGTCCTGGTGCGCTGCCTATTTAAGTTTAGCGGGGCCCTGACACCCGTTTTCGGGTATCGCTCTCTCGCTTAATCGACCGCCGCTTTTGACGTCTATAAAACGCTTTATTACCTTTACTACCCTCCCTACCAGCTCTTTCACTCTCAAATTCCACTTCTGCCTTTACCATACCCCTGCTGTAAGGGCCCACCCTCGTTGCCTTGCGCCCACTCCTTAACGCCGACCTTCCAATCACGACTAACACCGGGATGCGTACCCTCTTAGCTAACTTCTAAATGTTTAACTGTTATTTCCGTTCTTAGGGCCTATATACTACCGTCGCATTAGATTCGGGGAGGCTGATATTATATATTCTTTAAGCCTCTTTTTCTCTCTGCCTTGCTTTTTATTTGTTCTCCTCTCTAGTATTCTTCTTATAGCTATTTATATTTTTAGTCTTTGCTTCTAACATCTATATAGCCCTATTTTAACTATTTTCTATTATCTCAGTTCTAATGGAGGATTATCTGCCCTAGAGTTAAGATACCAACTTAACCCTTATATATTGTACCGGAAATTGCTTTAGCACTAGTACTCTATTATATTATTATTATAAATAACTAAAGAACACGCCTTATCCTTACCGCTTTAAGAGCACGACTTAGGTGGCTGTAGCTAGAATGAGAATTTATAGAGCCTAAATTGTAACTGGTTACTAAAACACAACTGCCACAGTAGTATAGTATAAGTGGGGCAGGAGGCAGCAAAGGGTAGTAGAAGGCTTAGAGGATAAATAGACTTAGTTAAAGGACCGCTATATTAACCTTATAACTGCAAAGAAAATGCCTTACTATATAAAGCTACTATAGTAGCAGAACGGGTCTGTATACCCCTATTAATGCTTAATATGGAGTGCTCACTAAATAACTCTAGGTCAGTTAACTTTATCTCTACTATAGAGTTTCTATTTTATATAAGAACGGGTAATATACTACAGTAATTAAATACTATAAACCAAGGCCAATATACTGGGATCTAGGGTTTGCTATTAGCCCCCTAAATCCTAAGCATTAGCTTTAGTCTACTTTAAAAAGGCTAGATTTAAACTCTATAAAAAATAGCTAAGAATACATAGCCTTAATTTAACAGCAATGCTATAGCAAGTTATCTATCCGGGAGACTATATTATATTATATAAGGGGTACCTAAAGCATCTACTTTTAAATTAGTAAGAAAGTAAGTAGTAATATAGCTAAGAGGGGCAGAGTAAGCTAACTTAACACTACTAATAAATACTAATACTACCTCTGCTTCCGGGAGTTATAAATAAAGCATTACTAACATAGGCCCTAGTACAGCAAGGTATAGATAGTAATAGTTATACCCCTTTATGCCTTTGCTAGCTAAAAAAAGCGGTATCCTATAAGAAAACTTAAAGGATTTAGTAAGGGGAATAATATATAAATCTTAAATAACTCTCTAAGTGGTTCCTTTAGCTAGGGGTTAACTTACTAGGCCAATTTTAGTACTAGAGGTACCATTAATTCTAAGGGGATGGGCATAATATTTATATACTATAATATCTTTGCCAGAAGCTACCTAAGCTAAGCTACTACTTTAGCAAGGTTAGCGGCAAGCTAAAAACCAAGCCATGCTAAAAGCACGCCTATAAAGAATATACTCTCTTGCTTATTTCTAGATTATCTTATTTAAAAAGACTACTTACCTATTCTATATCTTTTTGTCCCAAATTTTAACCTATAAATAGAACGCTAGAGGTTTTATAATCCTATAGGATTAACTACCTAGTTACCTAAAGCTAGACTAGTCTCTTAATTGCCCTACTTTAAAGGGTCTACCTTAAAACCTAGCAGGCAAAGCTTAAAATCTACTAAGGGAAATAACTATTCTACACTAATTATAGATCTTATAGGTCCTATTCTAGAAAAAAAAGTTACAAAGCGCTAGGAGGCTAGAGATAGCTTAACTAGGGCCTAAGGTAGATATATATATAGCTAGGTTATAGTAACAGCATCTAATACTACACAGGAAAATTATCTATCATAAACGGCTATCCTATTAGGAAAACTAGTATTGGTGCCTATAATAACAATTATAATAACGACAACAATAGTAACGGTAATAATAATAACGGTGACTTTCTTCTAAAAGTAGAAGACCTTATTTCTAGAAAATATTGGAGAAGCGTATTAACAGCTAGTCTTAGCCCTAGGCATATAGCCACTAAGTAGCTAGCCAGCAATAGTGGCTAGGGGGATAGTACTCTCTAAAATAAATATAGAGCTAAAGTAGGAACTGGAGCTAAAACTAGAGTATTGGTTAATAGTAAAGGTAAATATACTACGTTTTAAAACTTCATTATAATTGGCTTAGGAAAATTTCTTACACTATACTATAGATAAACCACTTACACTAGATACTGGAAAAACTTCTATTTCTAGTCTTCTAAGTAGTACTATAGCTAGTCGCCTAGGTGCCTACCTAGGACCTATTAATAGCATTAATAGTAGCCAGAGCCTTAATAACTAAAACTATATTGTTTATAACTGTACCAATAGAGTACCCTATAATCAACTTGGTCCTAAAAAGGTATATAAGCGGCTAGAGAAAGCAGATAAGCAGCCAGCTAGAATTATTTTAGACTTGGAATACTTATTAATACCCTCTAAAAATTCTAATTAATATACCCCCTAAAAGGTTATAAATAACACAGGTATTTAGGGTAAGGAGTTGGTTTCTAATTACTCTAAAATAATATATAGAAGTGGCTCTGGCTCTAGCTCTAGCTCTAGTAACGCTAGCGACTATATAAGCAATTAGGACGTAAATACTCTTTAGGAGTAAGGAAGTAAGCCATAGAATAGACTAGACTATACCTATATAATTAAAACCGGGCATTCTAATTTACTTAATAAATTTGCTAGAGAAAAACTATAGGACAAATCTATAGTAATAGTTAGCGATTTTTGCATACTAAGTCCAACTAAGGTAGATACTAAAGACATTTACAGCAATTACCTTTATAGTAAGGAAGTTAACTCTAGATAAAATAGTGACTAGAATTCCAAGTAAACACCTTCCTAAAGTGATTTAGCTATAGAGTATTTTATTAGTAGCAATCCTATAAGAGCGTATTCCTAAAGAGCTTATTAAGGTATGCCTAAAATAGTCCTAAAACTATCCTAGTCTATCTAATATGTTTCCTTAGAAAATGCTATTAGTAAGTATAGTCCGGCTAAAAACGCTAACAGACCTAACCCTATCTATTAACTATTACTAAAATAGTAAAGTTAATACACTCCACTTTAAATAGAGGCTCTACTATCTAGTATTAATACTCCACCTTAGAATACTCCTGCTTAGAAATAGTCCACCTTATCTATTAATCCCTCTGCGCCCCCTTAAGATGGTTAATCCGCTAAGTGATGTAAAAGCTTAAGGGGGAAAAAGGTGAAGAAAATAGGGTAATTGCTATTATTGGACCCTTATAAAGAGAAAATGCTTCTTTACACATATCCACCTAACGAAAAGAATAATGGTTATACAGTTAAGTGTATTAAAGCTGTTTAGCTTATAGATAATAGGTCCATGCTATCCACTATAAGATAGACATTATTAGAGGTACCAACAAATAGTCTAGTAGAAGAAGAGTATTATAGCCAGTTTAAGGGCTTATTTAAGATAAAGTTTAGAGAAAAGGAGTAGGACCTATAATAGGAGAAGTGGCTTTAGAAGATAAGGAGATATCTATGTTATAGAAAGGATAACAATTACATAGTTAAGTATGTTAAGGCTCTTCGCGTTATAGAGGATGGATCTATATAATGCACTATTAAATAGGCGTTATTAACGGTATTAGAGGATAACCTTAGAGAAGATCTGCTTAAATAAGCTAAGGAACTATTTAGGGAGAAGTATAGAGGGGAGAAGTAGGAGTAGCAGCTTTAAAAGAAGTAGAAAGCTATAAACTAAAACACTAAAGCAAAGGTTAGAAGATTTGGAGAAGGTAATAGGGTACTTTAGCTAGCTGTAATAATTCTACCATTCCTTATCTAGTGTCGGCATTGAAAAAAGAATATTATTTTTAGTATTTTATATTTGGTAACTTAACTAATTGCTTTTAGCTTAGGTATAAAATATACTTTTAGTAATTAGATAAACTAGTAAGGTAGATAAGATCTAATAATTACTTCTACTAAAAGGTTATCCCTTAAAAAGGTAACCCCCTTACTAAAATTACCCCTATAAACCTACTTTATTAACCGCCATAAATCTTACTATAAAAGGGTTAAAGTTAGTTCTTTATTATAAATACCTATTAACTCTATTATTTAAAAATGTTTTTATTTTAGGATAATAATATACTTCTTCAGCCTAATATATCTATTAACATAAATAAAGTAAACTATTTTATTAATGGCGACCATAATACGCGTATTATAATATATCAGCAACATATAAGCTAGTTAATAGATTTATATATCTGCCAAGCTTTTCTCTAAGAAATACCATATAATAATCGCGAGAAATTATTTAAGAGTATAAATAAATAAGCACTTTTAAGATCACTTCCCTATATAGACTATAACTAAGCTCAAAATGTCCTTATAAAATACCATAAGAAAATTAACTCTATAATTAAAATTTTTAATCGTGTTAATAACTAATAGCGAGCACTATTAATATTCGCGCTTACAAAAACAGCTTGTATAAGAATATTTTATAACATAGATAAGGAAAGCAGGGACAAAGCTATTTGCAGTCTTAATAGTAAAGCTGTCTATAACAGGAGAAAATAGATGGGTGCTATAGCACTTAGCAGTTATAGTGCCTATCTATTAGACTGGATAAAATTCAAAGATTCGTGTGCTTCTTATAAAAAGAAATATAGCTTTAAAGACGAAATATAGAGAGTAAATTATTAGGACTATACCTATTATAGAGACTGTTTGCTTAACCACTATATAATAAACTGCATTTAATGCCAAGTTCTACTATATATTATTTACCTTTAAGATCAGCATTACTTGCAGGAACTTAAACTAACTAGGATAAAAATTAATGGACTTATAGTCTACCCACATAACCAAATTGTATATGTGATGGTAAAATTTACAGAAGAAGGAGACCCTTATTAGTATAAAGCAGATGTCCTTTATGATTATTATAGCGCTACATATAATATAGCGGTATTTGACTTCCTTTATATACTAACTTTTAGGTAAAGGCCTTGCCTATAAATAAGATACATAGGAGACAGAGGTAGAGGCAATAATAGTAGGTAATATAGTGCTAACTAGTATAGTAGATTTCTATTGCTTTAAAGAGATGTCTATATGCTTGCTATAGGTTTATATAGTAGCGCTTAGACGGTTTGTTCTATGGAATTAAACAATGGTGCTATAGTGTAGGATAGATTTTAGAAGTTAAAAAGGTCTATATTATACTATTTTAAGATTGTAATACTTTTTATACGGTTATAATATTAAAATACTATATTTTGCTAGTGTTTGTACTAACTTAATAGCATAAGTGAGTTATATCCCGGGGTACAAAATATGTGTAGTATTATATGCTCTTTAGGATAGTGGTAATTATCTTTTATATTAAAGCAGACTATATAGTCTATATACTAATACAACCTCCCCCTAATTAGTTAGTGCTTTAGGAGTGCACTAGACGCGTAAATAGGTGGTTAGTATATAGAATGTGTAAACACATACCTAGCGTACTAAACGCGTAGGCACGCAATTAGTATAATAGGTGCTGTAATTATATAGCTAGTAATGTTCGCTATAATTATTTCTAAGTAGGCTATTAGCTTTAATTATCTTTAGAGACGATTTTAGTCTATTTATAATAATATAATGCTTTTATGCTATATTATCTAGAGCAATAATTATAGAAGCTTTAAGGCTAAACCATTATATAAGCTTGCTATGTATTTCTACTACATCCTAATTACCTCTGCTAGTTATTCTATTCTGGTCCCTATTAAAACGAACTTCCTTAATATATAGCTTAGACTCCCTAAAAGCCTTACAGTAATAAATACACAAAGGTTTCTAAAATATCTTACTTACTATTTAATTAAATCGCTACTAGCCCAGGACCTTACTCTGCTAACTATAGTAAACTATAATGCTAATACAAGGCCGGTGAGGCTGATGTTTATTAATATAAAACTGTATACTAATAATATCCTTAAGATATGCCTCTAAGTAATACCAATCCCTATTTAAAGCGCCCCCCTAGGGGGGAAGGCTTAAGGAGATTAGCAACCGCAGCTCTAGGGGGATAGTAGTGTATATATATTAATTTCCTAGATTAGATATAACTGTAAATTTTAAACATCTCTCTGGCAACCTAGCACCTAGATTATTATAGCAGAAGGCTATTATAGAGTAGTTAGATATATTCCCTAATAGCCAGAACTTATAAAATCTATAATAAGGTGGGCTAATATAAGAACTAAATATATAAAGTTGCCCAAAATTAGTGCAGATTTAGCATTAAAGTTAGTTGGAGTATAGTAGGAGGGAGAAATCTCTTATAGCTACTATAGGATTGTAGATATTTAAGCTACTATCTACCTCTTAAATCTAGGCTCTTAATACGCGTTCTTTAATAGCTAAGGGAAAGTAGATCTATACTAAGCTACTCCTATATCTAGCCTCTATTCTTTTATAAAAGTCCTTTGCTTGCGCTAAATCTATAAAATAGGAATAAATGCTTATATTACTAGCGTAATTGTAAGAGACCGTAAGACCATATATACTGTTAGTAAGAGCTATATATCGCATATAGTTTAAAAACTGTTTATAGTCACTATTAGGCTTTAAAGTAGCTAAAAGACTGTAGGAGCTCTATAATTCTAATATAGGTAGGTTAGGAATATCCTATAAAAGGTTATTATTATCCTAAGAGGAGACATTTTTGACAAAGAGAGCCTAAAAAGGTTAGTTATAGCGCAACTCTAAAAAAAAAAAGGGTTAGATTTTAAGGACTATATATTTAATTATACAGCCATTTCTAAGACTAAATCTTTGGATGCCGCACTAAGTACCTTATACTAGCCCGCCTTTTTAAGCAGTAGGTTAATAATCTTAGAGTCTTTCTTAAGAAATTAAATATTAATAACTTTTATTTTGTCTAATACTACTATAACCTGTTAAACTTGGGCACCCTTTTAAATTAATTAAAAACCTAATAAAGGGGTATATTAAAACCTAAAAATATAGGAAATGCCAATATATATAAAATGGATAGCATAAATCTTATATTAAAAATATATGCGCATTTCCTAGAGCTGGTTTACTTAAGTTGCTCTTATATGCTCTAGTAAATGTTATATTTTAGACATAAATATAGGAGCATATTGATAGGCGTAGGGCCACGCGAACTGCGTAATTTAGAGTTATAACTTTGCCGGCAGTATAAAAACAAGCTTTATCTAAGTAAAATAACATTAAAGAAACCCTGCTTATTGTCTAGACATAACCTAAATAGCATAAATTAATTCCTAGAGGCGTAAGTTATTAATAAAGCATTCTTTAAAGGACGTTCTTTCTCTTTTAATCCTTATTATATTAGAGATTAAGAAAGATGGTATAAGTATAGACACAAATTCCTATATCTTGTAAAGGGTTATTCTTCTTTTAGCTAATTGCAAAATAATTTATAGAAGGTTATAATAATCTTAATAGAACAGGAATGCCCTTAAGGCTTATAGGCATAAAGTATATAGCAATTAGCAGCAAACTATTGTTAATTTCTTACTTAGGTAAACTTTAACTTGGTTTATATAGCTTTTAAAGAGCTAGAAGACAAAGGTATATCCCTTATAAAATTAGCGCCCAAGAACTAATATAACATAAGTAGACGTTTTAAAATATAGAAATATTTTTCCTTACTAGTAGCAACGTCCTCCTTAGCCTTAGCTACCTGTTAATAGAGTATATATTACTATCGCGAAACTCTAACATGTTCTATAGAGATTATAAAATATACTCTTTGGACATTCTATCTCCAATACTAGGGTTGTATTTATTTTAAATTTATATAAATTTCCTTAGCAACTAAACGCGGACTTTTACCCTTTAGTAGCAGTAGGATATTTATAAGCTTTTTAAGTTACCCTTATACCTATATAAAGCGCAACTAGTACCGTTTAAAAATTTAAATAGAAATAATTGCCCTATATCTAATAGCATTTATTACTATTATAGGGGTCCCTAATATAAATTCCACGCTAATATACTTTATAGCACGTTCAGCAGCTCTATTAAATAACATTTAAATAGGACTACTTGCATTATTGCCGCTTTCTCTATTTATTAAAGACCCACTCTTTATTATCCTATTTATAGTACTTTTAGTGGCCCTTATTCTAGACCTAGTTATTAGGTATAGTAGTGGACCTAGTAATAATAGTTAGCATAGCAGCGGAGCTTCTATATATTGTTAAATAGTCTAAAAAATATTGTAGCTTTAGGTTAAGGGGTCCTTTTACTCTAGTACTATAGACACTATAGGGGTGTTTATAGGATTTAATTGCCCTAGTTATATATATAACTAACTAATGCGTAGTAAAGGCGGGAACTTTTTTATATGCTTAAACCCAGTACGAATTTATAAAGTATTAGGCGAGCTTGCCTTAATATAGGCAAAGCAGTTAGCCAAATTACTAGGCCTAAAGAGAGGCTTAAAACCACCCAACTTATATCGCCACTGTTATGCAGCAGTGCCGATAGTTGTTATAGTATAGATAAAATCTTTTCCTTCTCCCTTATAGTATATTTTATAAGTATTAATAGCTTGCGACTCTACTATCTCTATATTATACTTCGTTACCTTAAGTTTCTTAGCTTTATAAAAATAAAGTATACTAATCTTAAAATCTAGATCCTTAAAATACTTAACTACTATATTAATCTTTCTATTCAGGTTATCTAATAATAGGGGTTTTTGATAATTAATAATAAAGTCCTTACTAGTAAAAACGACTTTTAATAGTAGGTAGCTCTAAAATAATACTAAATAATATTCTATAGAGGGGTTAGCCTAGGCTTCCTCCTATAGCTTTTTAAGGTAGATATTAGTAATTAATGTTATTGTGGATAATGTTATATAAATAAGTATACTAAAGTTAGTTAGACGAAGTCAGAGGTTTATATTAAATACTTAAAAATTTACTTAAAGGTGCTAGGGTAGGGTAGTAGGGAGGCATAATAATTACTTCTATTAATGTTTCTATATATAGCTGCAGCTAATAGCTTTTATATATCTGCTATCTAAATTACGGCGGTCGCATCCCATATTAGATAAGTTAGAAATGTTAATATATTATCCCTATTTTAGCATAGCGCTTTAAGTCTTTAAGAGTAATAGGTTTATAGTAGGGCGAGCAGACTTAGGTAATAAAGGTGGAAATCCTTATTACTAGTAGCCTCTTTATAATGCAATACTCTATTAAGCTCTATACGCCCACTCTAGCCTCTATTTCTATAAATTCCCCCTCTAAAAAATCCTAGTTAAGATAATATATAATTTCAATTTAAATGGAAAGGTCTATAGTACCGCTAAAGTAAAAGTGGGAGCTGCATTGTGATACTTATAGAGAAAATTAGTGTTATAGGAACTTTAGTAGGGCTTTTATCTTAATAATAAGGTTTAGAAAATCTTAGTGGAGTTATCTATATAAGTAGGACCCTATGTATTCTATGATAATACACTTAGGAGAAGGGAATGCATGGCGTAGTAAATAATTGTTATATTTAAAGGCTTATCCCTATCTTATACTACAACTTAGGAATTAATAAACCTTTATAATACATATCTAGTTAATGCCTCCTTTGTAATACCTTTATAAGGTTATTATAGTTATAAATACTAGAGAACCTTACTGCTCCTTAGGTTAATTTAGCTTTACAAATACCATAATTATATAGGCTAGGGGAATTAATATCTAAATATAGTTTAGCTAAGGCTGTGCCTTTATAGCTTAATAACCGCTAAGCCACACTTACCAAAATAGTAAGAGCATTTAAGATTGCTTTAATAATACGTAAGTACTATAAGAGCTCTACTCTAGGCGAGATTTATAACAACAAATATATTAATAAGAAGGGCCTCTATAAATTAACACCACATAAAGTAAGCGCTAGGAATACTTCTTCTTCTAAATAATTATATAATGCCCGTAATTATTCCCTTTAAAAACCTTCAACTCGTCCTATAAATATACAATAATACCTAAGAGTAGCAGGGAGGAGCTAAATAACAGTATATATAAACTTACACTAGTATATAATAGAGGTGATGATGGTAATATTAGTAAGGGGGGTTTTAGAAAAGAATAAGTATAATATAGAAAACCTATTACAAAGATTAAATTTTCTATTATGTTATCAGCTACGTAGTAGTACGGGTAATATTGTAATAATATAGCTGTTATGGGAGTATAGAGTTCGCCTAGCTGTAGTAGTCCGGCTACTATATAAAAGGTAATGGGTTAGAAGTCTAGACCTACCTACTAGATACATAGTAACAATTCCTTATATGCCTTTTATAGCTATTACTTTATATAAAGAGTTTCGTGCATTATAGGAACTTGTAAGGAATTATTTCTAGGTTTAAACAATCTAGAATAAGTTAGAGATATAACTAGCTATAGCATAAAGTAGAACTTATAATAACGCCTATATTGACGTATATTAACCACTGTTAAACGTATCCCATATTTAGGACAGGGGATTCTTCGGCTGGGGTTAATAGCATTATTAGCCTCTTCTTTTAGTAGAGGTATTATAGGTAGTTCTAGAGCTAGAGTGTTGTTACTACTTATAGGAGCTATCTTATTCTGGTATATAGGTAGCGTAAGTAGATAGCTTTTATATATTTCTAAGGAATTCTTAAAGTCTAATAATGCTTAATCTTTATTACGAAAATTTTTAGTAGGGGGTATAAGAGGAAGAAGGGTAGGCAAATTTTAGAATAATTCCTACTTAATAGTACTAGGATAAGTATATAAATAGTTACGCGGGTCTATAAATTTATTTATTATTAACTTACTATATATTAGCAAATGAAGGAGGGTTATAGACATACTAGTAGTATAACTAGTACTTAAGGTATATTTAAAATGCTATACCAAATTATTTATCGCCGGCTAAGAATTAGCACCCTACATTATTAGATGCTGTAGAGGGGCTATAGGATATAGCTAGTCTAAATTCTCTAATTCAGTTTGTATAGCGTCAAGTTCTCCTTTTTCTAGTATTAACGCTATTAAACACGGCTTTCCAAAACCTAGACTATTCAATTTAAAGTTTATAGGATAGTTAGTAATTGTTATAGAGGATTATAAATATTTTCTAACGTCTAATAGTGCCTGACTTGCAGTATAAGGAATTTTAATTAAAGTTTTTAGAGTGAACTCCTATATACTAGTATTAAGGAGAGTAAATAGAAGGTTAGACCCGAATTCTAATATATATATAATTAGCACTTAACATATATTAGTAACCTAAGAAGGATTACAGATATACCTATAAATAAATATAGTTAAAGAAAGTGCTTATCTAAGGAGCACATGGGGGTATATCCTAAAGTATTTATTACTAGTTAAAAACAGGTATTCCTATTTATCGAATTTAGAGTCGCCTAAAAGGGCGCTATAAGATAAGACTGCCCTAAGGTCTCAATATTAATCTTATTACTAAGGTATACCGTTGTCTATATTAATAGATCTTCTTCTAATAGGTATAAATCCTATAGAGTATCTCTGCTGGTCTTGTATAATCTAAAAATCTTATTTAGGGCTAAATACGGGTTTCTAAAATCTAGTTTATTTAGTTCCTTATAATAAGAGTTAGTGCGTGCCACATTACAGGCTTCTTTAATGCTAAAGATATCCTCTATTTTGGCTAAGTATATAGAAGTAGACAATTAAAAGAAGGCAGGCGGCATTAGGGCTATTAGTGCGCGTAGGTAGACCTTAGGATTATTTAGAGTCTAAGACAGATAATTTACTATCCTATTAATTATTTAGGGAGCTCCTATAATAGGCCGCGTATTATAAGTACCTATAGTTATGCTACCCTATAGGCCAAAGTTCGTACTACTAGGCGGCGCTGTTGTCTATATATAGGTGTTAGTGGAAAGCACTGGGTATACTAAAAAGGGGATAGACATACTAAGCTAGTAGCAGTATTGGGAGGTTTAATATATACTTAGTTATTATTATGCTTCTCTCTATATTCTTGCTTTTTTATATCTTAATATATAGGTAGTTAAAGTAGATAAGCTTAAATAATCTCTAACTATATATTTAGACAGCTTGGTATATCTAATAATAGAGGGGTAGCTAACTAAAGGACTATATTCTGCGATTTTTTAGACTTCTTTAGCTCTAGAGTTGGCCGCTTAAGGTTTAGAAATATCCCTAGTATACTAAGGCTATTAATTATTAATAAAGTCTATAAATCGCGGCCTAGTAGTACTTGCTTTTCATTATATAAGGTATTAGGAGTAGGTAACTATATAAATTTACTAAGGGTAGTATAGTTATACAGATCTACTAACTTATATATTATTAATACTGGCTACCTTAGCAAGCGTATAATGGTTGCAAATATACTAGTTATAATGGAATTATTACTCAAGGTATATTTATAGGGCCATATTAAATTATTTATCGCTAACTAAGAATTAGGATCCCGCCTTATTGGATCCTATAGAGGCGCTATAGTATAAAACTAGTTTAAATCCTTAAATTCAATTTTCTTAGTGTTAAATTCTACCATTTCTAGGACTGGTACTATTATACACTACCCTTTAAAGCCTAAACTATTTGGTTTATCCTAGAAATGGTTTTGCACAATATAAGTAGTATAGGCTGCTGTATTCCGATATATAACACCAATACGTCTACCTAGACTTTCCATAGCTATAAGCCCTTCTACTAGTTATCTGCTAATTAGGGGTAGGTGGGAATCTATATATAGGCCGCTATATATAGAATAAATTACAATTTTATATTCTATGCGACTGTTAGCACACCTAAATAACTATATATATTTTAGATGCCCATATTTAAAGGCTCTTGTATACTAGTCTATATACTCTCTTGGTATTAAATTAGACAAACTACTAATAAGGGGTAGCTCTATATTTACTTAAACTGTTTCTTATCCGGAGTAGGCCTATGCTTATATTTAGGCCAATATAGGTAGTGAAAGAGATAGTCTACTCTAGGGGGGATCTAATAGTAGCAGTATTAACGTCTTAGTAACCTATTAGCCAGATTTGTTTAACTTTTTACTTTAGTCTTAGTTCCTATATTGGCTTATTTAGACTGGGGATTTATAGGATATTTAGTAATTATTATAGAGGATTATAAATGCCTTCTAATATATAATTACACTTAGTTGGTAGGAGAAGGAATACCAGTCAAAGCTATAAGGGGGGGAGTAGGGGGTGGGGTAAATAGGAAATCGGGCCTATATCCTAAATTACATATAATTAGCAATTTATACGTATTAGTAAACTAAGGAGGGTTATAGATATACCTATAAATAAACTTAGTTAAAAATTAGAACTTAACTCTACCAAATCTAGGTTTGTCTAAAGGGGCGCTATAATATTATTTAGGGCTAAATCTAGGTTTTAAGTAGGTTGTCTTATATAGTCTTTTAATTTACATCTCTTAGTGAATCCATTACCTTTTTAAGATTTCTTGCAATTTAAATATGGACAAAAGTAAGAGTTGCGGCCGCTGTATATTCCATAGGCGTTCCTTTTATGGCGATAGAGGTTACTAAAAGTCGATATAGTCTCTAAGTAATCCTTAAATCTATATTAAACCCCTAGTATTTAGTTTAGGGTTAAATACAAGTTTTAAGGGTGTCTTCTTCTTATATAGCCATTTAATTTGTTTCGCTCAGTAAATCCATTACCTTTTTGAGATTTCTTACAATTTAAATATAGGTAGAGGTAAGAGTTACAGCCGCCGTGTATTCTATAGGCGTCTCTTTTATAACAATAGAGGTTACTAGAAGTCGACTTAATTGTCTCTTAGTAATCTTTAAATCTATATAGAACCTTCCGTATTAGAATTAGTCCTATAAGTGGCTAGTACTAAAGGTATCAACTTATCTAGAAATTGGGAGATATGGATAAATAATTTGCTATATAATAAGATATGTTTTAATCTAGAGGGGAGGGGAAATTAAGGTTAATATAAGGAAGAACCCAACTAGCTCTCTATAAGGCACCGTTAGTATTAGGTAATTGTGCTAAAGGCTTATTAAGTATAGGGTTATAAAAGAGGCTTATATTGTCTATTATTAAGGATCTCCCGCAGATCTGTTAAATAAGGTCCTAACAGAGAGAGACTAATAGGGGGGGAAATAGGCTTGCACTTACTATTTCTTAGGCTATAACCCATAGTATTAGGTAAGGGGTAGATATAAAAGAGGGAATATTGTATTTAAGTTGGCGTTTATAGTCTGTGTTATAGTTAGCTCTCTAATTAAACCTATACCTAAATTAAGGTAGCTGGCTGTAAATATGCACGGCTTATAGCGGCTTGTCTCTAAAGTCTATAGTAGGGTAATTCCCATAGCGTATATATTGTATAATAACTGCCTTTAGAGTCTCTACTAGATTAATTTTAAGGCCATATAAAAGATTTATGCTGCGCTTAGGAACTGCATACTTTAAGAATTTGCTAGATTTTCACAAATTTAGCGCGCTAATAAACTTATATGTATAGAACTAAGAAAATTCTATAATAACTGTAGAGAAGTGTGGAGTTAAGTCTCTGTCTAAATAAGGTTTTGTAATGCAGTTATACGCAATTATATAAGCTAAGCGAGCTTAGGAAATCCACTAAATTCTACCTATAGAATAGAAGAATTAATAAGCATTAATTAAAATTAGTTACCACCTATACTATTGCAATAGCATTATATATTACTGGAAGTGATACTAATAGTCTCTAATATTTAGTTAGGACATAGATTGCTAACTATCTCCTATTATACACCCGCTAATAAGTTATATGCCTATAAGTAATATTATAACTTGCCTCTGCTTTTAAGTTCTAGTTTTTCTATCTAGTCTCCCTAAAGGATATATCCGTCTGTCTTAACCTTAAGAACCTAAAGATAAGATATTGGCTTAGTATATACGAATAGTAACTAGATAACTAAATACTTATATAAGTAATATTATTTAATACCGTACTAAGATATAGCCTAACTAAATATTATTAAGTAACCTCTACCGCAATATTATTCACAAAGTCTCTGAACTACTCCTTATAAGATTAATAATCTTTATTCTCTTTAGGTTGCCGCTCTGCCTAATTTACAGCCTTTGTTATAAGTATTATAATATATTTAAAATATAGATCTCCATCAAAACCCTCTTATAACGGTTAGTATTGAAATATTCTTTAGGGAGTGTAAGAATAAGGAGGGAGGTATTCTACTGTCTCTATTATTGAGTTAATGTTATCTAACTCATATTAAAGTAACTTAGAATAAAGAGGAAGGTCTTTAGCTAGACTTTATAGTTTAAGGGTTAGGTTAACCTTATTTAGCTCTAAATTAAATGCTGGAAAGTCTCTAAAAGGAGTATTAAGATTTATAATTAAAATAGTAGAAGAGTAGTATATAAAAAATTAAAAAGATAAACTATTAAGGAGTGGACTGCTGAGCTAAAGGGTGAGCAATTATTAGAGGAAGTATAGGGAGGCGCAATTTATCAGCTAAATAAGGGCACTACTAGGACTATTATAGATAGGTACTCTAGTATATTAATCTAGAGGCGTTTCCTGGCTAATTTAAACTAGCAGAAGCTCCTTTAGTCTAGGCAGTAAAATAAAAGTTAGATTAACTCTAGCTTCGCCACTATAACTTAATAAATAATAATGGAAACTAAACTATAAACTTTATTCTTTAAGAGAGTTAATAACAATTATATACAGAAATCTAATTTACTAGTAGGGTGTATAAATTATGCTTAAAATTTCTATAAATATTGCGCTAGTAACACTGCGATCTATTAATAGCATAGATATAAAATCCACCTTCACTATCCCTGGTTATATAGTAATGCTATAGATACGAGCTAGTCACAATTTTCCTTTGCTAGGTTTATAGGTTGGGAGTATATAATAGAGCTATAGAGTAGTCCGTATCCTCTAACTTCTTAGGAGGTAATAAGGGAGATTTATATCTTTTTAGGCTAAGATTTTGTTCTAGTACTTTAGTAATAATGGATAAGGAGATAAATCCGTTTATAGGCTATAAGATGTGGAGTTATTAGCGTAAAACCTTATCCGTTTATCTATATTTTTGTTAATATATCCATATACCTAAATAGTAGATTGTTTATAAGTCATTCTTAGGCATAGGCTTAGGTTGCTAGCTAGTTAACCTAGCCTAAAATAGGATAAAATATATCTGGCCTATACTCTAAAAGGTAAGAAGTGAAGGTTAAAGATAGATATAAAGCAAAAATTGCCCTATAACTGTTAGTGATTTAAATAAAAGTAGCTAGAAAAAAGTACCTAGTATATAGCCAAGCTATCCTTTAGAAGTTTTAAAGGGAGGACTAGAGATACAATAATTATAACACTTATAAGAAATAGTAAGATAACTTATATCCAGCCCTAGATTCTAACGCTTTTCTTTATTAAGTAAAGTAAATACTTTTAGCTTTTCTAGGTTAGGAAGTAAATTAAATAAATTTGCTTTATAATAAAAATACTATATATTAAGTAGCGCACTTTAACTTTTATCCTAGGAGTTCCACTTTAATAAATTTAGCGTTTAGAGTCTAAAGTTAAAACTTTTTACTTATATAAATACCGAAAATAATGTTAAAACCACCTTTACTATAGTAAGAAATGACTATTTAGCTAAAACCCTATAGGAGATAGCTTACCTAGACGTTTTTACTACACTAATTTTAAGTAATGTGGTAGTTTTTAGGATCTATAAACAATATTAGCTATAAAGAAGGAGGTTAGTTACTACATTTATAAATAAAAATATTACTATTTTTAGCGCGCAATCTATTACTATTAGGGAAATATTTTTGAACTTCTATCTAGTCCTATATTGCTTTTAGGCGATTTCTAAAAATACAAATACTAAAACTATAAAAGTAATATATGCCCCGTGAGCAATGACTATAAAAACCTTAGTAAAGCTATAGAAGGGTATAAGTTTCTAAAAAAGGATATAAACGCTAATACCTATTACAAGTATATAAGCTATAGTTGTAGTAATAGCAAAGGAAAGCATAATTGCGGTAATATTAAAGGAATAGGTAGAGTCTATCTTAATAAACAAGTCCTATTGGTCTAAGTGGCGTAAAAATAAGGCAAATAAGACTATAGTTTACCTAATTATATTAGAGCAGAGCGTATCTATAAGGAATATAAGGTAAAGAAAATCGGTAAGGCCTTAAGGTAATAGGGCAATTATATAGTTAATATACGTCTCTAATTACCGGGTGTAATTGCTCTATATATTACTAAGCGTCCATCCTCCCCTGCTGTAATATTTAATATTTGGATATATCTAAGGATTTATTAATAACTACCCTCCCCTAGAAGCTAGCGTTAGCTTTCCTAATAAAGGGGTATTACTACGGCAATTACTTCTTTCTTTTTAGGGAGTGTTAGTAGAGCATACTATAAAGCCAAAGAAAGACCTATATTTATTATACCCTAAGCTGCCACCAAATTTGTATTAAGGCGTTAGTGTGCCCGTTTAAGAAGTATGCCCATAACTTATTACATATAATCTTAGTATAGTAATTGCCTCTTCCTTTTTTAAAAAGCGTGCTATAAACATAAAACTTTAGACTTAAGCCGGCTGGCTAATTTCTATTAATATATTAAAGACTATTAAGATATAAATTTCTTCTACCTATTTAGTCTAGCAAGCGGTACCCTATTAGGTAATGCTATTGACGCCACTTGTGTATTACTTGTAGATAGAAAGAGCATTAGATATATAGAGATTTATAACTTATATAGCGTTTGCCGTTTTAGATTAAGCAAGCTTAAAATCCTAAATTTTTGAAAATTTAGGATTTTAAGCTCGCTTAATCCCTTTTATAAACTCTTTCTTCCTAAATAGCTTAGCTAGTTACTCCTAATATTCCCTCTAAATAATAAAACTTAACTGCAACCTCTACAAGTTAGTTTTAGATAGTACTATATAACAATTTAAATAAATTCTACTTTATTTAAACTACTAGATTGGCCAAGGCAGAAGTTTCCGCTTCTACATTATATATACAAACTTTGTTATTAGTATGCGGACCGAATTCTTATAAGAGTAAGCGTTATTAAGGCCGCCTATATTTCTATACTTAAAAGCTTTAGATATAATTAGGACTTTTTACAGAATTACTAGTACGTCTTATAAAAGGCATAGTGTTAATAGACTACTAAAGTTTAAATATTAGCTGTACTCTTATGGATTTTTATACCTCCTATTACTAATTAATAAGCTTACTATCTAAGCAACTTTCTTGCTTTATAAGTCGGCCTTAGCTAGTGAAAGCCTTACTAGGGAGGGTTCTTAGAGATATTTTATAGCTAGAGCCCCTTAGAGCTTAAAACCTCTTAAGTATTAGCGTGCAGAATGCATTTAAAAGCAGCCAGATATCTTAGCGGTTAGCTATAGATAAAGAGACAACTTCCTATAAACGCCAAAGAATTATAGAAGCATTTAAGCCTTATAATAATGCCAATAATGCTCTATATAACGATGAGAATTCTTCTAAAAGTTCTTTATACTAGGGGCTGCTTTTTTTAAGGAAGGATTGGTTTGTCTTTAAGAAAATTGTTAAGTAGAATGTTAAATAGCCTTTTGTTATAGAGCAATTCTCTAAAAGGTTTAAGAAATAAGCCACTAAAAAAGCGCTTAAATGCCGTCTTATAAGGGCCCTAATTAAGGGTATTAATACTTTAGAAGTAAAGGAGCTTCGCCTAATAAATAGTATTAAGCCTAATATTAAGTAGCAAGGCACTAATATCCTAAGCAAAATTGTTAAGGGATTTAAGGAAAATAGTAACAATATCGACCTATTATAGATACTAAAAGATAAGGCTTAAGGGGAATGGACAGCCAAGGCATATAAGCGCTTACTTTTAGACTAAGTGAACTCTATTGGAAAGCTTAGTGGAGACGCTATATAGTACTCTAATTTCCTAGCGACTTCTTTATATCTTGTTTATAAATCTAATATAGAAAAGGTTAGGATTTAACATTTTCTAGCATATCTGAATGTATTGCTAAGTTTTTATAGGGTATAGACAGCACTAAGCTTAGTATTAAAACCCGCCATTAGCCTATTATGGTCAAGATTGTTAATAGAATTATTAATAAGCTGCTACTGGAATAGGACTTAAAGGCATACCTTATATATTACGCTTTGGTAAGTATGTACTAGTTCCTGCAATATATAAAGTAATTATTAACTACGGTAGGAAGGAGATACTATTTTACTTTATTTGGGGAGTGGGAAGAAGAAAAGCGCAAAGATCTAGTAAATAAAGTAGTAAGGTTAATGGACGGTGTTAAAATAGGGGAGTTAACTATAGGCCCCTCCCTTATATTATTTAATCCTGCCTATATAATTAGCCAAAAACTTAGTAGGCTGTAGGTAAATACCCCTATTAAACCTATTTCAAGGCTAATTAATCTTTAGGTACTTTAATATTTCCGCTATTCTTAGACTCTCTAACTTAAATAAGCCCATTCTTAACTTAAATGCACCCTTTCTAGATAACGGAGCTTGTTTTATAGATAATAAAGTGCTTAACTAAGTGCTATATATAGCTTATATTGTCAAGCTCCCTAAGGACAAAACCTCTTTAAATAGTAATACGCCTAATGAAATCACTAGAGGTAATTAAATAAGATTATAAGCATAAAACTTCATAATAGGAAATAGCTATTATATTATTACGCTAATACGTTCCTAATTAACGGAAGATCCTATAGCAATATTATATAATAACTTATTAAATTATGGAATAGGCAAGGCGCTAAACCCCTTAAATATTCATTACTCTATACCTATAGCACACTAGTAAGGTAATCCTTCTATTCTACTAAGCTAAATATCTATTAAATCTTAATAGGATATTAAGGTAACGCATTTAATATCCCTAGGGAACCTATATAGCTTTAAGACGGATGCTTTTAATAGGTAATATAGGGTGCTTCTAGCGCGCTCCCAAACTTTACTGGAAACTTAAACAGCCTAATAATGGGAATAGCACTATCTAACGAGTTGTTTAAAGTGGCAATACAGAATACTTCTCTGGAGTTACTAGACTTAAATAAAATGCAGTTCAATAATATATATATGCAAATAGCAATGCAGAACGCCACGTTAGAGCTACTATTACTATTTTGGTTAAGCTAACTGGCTATTATCTTTTAACTCTTTATCTTTTAACTCTTCTATCTTTATAGAGAATAGTATTTCTTAACCTCCCCTATAGGCCTAATAAACCACTGGGAGCGTATCTCTATAATACGCCACGCTACCACTCTAAATTGTTATATGCCCACTTCTACTAACTTTAGGGAGGGTAAGATCGCTAAGTATAAGCATCCCTATTATACTATATCCTTAGCCAGAACTTTGGTATATTATAGGCGTTATTAGGATATTACTGTACACTATTAGTCCTGCCTATATAATATTCTTGCTGTTTTCTGGAACTAGATCTATCCTAAGATCTTAAAGAGGGGTAAGGTCTGCTGTCTAGAGGATATTAATAGAATTGTATAATAAATGGTTAATAGGACTTTATACTCTTAAATTTATATACCGCTAATATTGTTTTATACGTCTATTCTAGTTTTTCTAGTGTCCTCTTTCTAGGTTATAATACTCCTTTACTCCGTTTTTTATTTACTTGCTCTTTAAGGCTTATATAAGCCACATCTACAATTTCTTAGCATATTACACCGGATTTAGTAATTATCATTTTAGGTTAAAAGATAGGTGCGCTTTTTACGTTAAGTTTTCCACTTAGGGAAAACCTGTATATAGTAAGCACTGTCTTTATATAGCTAGTTAGTAATTCCATGCCAAGATAAGCATATAAATTGCAATAAGTGATATATTAAAAATGAGATAAAAAAAAGATGCGTATATACTTCTTAAGGCACTAGCTAAATAGTGCGTTCTATTACGACAGGATATAGTGTTATTACTTATTATAATAGTAGCTGAATAAACTTAATGCCTATTACTTTTTATATAACTTAGGTAGCAACCTAAAAGTAACGCGTAGTGTCTTAGCGCTTGGCATTTAGTTAAGCCTTATATAAAAATATCATGCCTATAACTTAAGACCTATATAGCCTATCTTTATTACTAATAGATTTCTCTCTATAAAAACTTTGCCGAGCTCTCCTCTACTCTAAAATTATGTATAGCGTTCTTTAGTTAACTTGTATATAAGCTATAACACACTATATATAACCTCTTTATGGGTTCTTATTGTGTGACATCCTCTATATAACGTGAATGCAATTAGTGTTTAACGGCCAACTTTTAACCTAAATGTAATCTTTTGTAGGCCAGCAGCTATATAACTCGCAGCTATCTACTTAAAATATACTGCTAATATTTTACCTTCTATAGTCATACTTATAAATTCTTCTTAAACCTCCTAGTGCCTAGCAACCTTTATATATATATATACAGCTTACTCCTCTTTTATATTTAGTGCCTTTTGATTTACGCCCTGCTCCAAGAATGCCGTTATTAAGTAGCGTACACTTACCAAAACCGGCAGCAAAGTGAAGAGATATATTTATAGCGTATTCCCGTTTTATACTGTCTAGCAATCCTAATTTAAGCCTTTAACATTATTCTTTACCTTTATTAATCTTTACTACCTATAATACTAATAGTGGCCCTAAATTCTATAAGTGTCTAGAGCATAGCTAGAGGCGAGGTGGTATTTATACAAGTTTTCTATAGCCTTATAGTCTTTAAATATGCGTTAGTAGTACCCTTCTGTCCGTAATCTAGCCTTAACAACTCTGTAATAGATACTTACCGGTTTTCATTACCTACTGTGTGTATATATATACGTTAGGTTAATCTTCCTAGCCTAAATATACTACAGTTAGCGCACCCTTTGCTATCCTTTATGTATTAGAAGCTGAGTCTCGAGTTAGTACCTAATAGAAAACTATAGTTATTGGCATAACTATATTAGTGTGCTGCTGTTAATAATGGACTTTAGACTAGTTCTCTATTAGTTTACTAATATTTACTTTTACTATACACCACTAATGTTTTGTAGTAATGGCTAGGGCTATATTTTAGATATATCCTAATATGCAAATTAACGTTTGGGATAAGGTAGTTTGAAGGTCATTATTATACTATTACATAGTTTAATTATATAGTTGTATTATCTTATCTAAAGAGCATTACTGTAAATGGCGGCTAATGGGCGCTTATTGCGGCAATAGCTAAGAGGGTGTAGTTAGAGTCTTATATTTAGAACTAAAAGCAAAGGCGGCCTTAAAATTGGCGGCCTTAAAATTTAATGCTCCTAGCAAAGCTAAGCTTAAACTAAAAGTAAAGGCGGTTTTAGAATTTAATACTTCTACGCTAGTTAATTACTAAGCTTTTTATAGGAGTAGCGTCTTTACTACTATTAATGGATTCTTAACTACTCTCTAATAATTCGTTTTACGTAATGTAATCCTATTACACCAATCCAATATCTAGCTATGTGTTCTTATTTTTATATAGACTTATATATAGAGTAATGTAATAGAAGCTTCTATATAAATACTACCCTATTAACAGTCTCTTTTCTTTTATAGATTAATTGATAGAGTTCTCCTTATTAACTAGTCCGTCTGACACTTAAGCTTAAGAATAAAAATGGTGGTTCTCTTTTTTACATCTTAATATAAAGCTAATTTTTAGCTGCAGTTACTGCCCAGCCACTAGAGTGTAGGTGCACCCTTTAGTAATAGGTGTCCACAATATAACGTATATATGGCGGGGTGTAGTAAGACTAGATTAGGTAATATAAGTTTATATAGGTTTAATTAGGGCTAAAAGCAAGTATAAATATCTAATAAGTTTCCTTCCTTTTACCTACCATCCTATTAGTTCTCTTTCCGTCTCCTCTTACCTCTAGCTTAAGGTATTTACATCTGTTACTATATACCTACTATATCTTTTAGCACCCCTAATTAAATCTCTATAGAGAATCTTAACCAGGGTTAGGACTCCTCTATTTGAATTCCTACTATAGCTATAATAGTAAACGGAACTTATCTACTCTTGCCTCTACTATTTAGTAATATGTCTCTCTCTTTATAGGTATAGTTATGGTAATATCTTATTAAATTTAAGCTAACTTTATTAATACTTAGTAGTAACAAGAGGCAATCTGTACTAAAATTCTAGAGATAGTGGCCATTATTGGTTTATTTAACAAAGTAAGACTAGTATTCTGTCTTGTTAATTATTACTTATAATCCTTAGTTACTATTAAAGGGTTTTAATAACTTTGCTAAATTGTTACTTAAGGATCTAAACTAAGTAGTACCTACTCTTTAAAGAATACTATAAGCTCTTAAGGTACCTTGTAACCTAAAAGCTAAGAAATCTTATAACCTAAAAGTTAAGATACCTCCCTTTTTTTAAAAAGCTAACAACTTCTTTAACAATTTTAAATATGGTGAGGAGAAAAAGCGCCTTATATAGAATAACATTTCTACCCTTACTAAATTGGTAAAGAGAGTTCTGTTTAAAGTAGTATTAATAACTAACTTGTCTAATTTTACTAATAAATACTAGGATAACCCTTTGTTATTTTAGTTTGGTATTTACATCCTATTATAAGATACCTTAGGTGCCTATAGGGTGACCAACACTATTAACCTTTATACTTTACTATAAGATAGCTCTAATGCCTATAGATTATTTAATGCTATTATAGGAGATGATTTTGATACTATAATATAGTATCGACTTCTATATCTAGAGCTTTGGGAGTATATAAACTATTAGCGGTGTTACAGTTAGGATAAACGGACGGTAGATAAAGGTATAAAGCATTTAACTATAATTCTAAATAAGATAGAATCTGAAGAGTTTGGTAACTATAATATCTTATAGCTGCAGCAGTTCTGTAATTATGTTAATAAAGGTAAAAAGTAGAATGTAGCAAATAAAGGTATAGTTATAGCACTTGGATCTATAGCAACCTCAAATATATAAGTCTTTGCCATTTACTGTAACTCTTAAGCGCTAAAAGATAATAAAATTTGGAAATTGATAAAGGAAATAATATTAGCGTTTTTCTCTTTCCTTAAAACTCTATAAGAGTATAAAGATTGGGAAAAACTTTTTCCCCTTATAACTAGTATAAAGGATTTATGCTCCTTTAATATAAGTAAAAGAAAATAGTTTATAGATCCTCCTCTTATAGATCCCTACGCCTCTTAAATAGAAAGAGATATATGGGACAGGATGGTCTATAAGAGAATACATAAAATAAAAGGTAACGAAGGTATTTTACCTTACTTTTATAACTTTACGGCAAATATAGGCAAAAAGCGTTACTAATTATAACCTAGGGGTTACCTAACTTTAGCCACTATATAAACCGCAGGATTTAATATATAGGAGTATTGGCTTAGGTAATTCCGCGCCTAAAAATTACAGGCGAGAAAATCCTGGGCGACCTTAACTACTACCTATAAATAGCGATTAGAGCAGGTTTATTGACCCTAAAAGAGCTGCTGGACTACCTTAACTACCATTCTCTTAACTACCTAGTAATTTGGACTAGAGTGCATTTTCTTAAACGCTATAACCGCCTATTCTTACTTTACCTACTTAACTATTCTCTACTATATCTAGTACCTCTTTCTTCTAAACAATTATTTTCTACAGCTATTTTATTGCGCTATGTCCCTATATTGCATATTATTTGGCAGTCTAACTCATACCTAGGCACTTCCGTCACCCTTTAATAGGCATTATATTATTAACATTTATACAAACCGGACTTCTCTAGATGTAAATACGGCGCCCTTCCTACTTATATATAGCAGTAATAAGGCTTACTAACAGCATATAGCACGCGACCTTTAACCGGTCTTTATCGCGCACGGCATCCTCTTAATAATATATATATAGCCATTAATTCCGTTTACCAATTCTTATTTAATCCTAAAGGTAATACCTATAGGTAAGTAGCTCTACAACTAGCGCCTCTATTTAGAGTAGAATGCTAATATCCCGCCCTTCGCAGTTACATATGCAAATTCTCCCTAAATTTTACAGCGCTTGGCAACCTCCGCAGATATAAGTTTTTTATAGCGCAGTCTTTAAATATATATTAATGGCACCCTCCTGTCCGTAATCTAGCCTTGGTAACTCTAAGATAGACACTTACTGGTCTTTGTTACCCGCCGCGTGCATATATATATATTAGGTTAATATTTCTAAGCCTAAGTATACTATAATTAGCCCACCCTTCGCCACCCTTTATGCGTTAGAAGCTAAGTCTTAAGTCAGTGCTATAATATAAAAGGCTGCTAAGGACCCTATACTATCTCCGCTAAATCCTTCGCATTACGACCTACACCTTGCAATTTTAGTAATAGTACTAGTTACTACACGCTAATTTTAACAATTTATACGTTTCTACCTCCTACTAATATTTTCTTAAGCTAATATTAATAATAAACTATAGTTTTCTTGCTCCTATCGGCACAACTATATTAGTATAATACTGTTAATAATAGACTTTAGACTAGTTCCCTATTAGTTTACTAATATTTACTTTTACTATATACTACTAATGTTTTATAGCAATGGCTAGTGCTATATTTTAGGAATATCCAAATGTGCAAATTAACGCTTAGGATAAGGTAGTTAAAGGTCACTGTTATACTATTGCTATAGTCTAATTATATAGTCGTTAAACTGTTAAAGTTGCTAGAGGGATCTCCTAGCGACTTAGAAAAGAGTAATATAGAGTATATACGTGCCCTAGGCTTTGGGATGGGGTTTTACCGTATAGAATATCCGCAGTATATATTATATATTTGGAAAAGCCTGCTACCTAACCACCAGATTACCAATTCTTATTTTAAATAGTATAGATTGCTCCCATTTTACTTTCTTTTTACTATATAGAGCTTGAATAAGTCCCCTATTTAAATAAATCCCCTATAGGAGCCAATGCCCACGTGTTTTGCCGCCCTATAGGAACTAGTCCCCTACTCTAATAAATCCCCTATAGGATCTAGTCCCCTGCTCTAACAAATCCCCTACGCTAATAAATCCCCTATGCTAACGAATCCCCTATAGGTACTAATGCTTATATGTTCCACCGCCTTATAGAAACTAATCCCCTGCGGCTTACATTCCTATATGGCTTTTGCTCCCCTATAGGAGCCTATAGCCACGTTTTCCTCTCCCCTATAGGAACTAATACTTTGCGGCTTCCGTTCTCCTATTTTTAGGTCTACTAGCAATTTACCTGCGCTATAGCCTACTATATAGGCCTTATTGTTATAGAAGCAAGTAAGTATATAGGTTTATACCCTATATGGGAATCTTAAGAGTAAATCACTTTTTGCTATGGAAACCCGCTTACGTGACTAAACTCTGTTTAGTAATATTAGATTCCACGTTTTAAGATCCTCCTTATAAAGGTAGCTTTTATATTAGCTAAGTAAAACTTAAAGACAATATCTACCTGGCTAAGTCTTTGTCCTTATAATGCTATAGCTTATACTTTACCTGTTCTATAGCTTCCTCTCTGTTTTCTATTTCTTTAACTATATCTAATAGCACTTTGCCTAGCTTCTACGACCTATTTAAAAGAAAAATCCTAAATAGGGTAAACTGTCTCCTATATAGGGGGGAAGCGCTTAAAGTAGGGCGGAAACTAATTATGTTTAAGACCTATAAAACTATTAACTTATAAAAAGCCATATTATTTATAATATTTACCTTAACTTGCTTAAGTTGGTTATTAAAGGAGACCCATTTAAAGAATTTTTAAGAAGATAGAGCATTTTTTATTTAAAGCTAATCATTTCTATCCTTTACCTTATGTTTTACCTGTTTAATTATTTCTAGCCCGCCTTTTATAAGTACGAGATTACCTAAAAATACTATACATTTAACTACTAAACTATTAGAATTAAATATCCCCAAAAAGATATATTCGCCGTAATATAGGTGCGGGCTATATTACTAGCACTGCCATATATAGTAGAGGGCAAAAATATCTTTAACCTATAGAACTATTAGACTAATATAACTAAAGGGTATATAGTATCTTTTACCTTAATACCATTATAATCTATGCTAGGTTTATTAAAGCCTTATAGGAAATCTTAAGGAGAAATAGAAGGATAGTCTAGTCTAAAAATTAAATTATCCTTTATAATTTCTGGCAGCTTTATTACAATGTTATTCTTAAGGTAAAAGTGCTAGGTAAGGATAATAACAGGAGTAGAGGTTTAGTGGCCTCTTTATATAGAACTAGAGGATATATATTTATATACGCCCTATAGCACATTCTCTTTACCTATAAATATTAAGACAATTTCTATAAGTCGCCCACACCTCTTCCGTAAGGCGCGTTAATGCTTAGGCGCGTATTAATGCGATAATGGTTTTTAGAAACGGGCGGTGTTATATAGGCCCTACCTAACCGGAAATTAGCCCTACTAAAGAAAAATCAGCCCCTTTAAAGGGTCTTTATATCTATTTACTAATACATCCATTACTTACATCTTTTTTAAACTTATTATGTCCGCACTATAGATAGCTTCTGGCATAGATAGCAGATATTTAGATTACTTACGCGCCTTTCTATTAGTATAGAGCTAATCCTTATCCTCCTAAAAGGAGGACTTCCCCTTCTATAAAATACCTGATAGTGAAGCAACGTTACCTTATATTTTACTATACATTAAGGTATTTCCAACGCCAAGTAGATCAGCAGTATGCTAATAAAAAATATTTAGAAAGTCGCCAGGCAGTACACTACTAAAATCCTCTACACTACTAAAGACGTAGTCTCTGTTGAAAAATAATATCTAGTATATTACAATAATATAAATAAGGAAATCTGGGTAAACCCTAGGGATAGCACGGCAAAGGCTATAGTAATATTAGCACTTAGCCTACTAAGTTTAGATAACGGTTTGCTAGGGTTTAGGATTTCTATAAAATATAAATACCCTAAACTTTAGAGCGGCAATATAATAGGCGTACTTAATAATACGCCTTAATACTTTATAGGGAAGGGGGGTGGACATGCTTATATATCTATATAGGTCTATATAGCCGTAGCCTTATAGGAGCCGTCCAAGGCCGCGGGTTCCTTAGAAGTAGAGTAGGAATAATATTAAAATATATAAAGAGTACCATATTGCGAATTCTGGTTTAGGTTGAGGCTTGCTATATATAGAAATATAGGGTACAAATTGAGCTAGTTATTTATTACTATAGTAGCTGGCGGAGTAATTGGCTAGAGATTAGAATTTAAATTAAGAGGAATTAATAGAGGATTTAAATAGATTTTAGGAATTAATAGAGGTTTAAAAGGGGGAGGTACTTTAGAATTTAAGTAATAGTCTAGGTTTGCATTAGAAGGAATTAAGGTAGGTTTAAAAGAGAAGAACATCCTAGGGGTCAAGTAATGGCTTAGGTTAAAAGGGATTTCTAAAGGGTATAAGTAGATTTTAGGGATCAAGGTAGATCTAAAAGGTAATAGTATTTTAGGAGGGTCCAAATAAAGATTGGCTATACTATGTTGGTCCCTTAAAGACGTTGGAAATATTTAATTGGAACTCCTATTAGGGACGGTTTATGGACTGCTTATTTTAGATAACTCGCGCCTAGTACGTTTGGTATTAGACTGCTTAATAGTAGTTAATCTTTTTATACCCTTAGCGCTTTGGATAACGCTACTAGCTTTAGGCTGACTTATAGAGTTAGTATTAGCATAATAGAGATATATATCCTTTAGGTTCCTTACTAAAGGAGATAATTCCGTCTATTTCTAGCACTGTGGTTGTGTTTCTATTTAAGCAATTAATATATCGAATTCTTTGGGTACTATATACCTTTTAATACTATTACAGGTCAGTTGTTAATTTAATAGAGGTAATTAAAAACTAACATTATACTAAAATCTAGGTTATAGAGACTAATAAGTACTCTAGGTTTAAGACAACTCTATTTCTAGCTAGTAATATTGTTTAGTTTAAGGCGCTCTCTTCCTAATAGATAGGCTATTTTCTATACTAAAGCTCTAAATCGTTGGCCCTTTTTAGGCTTATAACCTTTTTTTTTTAATTACTCCACCTTATTATCTAGCGTCTTAGATAAAATAGACTTTATCAACCTATAACCAACTGCATTTTTGCCTACATTAAGGACATTAGCTAGGTTATAAATTATTACCTAGTTATTAGCTCCTACTAGTTTAATATATAGTTCCTAGAGAGCTTTAAGTGATCTACCCTTAGCCAGATTATAAAGCTTAAGGAACTGTTCTAATTTACAATTATCTAGAGACTAAATTTTCGTGCAAACTGTAACTAGTTGCTCTATAGCTGCTAGTAATAAATTCTGGCGTTTTTTAGGGCTTTTTCTATAAAGTAGGTCTGGGCTTCTATTAGGAGGTAGGGTTCCTTATCTTTTAAGAATCCAGAATAATAAAATAAATTTAACTATGGCTTTTCTGGTCTCTAGATCTATAGGGGTCATTAAGGCCTCTAGGGCTTTTATAGCTTTTGCGGCTTTTAGGGCTTTTGTAGCTTTTAGGATTGCTAGGGTATTCTAGGGGCCTAAGACTGTTAGGGTTTTATTTAAGCTAAGCGCCTCTCTACAGTCGGTGGGTAAGGCCTCCAGAATTTTATCTACTACTCTTTTATAGGCTTTTACCGCTTCGCCTTTGTTAGTAGAGCGTAGGAATTGTATAAACAGCTTAATCTTATTTAATAATAACTATTATCTATAAGTATCCCTTAGGAGAGAAGTAATAGAAGGTAAACCTATAACGTAATAAGGATAAATAGTGCGAGCAAGCTGTAATAGTGTACTAGGAAGGACTGCTTCTCTATTCTATAGTAAATAATAATCAGCCTTAGGAAGGGAAAGGCTATAGAATAGAATTACTATAGCGCCAAAATCCATTTTACTACACTGCTAAAGCAGAGAGGCATTTACAATCTTATAGGTTAGTTAAACTAAGAAAAGAAGGCAATAGGGTATAAAAGTAAGAGAAGCAGGAAACGTTACAAGGGATTATCATTGCAATCGCAATGATAATACCCCTATAATTTTAGCTTAGTATGTATTAGCCCCTCGCCTTATTACCCCTAAGACGCCATACTGTGCCAAACTCCACTACTACGACTTGTGCTCCTCTAAAGATCTATAATAGAAAACTAAACAGCTAATTAAAGTAAGGATATATAGCTGTCTCCCTAGTTAATTAGATATAGCCTACCTACTACTATAAAGTCTAGAAGCTCCTGTTAATTTCTTTTTAATAATATAATAATACATCCCGCAAGAATTAAAGGCTAAAACGCCTTAATAAACCTAAGAATGCTTTAAATCTTAAGGGTGTAGGATAGAGATGAGTAATATATAAAGCTAATTTTGCCCCGTTATGCTAGGGATATATAATTGCCTTTACTATCTACTTTACTAGTTGCCTTATCGCGTTCTTTTATAGCTTTTATTCGTCATTTCCTTAACTTCGCTATTTTTACTGCTCCTTTTAAACTATTCCCTAGTCTGCCCTGTTTCTGCTAGCTATTTGCGGCCACTTTATTCTTTAATATAGGTGCTACTTCTTTAACAATTGGCTTGCTCTTTTAAGCCGCAATTCGCTGGACCCTACTAGTCTTGGACTAGTATATTTAGCAGCCTCTTATGGCCATTACTAGCAGCTGGGATTAAGATTTAAGCTATAGTGTATTAATTACCAATCTTGGCCTAGGAGCAAGTGCCTTATTATATACTAGTATGGATCTAGAAAAGGCGTCTTTAATTATATTAAAAAGTCGTCCTGGATTAACTATTAAGCTTGAAACTTTTTTGTGTTCTAGCACTTACTAACTTAAGGGTATATAAGGCTAGTAAATAGAACCTCTAAAGTCGCGTCCTAGCACTGGCCTATTGGAGGTTTAAATTACTACAGGCCTAAAAGACTAATAAACGGTAGGTGTAGGTCTAGAAAATCCTAACCGTTTAAAATACCAACAAGTCGCTTAAATACTTGATGATTTAATATTAAGTGAAATTCTCTACATCTACCTAGATGAGAGGACTATGGATAAACTCTTTTACTTCTTAATTTATTTCTTCTTTAAGTCTTAATAGGAGTTCCTTAGTGCTCTTTATAGAAAAACTAGAGGGTAATAAGTATAGGATATTATCTATTTAACTACTTTCCTTAAATTAATGTGTAACTACTTTAACGTATATACGTTTTAAGTATGTTTAATATTTCTTATGCGGTATCTATTCTAATTAAATTGTAGACTATAATTTAGAGGAATCTCCAAGGCTTAGAGGACTATATTAAAGAGAAAGGTATAGAGAATGTTTTAAAGTAGAGGCCGTGTCTATCCACTATAGACCCTTTATAGTAGTTATTTGTATCTAGCTTAGGAAACTAAATCTTTTACCTTAGCACCTTATCTTTGCATCTAATAGTATTCGGCAGCGTTAGGCTCACATGTATACATTCCTAAAGGTTAAGTATTAGGTAACACTAAGTAGACATAAAATGTATAATAATAAATTAGTATAATGCGTGCGGCGATAATTCTTAGCTATGCCTGCTATATAGAATCCTTTACTAGATGCTATCTAAAGAAAGGGTGGAATAGTAATACTAAAGAACCTAATTCTGTTGGTCGGAGTAGGGGCTATAGCTATTATATCTATAATGGTCCTAATAGCTCTTGTCTAATTAATATTGTAACTTCTCTATATATCTTTTAAGGGTGTTCCTCCTTCTGCTACCAATTTTGCTTTTCTTCGCTCTCTTCTACAATGGCTACTTATTAAATCCGACTGCTTACGTATATAGACGTATTTCGAGTAACCTATATTATTGTTTTAGCTTTTAAAACCTCCCCATCTTTCAAGATTTGGAGACTATATTTTAAAGAATTCCTAATAGACATATATAACTCCTACGTAGTTGATCTTATTAATGCGTTTCTTAGTTCTACTTTAAGGGTTTATAGTATGGAAAGCCTATACAATGAAAACGAAGCTAAGGTAGTTAAGTCGCTATAGGCTAGGCAAGATTTAATAGTATTAATTAGCAAAACTGTAATTTCTGGCGTCCTTGTTATAAGTGGCCTAGAACCTCAGCTACTGCTAGAGAGGGACATTTATATAGTACTACTATCTATTTAGTATAAGTTTATAAGCTAATAAAATAAAGGTATTTTTAACAGCCTCCTAAAGGGTATTAAAAATCTGCGTTAAGATAAAAACCTGGATAATATTAAGTTTTATAAGGAACAAACTTACGCTAAGGGGCATTAGTATGGTTCTCAAGTTATAGGCCTAGGGGCATGGCTAATTTTGCGCTAGGTACTCCTAAGATTGCCTAATAAAAATCTCTACTCTTACTATATACGAGTCTTATTAGAAGTCTGGTCTAGGCGAAGCACTTATTAAAATAGCAGTAAAAAAGCAGGACGAAGAGGAAAAGAAGATATAGGTGTTAACTATACTAGTAAGCTAGTCTATTCTAAGATACTTTAGGTTTAATATTAAGACCAAGTTAATAGAAGGTCTGGTGGTGTATCTATATAGTTTCAGTGCTTGTAAACCACAGCGCCGCACTATAAGCGTATAGGAGACGAAGATTAATATAGGGTATAAGGATATAGAAAACTTACAAGTTACTAGCTAAAATAAAAGATTTATACTCTTCTCTTTTTCTATTTGGTATTATCTAAAATTATAGATGGTATTAAATACTTAATCTAGTGATAGAATAGAGAAGGTAACTAACCCCTATACGCCTTAAGTGCCTTCTTTAGTTATTTGTTGCCTAAGGTTAGGGCGAGAACTTATTAGGAAGCCGCTTAGTTAAGTTATTTAGCGGTAATAATATGGTGTTTATATAGCCCGCCTTATTTCTAAGAAATAATATTGTTATAAGCTACCCTGCTCCTACTTTTATCCTTATTCTTTTCCATTTTCTTAGATATTTGAGATTATGGCTCCTGTTAGCAGATTTACTTACTCTACCCTCTTCCTTATTGTAACTGCTTGGTTTTTATAGCATCTAAACCCTTCTATTATTAAAATAGCGTTATATAGTGCCCTTTTCTGCTCACTTATTATTTTCTTCTGGGTAATATACCTCTCTAAAATATTAGTTAAAGATTCTAAGGTCTAGCGCGTCTGGCTTTATTACGCTAGTATTATTCTTGGTTGGTATTTACAATTATAGCTTTAATAGGATCGCTCTAAACACGTATTTCTGGTTTAGCTATTAGGTTACGGGTATATAGGCATAATTAGGATAGTAGCGCAAACCACTAAGACGGAAATTAAGGCCGTAAGGTTAACTTTGATGTACAAAGCCCCCCCCAATTTTAGCTATTAGTTTACTAATATATAATATAGGTACGTAGGCCTCGCATTAGCCATTTTTATAATTATACTTTATTAAGAGTTCTATTTTTGGTATTGGAAAATAGTGTAAAGGTAATCTTTCACTCTATAAGCAAATTATTTTTCTGGCTTATACGGAGTGTTGTAGAGGTTTTGCAATCTATAAAATAAATTATCCTTCCAATAACTGGGGAAAATATAACTGTTATTATTGACTTAGCTATTACACCTAGGAGCCCTAGCTCCTCTCGCTTCTATAATATAGCGGATTGGCTGTAGTAAGCAACTTCTAGCGCTTTAACTCCTCGCAGCAACCCTAAGGCTATTAGTAAGAGAAAGATCCGATATATTAGCTAGGGGCTACCTAAATTATAACCTTGTATAGTTCTTCTGCATATTCCGTAACATAGTAGAAGTGTTAGGTGGGCTATATTTAGTATAGCTGCTAAAACCGGCGGCGTTTAGCTAAATAGTTAGTGCGATCCTAGGGAAGGTAGGAGGACTAGTTTTATAAAACCAAACTAGCAGGGGTGATTCTGGTGGCGTTAGCCAAGACACTTAAATAACTTAAAATTCTCTATTCGCGAAACCCTGCTTTACTATAATATATTGGGACCTAGTAATTTCACTAATACCCATTTCTAAACGCTACTACGTATAATGGACATTAGGGCTAATGCTACTGCAAAGTAGGTATGGGATGTAGTTTGGTATAACTTAGAGTAGTAGCAGCGTTTCCTGGTAAGTATATAGGCCTAGGCTAAGGCGCCTTTTTTTAATAAGGATTAGTAGAAATTTATAAATAAGGAAGCTAGAAGTATTATTAACTTAGGGCGCGGCTAGAATAATATAAATTTACCTAAAAGGGAAAATTTTTTGGAACGCGTAAACGAGAAACTAAGAGATAATAGGTTAAATAAAGTAAACTAGAAGGCTATAAGCTGGCGTATACTAAAAGCTATTAGAAGTGCTACTAGTTAGTTTTAATATAAACATTATAACTAGCACGTTTTTACTAAGTTATGTTTTAGTTCTAGAGAATAAGAAATCCTAAGGGGAATTAACTAATAAACCTATTTAGGGGCTCCCGTGGGATCCTATATAAGACGATATATAAAAATAAGTAGCGGGTGGTGTGTATAGGGGTATAGCTGTATAGATTATTAAAGATAGGCGCTTAAGTTAAAGCCTAATATAAGCAGTGCCTGTCTCGCCTTATAAAATTAGTAGCGTATTATACCTTAATTAACGCAGCTATGCCTTGTGTAAATTTGTGCCCTATAATGCTACTACCTATATAAGTAGTACCTAAAAATGTAGGGTATTTACTCTTCTAGTCGCTAAGTCTCCACCATAAAATTAAGAGTAGAATATCCTATATAGGCTGACCGTCTTAGCGCAATTTTCTAAGCTCTGAGAACTATAGGAGCAAGCCTTACTATTTGCTTCTATTTGGCCCTATTGCATTTAAACGCTAAGCCGTTCCCTTAGGATATAATAAGGTATTTAAATATAAGTGCAACCAATAATAAACCTTATATATAGACTTCTGCAGTATTTCTAAGTTATTAGCATGTTTAGATTTAGCTATAGGCGTGCACACTACATACTTTAGCTTATAGAGGATTTAGGCAGCCCTATATAGGAAGCCGCTTAGTGCTAGTAGCTCTGCCGTGCTTTCCTTATATAAATACTTACTTAATATACCCCATTTCTATTTCCTATAAATACTTCCCTTTTATAACCAGCAACAAAAATCTATTAATAACTTCCTATAGCAACTCTAAGCTATTAGGCTACTAGCTTTATAAGTAACTAAAGGTAAATTATACGCACTAGAGACTTATTATTAGATAAGGCTAATAAGAACACTATTAACTCTTGCGTTAATAATATAATAAGCGATATCCAGCCCTATCTTTATCCTCCCCCTACTGGGCTTAACTCTTCTTATAGTATTAGGGAGATAGTAATTACTACTAACCCTAGTATTAACGATATAATGACGAGCATTTGGCCCCATCTTTCTTGCCCTCTGGTGGGTATTAATAAGAGGCCAATACCTTCTGAGCTTAACTCTCCTAGTGGTGTTAGAGCGACGGCGACTTCTTCTAGTGTTAGTACGCTAAGCTAGCCCTTTCCCTCTTTTATAAATGCTAATAAGAACCCAACCTACCCTAATAATATTAATACCCCCTCTATATACTCTAGAGTGGAGGATAGGCTTACTTAAGGCTACTTTAAGGAGGGACTAAGCGTACCCTTAACTCCTACACAATTATTACCTCTTAAATCCCTAACGGATAAGGATAATAAGATTAAGACATTGCCTTGCCTTACTTTAGTGGCACTAGTTAGGGACTACTTCCTTTAGCTAACTGTTTTTAGTTTAGCCGTAGGAGTACTAGTTAGGGATAATATTCTTTAGTTAACTGCTTCTAGTTTGGCTAGGGCATTTAAGTATTTAGAAGTTTATATAAGTGACTAGTTTACGTTCTTGTGGAAGAAAACTAACCGCTATAAGGATTTTGTTAATATGTTTCTTATAATGGCAAAACTTTATCTTAATAATTATTAAAGGTTTGGGCTTAAAGCGGTATTAGGATATAGACGTTATAGTATAAAGATCGTCCGCTAGTTATTAGACGATCCTAAACTCCTAAAGTATATTAATATAATTTATGGCCCTACTAATAAGTGGATACCGATGGGAATTTCTAAGGATAAAGATAAGCTGGTATTTACGCTTAACAAAGTGGTGGATAGATCTTATAACAAATCTCTAAAGCGCTAGCGTCCTTTTGTACTTATGGTATAGACTAGAATAAATAAGGGTAAAGAGGAGATAAGGATAGTCTAGTATCTATTACTAAAGGTGGTTATTACGCATGCGTTATATAAGGCCGAAAGAAATAGGTGGTTACTAAGATGCAGTTTTGTGTTTATTAGTTATAAAAATAGTAAGCGGTATAAAGAAGTCCTTAAAGCTATTAAGAATTATATGCTAATAGATAGGATATTTGTACTAATCTAGCTATATAATGCATATTCGTTTTCCTATAGAATGTGCCGTAAATAGAACTTAAGCTAGGAATAGAACTTTAAGCTAAAAAGGATAGCACTATTACCACCAATTCCTCTACCTAGTAGGCCGCCCCCGTTTCTTCTACACAATAGGCTAAGCCTTTAATTTTAAATAGTAATGCCCCTATAGTAATCTAAGACTTTTTATTAGAAAGCTATCTTTAATCTGGTCCTATGGAAGATTTTGTTTCTCTTTTAGATTAGTAAGCAGCGCGTCTTCCTCTTTAGTGAATTTTATTCTGGACTTTGGCCCTTAGGGCTTTAGCTCTTAGGGCTGTTTAACCAGGTTAAAAGGTAAAGGAAATCATTAAAGAAGGATATCTAGTGTATATAACCCGTCTTTCTAGCGCCTAAAAGCTGCTTAGATTAAAATTTCTTCTAAATTAGCATTTAAGGCGGCTCCTAGTATTACTTTATTAGAGTTAGAGCTAGAGGTAGGGCTTAGCAGCGGTTTTTAGGTATAAAGGCGATTATATATAGGGGATATAACCCGCTTATAATAATTGCTAGTAAGTGTAGTGCTTTGGTCAGACGCATATATGGATAAAATTAAAGGGGAATAGTAAGACCGCTAGAGATAATGCTTTGCAGCACGCTTTGTCTTTAATTAACTAGTAATAGGGGTTGGAAATCCTCGTCGCCCTATACACCCGCGGGCCTTGTTACCCTTATCGCTATCGCTGCTGTCACTATCCCCAGAGTCGTTATTATCTATATCGTCACTATTATTACTTTCGTCACTGTAGTTCTCGGCCTTGCCTTTATCTATAACGTTCTCGCTATCCTTGTTATTGCTTTCTTTAGCTAAGCTGTTTACAAGATTATTTAGAATATAATTACAACTATTATTAGCCCCATCTTCTAGTGGTCTAGTATTGCGAGGAGATATATAGTGCTAGGGGGAGGGGCTGGTAGGCCGTGTAGCAGAGACCGCTCGCTCCTTAATACCGTTACCGTTGTTAAGGCTAAGGGTAGGAAAGCTAGAAGGCGTGGTCCTCTAGGAAGTAGATAACCTTTATTACTTCCTAGGTTGTACGCTCTCACTACTCTCACTAATAGAAGTATTAAAGATATAATTAATGCTATCTAGTTAATCAAGCTAATTAGACCTCTACTTCTTTAACTTTTTAGCTCCTGAAGACTCTTAACTAGCAGCTACTAATGTTCTAAGCTCCTACCTAAACTATAGAGCAGTTTCGATGCGACGCCCCTTAGCTGAATTATCCGTTTAATTGCCGTCTAGCGTTGAGGGTGTAGTACAATTATACGTAGGTATGCGTACCTCCTCTTTAAGCGCTTCTAATAAAGGCAGCTCCTCATTATCTTTATTAAGATGGCCGCTATAGAGAGATGCGATTTGATAAAAGTAAATAGTTTTGGGCTAAGCTATATATATCTACTACTAACTAGCGTTTAGTTAATAACTACACTAAGGGCATTCCGAAGGCGGCAGCAATAGCGTCTTTAAAGCAGCAGTTTATAATATTTTGGCAATTTACACCGGAACAAATATAAGTTCTTTAGTATTACCAGTGGAAGGTTAGTGAGGCGAGAAAAGCACTAAATAATTATAATAAAGATTAAGTAGAAGAGCGTAAGGGCGGTATCTTATCCTTTAATAATAAGAAACGAAATAAACTCTTAGCTACCATAGACAGTGCGCTTTAGGACTATAGTAAATTAACCTAAATATAAACTATAGCTGTAAATGGTAGCTAATATATCTAGATATAAGGGTGACTAATGCCTAATAAATACTTGGCATCCCTAGGCCTAATGGTCAAGATATATATAGCTTTTTCAATCTCTTTTACAACTACAAAGAGGTCACGAAAGTGTTTTTTGAATATTATATGGGCCCCATGTCTGACCTGTTTACACTTAATACTTGGTAGGATTTATAGCTTTATGTGCTATTAGGTTATTTGGCCTATTAATCTCCGTTTCTAAAGGTATTTTTACCGCATCCTTAAGCCTAAATATACTAATTAAAGTAGTGTATCTTATTAACGGCAGAATAGACAGCAAGGTCTAATAATATAGGTATTAATCTAATAGACAATACCAGGATTGTTTATTTAATCTAAATTATACACTATCTATTCTTGGTCATCTTTCTATATTTGCTATATTTTACTATACTTTCCATTGCCATTTTTCCTTTTGCCACTGGATTACTTATTATTGGAGATATATTATTCCACTAAGTATTTGTTCCTATTGCAGCGTATATCTTAGGCCCTGTTTTTCTCCTTTATAAATACTAAGGTAGTATGCTAACCGGAAATCTTATATAGGTTTTGTTTTATATATAAGGTTATAGCTAAGAGTGGTAGTAGCCTAGCTATAACAGTTTAGACCCCTACCCCCGTAACTAGAGCGATAAAGTACTATTAGGATAGATAGAAACGGTAACTAGGGAAAGTTTTCTATAGGGGTTTTAGAGCTTAGATCTAATTTGAATTTATTATTCTTAATTTAATACAGTCCCTTTCTTTTTTTCTTTTTAGAAAAGGAGTGTACTGCTATTTATTTTGCTGTAAGCCGCCCTTAAGCGTCCGTAATAGGCTATACAGACTAGCCCACAGCTACGGGTTGGCCGTTACCAATAGTAGTATTAGCGGTATTATAAGGCTCCTATATAGGGGCATAGGACAGTAGCGGGCGAGACGCAAGGGCTAGGTAGGTAAGAGTAATAGTAGGACGTTATCTTTCCCTCCCTTTACAAATAGGAGCCAAGGGGACATTAGGAAGCAAGAAATAGTTATATTAATAAATTACTTATCTAATATCTACTCGCTAAAGCAAATTAAAGCCTAAGTTCTATAATTCCATAAGATAATAGCTGCTTTAATTGCTACTATTTGCTAGGGTTCCCTATTTCTCTATTTAGTAACCTCTAATAATGTCTAGCGAGACTTATAGCAACCTATTATTTTATATTAGGCAGTTAATATCGCTAGAAGAATATTTTATACCTAATCCTCTCTAATATATTTCTTAAACACCAACTTAATTATATTTTTAAAGACAGACTCTATTATATTAACTCTTAGCCATAAAACTCTATTCCGTTTCTATAGGTGTACTTTATTAGCCAAATTTAAAATAGCCTATAGGGATATACATACTTCTAATTCTATAAGCTCCTCCTACTTACCCTCTAGTATATTTACCCTTTGCTCTAAGGCTACCCTTTCCTCCTATAGTTACCATTCTATTAGATAAGTAGAATACTTCTAAGGGGTATATATACCCCTTTAAACGCCAACGCATCCTCTAGGCCTTCTATAAATAGAGTAGAGGCATATAAGTCTGGATATTAAGTAGTAGAGGTTTAGCTAGATACTTTACCATTTCTATTAACAAAGCAGTATAAGAAGCTGTGTGTTAGAAATAAGGCAAGCGGTTATTACATAACACCGTAGTACTAGTATAGTAAAGAGTCTTAAGCTCCTCGCCCTTTTTTATTTCTAATACAATTAAGCTTATTAACCAATATCACTGTAACCTACTTAAGTAGTCGTTATTGGTGAGTCACCCTGTATAACTAATACTATGTATATTAACTTCTCTAGTATCGGCGGTATCCATAGGCACATTACCCTCTATAGGCGATTTTTGGAAAGCCATTCTGTAAATCAAAACGTTAGTAAAACTAATAATAGCTAGTTAAGTATAGAGCGTGGCCTTATATATATTTGGTAGCTACTTAATTAATTAACAGTTTAATAAGAGATTAAGAGTAGATTACTAGAGAATGGCGGTTTAGAGTTTTCGGCGTGTTTAATACAGCTTTTTTTTTAAGAATAAACGTTGTTTAATAGAGAATTTATGCATCTTACCCGCAAAAACCATAAAAGTGGTCTAGAAATTTTAAGAGAAAAGTTAAGTTCCTAGGCCTCCTACTCTATAAAGCTATACCGCAGTTAATGCTCGCGCTTAGTTGCGGGTTAGTAAAGATAAGATTATACTTTAAATTTCTTATTATTATAGGCTCTCCGACTTTCTGCTCTATAAAAGCTGTGCCGTAGTATATATGTTGCCTTTATTGCGCGCTAGGCCTCCTATAAAACAAGTTACAAATAAGGGATTAGTAAGGATTAAGTAGGGGATATATATTCCATCTATACCTACTCGCATAAAAGTAGGGTTATATAATAGTCACAATCTATATAAGTGGTGGTGTATATAAGTTACTGTAATTATTACTCTTGTTTCCCCTAGCAAATTAAATAAATAAAGAAATTAAATGCGCTTTATGTATCTAATTTCCTTAGGGAATTAATAAGAAGCAAGACGCAGCGAAAACTGGACTAGGTAATAGTAGCGCTATACTCTTTAAAGAGTTTACCTAAAGATATTTATAATAGGCCATTACCTTATTCTATTAAAGTTGCACTCTCTTCTTAACTGTGCCGCAGTATTAATCTACTATTATAGGATGTCTGTCTAGGCTTTTAGGCTATGTTTCTAGGTTATCCTCTTCCCACTGCATATTTATAGTATATAGGCGAATTAGCAAGTGGCCTTAGTTTGGCATCTTATATTCTAGTTTTTAGGATCTCCGGAATAATACCTTCTAAATCTTTAAAAAAGAGGTCGTTATTAATATTTTTTATTTATAAGAGCAGTAACAACGCTTTCTAAACACAGTAATGCTAATATATTAATTATAGGCTTAATTGCATCTATGTAATACCCGTAACTAACATCTTTCTTAGTTTACTGTTATTAACTAGATAGCTTACTACAAGTTATTAATATTCTCTATACTTTTAGAATCCTATAGAAACCTTTTTAGATTATTAGCAATAGCTAGTACTAAAGGAAAAGTTATTTTCTAAATAAGTAAAACTTTATTTAAGCTATCCCTTAACCTATTAAAATTCGTCTAATAATTATTAGCCAATTAAAGCATCTAGATTAGCGAAAGACACTTAATAAAATCTAATTGCAAACTTAAGCAACCTTAGTATAGGACTCTGACGGGTTAAGGGATAAGATCGCTACTATATATAAATAAAATCTATACCTATATAATAGCTATTGTTTCTACTCCTCTAGTATACTAAGTAGGTTAGTTGTCGCTAGCTCTAGCGAAGATATTAAAACTTATATAAGGATTAAATTGAAGAGAATCTAGCTACTTATATATAGGGAGAAATCCCCCCTATAGAATCCCTAAACTAGGCCCTATTTAACGTCTAATAGGAGACAATTAAACCGGCGGATATATTGTCTAATAGTATTTTTATCACTGCTTCCCTTTTAGTATATTATTCTATTCTTTACCTCCTTAACTAGTTTATCTAACGTCTCTACTAGCTTTCTACTATATTTATTGCATATAACCTGCATATTACCTCTCCTATAAAAACCCTCTGGGTAGCAAATTACTATTTTCTTGGTTTTTATAAATAACCCTAGCTCCATTAAACTTATTAAGGAAATGGTTCCTAGATAAAGATATATAGTGATTATTATAGCGTTCTCCTAGTGTTTAAGCTTCTATTAAACTTGCCTATAGAATTCCAGGTTACTAATATCTTGCTTAAAATTAGCGTTCTAGTGATTCTGGCGCAGATTTAGAACCATAATTAGGAGCAAACTAAGGCGCTCCGTTATATCCTTTTGCCATTTAGGCGCTTTCCCCATTTCTATACTACTAGCAAGAAAGACAGATCTGCTAGTAAGAGGAGCTTTATCTAGTAGTTAGTAGACAGAAAAGCCTAGGTGCGTATCCTATGTAACAGGCTCTATAACGGTCGGGGCTATAGCCGGAAACTTAGTAATAATCTTAGTAGGACTTATAATAGTAGGCGTAGAGTTAGTAGAAAGTTTAGCAGAGGTTAAGGGGGTTGGGGCTATAACTATAGGTTTAGCTAAGGTATTGGTCGAGTTTATAGTGGTAAACTGGAAGCATGGGATAGGTTGACTTAGATATAGGGTAGAAGCTTTACCTATTAGTCCTGTATAAACAAGGTAGTGGGTGATTTTATGTTTTCTAGGTAGATACTATCGTCGTTTTATAGTCTTCTCCTTTGTAAGAATATATACTCTTAGAGGGCTTAGAGTGCTAAATCTACCTTAAAAGAGTAAGCCTTAGAATAAGGGGCACTATAAGCCCTATATAGCATCCTGGCGCATCCCGTGGTTAGTGTACTTTATTAACTTTCCCCTAAATAACAAAAATACCAAAATTTCCTCTACAAAAAGGCTGTGCAAAAGTGGCTGCGCTAACTACCAAAATTAAAGAGGTGCTGTAAATCTCTTCTATATATTTAAAGGGGCTATATGGATCTAAATACTACTATAGCCCTATATGTATTGACCTAGTATTAACCTATTTAATTTGTTATCTATCTAATCCGCCTAATCTACCTAATCTACCTAATCTACCCGATCTACCTTAACTGCCTTATCTGTGTTATTCCTATGTACCTATTAATATCTCCCCACGCCCCCGTTTTGGCCTATTTAAAGTCTTAATTGCCTTAATAAGATAGCTAGATAAGGAATAGTATAATATAAAAATATCTACTATCTAAATGTCCGGATCTAATAAATGCCACCTATTATACTCTGTACTATTATAATTGGCTATTGTAATCTGCCCCAATTTTAGGTGGGCTAAAAAACTCCAACCAAGATTTCTTAGCTTTGCGTTAGTCGTCTATATAGCGCTCTATTATATGGCGAAGATTAATGTAAAGCTTATTATAGTACTTAAGAGAATCTCCAGTTTGTAAAACATCTTAATAGTAAGTAACTTATAACTGTTAACAAATGTTGCTAACTTTAAGGTGGAATTATTAAGTGTACTTAAAGCAATCCTAATAGAACTGAATTTCTACCTATAAATAGCCATTGTCTCTTATAACATCTTTAAGTCGGACTCTATCATCCAGTAGGGAGCTACTTTTACCCATTTATAGGCGCTAAGGGGTAGCTTTAAGCGCTATAGAGGTCCCTTCGCGAAGCCTAATCTAGTAATCTAGAAGGGTAACCTCTGGAGGCTTATTGGCACGCTGTTTCACCTATAAAGCCTATTTATTACTTCTCCCAAATCTATTAGGAGCAGACATAATTTGCAATTTTAAGAAGTTTTAAGCTGCTATTAAATTTCTTAAACGGGTCCTAGCTAATATACTGGTAATTAGGACAACCTTAAATATTAGTAGTAAGGCTGTAATCTAATAGCCCGCGTAAATAGTATGGTTAAGGAGACTTAAGCATTCTGTAAGCCTGATACTATAATATATATATAGGGTAAGTATTGGTAAGTGCTTTTAGAAGCTTAAGTATTAATACATTTTTATACCTTAATAGCTTTAACGTAACTGTGGCTGGTAACTCTATTCCCAAGGAATACTAATAATAGTAGGCATAGTTGGATTAGTACTAAACCTAATAACTCCCCACTAAATATACCTAGTAGCGATGAGTCTGCCTTAAAGGAAAGTAAAGTAAAGAGAGTAGCCTATTAGAAGTTCCTATGGCCTTTTAATCTTCCTAAAGCTGCTTAAATATTGCCCTTTAATAAATTAAACCCGCAGCCTGTAAAAGAAGAGCTATAGCGACTTATATATAGACTAGACAACCCTAATAAACACTACCACCCCTTTTAAAAGCGAGAATTAGGGGGATAGGTTATTATATCTTATAGTAAGAGCTTAAGCTATAAACTTATTGTAATAAAGAAATATACGTTTAAACCTACCAACAGTTGTATATATTGTTTAAAAGAGTTCTCTTATAGTAATATTGTAAAGCTATATAAAGTCTTTTTATATTAAGGTTCTTTATTTAGCATCTACGAGTACGATTATTTTAAAGTAACGTTATTGGAGGTTAACTCTGTCCCTATAATACTCAAAGAGCATTATATAGCAGTGATATATTATAAAATAAGCTGGCTGGCTATAACTGCACGCATAATACTAACTATGTGTAAGGTTCTTAAGGGTATATCTTATTTATAGCGGGCCCTTTAAATTATTCACGGCCACCTTAATACTAATAATGTTATACTCTTAGTTATAGGAAATATTAGAATTAGTAAATACCTAACCTATCTATAAGAGATAGGAATACTAAAGGCTCTTACTAGTAAATATTGCCAAAAGTATAATAATAGAGGAAAATGAGGCGTCTATAACAGACACCCAAGATATATAAGCGTTGGGTCGCCTCGCAATACAATTAATGGAGATTGGTATAAGCATCTAGAATCTAAGGACGTTGGTTCTTCAATGTCTAGAAGCGTAGTCTCCTAAGGCGTAGAGTTTCTTAAAGAATACAGAATTTGTAACTTTAGAGGAGCTTTTAAAAGTAGGTTATATTACTTCCCAGTTTAAATACGTTGCTTATATAAACTGCAGTTACGCTTTCTAAAAAATTTACCTAGTTCCCAATGTCTTTATCCTTATATTTATATGGTAATAATGGCAAAAGAAAGGCCCTGGGGATTATATAATAAAATTAATATAATACATTAACTATGCTACCTCCTATTAATACTAATCTAATGGTTTGGCTTCTTGGGGACTCTTTAAGTCCGTTTCTTTCTATTTGCCTATCCACTGCTCTTATCTAATATACCACTGTTAATAATCCCTCTAAGGCCCGTATTCTCCTCTCTTTCTTTCTCTAGTTAAAGTTTAATATCCTTAAGCGCATTTCGGCTATCCTGGACTTGCTATTATAAATTATTATTCTTATCTAGTGCTCAGATTATCTAATTCTGGAATAAGGCTTCTTAATTCTCTAATTCTATAATTTTATCTAAAGCGTTAAGTTTTTTGTTTATTACTGCAATCTAATACATTAGGTCGGCAGTTATTGGAGTCAAGTTATAGACTATATATTAGTCTCCCTTTAGTATTACAATCTCCCTATATAAAGCATTTACCATCTTTCTAGCCTCTTGTGCTATATTATAAGCGTAATCTAAGCATCTTTCTACTTTATCTGCTCTTTCTTTTTTAAATTGTAGTTCTTTTCTGCTCCCTTAATACTCTAGCCGCTCTTATATAAGGTCCTCTTTACACTTAAAGAAAGCGTCCTAATATTCCCTATATACAATTATAGCGTTCTTAGCCGACGTAGTGGCGTGCTTAAGGCGTTTATTAAGATCTCTCGTATATAGCTTAAGGCTTCATAATTAATCGTTTGCCGTATAAACATTTATATAAAATTCCTTCAGGAACTCCTAATGTGTTTGTTTATTGCATAATTAGCAGCAAATACGCGGTATCTTGGTCTCAATTAGTGGATAATATAGGGAATAGTAGGTTTAATATTCTCCTTACTGGTCCTAGGGTAGGGTTAGTTGCTATTAAGCTTTTCTTTCTACTAGGAGACAGTGAGGTGTGTTAAATTAAGTTTAATAGAGTAGAGTTATACCCCTCTTTATATATTGCTTATAATATATAAGGAGCCTAACGCTCTTAGGGTACGCTACATTTGTAGAGCTATAAGGTTTATAACCGTTATCTAATTACCTAGTTTAACCTTGTAAGTAATGCAATATTAATAATTAATTGCCAGAGACCATTGAGCCAATATATTAATATAAGGGTTTATTACAGCCTAGCTTATCGCCTATAATATGCTTAATAACTGGGGTATTAAAAATAGTAAACTGTAATTACTAGTTCCGGAAGCCCCATAGCTATTTATTAGAATTGCTATAACGCTCTAATCCCTTTCATTTTTAGAATTATTAAGGTTGTCTTAAAACCTTAAATTAAATAGCGACGAGTAGGGTATAATTACTTAAAGCGTAGTTAGGAAAGATTTGGCTTTAATATACTTATAGGAAGTGTTTAAAGGGTTCCTCTAAATCTAAGGGAGACGGTTTAAAGGCCAATTTAAAGTTGATATTAATTTATCTACAATAACTATCTATATATATCCTGTTATATGACCTTACCCGAATTAAGGAGTCTACTCTACCCTACTACTAATATTAATACTCATTTCACCTTTGACAAATTAAAGGTTGTTTTAATCGCGGCTAATTGCCTAACTAAATAAGGTATTGCGAATATGCGTTAAACTGACCCTTAACCTTTTCTTTAATAGTATTATTAGCACTCTAAGGCAATGCGGCGTCGGTCTATGGCTAGAGAATTTGTGACTTATATAAGTTAACACCAAATTTTTAACGTGGAATTCATGCTATAACTTACAATATAGGTCTTAAATTCCTGCCTATATACTCTAGTAGGAGGATATTAAAAGTATGGGCTATATAGATGGTTTATGGCAGATTGTCCAGGAGGTACCGCCTTAGTAAAAATAGGGATATTTACTTTAGGCCTCCTATTATTAGCAATCTTTATTCTTACTTAATTTTTAACCTCTTTCTTCTTTAAGGCTTTATGCTTGTTAACTAAGGTATCCTCTATTTTATATCGCTAAGGGTCTTAGACCCTACCGTTATAGACCTCTATTATCTAGCCCTATAGTCTATTATTGTATTTAGCCTTTAGATCTAAAAGAAGCTTTTTCTCCTTAGGGGTGTACGCCTTCCTGCTAAATAATATGTCTAAAATATAGAGGTGTAACTAGCGCAAAGAGGATGGGCTAGTAAGATTGGAAGATTGATAAATATAAGAGCTATAGAGTAGTGAAGCTAGGAGTAATAAATGGTAACTAATATAAGAACTGTGCAGCTGGCCTACTTTACTCCTTTATAAGAACGTTTGGTATATTAGGGAAAGCCACCTCTTAAATCTAGTATGCTTTAGATTTCTCTATATAGCATATTGCAGGTACCTTAAGGTAGGCATTTAGCTTAGATTATACAGGCTACCTTAATTTATAAAACGTACTTAAACGCTAAATCAAGTTAGATGGAATAAAAGAGGTGAAATTTACTATACTATCTACTTCTGTCGCTAATTACCATCATGACGCCTTTACCTACTATGTAACTTTATCTACCTATTACACTGCTTAATCTACCTAGTATGAATATTCACCTACCTAGTATAAATATTTACCTACCTAGTATAAATGTTTACCTACCTAGTATATCCATCCACCCAGCATTATTACTTGGTATTTAATAGCATTGCCGCTCTTTACCCTCTTTGTAGGAAACCCCGCTTTTATATACAATAGTAATTTATCACTGCTGTTTATAGGGGTTTATATATCTCCGCTTAGAATAGAGTGAATTATGCACGCGACTAGCTATAAAAGACATTGGTTAAGGATATTATATATAAGTTGGTCTAGAGGGGTAATATATAATCAATTTTGGTAATATAAAAGCGTTCCTACTGCTCTTAAAGTAATAGAGAGTATAGATAATAATATCTTTTTTAAAGATTGGGACGCTCTTATTCCAAAAATCCTAAAACTCGGAATAATATAGGAGCCTAAATTAAAGCCCCTTAAGAATTTACCTGCGTATATTGCGAATATATAGTAGGAAGAGAGCAATCTAGAAATATGGCTTAAAGGCTTAAGCGGACATCCTACCATACTAGATTAGTGCTATGGCACAGTTAACGGGGATAAGGGGCTTCAATGGAATAAGCCTAACTTATTAGATATTAATGGCACTGGTAACTTGCCTACGTAGATATAGGTTATATAGCCTATAGATAAATTGCTAGTAGTCTTATAAGACGTCCCTATTTAGCTAAAAGGCTTATAGAAGCAAATAAAGCAACTTTAGCTTTCTATTATAGACAAGTTAGAGCAAATTAAAAGGTATATAGTAGAAACTAAAGGATATATCAACAAGCTCCTACCCTAGACACTTAAGGTTTATGCCGTAATTTTAGATATTACTAACTAAATTAGTAAAGCTAGTTCTAACAGGTTCACGTAGGGTGGTTAGTAGGTTATCCGTTATATGGATCTTAGAGATATTTAAGTGGCCAACCCTAGGGCAGGTGGTAACTTCTAATTCATATATAAAGGTTAGGCTAGGTAGCTTAGAGTTTAATTTTATCTTTATTATCTTTACTACCACTATGCTAGGCAAAAAGTGGCCGAAATTAGAAGAAATTATCGTTTTATATTAAGCTTTAAGAGGTACAAACTATGTAAAATATATCCAAATCCTTAAGGATAGCCGAGGGAGAGACCGTACTATTATAGCTATATAATGTAAATTACTTTAACTCTAAGAGGATAATCCACTCCTCTATAACTTGTAAACGAAATTATGGAACATTTAAGAGGTAGATAGGTGGATAGCTTTATAAATCCTTTCTAAGGACGAGCTTAAAGTTAGACGCGCGAAATATGCCATTTAAGTATAGATCTTTACAGGCGGCATATATAGCAAATTTCTTAAACATTATAACTTAGCAAGATGTTAACCTCTAGGTGGATTATAGCCCCGACGTTTTCTAACTCTATTTTTATCTATACCATATCTCTTGCTTATCCTAGACGCGCGACTAAGGAGAAATTATATATATGGGGCCTCTAATTTCCTATCTAAAGGGAAGTAGTGGAGATAATAATAATGACTTAAAGAAGCGAATAAGTGCATAGATTATAGCGCTATAAATATTAAGTAACTGTTTTTTTATATATATAATTAGGTAAGAATGTGCACCCCTACCTAATTTATTATTTTAATTTCTTATCTATAACTTATTAGTGTAGGATTTCCGTATAGTCTATTATTTTTACGCGCGTTTAGCGTAGGATATTTCATAGAGTAGGAGGCCTAATAAGAAAGCGTAGTTAGCCACAATTTTTACTAATTCTGTTAATTTCACTAAATTCTTAACTCCATTCTTAGATTCCCTAGGCGTTTATAGGTCTTCCTACTTAGCAGTATAAATACTCTATACTGGTTAATATTTATTTTTAACGAAATGATAGAAATCTAATAAGCATAATAAAATCGCAAAACCAACATCTTTAGGTTATTAATACTTCCGTTACTTAAATCTTTATTATTGTCGGAATATATAGACAGAAGTTATGTAGTTACGTATCGTTAACATATTATTATTATGTCTTTAATTAGTTATCCTTATAGTGACTAATCAACCCCCTACTTAGGCACTGTGATCCTTACAATCCTTTGCTTTTTATACCTATTAAACAATAAACAAATCTAGAGATTAATAGGCCAATTAAGTGCACTTAGGTAAAACTGACAATTATACTAACAATATAAAAAAAACATGGGAGATCTTTATATCTGTACTATACTTAAAGAACAAAAGACTGTATTTAAAACCTTTTATTCCGTAAAGGTTTAATAAAAGAGGTTAAGCTATCTTCCTTTTAGTAAACATGAATTTGAGAGAGTAGGCTATAAAACGATTATAATGGATCTAGAAACGTTACAGAAGACGCTAAATAGAAACGCCACTTTAAATAACTAGAAACGATAATATGCAATCTAAAAAAAACCAAGGATTGAAGAAACGATAACTATGGAGATATACCAGGCAAAGTCCTGGCCTAATTATAAGGGTCTTGCCAGAGAGCAATAGGATTTTTTATATAAGCTTGTATAATACTAGTGCAGATATTAAGTTAGTGAGAGCAGACTTGTTTAAGTAGTATTAGCATAGCGGATTGAATAATATAGTTAACTGCTTCCTAATGGGAAATTATGTAAATAGTAAATAAAATCTTATATTATACAGCCTTTAGCTTAATGTAAATTAATCTTAGGTTATACTTTAAAGATAATCCCCCTTCTTTCCCTAGGAAAACCAGATAAATTAGAGGAGATTTAGTTAGCAGATATTTATATTTCTAGTAGGTATCTTTCTTAAAACCAAAGTAAAGCATAAGTTAGCTGCGCTAGAGGTAATATTCTTTCTTAGTAACTATTAACTTATTAATTTAATGGCCACCTAGGTCTCTTGGCTGTGGCTTAAAGTACTTATTTTTACTAAACATTATTATTAATGGCGAAAACCCTTATTCTATTACTGGCTTTATACTTCCAAATTCTCTATAGCTGATAATTGCATGCGCTATTACCCGACCAACCCTTAAATTTGTTCCTTCTACCTCTTTTATATAGGTACTACCCCCCAAAAGCTATATATGTCAATTTAGTTGCAGATAACCGTTATAATTAATCCCTTAAAATAAAGACCATTATTTACTATCTAAACGAGGTTGTCTGTAACTAATTAGGTTAGTTATATAAGCTAAGCAAGCTTAGGAAATCCATTAAATTCTACCTATAGAATAGGAGAATTAATAAAGCATTAATCAAATCAGTTACTACCCTATACTATTGCAATAGCGATACGTATTACCGGAAGTGATACGGATATTTACTTTTTACTCTACAATATTATACAAGTTTATAGCTCTTTATTAGTAAAGTAAAAGAGCTCCCACCTATAAAGTATATCTAACTTTTTATTTTATAGATTATTTTTATTTCTAAGGTGAATGAACAGGGTAATCTTATAGGGGATATAGGATATACGCGCAATTATAGCAAAGACTACTCTCTTCTATATATTTTAAACCGGCAGGCTAATTCTAGAGTAGCTAGCATTTAAGAGTTTTATGCTATACTTAGTCTTAACTCTTTAGAATCCTTCTATAGTGTATTTTAAGAAGAGCGGTGCCAGATAGAAGGGTATTTAAGACTTTAGGCTGCCCCTAGCTCTCCTATTAATGCTTACTACTAAGAGAATAGTACAATATCTGCTCCGAAGTATAGGATAGCATTATAGGCAACATATACTGGTTTAGAAGTTACTAGCCTAGAAGTATAGACGGCAGTCCTAGTAGGCAGGACACCACTTTATAGAATGAGGTATAAATATAGAAAGTAAATTAAGGGAAACCAAACGCATTACTAAGAGGGAGAGGTAAAAACTCCTCCTTTCTATTAAATTACTTACTAAAAGCGCGGAGTGTTAAATATTAGCCCATTCAATAAAGGAATATATAGCAGTAATAGCAGTAATAGGCCTTACTGGTGTTTATTTAGAATACCTTACAATGTTTAAGTTAGGAGTGTGTATAGAGTGTATTAGCTTTAGGATTTCTTAGGTTAATATAGACCATATACTAACGTGGTTTAGGTAAGATTTATAGGTCTATTTAGTTTTAAGCTAACTTAAGCAGTTTTATACCTCCTGTATAGATATTGACATTACAGATAAATAGAAGTAGCACTTAACTGGCAAGTCAAGAGGCGTTAATAGCGGCTGTATATAATATAGCAAATTGCCATTTTACTCTAGTCTAGGGCTATAAAATTTTTATAGAGACACTCTTAATTGACATAACGTTTAATCACACTATACTTTTTAGTTTGTGGCATGCTAAACTCTACCTATTTACCGCGTACTGCTTGATTATCTCTAACGCGTTAAATGCTAAGATATAATATTCTATCTCCACTAAATTTAATCTATGCGATTTGAAGTAAGTGTCTCTATTATTAAGCATGGCCGCACAGGAGGTGTATTGGCTATAATTATAATTTGCTAGAACTAGGCTAGACGCTAATAACACTAAATCAATCTAGCTTGTATTTAAGTTTTGTATTTAAGGTACCTCTAGCTTCCTTTAAACCTAGGGTATTTTAGTAGAACCCCTATCTTACTTATCTCTCTGGCAACTGCCTTGTAAAAGCTAGACTAAATCTTAATAGGACTTTTTATAAATAGGAACTCGCTTATATATTTACCTTTTAGAGCTACAAATTTAATATTAAGTTCTAATATATTAGCTTTTATAGCGTCGGGATTAAGTTCTAGAAGATAGTAAGTGGTAATTATTGCTATAATTCTAAAAAGCGGAGATTTATTAAGAAAATCTAATACTACATCTCTAGAATCTAGGGGAAAAAAGGTGTAGGATACGGTCACTAATAAACTTTTAATATTTTTAATATATTCCCCTAACCTAACTAAGGTCTTTAGTACACAGTCTTATAGTCCTAAATAGGTAATATTATCCCTTGTAAACTTGTAGATGTATATAATATAGCCTATATAGTTATTATAGATGTATCTCTTACCTGGGTAGAGTTCGCTGTAAAAAATCCAGTTAAAGAAAGCAACTAAAAGGTATAAAGGGTAGTTCTTATAATTTAAGTCACTTAATTTAAGCTTTTTAGGGCTTTTAGTTAGCTTATTAAGAAAGTAATTACTAACACTATATAGAAGCGTACATGGAGTATATAATTTTATATCATTGTCGCCTGCGCCACCGGTATAGATAGTAATAATGTTAAAGTTATAGCTCCTAGTCGCAAGTAAGTCTTTCTTTATATTAAATTCTATAGCTGCAAACTTACCTGTAGAATATAGCGAAAATTAGATCTTGGTGGTTAACTATTTTTAAGCTAATATATATGCTTTTAGGTATATTTTTATAGCAGAATCCCTAAGGATCTCTATATTATTAACGAGCTAATAAGATGGGAAGGTTAGGAATGGCTATAACTACTTTGCCTATTTACCTACTTACCTACTTACCTACTTACCTACTTACTTGCTTACTTGTCTTACCTACCTTATCTACCTTACTTGCCTTACCTACCTCTCTACCCAAGATAATAAGTATAGTAAGTTTTGTAGTTTAGTTTCTAAAGCTTGTTTAATAGGCCTTTATAAGGGTTAGCTCCTCTAAGCTAGTAAGGGTTTTCTCTTAGGTGGTCGCGGACTACAACTATGCCGTATATAGGCTAGGATTGCATAAGCTAGACTAGATTAGCTAGATCCCTTACAACCAAGATTATTCCCTATTTATAAGCGCAGACTCTATCTAACCTATATTATATTAACGCCGGCCCCCTACTAAAGCTTTTTACACTTTATAAAGTACCTCTACTACATATTAGATATAGTAACGCAGAGTAGGATATTAAGGGAGAATTAGTAATTGCGTGCTATTACCTAACACTAAGCGACGCCCATTAATCACGCTATTCTATATTATTAGACATTTTTCGGCTGTTTATATCGTTGCTCCTATACTAGGGGTTTATAATATTTATCTAATAACCTATATTACTTATTTATAAAAATGTTATAAGGGAAGCTCTTATTAAGCAATTAATTACTTAAGGGGCGGCTACTAAATATATAACGCTACGCTTGGTACCTAACTAGCTCTTAGTAATTCTATTAACCTTTTAATTTATAGAATAGCTTTCCAACCGTCTTCTAATAATAGTAATAGTAATACACCTGTATATATTACCGACATAGAGAATGTTATTAGTTATTAATTTTAGTAAGTATTTTAATATCTCCTTGCCCCCCTAAATCCTCTAAGCAACTCTCTAACTTGTTCGCTATGGGATATACCCATTAATAGCTTAGTTACGCGGAACTTCTTATACCCTAGCATTAGTGGGAATAGTAAGGCATCTAGTTAAACTTCTGCAACTTAAGATTAAGAGTTATATGCTCCTACTCTATATATGGAAACTCTAGAGGATAAGTTAGCGCTTAAGAAGGTATATATACCCCTATAAAGTGTTTTCCTTATCTAATAAGCGGTAACCGTAGGAGTAAAGGATAGCCTTATAGCAAAGGGTGGAGAGGCTAAAGGGTATAGAGGTGGAGCTTATAGCTTTATAGGTATATATACTCTTTAAGCAATTTTTTAGTTTGGTTAATAGAGTGGCAACTATAGAAATAAGGTGAAACCTTAGAGCAAAGGGTTAAAATAGTAGAGGATGCTATAAGATTATTAGTTAAAACTGTGTTTAAAATACATCTTAGGAGAGATAAGGTATAATATATCCTTTTAGCGTGGTATAAACTATCTGACCTAAAAGTCTAGGTTACTGTAAGTCTTGCTAGATACTATAACAGTTTATTAAAAGACAAGCAGTAAGCTTTGGTAAATAGTAGGTATTTAAGCAGCTGTTATCTCTATTAGATTATAGGACTCTAGGAGTTAGTCTTTAAATAAATAGTAAATAGGGGCAGCATTTAGTCCTAATAATCTATTTAAGGTGTAAGAGCGTCATACAGCTTGGCTAATTATTATGGTTGCGTATTATATAAAGTGCCCTTTTACGGTTTAGCGCGCCCTTGTCTTTAACCTAATATTAACACCTTAGGCTCTATCGCGCCTCCTACTACCGCTGTCTTACCCTTAAACTTCCCTTATCTCTTCCCTAGCCACATTACTTTATAAGGCCAGTTAATGGCATTTACTGCCCTTATTACTACTTTAACATTTTATACTAACAACACTGTAGGCATATAGCGGTCTCTTAAATAATCCCTTCTCTCCTACTTCTACGGCCCCTCTTTTTTAAATTTTCCCTAGCGAAACTAATTGCTTATTTGCTCTAGCTTTACCTTTCTTTATTACTTTTAACTATTTTAGTTAAATACGCGCCTTAATTATATTATTATGCTCTTCTAGGATATAGTTCTGCTGTTAGGCCTAATTTTTCGGCATTAGCTTTAGTTACTTTAGAAAGGGCTAGAAACTAAGCTGCGTAAAGGCTAAAGTATAAATTTGGCGCTAGAGCTACGAAAGATAACTAGTCTTAGCAGCTACATTAATAATATGGCTATATAGTACCAATATTTCTAGCTTGACAATTAACGCGCCTCCGTTTTAATTAGCATATACATAAAAGGAGCGTAGGCCGCCGCTACCTTACTGCTTATATAGAGTTCAATAGTTGCCTGCCATTAACCAATCTCCTAGCCAGCCTTAGTAACCTATTAAAGTCTGCCTTACCCTTTCGCATATGTCCTAATGGGTTATACCTTGCTAAACTCAACGGAAATCGCCCCCGGATAGATAGAGGGGGCTATAGGCAGTCGTTAACCTACTAGCTCTGTCCCTTACAGCATTTAAATAGATCTTGTGTCTATAGCGCTATGTCTACCCTCCCTGCTGCAACAGGAAGATTAGTATGTAAGAGTAGCATTAGATCTACTATCCACCTTTTAAACCACAAAGGATCTAAAGCATTTATTTAGCTAAAATCTCTATAAGTTTATTATTTGGGATTATTACTTATAGAACAGACTTCCCCTTATAGTTGGTTAGATAATATCTGTATTAGCCCTTTTACTAGCCTATTATTCCTTTAATCCCTATATAGTATGAACTAAGATTCCCTGTTTATAAGGCGGAGTAGGAGAAGTGGGTATATTAGTATTAGCCAAACTTATACCAGTAGCTGTAAGACGCTAGAAGGGGGCTCTATAGCTAAAAATTTAATAGGGGCATTATCTCTATTTAAACCTATTATGTTCCCTTCTATATTATATTCTATACCCTTTATATCCGCGTCTTACTTTAAACTATTTTTTCTAGTTTCCGTCTAGCAGGTCTCCCTATTAAAGAGCCTATATACCTCCTTTTATTACCTTAAAGTAGATTACGGCCCGGCTCTAAAGGTAATTAAAGGAGACAGTATAATCTAGAGCTTAGAACATAGGTATATATTAAATACCTAGATAATTAAACACTTCTAACTTTAGAAATAGGACGAGTACCCCTTTATAATGCTTAGCCTATATATTATACCGTAAAGCAACTAGATTTGCCCATTTTTTAAAAATCTAAATAATAACACTTCTTGTTATGACTTGGCTTTATTATATATACAGCAAAGTAAGCACTATACAAAACATTTAGAAGACCTATGCTAATATCTTTAAGTAATAATTATCTTCTAACCTATCCTTTTACTTACTAAACGGCGTATAAATATCTAGCCTTTCCTTAACTACTATATCTGAAACTCCAATGTCTGCCTTAAAGCGGCCATTATCTCCAGCTAGAAACTCGGGAAAGCGGCAATATATAACACTAGATGTTATCGCAATTAACCTTAAAGAATATGCGATTCTCTGTATAGGGACACCTATAGCAGTAATGCTACATATATTTTCGGACACACTAGCTATATCCTTTCCTATATTTAAGGCAATGCTTAATAACGGCGATTCCTTTAAAGGCCGACACCGAAACAGCGAATTATTAAGGGGGCTTACAATACTAGACGACCTAAAGATAATTATGCTACTACTGCTACCTTCTAAGCTTTCCCTCCTCTAATCCCTAGCTGTATTGCCTTACAAAGCCAATTTAACGCGTTTACTGCCCTAACTGCTGGTTTAATGTCTATGTAAAGTAAGCACTATCTATACCTCCCCTTCTTAATGTCTTATTCTATATCTTTTAATAGTCTGTATAAAATGCTATTCTTAACTACGCTATACATTCCCTTAACTAATAATGTAATTCTTTAATCGTTCCCATGTACCTGCAAAAAATTCCTTTATATAATTGGATGGTAATATTTCCGTAGACCTTTAATACATAGAACCCTTAATTTGATAGTAAGTGAGCCGGCTTACCTACCTCTATAGCCTAAGCTTCTAGCCATCTATGCAATCCATCCTTTATTCTATTACTTTGTTATATACTCCTTAAGAGCTTATTTAAGGGCTTCTTTTCTAACACCTATCTTTTACTCTGCGTTGCGATTAGTCTAGAAAATTATATTATTAAAGGATACATACTTAGACAGTATTATAGAACTGTAAGTCTATTAGGAAGCTTCTTGCAAGCTTCCTAAGAAATATTATATACGCTAACTGCGTACTTGACGCCTTCTTTATAAATCGTATTACGAAGAATCTCTAAATTTGATATGGTGTAGTCACTAAGAGGTATTGCGACATAAACGAGCACAGAGCTTTTGCCATCGGTTATATAAACGCTTTTGTCAAAGCTAGCAGCAATGACCTAAAATATCGCCGCTGTGGGAGCGGCTTTAAGAGTTATAAGAATGTCTATAAGAGTATCCTTAGGATCGGGATCCTTCTTAGGAAGATATAACATAGTAAATAAATGCAGGTAAGTGACGAGAATGTCAGCTCTAGATTTATATTGCGGATAAAGAATAGATTAGACCAAATATGGCCTATAGTATATAATCTGTTGCATAATCTCTAGCTTATATTGCAGTGGCAAGGGCATGCTAAGTGGGGTATGCTTTGATTTGAAAAGTCCAATCCTATATGCATATATACACGCGGACCATTGTTAATTAATGCGGGTAGAGAGAACGGCTTTATATAGCACCTTATATTAAACTAGGCTAAACGCTGCAGAAGTAATTCATCTTATAAAAGATTTTAAATGGATATATTGTAAAGAATAGTTCTTAATGTAACTATTCCTATATAGTTTATATTATTACCACAAAGAGCCTAATAGCCATAGTTGTGTACTATAACACCATAATGTCCCAGTAAGACTCGAGTTCTCTTATCTACTTTAATGAAAATACTATGTTGTAGGTCCCAGAGTCCAAAGTCACGCTTACCACAACATCTCCTTCGCCTATACTATAGATTTCTACTTTCTGCTAATAGTATAAGAGAGTAGTCTTTAAGGATATTTCTTTTACTTACTCTTTTACAGCCGAAAAGTTCGTCCATTTGAAAATTTTTGAAGTTATAGGCCGCCCTAAATGTATTATAGGAATGGAAAGGCGCATTTTTATCCTATAACTAGACTTTGCCTTCTTTTGTTACAAGTTAAGATAGACCCAAGTGGGTTTCCTAAGTGGCCTTGTCCTAAGGGTTAACTATTTAGGAGCCTATAGATGGAATTAGAGCAGCTACAGTGCGCTTATTTAGACGTCTTATTGGGACAATAATAGCGTGCCAAATGGCCCGAAAGGCAATGTAAAAGGCAAGAAGGAAGAGTGTGGGTTATAACAGCTTGCCTCTAGAGATAGCATTTAAAATTAGGTGAGAAAGTAGTCTAGGCTTAGTAGTCTATTAATATATCGGCCGATAAAACAATGGTATATGCTGTGCTGTGTGCATATCAAAGACCGGTTAAAGGTTGAGTATACTATACGTGGCCAGTGTCTTACTGGAATAACAAGGGCATATATAGGTCCGAATCCGGTACGCTAAATATACTAGAAGGCGGTGTTAGCAACCTAATACGAATATAAAATTATGTGTGGCAAAGGTTAGTGCATAGTTAACTATAATATAGTTTAACTCCGGTTATTTAAGGCAGTGGGAGTATGCGTAGGTCCAAAATTAGAGGCGTTAAATAACCCAGAAAACGAGAACGGAACGCTAATTACCTACAAAAAAATATATTAGCGGGCCATTGTAGGTATAGGGGCGTTTAGGTAGCTAAGCTGGCAAATACTAGAGTACTAGGTTATACTAATATCTTCCTAACTCCAAGCTAAGTAATAGGCTTAAAGTATAGGGCTATATACCGGGGCGTGGTTTCGGTCCTAGTTAATACGTAGGAGCCAGATATACGCCTTATATCGACTAGTAGGAGGGAGGGTAGTATATATGGCTTACTTAGGTAGTTATCCAATGACTTTTAAATAGCTTATATGTGCGTATAGACTGTATTAAGGGGGGATTAAGGGAAAGGCTTCTATATCTTACAGTACTCCTAGTGGCTATTATTTTAGTTAGTAATGTGTTGTTACTCTTATATAGATTAAACGTCTAGCTAATAAAGCCCAAAAGACGTAAAACAAGTGTCTTTTGCATATATATTGGGAATATATATAATGTCACTCTCTATATGCATATATGCATATAGGCTATCGTAGTACGTTGGGCGGTAAAGACTGTAATATATATCCTGAAGGCAGCAAGCCTAGAGTCGGCGTAGGGTGCCAACTTATACTATCTTAAGTGAATGCCAATATGTTGGCGATTGTGCCATTACTTTATAAAAGAAGAACATTAAATAGGAGAGGGTAGGGTAATGATAAATAAGTATAGATATTTACACACCAAAACAGTATTATCTAGTAATAACGTGATGACGAAAGCACGTTATTATTAGAGTGCGTTAAGAGACAGGGAGGCCGAAATCCCTTATATAGTAAAGGCTTTAGAGGCTGCATTTTCCCACTAAATTTTAATAGAACTATGTAATAATAATTAAAGATTATAAAAAGTAATTACTAACCCATAACAGCGAAAACTCTGTTTAAGAATTGTCTATAACTTAATTTAGAGAGATTACCTTTTACCTCTTCCGTGTTTAAAGCCTTAAGTTCTGCCTAAGAAGCCAGAAGTGAAAAGCCTTTATTGGTGTTATCCTCTACTACAACCCTTACTTCCTCTTAAGAGGTATAGACCACCTATTAATATATTAAATTGCCATTTAAAGCACTCTTGTGATTTTTACTATGTATCCTTAAAAGCTTTCCTCCAAAAATCAACTGGTATTAAAATAGAAATTCCTCTTTTATGCCACTAATATTCCCCTTAAGAGCCGGTCCAATTTTTATAATTGTATGTTGTGGTGGCGCAATGGTATTGGCTACGACTTAATTACTATAAATATCGCTTTAGTATCTAGGCGTTATATACTCCCTAAGTTTCTGGTAAATATCTAGATTGGCGAAGGTGCCTAAAGCCCTATTAAAGATAATGGTAATAAATCGACTATATGGAACTGTATAGTTTGCTTCTCCTATAGTCCAGATATCCAAAATTATAGAGATATGCGGTATTAAAGGAGCCGGAAGTGTAGATAGATATAGAGATAGAAGTAGAGGATTAGAATCCTGGTTAGGGGATAGGTATACCTATATATAATTACTAGCCTTAACTAGGTAATCCTATATTATTAGTAAGATTATTTTCTCTTTCTTTAATATAACTATTTGATATCCGGAGTACTGTATAGGTAACTTAAATTGTGCTAACTAAGTAGAAATAGTTAGCCAGCAAATAAAGACTTATAAGAAGTAGAGTATACCCCTAATAGAAAGTCAAAACTAGTTCTGTATATATCTGTGATATGGATTATAAAAGACTTGGCTAAAGTTCTAGTAACTTTAATACTATTTTTAGGACTCTAAAGACATATAAGTATATAATTAGTAGAGTGGTTTCTAAACTTACGTCTAGGATATAGTTAATATAATTTATATCTCTATGTCCTTTAACGGGAGTTAGTGGTGGTGTTTTAGTATTTACTAATTTGTTAGGCTAGGACTCTAATCCATTGCTAGAGTTTGCTATGCTATAAGTTATAAGCTACCTCTAGTACCTAAATATTAGGACGAGCATTGGTTATTAATAATGGGGTTAGTAGAGGGTAATACCGTCCTTAAATTAACAAACTCCCTATAAAAAAACCTTTCCAAACACTCCTAGGAGCTTACTACTACACCTATTAATATACCGAGTAAGATGTGTTTATACACCCCACTGTGTTATTAAAGTAATGTACTAAAGGGCCGATCGCGATCCCTACTGGCGTATAATAACTTATTAAATTATAGGATTAAATGGAGCTAGTTAAGCTACTATATAACAGCCTTACTAAAAAGGAGGAGCTCCTAAAAAAAGGGCAAGATCTAATTATTGTCAAGCAGGTTAATATTTAGGCATTGCTATACCACTAATAGTAACTTTAGAACACTACGGTAATAGAACAACGCTATATTATATTTAATAGCTTGCGTCCTGCGCTCCTAATGGCTAGGGCATAGCGATATTAGGTTCTAATTTAATAGCATTTTTGCACTAAAGTAAAGCTAACGTCTTAAGCCTCTATGCCTATTGAAGTCCCTTATTAGCTACTTAAATTCTCTATTATAGTTAACTAGGGCGGCCTAGCTTCCGCTATTAAAGAAAAGAGTATCTTCTTCTATGCTCTATATTAATCTTTTTGGTATCTGTTTTGCTTAAGCAAGTTTATCCAACTAATAAAATTATCTATTCTGTTTATTTTTAGTAATTCTGTCTAATTATCTATTAACTCTAAGTTCTAAAATTTCTAGTAACCATTTAACTGCATCTTATTCTACCTAAACTGTATAAATACCAAAGAATTGCATGGCTTTGAGAGATTTGGGCAAAAGGCTAATATTTTCTCTATCTGTAAAATAGTTAGAGTATAGGATATATGTATAGAATAGCTCCTAACCTTAATAAACTTAGGTTTAGCAACTGTTATAAGGAAAATCTCTTTACATTTACTTTCAAATTTCCACTTCTAGTCGCGATTAATACCCTTTTTTAAAGCCATTTAATACGCTGCCTTGTGTAAAAAGCTAAGATATAAAAGAGAGAGTAAAAGACTAAGGGAATTTTAGAGCGAGAAGAGGGATAGGTTTGCCATTAAGATTTAAACATATTTAATTAAGAACTTCCCTCTCTAGAAGCCAATGTTAGCTTCCCTAGAGAAGAGATAGTAAGCACTTCTTTCCTTTTTTTAAGCTGAGTGCCGTAGAGGTGAAACTGTGTTAGACTTAGTGGTTATTAAAGCGACCTATTAATTTTTATTAAGGCGTTAAATATCTCTGTGCTTCCTCTTAAATAGGTATCTTATAGATTAAAAGATCAATACAAAGTATTTTAAGCGTGGCTTGTATAACTCTAAGGATATTGTGGTCGCTTTGCGTTAATAACCCTCTTATAGGGGATTGTATTGCGGTGGCGTCCTACTAGGGAAGGGCTAATAGAAGTATGGGAACGGTCTAAAAGTTAGTAAGCCACTATGCCTAATGCAAAGTGTCCGTAGGGGTACTTAAGGTTAAGTAAAGGGCGCCACTAAGAACGCTAATATAGCTATGGCTATATTAGCGTTTTTAGTGGCGCCCTTCGCTCTTAACTGGGTTAACTCTCTGCCTTGCTATATTGTAAGGGGAGGATATATAGAGAATTATGCCCTGGCGGCTAGGGGTATATATTAACCACAAATTACCCTATTGCCTTAACGCCTTACCGATTTTCCCTGCCTTGTATTCCCTTGAATTTACGATGTTTACCCTATTTCTATGGTATTAGGCCTACTGTAGGAAGTTATTAGCTCGGTTAGACCTGTTATTTTAGTAATTACACTAAACCTAAAATTATAACAGAAGTGCTTTATAGCGCCTTTATTAGAATTTTAGGTTTAGTCTCCTTTAGCTACTTATCCACCTCTTATTTCTAATCGGTATGTATAAATATAACAAAAGGACTTCTCCTAAATATATACATTCCATCTCTGCTAGAGTATATTATGGAGTAAATAACTAATATGGTATTCCTAGGCTGTTAGGTCCCTAAAGATAGAGAGAATATTTCTAAGGTAGACAAGGCTTCTTCACACGAATTTAATAAGCTTTTAGAGCCAGAGCTAGGAAAAGTTAAAGTAAGGCTATTATCCGTATGATTACTGAGCGAAATTAATAAAGTTATAGGTTGTTAAAACAATTAGTATTTATTTTAGCCGATACTCTAAGCGCAGAAATTGTATAACTTAATATTTAGACTATCTCCACGGGACTAGTAACTATGGTACTAAGATCTTAGTATAATTTAAAAATAATAGACGCCTAGTTTAGTATAAGAGCTAGTCTAATTGTATTCTGTATATATAGAATGGAGAATTAGCTCTAGATGATTTAGGAAAACGTATAATAAAGGTTAATTAAGATTTTATAAAAGTGCTTTACAATGCGGCTTTAACTGGTATAGGGGTAGGTTTAGGAGTTTTAATAGCTGGGTACTTCTATAGGCCTAAAGCTATAGTAGTAGTTGGGGCTTCTAGTGCTTGTTTATTACCTATTATACGCTTAGGAGACCTAAAGCTCTAATAGTGGCTGGCCTTAAATATTAAGGACTAAGTGTTTAGATTGGCAAGCTATTTCCCCACCCTATCTTTGTACTTATTGAGAAATAAATCTTATTCTTCCCTAGAATGTGATATCCGTAAACAAAGTTTATTATTTAACACTTATAGTAATAAAACTTCAACCTTCGCCTATCTTTACTACCCGTAATACTAACAGTGTCCCTATATTTCTTAACGCCTAGAGCATGGCTGAAGAGTGATGTGATGTATACCCCCTATAGGGACCTTATCCGTAGCATTCCCGCCTTAATTCGACCTTACCGCCTCTTAAGACAGGCATATTTGGAGGCCGCAAAACGCTATAGGAAAATAGGGTAACCCTTAACCCTAACTATGCTTAATATGCTAGCGGAATATAGGGCCACTATAGGTAAGGTTAGTACCGCTCTAGAAGTAATAAGGACTGGTAAATGCATTAGTCTTATATATGTATATAGGTTGGCTTTAGGCCTAAGCGTACTATAATAAGCACCTCTAAACCATTTACTATATACTAGAGGTATAAAAGGCTGCTAAAAACCTTATATTCTCCACCTAAGACCCTCGCGTTTACAATCCTACCCTTAGAAAATATTAGCGACAGTGTAATAAATCGTACTGTTCTATTCCTATTTAATAATCTTTTTAAGACTAATCTTTATAGGAAGCCGTGATTGTTTTACTCCTATTAGCGCAGCTATATTAAGATGTTAATTAAAATAGTTTAATATATGTTTGCCAATCTAATACTGTTATACTACTAATAATTTGCAGTAATGGCTAATGGCATATTCTCTAGCCGCCCTCTGCATATAAACTTTCGCAAATAAATCGTAAAAGGCCACCGTTATACTGTTTGTGTAATTTATATAAAAGATTATGTTTTGCTTAACTCTAGCGACTACCCCTGCGAAAGGCCTCTATATAGTACTAAAGATGGTACTAAAGATAGTACTAAATGCGGCAATGGTTAGGAGGGTGTAATTGAGGATATATATAATATACTTTTAGAGTATTCTAATAATCATCTAAAGGATCTTATAAAGAAAAAGGAGGATAATGACAAGATTTGGGACAAGGAGGAGAAGGCTCGGAAGGAGGCTATAAAAAAGTAGGCATCTCTTTTGCAGCAAGGCGATAAGTTAGATTAGTGACTAAAATTTAAACAATAAGAATGGGTTGCCCCACTAAGATATAAACTATAGTAGGTAACTAATCTAAAACTAGACTAGCTAGAATGAATTAAGCTAGATAGCAATAATTAAATTAGCGGATAATACTACTCTTAAACGACCTAAAAATGACTTTAGTAGCTAATATTTGCGAAGTTTGTTAAATATGTTTATGTCCCTAATCCCCCCAAATGATGGCATTTGCTGGCTTATTCTAGTAATATATTTAAAAATATTCTTCCTTTTGCTAAGAGGCCCTGTATTAGCCTATATAGGGCCTACTGCTCTCTGCTAGCCCACCCTTCGCACCTTGCCTAAAATAATATACGCTCTAAGTTCTATAGAATTTTAGGTATATAACCTTTTATACATTTCCACTAGTGTATATATATACATGCCTATGACCGGCTGAACTCCCTATTGGAAATTGGGTAGTGGAGCATCCTTATATTTTTAGGAAGTTGTTGTGGTTTATAAGCTGTATTTATAACTTAGCTTCTAAGATAAGTCTTCTACAGGACGCTATAAATAGTGTTATAATAATCTCACTATATTACACGCCCCTCTTTTTCGTAGAGATATTGGATAGCCTGTTTATAAATTAAGCTAAATGTCCTAGATTAGTCCACCTTCTTATTAGAATAACCTTAGGGGGTTACTGTATGTATAACTAGGTATTGATCTAGGGTTGGCCCTAGGCTTAAAGGAGAGCTTCTTTTAAATGCGACCAAAAAAACTATAAAAGAAGGGGATTTTATTCTTAAGAAGCTTATAACGGCTTTAGAAGCGCAGAGCGTAAAGAGTCTTATTAAGGAGGTTAAAAGAATTACCAAGGATTCTCTAAAGGGTAGAAATGATACTAATGTATACTATTTTAGCCTGGATATTGTTTGAGAACTTTAGTTGATGGTAAATATAGATAGTGTGGTTATGGTTGGCGAAGACATAGAGCCTTACTCTAGTATGCTTAAAGCTTTCTCTTATTGGGAATAAGGCAAGCGGTTATTATATATTGTTACGGCACTAGCGTAGTAAGGAGCCTTAAGCTCTTTGCTCTTCCTTATTCTAATTAATTTATATATTATTAAAACAACGTCACTGTATCTACTTAAGTAGTACTGGTGATTTACCCTATATTACTAACACTTTAGTCTTCTATAAACCTACATTCTTAATCTCTTATTGGATAAGGAAAGAGATAATCTTTATATTATTAGCTATTCGATTTCTAAAACCGAGTGGTTTTAAGGTTTAAAGAAAGTAGATTTCCTAAATAAAGGCGTATAGGAGGGTAATGGGGCTAAAAATAAGGAAGACGTTATTATAGTTCTAATTATCATAAAGTAACTGTGTAAGAGTTTTAAGAACAAAATTATAGGTTAGTAATAATGTTAAGCGTTAATAAACCGTAAACAACTAAGTTTTCTTCTATAGTAGATTGGTTACAGCTCTATTTTATAAGTATAAAACATTACTTGGACTAATGAGATTATAGTAAAGGGTGAGAAAGTCGAGTTATATATAACTTACCCTAGTTAGCCTACTACGCTTATTACAAATGCATACTAAGCCTGTAAAATGCAATATGGTATTATTCTATCGCCGTAGTATTCCGGAGCTACTGCTATTAGTATAGTAAGGCTTGGATACTAACTTATAGTATCCATTCCAGGTTCTTTGTAGGCATAATAATGCTCTAATATGGACTTGATGGTAATTAGGTCTTGCCCCTCCTTTTAGGTGGGCTTTATATGTAGTCTCTAAGAATCCTATTTGTAGATATAAGTTTAAATGCAAATTACGTTTGTATATTAATGCGGATTAATATAATAGTGCTTATCTTTTTTGTAAGACTGTGTATCGCTTAGTTATATATCTAGAAGCCTACCTAATTTATCTTACTACAACCCTTCTAGCTTTATAACTCTATTTAATTATATTCCTAAGCTGCGATATTTTCTTGCGTTCTCCTTACTATGTTGGTCAAAGATCTTTAGGGTACTAATTTGTTTAATAAGGCACCTAAGTGGTCCCAGCCTATTATCCCGCCTATAAAGGTCCCTAATAACGACAATAGTAATGCCGAGTATACTATAATGGTGGGGGGAGATCTCTGGAAAGAGGTTAGTGGTATAGAGACTAATAGTAAACGCGCTTTAGGGTGCGGGAGGCTGTTTGTTAAAACTGTTGCTCTTATAAAGCAATACCTTAAATAGGAAAATGCCGCTAGAAAGGGTGATGTGGAGGTTCTTATTAAGAAAGTAAGAGAAGCTATTAGACAGCGATGGGTAGAGCTTAGCTTAATAGCCAATAAGCTTAAGATTGATATTGATTCTTAAAACGAATTACTACTAAGTTTAGGAACTTTAGTCAAACCAAGCGTATAATAGTTATAATTGTCACGATATAAACATGGAAATGGCTATTTATAAGGAAGGGAAGTTGGGAGAGGAGCTTACTACCTACGCATTTCTTAGATATAATTGGCAGTAATAGGTTCCTCCTATAGGTTTAAAGCCTTTAATATATGCAAATTGCCTAATTACCGCTAGCATTTAGAGGAGAAGCAATAAATAGATCTTTTATATTGATTGCGTCCTGAGATATATGGCCTATGCGCGCAAATAAGAATATAAACTTCCTTGCGTTAAGTAGTAAATAGATAATAACTAATTATACTACTAAGATGGTTTGCAATTATATTTCCAATAATATAGATCGACTTAACACTAAGGAATAAAGCTCTGTATATAATATATATACGAGATTTGATATATTCGCGGCCTTATTTATAAGACCTTAGTGATCTAGCAGAACAATTGACCGCCTACGTATATAACTTACTAATTAGTATATATAGAGCATAGCTCTAAGGACGATGCAAGGGATAGAGCCTCTCTCCTTATTTACTTATAAACAATTGATTAATAAATACTATTTACACTCTCTTTAGCTTTTAGGGCACTTATAAACATATTTAACAAAGGATACTACACTAAATTGTTTTAAATTTTCGAAACGTGCTGAGGCCTTTATTAAAGCGTTTTCTGCAATATGGGTAACAGCTACTATGTTTAAAGTCGTTTCACTTCTTAATATATTTATAGCAGAATAAATGGCCTATAATAGTTAGACTTTTCTTAAAATTATCTAAATATGTATAGGAACTTACCGTAAGGGGTAAGAGTTTAATAAATAGTATTATTAGCTCTTCTCTAGCAGATTAAATAGTCAATTCCAAAAATCTTAGGTGCATTCTATACCCCTTAGTCGGAATTATTCTAACAAGGGCAGTTAAACTATTTAACTATTATCCCTAGCTTATCCTTAGCTTCTAGGCTACTACTAAAAATACATTTACCATAGACAATCTATAATAAATTAGTTAGTTTGTTGAAATGGTTATTAGCTCTAAGGAGTTACTTATACAGCAGCAGCGTTCTAAAACAAATATACGCGCGCTATTGTTCTCCCCTTTGCCAAGAATATTTGTATAAATAGCGCAATGCTTAGTATTGTTAGTTAGATTAATGACCTACTACTACTAAATAGATATAGCGCTCGCTAAAGTTAAGTTAATAGAGAGAGATTTTTTAATATATTAATCCGATAGCTTAATATTAAACGCGATATCTACCCATGATTAGAAAATTAAAAATCGAGATAAATATTGGATATTACCTTAAGAGGATATCTTTCTAGCGGTCTTTGCTTTGGTTTTATATACACGACCTAAAAATTTGCTATTTACAGGTACTTTTCTGTAGGAGTATATCTGGGTGCGTTTATGTCTAACTAATATACTATCCAATCTGAGGGTGAAGGCTGACGCCATAATGCAAAAAAGTAAGATATATAAGGAAAAAGAATTGAACAAAGTTCGTAGCACTAAGGCGATTAAAGGAATGTATAAATGTAACTAGGTTCGCCTTTCCCTCCTAAAGAGGACGTATATATAAGGGTATATACCTAGTTTATAATTATCTATCACCTTTACCGAGCTACTGGGTTGTTAAAGTGCTGTTTAAAAAAGCCTACCTAACTTACCTAATTAACCTAATCCACCCAACCTACCTGATTTACCCTTTAAATGATAAGGTATATAAGATCGCGTTAGTAGTTCCTTGGAAAGAGATAAACAACCTTACCCTTACTACCGTAGCTGTTTAGAAACTCTTTAAAAGGTAGGAGATAGTTTCTTACTAGGGGCATTTTTCTGCGGGGTTACTATAGTAGGGATATAGCGCGTTATAAGAGGATTTTATAATCCTTTTACTATTATAACAAATCCCCTTACACCTCATCTTATTAAAATGCTAAAAGAAATATCATGGCTGTAGGTGGTTGCGTTATTAACCTATATCGCAGCATTTCTCTTGTGTTTTACACTTATACTCCTAGTTATTTGCAAAAAGGCGAACTTAAACGCTGGTATTGTTACATTAATTGTAGGAGGCCAACTCTATTGTTATATCTTATAGGAACTAATAGAAGTATAGTTTAACTCCTCTCTTTAGGTGCGGGATAGTTTACGGCTTTAATTACGTGGCTTAGGAGTCCTAGATCTAAATAACTTAAACTCTTTACCTAGTAAGGTTTAGAGCGCCGCTATAGGAGCCTAAAGCATTATTAGTGTAGCTTATAGTGCTATTACTAGTGCTATGGGTGCGGTGCAAAGTTTTATAAATAATGTGGTGCCAAAGAACTGTAGTTTGGGCACGGAAAATTACACTATTGCATTTAACGACTATGTCGATTATAGAAGTCTGCTACTTAACCTTATAAATGTTCTGCCCGAAGCCTTTATAAAGATCCTAGGTAATTAACTTAAGAAACTTTAAGCTGTGGATAATGTATTAATATAAGTAACTTCTGCGAATATTATATACTGCTTAATTCTAGGTTTAGTTTTAGTCGTAATTCTAAGCTTAATATTTTTTTCTTCTATATTTAAGGTTCCATCTTACTTTGAGGCTTGTCTTTAGGCTTATAGTATTTAACTAAAAAGAATCCTTTGTGTACTATATTGTTTAGTTTACTGCATCCCCTTTTTAATTCCAGCTATTGTCTTGTAAATTTTACTATTTAAAACTAAACACCTCCCTAACCATATTAAGGCGGAGAGGGGGGAGGTTAGTAGATATTGCTTAGGAGCTCTATGTTGTGTTATAGTTATAGTCTTGTTAATCCTCTTTACGCTATTCTTAACTTTGGATGTAAGTTATCTCTCTAATCTCTAAGGGTTTTATGTATTGACGGGCACTACTAGTACTAAAAACGTGGCTTTAAAGGGAAAGCAGAAGAAAGGTGTCCGGGAATTATATATTTAGTGTAAACATGTTGCTTAAATCTATACAGTTTTCTTAAAGGTGGCACTAGGAGGAATAGAAATATATTAACCCTTCTTGCGGGTTTTTAGCAATGACTATGCTATATCTATATAATATTCGGCTAATGAGTAGGGGAGAATGTATGAAGCAACACTCTACCCTTTCTGTTTATGAAGATGCCGCGGCTAACTATTACGAAGATATTCTTAGATGCTCCTCTCCTAGTATAGCCTTTCTAGACTTAAGTGTTCGTTAATACAGCTTCTTAGCCTTAGTAGGCAGAATGATTCTACCCATAAAATATCTATAATTTATATTATATAATCCATTTAAGATTTAAATTATAGGCGAGTCGCATTAGAGGGATATGGAATAAAATAATAGTAATAACTGATACCTAGACATTTAAAGGCAGATAGGCTAGCTCTTAGTACTTAGTATATATATTTATATTGCATATTCTAGAGTATTAAGCTTTATTTAAGCTTTCTATGTAATAACTGCTTGGTTTTTTATATTATAGAGAGTCTCTAGCTCCTAGGTGTAGGCGAAATAAGCAGTATAGAAATCCTTGCTTAGTGAGGTCCCATTAAACTAAAATTAGAAACCTATTATAGCTATCTGGCTATTGTAAGTTGGCACTATTTGGTTGACCTCTAGGGAGGTAAGGTTATTATAAACAAGGTAAGGCCCTCTAGCGTATTTATTAATGCTAAAGGGGAACTATTAGTTGTATATATTGTTTAAGGCAGCATTATAGTTACCAAGCAGTGGAAGGCCGGGTATAGTATAGCTTTGGATAGGACCCACATCTACAGTAAGCGGGGCGGCGGTGGCGGAAGGAAGGAGGGAGATGATGGGAAGGACAATAATGGATATATATATATTGATGTTATAATTTATTCCAATTTCTTGGATATAGAACTTATTTGGCTATTATGCTTAGTTGTTTAAGGTCGTGTTAAACCTTAGTAGAGAATTTAGAAATTCTTAACTGTTCCTTCCTGGCTATTTTCTAGAGACTGTTAACTACGCGCACGCCTATAACTATTGATAGCTACTACTAGCTAATTACCAAAGCTACTTTAGGCCCCTAAAAATACCTATTATATTAAGGAAATGCTTCCCTCTAAAAATTGGTGGCCTTATATAATTGCTCTCTTAAAATTACTACTCAACCTAGAAAGCAGATTTACTATAAAGGACTTAATTTATTAATAAATTGTAAAGATAATTACCTATACAAAGCATACTACTCCCATTTTTGTAAACTTTACTAGTAATACCTGGTAAATACATCTTCTGTAACTACAGAATGGATATCCTTAGAGAAGAGTTTTATAATTGTGATGATCCTAAGACGCGCCCAATTCTGTATTATTAATTAGATATAACTTACCGTAAAGGTGCTCTTAACGCAATAGACCCTGATATCTGCTATAATTTATACTTCTGCCTCTATAGTAATGCGGACCGAAAAGACGCACTTGTACTTATGAACGATGCTATTTATAATAAACTGCTTATGGACATAACTAATAAGGAGGTTGTATTAACCCTTAACCTAATACTTAGTTAACAGCTTACAACTCCAATTTTTTGGCTTGAAGAGTTACGTTGTATAAGAGTCCTTAACTGCATAAGTGAATGGGAGTTAGGAAGAGCAACTATAATTATTAAGGTGCGGAATTTGAATCGTTATTATTATCCGTTATTAGTTGCGGTCGATCCATTATTTAGACAATATAATGGCTACAAAGATATCTATTCTCTGGGGGAAACTTAATGGATTATAGATTATAAAGTTTATACTATCTATCTGTAATGTAGGTTAGATAAGAATAAGTACCTAATTTGTATACCTCTAAAGAAACCTCTAAAGAATATTCTCTCTTGTTAATTGTGGGATTACTTTACAGCAATTAAGCCTATATATATAATGGTGCTTGGCCTTATATCTTAGCCGGATGATTTAATTAGTTACGCCCTAGTAATCTTTAGAGAGGCTAGGCCGATGTATTGGTATAAGGTGCAAGTATTGGAAGGTTATTTTGGTAAAGTATTTATAGATAATCTTAAAGCTTTTAGATCTCTTCCGGTTGATTTACAATTCTATAAAGTGTAGTCTATTATATATCCCTAGCGTTGTATGAGTTTTCTTCTCCCTTGGTTATATAGTTAGAATAAGTAAATATAAGTAGGCTAGCTGCCAAGTAGTATCTCTAAGGTATATATAAAAGGTTGCGTTAATAGAAAGAAATTTAAGTATATAAGCTAGTATAAAGCAAAAATATTTAGTTTTTTAGTAACTTAGAGTAACAATTTACGCTAGTGCTTGTATACGTCTTCCTTGCTATACTCGTGCCTTGATTAACTAAGTTGTTAATAATAATTGTTAGGATATAGATGCGTGTTTAATTATCGCGAATATATTTCTGGTCTCTATAGAGCATGTCCGCTAGCGTGTACTTAAACCTATTTAGATGTATGTGATGATATTATAATTAGCAGTGCGAAGAATACCTAGAAGTAAAAACTCTCTACCTTTCTACCCTAGCCGTGAACTACGCTTACGCTAATGCTTTAGGTACCTAGAAATACCTATTATACCAATAAAATGCTTCCCTCTGAAAATTGAGGGCCTTATGTAATTGTTTCTTCGGAATTACTACTTACTCTAGAAAGTAGATTTACTATAAAAGACCTAACTTATTAGTTAATTGCGAAGATATTAAAGCATACTTCTTTTATTTCTATAAATTTTATAAGTAATACCTAATAAATATATCTTCCCTAGCTCCAGAATAGATATCCTTAAAGAAAAGTTTTATGGCTGCGATAACCCTAATACGTGCTTTAGCCTATATTATCAATTAAATGCGGTTTATTATAAAGTTGTTCTTAAAAATATAGAGGATAATACTTGTTATAATTTATACTCCCGTCTCTATACTAATTTAGATAAAAAAAAGGCACTTATACTTATGGAAGATGCTACTCGCACTAAATTGCTTACGCGGATGGCTGATAATAAGGCTAGGATATTAGCCTTTAACCTAATAAACGACCAGAATTTCTTGACTATATTGCGCTGGCTTAAAGAGCTACTTTATATAGGACTCTTAAAGGATATAAGCTAGGCAGAGTTAGAAAGAGCAATTTTAATTATAACTATCCGTAATAAAAGAGGAGCGAAGCAGCTGGCTCCTTCGCTATTAATTATAACTAGTTTGCTATCTGAAATATGCGCTTAGTGCAAAGATGTTTATAGTATAGGGGAATCTATGTGGTCTGTAGACTGTTACATTTATTCCTTCTATAAGCGATGCAGACCTAATAATGATAAGAATGAGTGTCCCGTCTGTATACCTCCAAAGAGCATTCTCTCTTACTAGTTATGGAAACACCTTAAAGCACAAACTGGTAGAATAATGATAATTGGCCTTATATCTTAGCTAATGTCCTTAATTCGCTACGTCCTAGTAACCTTTAAAGGAAACGGGTAGACGTATTGGTATAAGGTGTAGGAAATTAAATTTTATATAGGTAGGGAGAATTTTAGGGCATTGCTAGATGAGTTTAGAGCTGTTCTAATTGATTTATGATTCCCTTAGGTGCAATCTACAAATAGATTAGCGAATAAAGGACGAAATTAAACCCTATAAGTATCTAAAATTCCTATTTAACTGGCTAGTACATCCTTTAGCTTTAAATAGAGTAGTTAATACTTATTGACCTAAATTGGGGTTACTTATTACCGTCTTACCCTTGGCTTGGTTACTGACTTAGTTACCAACCTAGTCTATACCTTTATATATAAATAGTCTCTTTTCTTTATAGATTAATCTATATATAAGTTCTACCGTTTGATAATATATATTAGTATAAATAGTCCTAGGTAAGCAAGCAGTATAAAGAAAATCCATTTATTTTCTTATTGCCTTTAGAAGGAGTATACTATCCCTTGTAACAGTAGCGTTCTGCCACTAAGTAATTATATAACGGACCTGTATAAATGCCTCTGAACCAAAGCTTGTAGATTGCTACTATATAAAGATACTAAGCTAAGGAGAAGAAGAATATTGGAGGCTAATAAGGGGTCGCCAAGGCGCTAGTGGTAAGCGAGCCAATAGCGATTTTCTATACCGGGCATGGAAAACCCTAATTGGCTGGTTTAACGGTATAGTAGAATTTGGCAGAATTTGGCAGGTAACGCGCTCTAGCACTATTATAGATTATGTATTAATAAAATAATAATTAAAACATCTTAACTTGATCTGATTAATTCGGTAATTATAGGACATATTTTACAGTTATAAGGGATAATGCATCTACGTGCCAGGCTATGTATTAGATAGTACGTAAAAGAACACAATATTCAGATTCTAAAGTATATTACTATACTTGTAGAGAGTTTATGTAAATTTAAGCGCTATTTACTTTTTTAACCTTCCTTTTTAATACTTATATTAGCCTTCGTTTAGTAACGAATCCTCCTGTAAATTCTCCTTAGTATTCTCTATTCTATTTCTCTTTGGTCTATTATCTGGGGGATCTTTGGAAAGATATAATGGCGGAGAGGCTAAGTTATATAAAGGTAGAGATAAAGCTGCGGTAGGGGTTTCCGGTATGTCTTTGGCCTAGTGAAAAGCCTAGTAGCTAATTTAAGAAATGCGAACCTATATATAACAACAACGGACTTGCCTTAGTGTTGTGTTTTGGATAACGATAATAATACATATATTTAGATCTTTAAGAGGATAAATATTTGGGTAAGTAAGATAATTGTAATTATCCTAATATAGAAAGACAAGAATATGCTTACTAAAACTCCCTTTAAAGAGAACTGATATTTTAAGGAGAATGACTACGCGTAACCCTAATAAAGGGTTTATATAATAAGGGGGGGTAAAACTAATAAGACCAATAAAACCGGTGACACATTACTTTTCGGCTAAGGGTAAAAAAATAATGTTTAACTATTATAACTTGGCCCTATGCTAGAACCTTTTAGTATAACGCGCTAATCCTTACACCCTAGCACTAGTAAGAGAACAATTTGAAATAATTTACGGAATATTAACTCTATCAGCGGAACACTACTTAAAATGCAACTTCTTACTATGGCTTCCGTAGCTATCCTAGCTATTACTCCTATTATGCAAGCTAATTAAGCCAAAATCTACAATAAATGCTTATTTAAAGTCTATCTTTGGTCAGTTACTGCAGACTATTTATTTAATATAATTACTCTTTAGCCTGCCGATATCTATAATAAGACATACCAAGTGCCTAGTTATAGTGGCGTGTTGTTAAAACTCTTAATTATAGAAATAACTACGGACTCTGCCCCTATTACCCAATTTGAATACACTCTAGCAGGAGGCAAGATTTAGTACGATATATTAAATGTTAATTACACAACCAACTCCTACCCTTTTTAGCCTTATGGAATGTATATATAGAGTGGCCTAAGCTGCCTAACTCGTAGCTGTATTGCTGGCGTACCTATTTGCGTAGGCGCATACAATAACCTAAATGATAATGAAAATACTCTCTCTTGCGATGGGAATTCTAATATATTACTCTATCTATGCACTAAGACTCTTCCGCTTTCGTACTAGTAAGTGGGATGCTTTGGCAATTATCTAGTCCTATATTTCTTTGCTGATCTTTATCGTGGAACTATCTTAAGCATCTTGCTAAGAAAACGTAAATTAAATTCACCGCTTAGTTATCCTTAATATAGGAATTAGTTATAGCTTAATATATGCTTTTTATAGTAGAAAATATAAATCTTTTATGGCTAAAAAATTTGCTCTATATTTTATTAATTAATTGCTCGGCCTAAACTAAAACTAAAACTCACCTCCACTTAGGGCTAATTGTATAATAAGTTACTAAGCAAATAGATGTAAACTAGAGACTTACTTAGTGGGCAAACTCGCTAGTCCTAGAGCTAGTATAGTACTAGCAATATATTTAAGCCCAACTATTTTATAGTGGCCATTACTTTTATATATCCGTGCCAAATATAAATAATCGGCGTACGCAGGTGGGCTAGCTGCAAATATAAAGTTTTACCTTTACCTTACTCTTACTGCATTGCTTTAACTATGGCAGCGAGCATTATTATAGCGCTTTTATCCATCTTTTATCTTGCTCAGTTGCATCTTTTTATAGGCAATCCGCCGCCTTTCTAGTAGAGTGAATTTACCAATATTACGCAATTAGTTATGCCAATGAATGGGATTGAGATTTATGGCCAGTAGCCCTTCCCGTGCAAGGGGTATTATATTGGCAATAACGAAGCTGCTGACGAACTAGGAGTTATATAGCAGGCTAGGTAGAACGTTACCTTCTAGTATGGCAAACTAGTGGTAAGACTTAATATATATTTACTAACACTTAGTGTTAAACTTTTCGATTCTATAAACACTATAGGCCCTACTATGAACCAAATAGAGGGAGCCGCTTACAGTGGCGGTTTATGTTAAATTTTATTCTCCTATAATTAAGGTATAACATAGGTTGTAGTTTAGAACTTTAAGGGAAATTGCCCCTAGGTTAGAAAGGATAAAGAGGGGACAGTAATTAATTATTATAATATTAACCAAGACTACCATTTTGTAGTCCCTAAAGATTTCCCTTTAGGAGACAGAGTTATTATTATATAGTAAGGCCTTTATTTCTAACATGCTTAGATTAATAGTAATAATTCTAGGACCTAGATTAATGACACTAGAAATTGAGAATACTATATATTGTGCTCTCTGGTTAAGATAATAGGGGTTAAAGTATCCGTTTTAGTTATACCTTAGGGTTTGCCGCTACTAATTGCTAATCTCTAAGCTAATTCTTCTGCTCTTCCTACAAATGATTAAATTTAGGCGAGCTGTTATATAGATAATTTAACAGCTATTATTTACCTAGAAATGTATAAAGGACATAACCCGGTTATATAAGCGCTAAAGGCGCTAAATCTTGTGCCCTTTCTAGGAGGGGAAAATCTTGTTTGCGCCTCTAATAATTTAAATACGGTGAAGGCGCTTTAAAGAGGGCTTTAAAGTAGGGCATTTTAGAGTGGAGTTTAAAGTAAGACTATCCCTTGGATTTTCTAAGGGCTCTGCTTACCACCGTAAACTTATATAGGCAATGCGTGTCCGTAGGCATTATAGGGAGAGGCTTCGCCGCTAGTTCCCTTGTTATCTTCGTCTTTTCCTCCACTATTGTCTTCTACCTCCCCCCCTGATGCATCTTCCCGCCTATTATTAGAGTTAATCTTTCCTTATTTAGTACCTTTAGTCCTTCCTTTCTTAGAATCTTTGGCTTTTGCTTTTACCTCTAAGCAATAAGGCTCCCTAACTTCATCTATATTAAGCACTTAGGTTATAGGTACTTCTACTTCTAACTCTTCTTTACCTACTAGTAGATTGTATTTATAATTAATAGGCTCTAGTATAATCTCCCCTAGCACATTACAGATGAGTAGTATTTTTGTAGTAATTACTATACCATCTAGTTTAAACGCGGTTGTAATGTCGACTATTACTACTATTTTAAGCGCTGCGACTTGTTTACTTATTAAGATTTTCTGTATAAATCTAGACTCGCCACATCCTTTCTATATAGCAATTTATTAGTCTTTGTAAAAATATAGATAAAGTAAGGGGATTTTAGAAAATTCTATTATTAAATGCTACTTTGATTTTACTTAAAGCGTTCCAGTGTAGACAACGGCTAGGGTTTTATTTATAGGGGGAAATTAAACTAAGCCAACTTGCCATGTTTCTATACTATAGTAGAATATTCTATTAAACTTTCCGCTATTAGGTAGTTTATGGTTCTACCAGATAAGGGGATTTGGTAAATATTAGATATAGGTATTGACCTAAATTAGATTCTCTTACTACTGTCTTACTATTGTCTTTATGTCTATTACCTTATAACTCACTACTCTGTTTCTTACTATTGTATTGCTTACCTCCTATTTATATTACCTACATCTACCTTATATATATAGAAACCTTCTAGAGCTAGCTTTAATTAATAAAGTTCTTATTCTTGACCGTACTGTTTGATAATAGGGAATTTGCTAATAAAATGGACAAGTAGGTTGGAGATGCCACCAAACTAGGTAATAAATACAATGTTAGTAAGATCAGGGACCGGTCTGCTAGGTTTAAAGCAATTTAGTAGTATAAATTATAGCTACTAAAGCGGATCCCTATCAGGCCTACACGGACTACGCTTTATATATATATAGGAAGAAAACTTCGTCTGAGAAAACCCCGTATTCTATCTCTCCACTATTGGGCCCTGCCTATATGGTACCTGCTGGTTGCCTGTGGTCCTCTGTATCCTTACTTTTAGTCTTTTTAAGGACCGCTGCTGCTGTAATAAGCCTATAGACGCCCTAGTATCCTAAATTTTTGCTCTACTACTGTAATGCCCTTAAGGGGCGCCTGTTGCTATCCGCCCCCTTACCTTCTACCGCTATTCTTCCTGGCTAGAAGGTGTGTGAATGAGGGCTAATTAAGACGCCTTTTGGTATTGAGGGCCTTTGCAGCCTTTTAAGAGGCGCTGATTTAGTGTATGTTCCCTTTAATAGGTTATTTTTAGCTGTGCTAGGGCTAAAGTCTAATAAAGTCTTCTAGGCTGGCGAATGACGACGCTACTATGCGAATGGTTAGCTTTATATGCAGGTAGGTAAGAAAGTATATTACTACTTCTTCTATAGGAGGAGGCTAAGAGGTATATAGCGTGGAAGTATATATATAGTATTTACCCTGCCTGTAAATGAGAATATATATATTCGCACTATACTGCGCGCTAATTTCATGGGCTCTCCGAAGGAAATTGTTCTAATGTTTATAAAACGATTCCTAGATTACTCTTTTCTTTTCATCTACTATAATTTTTGGGGTTAATGCTAGGGTTAGGTACTTGCTTCTTTATAAATTTTTGCCTGCTTAGCTTAGGACGGTTTTATACCCTACACCCTAGTATAAGCTAAGGCAACCAGATACTGCTGCCTTTAGAAAATTGCAGGCATTATCTCTTATACTTTATTGCCTTTAGATTTAGCTTATAATGTCTTTAATGCCATATTAAGTAATACTACATTTAAGTTTTACTCCACGCCGCGTAAAGGTGAAAAAATGCGACTTATAATAAACGTTACCATATAGTATGCGGCTGTAGTAGTGGGCGGCTTTACGGTTCTGCTGCTCTACTGCGTAATCTCTTATATTATACGTTTTCTCTATACCTTGTCTACCTTCTTCCTTTTAAAATATCTTGTTTATCTTTATATTTGGCGAGGAAATACTATACCTAGGAGGCCGACCCGAATTTTTCTTTTAAGCGTCACCTTATACGTCATTGCCAACGTTTTGTGTATAACTATTGGAGTTAGATCCTTTGCTTAGATTGGAATATATATGGGCATAATGTCCCTTGCTAATATGATCCCGGTTATAGTGGGATTGCTTAGTATAGTTACTAATTACCTTAGCGTTTCTATGTAAACGCAACATAAAATCCATATATATATAGGAATAGTCACTTTTCTATAAGGATTAGTCTATGCGGTCACTCCATTTATAAATTGACAACTATTTACACTAAATCCATCAGGAATTTGGGGGCTTATTGTATATTTAGTCCGCCTTTAAACTATTGCCTAAAAGCAAATTAACTTTAATGCCAGGGAGGCTTATTATTGGCATTAATATGCCTTCTTTCTACTGGTTTTATTTAGAGGGCTATTTATAAATTCTTCTTTTAATTCTATATGCTTTTCTCTAAAATCCTTATCTTCGCTCTTTGGCTTTATGTTAAGGGAAACCTAATAGCAGAAATATATCTACTTATTAGGGTATCTGCATGGGCTTTCTTCACAACCTTTAAATAGATATTCTGCTTATACCTGAACTTTTTTTAGAACAGATCTCGAACTAAAGTAGAAGTAATATAAGAAAGTGGAGCCCTTTATATCTTAGTTTATATACCTAGACCCTGGAAAGTAAAAGCTGGCCAATATATTTATCTTTCTATTCCTAAAGCTAGCTTCTGGTCTATCTTCTAACGCCACCCTTTTGTAATATTAGGCTGGGATAGTAACTTAGATTAATTAAAGATATATTTACTTATTAAACCCTAGTAAGGGTTTACTAGAAAGCTCACGAGTTGTATAGATACTTTAATATTGGCATTTATTGACGGGCCATACGGGGTTGGATATAATTTTAGCAATTTTAGAATGGTACTAATATTCGCGACTGGTATTAGAGTTGCTAGCCACCTAGCATATATTAATAAGCTTGTTTAAGGCTATAGACGTTACAAAGTTAAAACGAGGCGGATAGTACTTATATAGGAGCTGGATGTAGATGGTACGTTTGCCTTGGATTAGACTAGATTAAGTGCTAATGCTATTAAACTAGGTTAGCAATTATGGGTAAAGCCATTTATGGATTAATTACTAATAGATAATACTAAGGAATACGTAAGTAGCACTCTGTATATATAAGAGCAAACCTAAGTGAGTCAATAGAATATTAAGGTTAAGATGTATCTTCCTTAGATGGAGGAACCTGAAAAAGAATATAGTAAGAGAATTAAAGCGATATGAGGGAGGCTGGATATTGCAAATGTTCTATAAAAGAAATTAGCAGTACTTAATGGAAAAACGGTGATATTAGGTAGCAAGTCCACGTTAAGCCTATACTAAAGCTGCTAATTTTGTGTCCAGTTAGTGTAAGAATAGATATTTGGGATAAAATTTGGGATTACGTTTCTTATAACCTTTATTAGGATTTACGCCTGGTTGACTTGGAATTTCAGCCTCTAAATAGCCGTTTAAAACAGCTCGATTTCTCTTATAAAGGGCTCCCTAAGTAAATTGGTAGCAAGTACTGCAGAGTCTTAGTAGACAGATATAAAGAAGTAGGGATTATATAGCAAGTACTTAGAGGATTTCTTTATTAGGTTTTCGTAACTATTATCTTTATTTTTATAGAAATGGCTATAGTATTTATGGCTTAGATAAGAGAAATTGGGTAGGGATAGCGTCCGTTTTAAAATATACCGCTGCCGTGTCTGTATACTATTATGTAAATGGGAATCTATAAACGTTCTAGAAAACAAGAATCCTAATAGATAATTCACATTCTACTTAAGATGTGTTAAAATAAGCGAAATGACTACTATATTTGTGCTATGTATAATAAAACGTAATACCTTTCTAGTTAGCAATCTAAAAGCATTTAGGTATTGATACCGACACTAATGCACCTAAGGATGCAACTAAGCGAAGGAGGGGTCGGAATGATTTAACTTACCTATCTCACCCATTTTACCCATTTTATCTACCTTATCCACCTTATCCACCTTATCTATCTGGTTTAATTACTTTATCTACTTTGTTACCCGCTTAGGCAACCCTTAGAAAGAGACGCCCTTTAGAAAGAAACGCCTTCTACTATTATACAATATAAGTGGTATAACGGCTTGTATAAATGCCTCTAAACTAAAGCTTGTGGATTGCTATCTAATAAAGATACTAAGCTAAGGAGAAGAAAAGAAGGGGGTCGTAAGGACTATAGTAAATATATATAAAGGGGCAGCCGCTAAGGCGCTAGCGGTAAGCGAGCCAATTGTAGGTTGGCAGAATATAGCAGCAGTATGGTAGAATTTAGCAGGTAACACGCTCTAGCACCGTTACATTACCCCCCCCTCCTAAAAAAGCCTACCCTTAGGCGTTGTCCAAGCTCCCTATTATTGTCTAAATTGTTATAATTATCTAACCCTTCTTCCTAGCATTTAATCTAGTTGTCTAATTTACGTGGTGGTCTAGGGAGGTTAGGGTGGGCTAGGTGGAAGTCCTGTAGCTTATAGGGGGAGTACTTAAAATTAGATACGGGGTACTACTTTAGGTCATCATTATGGCCTACCTAGCTTACACGGTATTTTAAGATATTACGGACCTTTTTTACTGCTAGGATTTCTTTAACTTCCTATTCTTCGTCCTTAGCAATCTGGATTAGCGGTAGGGGGTCGTTATACTGTCCAGGTAGTAGATTATCCGTAGCCTTTTGTAGCTGGTCTAGAGAGAAAATGGGGTGGATCCTTATTAACTCTAGTAGCTTAACCTTAAAAGAGTGTCCTACCTTTTAAAGAGTCTTGTATAGGCTAGCTATTTAGTAGTTTAACTTATGGCTTAGCCTCTAGGTTTTCTAGTTCTTTATTAACACCCATACCTTATCTCCTACTTGGAAGTCTTCCTCGCAACAATGTTAGTTTACATCGGACTCCTTTTTTTCTTGCGTCTTTCTTATAATTGTTTAAGCAGTCTCCTAGGCTCTATGCATTCTCTTAGCAAATACCTAGGCCTCTTTATAGCTAAGGCGTTTACGGGCCGTAGTGGGTTTAGTAGGCCTATCCCAATTAAAGGACGTTCATGGTGTATACCCATAGAGCAGTTCAAATGGGGACATCCCTATACTGTTATAGGGGAGTGTAAGCTGCGTATAGTCTATTATAGGCAGTAATTCCAACCAGTTATCCTAATAGTAGTCTATAAATGGCTATAGTTACTGGTTGAGGTACTGGTTTATAATCTCGGTTTAGCCATTAGTCTAAGGGTAGAATATAGTAGAGAGCTTAATCTTAATCCTAAAGATATAGCAGAGTTTATTTTAGAAATCCAATATGAACTAGGGGCTATAGTTAGAGACAATTAATTTAGGGGCGCCGTAGAATTAATAGATATTGTCAATATAGAGGCGGGCCATATCCTTTGCAGTTATAGTCTTAAAATAAGGGAGGGAGACGGATTGCTTATATAGTTAGTCAACCACTATAAAGGCTATATCGTGGCCATAGGCGTCCTTTGGAAATAACTTAAAGTCTATAGTAATATGTTGCCAAGGGCGTTCTAGAACTAGCAGCAGTCATAGCTACCCAGGAGTTCAATCCCTAGGGGCATTTGCGCATCTATAGGCGTGGCAGTTTCTAACAAATCGATCCATATTAGATAGAAGTCCTCGCCAGTAGTAACAGGGCGCTAGTAGTTAGTAGGTCTTATTACAACCAGGATATGCCGTAGAGACTTAACAGTGGGCTTCACAGATTAACTTTGTCCGTAGGTTATTAACATCTAGAACTATAAGCCGTTCTTAGTATAGAAGCAGTCCTTCTTCTATTTCCAAATTAGGGTCCTCCTTCGCGGCTTAGTCATGGAGGGCTTTTAGGGAGTTAGCTATGCGGTTTATAGTTAGGATATAGTCGACTAGCCCTATTAGTTTGTCTAAGACTGCTCCCTCTAAGGGTGCTAGCTTATTCCGTTTGGAGTCTAGTTCTTTAAGAATTTGCGGGTTAAGCTATTTGGGATAGAGGAGGGCGCGCGTCTAGTATTAGGTCTTTAGCTTATCCTAAAGTCCTACATCTTATTCCCTTTAGGTTAGTGCATTAGCTTTAGTGTTTTACTTGCCAGAATAATATATAATTATAAAGAAGAATTCAGAGAGTATTTTAGCCCAATAGGCTTATTATCTAGTAAGCTGCTTTATAGTTATAAAGTACTCTAGGGCTTTATAATCCGTATATATCTTAATCCAGGAGTTCGTGCCTTTAAGCTCTGCGCGCTATTAGGACAATAATTGGATAATAGCTAGCATTTCTTTATCGTGTACCTTGTAGTTACACTTGGCTGGGTCTATTATTTTTAAGAAAAAGGCGATAGGGTACTATTCGCCGTCTAGATATAACTGTAATAGGATTCCCACTATAACTTCGTTAGAAGCGTCCGTCTCTAGCATTAATTTAAGGTCCGGGTCATAGTAATAAAGGATTGGAGAAGAGATAAGCCAATCTTTTAACTCTCCAAAGGCTTCTATATAGTCGTTATTAAAGACAAAAGGCGTGTCTTTCTAGGTAAGTCGTATAAGAGGCGTTGCCACAACTCCGTAGTTATGGATAAATTGGTAGTAGAAATTACAAAAACCTAGGAAGGACTAGATACCCTTTACAGTATAAAGGGGCTACTAGTTGCGGATTGCGTTAACCTTCTTAGGGTTAACTTTAATCCTATTTATACTCACTATAAACTCGAGGTACTTTATACGTTTTACCCCAAATTTATATTTTTTAATATTAACTTATAAGCCCGTGTTTTGTAATCTCTTTAGAACCTTCTTAATATAAACTTGGTGCTCAAGTTCATTGTCTAAGTATATAAGGATGTTATCTAGGTATGCCGTACAGAATTCGTTAAGGTAATTAAAAAGAACGTTATTTATATACCTTTAGTACGTAGCCGGTCCGTTTGTTAGTCTAAAAGGAAGAACTTTATATTTATAGGACCTGTAACGGGTACGGAACGTTGTTAAATCTTTAGATATAGGGTCTATCCTAATTTAGTAGAAAGCTTGGCGGATATCAAGTTTAGTAAAGATCTTTACCCGGCTTAGACGTGCGAGGGTTTCGTTAATTAAAGGAATAAGATACCAATCCTTTTAAGTAATAGCATTTAGCTTCTAATAGTTAATATAAAAACAAAGGCCTCCACTAGGCTTTTTTACAAATAGAATAGGGGAAGTAAAAGGGGCTTAACTTGGCTCAATAAACCCTTTATTAAGGTTATTAATTAAGTACTACTTTGTTACTTTTAGCTTGTCCGTTAATTATTAGTAGAGGGGGCTATAGCCTAGCGAGTTATTGGCTTCCAATTAAATCTTATAATTATATGTCTGGTAAGGGGGTAACTTGTCTAAAGCTACCCTTAAGAATACATCCTTATACTTGGTATAGATAGTAGGAAGGAGATGTTTAACTAGTTCCTTATTAGTTTCCTTAATTAGCTTTTCTTCCCTCTTATTAATAATCTAGTTAATCTTATATAGGCTTGTTATAAAGACCTTATTGTCCTTCCGGTATATATTAAAGTGGAACACTATAGCGCTAATTGCAGCGATGTCTACTATAGGGGGGTTACATGATACTGGGGGCGTGCGTAACCTTAGGGCCCTCTAGGGTATTGGCGTTGTTGTTACTCCTTTTAACTCCTGTCGCATCTTTCAGAGGCCATCCCTTATATCTTGTCGGTACGTTCTTTTCCACACCGGTTAGATCTGCGCGATTTGGCCGTTGTCTATGTCACTATCTATCCTACTTCTGTATGTAGAGTCCTCCTTAAGCGTAGCGCTTTGGGAGAGTATCCTTATCGGTACAGAGTTCTTTCTAGCTTCGCGGCGGGTGTCTTCTTGGGCGAAGGCTAGGTTATGGGCCCGGATATCCTACTGGTATATAGGGTTAGACTTCGCGGCTAGTGTCTTGTGGTTGGTTCGGATTTCTCTAACAAAGGAGGGTAATTTCGGCCTATCCTCTAGCCAGACAAACTATCTTTGTCGTATATTTAGCCAAATATTAAAGTAGGACATCTATTTTCGGCTAAGGATTATATTGTAGGACCCTAGGTCTAAGATACAGAAGGGGATGCTGTATTAACGTCGTCTATTAAGGGAGATATATAACTTTAGGACGTGGGTAACCAGCTTACCAGCTTGGCCGTTATAGCCTTTTACCTAGACAGGCTTCTCTAGTAGGGTGGCTTTTATATTTAGAAACTTGGCAACGTCAATCGCATAGGTAGTATTTATAAAGGCAAAGCCATTTGCTCTAGTGTCAATAAGGGCAGTTAAGTTAACTCTATATCCATTTTGAGATACTATATATGGAACTGTAAAGTGTTTTCCACCTATTAACTAACTTAGATTAATCTCTTTAAGATTAATAGGATACCCTAGGGGGGAGTCTTTCCCTAGGGTTCTTCTTTTCCTAACTTGTTAGACGTTTCTCCTTCCTCTATCTCCTTAATATCCTTTAGTTCTGGGCAAGACGAGGTAAAGTGACCCTCCTTATTGTAGTTATAGCAAGTGGCTATAGTAGGGTCGATTGGGGTATTGCGATAAGTACTAGTTAAGGTTGTAGTATATAGCTGGTCGGGCGAGGCTCGCCGGTGCGTAGTTGTAACCGCTTTTAGTATAGCAGCGGTCGTGGCTTGTCTTCCTACTCCAGCTCCCATAGGGGTGGCGGGTGAGCTTTGATCACTATAGGGTCACTTCTGCCGATCTAGGCGGGCGTTAATCCGCTTTAGCTCTAAGTCCAACAATAGGTAATAAGCTGCGAGTCTTTTGTGGGTTAGTAGGTTGTTTAAAGTTATAGCGATCTTCTCTTGTAGCCTAATTGTTAGTTTGTTGTAAAGGTCTAATTAGTAGTTTTTAAGGGGGACCTGGCCTTCTCCTACAAGGTATAAGAATTGAGTCTAGAATTTGGCAAAGGGTTGGTTTGGCTTTATTATTAGGCGGTTATAGTTGTACTGAGCGTCCCGTACTTTGTTTGGGTTAACATAGATAGCCGCTAGGTGCTGCAGCATCTTATTAATAGATACAAATTGGACAGGAGAGTTATCTTTAAACTTGGCTTAAAGGTGACATTAGGTGTCCCCCATAGTTCGGCCAAAGAGGTAGAGCATTTTGGCCTCTTTAGAGGGGAAATGGTTATGGTTAATTTGGAGTTTTCCTTGTACTTGGATCCTCTAGTTCTCAAAGGTAGAGTCTATCCTATTGGACAGTAGTTGAGGGTTAGAAAGCTTAACGGTTTTTAATTACTTCATTATTATATCCGTACTCCCTGGTGTATTATATTTGGTTAAGCGAATAGGTTAACTAAGGCTTTGTAAAGGGGAGGCTGGGCTACTTTATAAGGTAGTAAGGCTTTCTAGGATCTCCTTTAGAGTCTCTTATATACTTTAGGCTTGAAGACAATTAACCTTTTAATTGGCCGCAAGGGCGCGAATCTGTTTGCGTATATCTGTAACGTTATTATTGTCTTTGATTTTTAATCCTAATTGGATCTCGTGTTCCTTTTGGGTAGAGGCAGGTCTTTTAGATAAGCTCGCTTTAGGTGCTATTATTAGCTTCCTAGGGTTCGTCAGTCTTATACGCTTTAGTTTTAATTCTGGGGGTATAGGTCTAGTCCTACCTAGCTTATAAAGTGGGATATTATTAAGGCCTTCCTAGGTAGTATAAAGTTGTTCTAGTGTCTAAGTATAGCGCGTTAACGCGTTATTGCAGACGAAGTTTCTTTTAAGATATGGGGATATTATTGAGGCCTTCCCAGGCAGTGTATGGAGAGCTTAGTATAATGTGACGGCTTATATAAATGCCTCTAAACCGAAGCTTGTGGATTGCTATCTAATAAAGATACTAAGCTAAGGAGAAGAAAAGAAGGGGGTTGTAAGGACTATAGTAAATATATATAAAGGGGCAGCCGCCAAGGCGCTAGCGGTAAGCGAGCCAATTGTAGGTTGGCAGAATATGGCAGCAGCATAGCAGAATTTGGTAGGTGACGCGCTCTAGCACCGTCACAAGTGGGTTGCAGGTAGGTTATAATTAATTATAGTATTTCCTTTATTAGTAGATCTTAATAAATAATATATTATGCTAATGCCTTTATTAGTGGAGTATAATAGATTATATAAATAACAGTCTCTAAATTCACTCTATAAATGTAATTTAAGAAGTATTCTATAAGATATACGTCTTTAGTGTGGCCTAAATTCCTATAAGGGCGAGCCTAAAGCTTTATTCCTCTGATTAACTCTTACCCTTAAGCTTTAATCTTAGTGATATCCGCCTATAAACTTTCCACTTATATATACAACTGTAAATTTACACAGTATTTAGCGACTAAGTAGCGATATAGGAAAACTATTAGCGACTTAGTTAATTGAGGCACGAGTATAGTAGGGAAGACGTATATAAGCCTATATAATTAGATTGTCTATAAACGAGGATCTAAAGCTAGAGAAAGGAAAGGAGAAGAAGGGCAGCGTCGCTTAAAGTCTTATATAATTATTAAGTCATATGAGCTTATGTGACTCTGCGTCTACTATAATCTACTATTTTCTACTAGCGCCGTAATAAAAACTATCTAGCGACTGTATATAACAACCAGACCTGTTACTATAGTAACGGCGAATATTAAAAAGTGCGGCTTACGGCGCACAGAAATTGATGTTAAAGATTAAAAAGCTGGGTAAGTGGCCGATGCCGAGCCTATAGATAAGGGAGATGAACTTGGAGCAAATTCCCTAGTTATTTATAGATATCCTGACGGAATTTCCAAAGGGGTTGCATTACGCCATTTCAGTTTAGGTAAGATAACAGCGCTAGGCGTATTTATAGTACCTATAACCAGGTAGCTATTGCCACTAAGGGTAGTGGTTATATCTAGATAGAGAGCTCCTGTTTTGGAGGCGAGCTGTGTCTAGGTTATATAGTAAAGTGAATTTTCGAATACAGTCCTAGTTATATTTAGTAGGACTTTTTAGAAATTCTAGAAACGCTACTTACTTTATTAACTGGGAATCCGAATAACTATAGGTTACTTGCACAGCGACCATACATAGAAAGGTAATTAATTTAAATAGCATTGCGGTAAAAATTCCAAAAAATGTTTATATGTTTAGATTGAACAGATATAATGCAGTAGTTATATTTATGCTAAAGGATAAGCAGAAATAGAGAGTGGCCAACCTGCCTTAGTCTGGAGATATTTTAAGTAGAGTTTAGATCTACCGCAAATAGCTAATATCTAGGCCCTCCTAAATAAGAGGCTACTATAAAAGTAATTCCTAACCAATTCTTCCTTTTCTATAAGCCTAGCATAAAATGGTAGCTAGCAAGTATAGAATGGTCTAAATGTTGACATTGCGAGGACTCTCTATATTAGGGTAACTTTGCGACCAAATCTAATAAATACATTAGTAAGAAAGCTATATTTAGCAATAGGCCCTCTTTCTTAAAAATGTTAAAATCCAAAGCTAAGAAAATAACTCGCGCCTAAAAAAAGAAAGAAAATAATAACGTTTGGCGGCGAAATGAAATTAGAACTCTAAAACTTCAATTAGCGGCTGTAAAGGAGAAGAAGAGTAGAGAAGAGAGTAGTAAGTAGAGTAAAGAGGATAAAAGAAAAATTGAAGAATTGGATAAAAAGTTGTAGGACTTATTGCAGGATTACCAAATAGAATTAGATAATAAAGATGGTGGAAATGGCGCAGGCTCTAAGGACGTAGATAAAAGGCCTATAGAGTCTATAGAGCCTGATAGAGAGAGAGAGCCGCTTTTCATTCTACTAGAGCTATAGGATGTGGACCCCTAGGGCGTAACACAAACGCCTGTAAAACAGGAGTCTCCGGAACAAGAGTATATAGGGTTAAAGACTGCTATAAAAAGCAAGTTATAGGATCTAGTCTACGGGGAGCTACTTTATATCGCCGCGAATACGTAACCTAATTATGATACTTCTTATAGGGCTACCGTTGCATGGGCAGGTAATTAAAGGGAAGTTATTAACTGCTACAGTCCGCGCAATGCGTCTGTCTATAAAATTATAAGAGGGGGAGTAGAGGGGGATTACGTATTTCCTCCTAAGGAAAAATATACCAACCCTAATTATAGACTTGGGGACGTAAGAAGACTAGACGGTAAATTTCTATATACTAGGCAACATTTGTCTTGCCTTTATATAGTTGCGTAGAAATCCAAGTACCTAAAAAAGCCTAAAGAGGATTTAAATTTAATTTATTAGGATTAAGCGTAGAGGCTAGTAAAACGTTTTCCCTTTATATATATTCTGGTTGACTAGAACACGGATAATAGACTAAGGCGGTATTAGGAGACTAAAGCAACTATTTAAAATAGGTAGGACACTAAACTAGCTAATTAAGCGATTTATCTAGCAGCTTTTTATGCTAAAAAAAGACTTAAGTAGTACTTGGCTAGTATATACCCAGCTATAGACAGATCTTCTATACCTAGTATTCTCTATCTAATGTCTTAGCAGTTCCGCGAAATTTCAGGCATTTTGGCTCCGACTAGAACTCTGACTAGAACTCCAGCTCTGACTAGAACTCCGGCTCCGGCTATAGGGGTAGCTAAGATGGCCATATTAAACGCTATCCTTAAAGATTTTAAGGAACTCTACTATAAACTATTTAGGGTTAATAATTTTAACGAACTTAACGCTGCGAGCAGGGTATAATGGATTGACGTATAGAAGATAGAAAAGGTAAGGTATATAGTAATAGCTATCTAATTTTCCCCTAATAGTTCTTTATTTTTTTTTTTCTTATATAGTTTAAAAATAAATAATAAAAAAGAAACTTAGAAGGGGGGCGTTTTCTTATTTAAATTTTATTTGTTTTATAGCTCTCCTTTATTATACTTTCTCTTCTTTATTTATAAAATAACTATACTATAAACGAAACTACTCTTTAGTGTTATTTATATTATAAGCTTTATATTTAAAATCTTATCTCCTATTAAATACGAGATTCTTTATAAATATAAATTTCTGTAGGGTATTGCCACGATTTATAAGAAGTATAGGAAATCTTTATAGGTCTTTATTTGTAGTGCCTTAATATAAACCGTGTTTTAGTTTAGCGTATTCTTTATAGCTAGTTATTTTAATATATTAAACTAACCTATCTGCCTAATCTACCTAATCTACCTAATCTACCTAATTTACCTAATCTACCTAAGCCATCTAAGCCACCTAGTCCCTTTAATCCTTCTAGGTAGTAATACCTGCGCTTCTCTATTGCGCCTCACGCTAATTAACATGGATTTTGAGATAGTGGGATAGTACTGCTAAGGATCAAGTCCTTTTTCCATTAATGCCTCTATGGTAAGGCGTACTTGGTAAGGCTTAATCTATTAAATACTAAAGAACTATAATAAATCGGCCAAGAATAACTAAGGTAGGCCTTAGTAACTCTAAGCTAAAGCTAAATTATACCCTACTTACAGCTTACTTTAGCAATTAAAACCCCTTGCATTTAGCTTTATAGAAAGGCTTATATAACTGCAGAGTTAGTAAGGTATATATTAAAGCTCTATAATGGTGGTATAAATACCTATCTAAGAAGTCTATTTATTTATCAATCCTCTAGCTTAAGATGTTTTGCTATAGGTTACATATACTTAAAGACTAAGAACTCGGAAGATTAGAATTGTTAGATACCTATTACTTTTAACTTAAAAATAGCCAAGCATCTTCCTCCAGGATATTAGTAAACGATATATTATATTTTTAAATATTTTGTGGATATATACCTGAATGTTTTAACTTATTGTTTTGAAATCCATATCTATAACGGCTAGATATCTTAACTGGCCAATATTATAACCTAAAAATGCGTAGTAGACCTAATCTGCCTGGCCCTAAAGCTTTAGAGAGCAAAAGTCACTATTTAGTTTATATTATACTCAAATCCAGCCTTAATGGATAATAAATTAGCCATAGCACTTGGCCTTATAGATAATATATTATCCTATATAAGCTTTACAGATCTTTATAACCTATAGATAGATTATAAGAAAGAGCTAAGGGATAAGCATAGCGAAGGAGGCCCTTAGGGCATAAGCCGCAGGGGGGAGCTTGAGGACAACAAGGACGATAAAATTGTCTCTCTTATTAATAAAGCCATTGCTAAAGGCACGCAATTAAAATCTAAAGGGGTTAATAGTGAGACTATCGTGGCCAATATCCGCCAGGTGCTGTACTTAGCACATTATCGCTACTATAAAGGTTGGAACCTCAATGATTATATAATAAAGTGTGATAGTTTATAGAAAGACACGCAACGGCATAAATTTTAGGATAAGGCGTTCGTTCTCCTAGCTTGGTTTAAGTCTCTTTTCGCTAGCGCTATGCAATCCTTTTAGGCAGCCGCGGAAACAGCCACAGTCCTAATAGAGCACATTATCTTAGTCCCTAAGGCCATTACACAATTAGCAATATTAAATATTAAACTTACAGCTAGGAGTGTAGTTAAGTCTATTAAAGAGTATAATAAACTGCATAATACTAATGGGACTTAATAGGATCTTTTTAGGATATCTATAGTTCTAATTAGCGGTGAACTAGGTCAGCTATTAAAATGGTAGGGTATAGATAACTTGTTATTAGGAGAGCTAGACTTCCTAAATTATACCCTAGTTAGCCATAAAATTCAAATAAATAGGCCTGGATACAATCTCCTGCCTAAGATAATCTTAGGCGCGGTTAATAAATTACTTAATTATGGCAAGAAGCTACAACTCTATAGGGATAAACTTTGCAAGATTCCTTCTGAAAAGGATATAAAAAGTTTCCTTAAGTTTGCAGGGGGAGAGCGTAATGATTTGCAAATATTAAGGGCGCTATAATAGTCTAGATAGTGACATTGATATTGTTTAATAGTCTTTAGTGTTGTTAACGATGGCTCTAAAAGAGTCCTCTATATGCGTCTATACGCGTTTCCTGCTTATATAAGCAGACTTCCTTTGTTTTGCTTTTGGTTTGTTTCTATAGTAGTTACTTCGGCTTCCGTACTAATATAGGCCTATATTAAGGCCTATATTTGTTATAGTTAGATTCTAGGTTCTTATTTATTTATTTCCAATATTATTTAGTTTATTAGTTGTTTAGTATTATAAGCCTTACCTTTAAAACCCACCTCCTATTGATCTATTATATATAGCCCAGCTACCCTAACGCAGCTACCCCTTGCTACTTAAATATAAGATTCTTTACTAACATAAATTCCTATAGGGTATTGCCACGATTGTAAAAAGTATAGGAAATCTCTATTAGTCTTTATTCGCAGTGCCTTAATATTAATCGTATTTCAGTCTAGCGTATTCTTTGCAGCTAGTCGTTTTGATGCGTTAAACTAATTTGCTTAATTTACCTAATCTGCCTAATCTACCTAATCTACTTAATCTACTTAATCTACTTAATCTACCTAAGCTATCTAAGCTACCTGGTCCTTTTAATTCTTCTAGGTAGTAATACCTACGCTTTCCTATTACGCCTTACGCTAATAATGATCGAGGTAAACCCAGTGATATTAGTGGTTAGGTTAGCATTTTCTTATTAGTTTAACCTAACCTAACCGCTAATATTACTAGGTAGACCTTAGCGACTCTAAGCTAAAGCTAAATCATGCCCTACTGTCTTTGAGTTTTAAATTAATCTAATATTTCTTTTTTTTTACTTTAATTTTTATTTTATTTATTATGTTTTAAATAACCCCTAAGGCTTTAACGACCTTTCTTACCCTTATCTAATTTGTTATATAGGTTTTAGGTACGAGCTCCTCCTCTAAAGAAATATATTCTTTAATTTCCATTCTACCTTCTTTAATCTCAATTTCACCTTCTTTGACATCGAGTTTAGTGAGCCCTTCTACAACTGCTGCTAATGGTAATGACACAAAACTCCACGTTGTTACGGTTGGGAAGCTAACTTGGCGATTTGTTCCAGACACCATAACGGCAAATATAGGAGATGTTGTTTATTTCTAATTCTTCCCGCCCAATCATTCTATAGTTCGCGCTAAGTATAAATATAAGTCCAAATTATATTGGTTCTCTCTATACTTTCGTTACTAAACTGATATAAAAAAGACCTATGTGTTCCTTATGAGATAATAGGGCTGTAAAAAACTGGCTTCTTCTCTAGATTTTATCTAATAGACGTGGTGTCCAATAAGGTAAAAATATCTTTTTTCCATTTTTAATATATCCACTTTGTTTAATCGGTAATTTATATTTTAATAGCCGCCGTTATGGAACCTTACTATTAATAATACCGCGCTGATATTTTTCTACTGTTTAGCTTTTGGATTGTGCATTTAACAAGGAATAGTAGGAGTAATAAATCCTATAAGGGGATACATTATTTACTATTTCCCCACCCTTCTTTTTTACTTTATTGTTATTGTTATTTCTATTGCTATTTTTGGAAGCCGTATGCATTTTATCTTAGATTAGCCTGCTAAAAGTAAGTGTAGAATAAGACCGAAACCATTGCCGTGCAGAGGGCGTATGCTAAAAATTTAACCTTTATGCTAAATCCTGGCGAACTATTCCCAGCTAAAGCCTTAAGCGTAGTTACCTTAACTTAGGCGCCTACGTTAACCTCCCTATCAACCATAATAACTAGTAGCGCCTTATTGTCTGCAACTCTAGTTCTATATTTACCTTCCCAAGGCCTTTCCAGTGTAGCAGTAGTAGGAATAGTTGTTAGTATTATAGTGGCACTTACGCTCCTAGTCGCCTTGTTTGTCTATATTAGCAGAAAAAGATTATCTAGTATACTCCCTTATAAATTGGTAGCTTTATATCCGGCGTACCATAAAGCAAAAATATAATAAAATATAATTTTTTAATCGTGACTGGATCTCAAATGTTAAAGTTATAGTTAGGTAACTTGAATGCGTTTTATAGAGGAACAAAAAGGGAAAAAAACAATTTCCTTATATTAATGGTAAGATGGAGAAGAAATTAGTCAATATAAAATAATTAAACAAGTCTATGTACCTTAAGTACTTTCCTTTCTTTACTATTTAACTTGAAATTAGCTGTCTTAGTAACTGGCGGTTAGAAGTCTAGCTATACTTATAAGCGTATTTAGGTGCACTAGGCCCTATTCATTAATTCTCGTCTTTATTACCTCTATATTTAACTTTTAAGCCTCCTCCTTTCGTCCTTGCTTATAGAATATAAATGCTAAGTTACTTATGCTGCTAGTGGTATCTAGATGGTTATTACTAAAAATCTCTCTCTTTATCTTAACTACTTGTTTCTGCAGCTCCTCCGCTTCTAGAAGTCGGTTCTTTATATAGTATTTAGAACTTAGCTCTTCTATACTTTTTAAAGTCTTGGGATACTATAGGCCTAGAATTCTCTTTCTTATCTCTATTACTTAAGTTTCTAGCTTATCGGCTTTTGTTTGCCGTTTTTAATAATAATAGACTTCCGCTAAGACGGCTATTATACTTAATATCTGTGAATGGTATTGGCCTAATACCCTATTACTAGTCTCTAGTAACCGTAGCAGTAGCTCTTTAGTATTGGTTAGCCGTTCCTGCTCAATATAGATATAAGCTAGGTAGATTTTGCTTTCTAAAGTGTCCCTATATTCTGGCCCTTTTAGTTTCCTAATTATCTCTACTAGCCGCACCTAGTACTTTTTAGCCTCTATAATTCGGCCGGTTTTAAAATATATCTCTACTAGAAGAGGAATAAGCTCCGACTTTTCTTTTATTCTATTATACTCTGCCATATCTTTTTTGTAAACTCTATAATGCCAACGCTAGCATACCTTTGGCAAGCAAGCTTTATATAACCAGTTAATACAACACTATAGCTGGACGATATTATCTCTACTGGGCAACTTCCTGAAGTATATACAGCAGTGTTCTTTAGTGCCAATTCCGGCAATATTTTGGATAAGATACTTTTTAGGTATCTAGTCGAAATTGGAGGCCTTTATAGATGTTAAAATAAGAGATGGCTTAAAAATAGATAAAAGGGTCTTAAAGATAATACCTAAGCGTTAATAAAACTTAAGTTTAAGAGTTACACATTGGGGATAAAGATATATTTGACTTAGCTAGATATAAGTAAATTAATAGATCCTTAGGGTTTAAAGCCTTTATAGGCGGCAGATATAATATATTAATAGTATTGATTTTAGCTGTAGCCTAGCTGGGGTTAGCTCCCTAATGAAGCTTATATATTGCCTTAAGTATGCTTAGCTTAACTGATACTAGGGATAATCTTGTGTTTAAATATATAGGGCTCTTATAAATGAATTAGTGAACCTGCCGCAGCGTTTATAAAATTTAGCAGTCTGCATTTTTAAGTTATAAGAACGTAGAATGGCGAATAGAAGAAATTAAATGTGTTGGGAATGAGGTAAGTGGTCATTACGTATTGTCATATGCCGCCGTGGCACTAGTGTAGGGAGGAGCCTTATACTTCTCGCCCTCCCTTATTCTAATAAATAAGCTTTATTAACCAACATTACTGTAACCTACTTAAGTAGTCGTTATTGGTAAGTCACCCTATATAACTAATAGAATGAATTAATATAAGCATAGAAATAATATTTATTTCAACTAGTCTAGCTATTAGTATGCTTTAACAACGTATAGAATATATATATCACAATAATATATACTATGCGGTGTTATAGATAGATCTTTTAATGTTCTATCTATATGTCTTAATAATATATATGCGCGTCGTGTAGATTATGTACTCTATGTACGTAATATATAAAACGAATATCTACCAACACTAGCCATATAATATATCTGCAAATTTATCTTTTTATTCCCCTATACTTTAGCCTAAAATTAGCTAGAGTTCTTTTTTTAGGTACTAAGAAGCTTTAATTCTATATTTTATTAGTATATACTATATTAAGAGGTTAAGTGAGGCATATAATATACTCGTTAGACGGCGGCTAGGAAGGCTTATCTTTAGATAAATATAAGTGGTATCTCCCACTATTATATACAAGAAGGTAGATATATGTATTATTTATCTTTCCTAACTTGTCCGCCTTTCTAAAAAGTGTTTCTCTTTGTTGGCGGATCGCCTCCCTGCTAATATACTTATTTAAATTAAATAAGCCAGTCCCTTCTCCCTAAGTCTTATTTTCTTCTATAGTCCCGTTGTTGTCGCTAGCTTCTATTGGTTATATCTAATAAAGGAAGGTACGGAAGTAGTAGACACCTATCTTAAGTTAATAGTTATAGAGTAGTATTATAATAACTAAATATATAATGGGCGATTATATCGATAATAAAGTCAGTAAACCCTTTCCTATTTAGTAAATCCCTTAACTTCATGCCTGCTATTAAGGATAACAATAAGGTATACGCTGATGTTATTTAGCAAGCGGTATTAATACCTAGAAGGCAAGTAATGCACCTATAACTTTCCTTATATTAATAAGTATAAAGATAGCAATGAATTTTATTATAGGTCTTCTGCTTCTTCTTATCCCTTACTTCTTCTTAGGTTATAATAACGTTAAAGCAATATTATTTACGGCTATAATAATTGCACGGGCTCCTAGGTGGTAAAATACTACTATAAAAAAAATATCTTCAATACTACCTGGCGACTTCGCTGCTTATTTTTTGGCATAAACTGTAACCCAAGAAACATAGACCAATAAGTTAACTTCTGAAGATGGTATTTATACTATTGCTAGCTTATTAGATAGTCCTATAAATTTTCAAAGCTCTTCTATCCTCCCTAAGAGTACTAGCCTTATAGGGCTTTAAACCATCACAACCTCTTCTAATGTTGCGCCCTATTATTCTCGCATAAGCACTAGGATAGATTTAAGTTTAGTATCTACCACCTTGCTATTAATAGTAACAACGATTATAAATATATATAGACTTCTACTTTTAAAGAGCTATTTAGTCCTCTCTATAACCACTAGTCTTATAGGACCTTAGAGAAGTGCTATAATTTATATTAAGGTCAAATCTCAGCTTTCCCTTTTAGGTAGTAGGATAGGTATAACTCTAACACCCACTAACCTTAAACGGATAGTGACGAGTATAGCAAATCTAAACGGATTATTATGTTTAGAAAGCTTTTTAATTCTCTTAGAGGGCACTAGCTTTATTCTCTCTTAAAGCCTTAGTATAACTTATACAAAAGCCTTATCCTAGCTCTCTCTTATACGGACTAGAAATAACTTAACTTTAATATCCATTAATTCTATAGGGGCAATTATAACTACTATAGAAATTTTAAATGGTGTTTAAACTTTAAATAGTCTTCCGATTTCCTTAAAGAGTAATGGCCCTGTAGAACCTTAAAGCGCTATTATAGCTTATACTAAAGCCAATCCCCAGATCTCTCTTATAAGAACTATAATAGATCTAACTTTAAGATCCGTTAACTCCCTGGGGACGGTTATAACTATTACGCAACCCTCTAACGGACTACTACGCTCTATAGCACTGCCGCTTATATTGGATTTAAGCTAGATATCTAAGTCAATATACACTTCTCTAGATTCCCTTAGTGGGGCTTTCTAGTCTACAAGCTTAATCCTAAGTTTAAACAGATATTTAAGCATTTTAGCCACCCTTTCTAAATCCACGCAGCTGCTCTCTTCTCTATTAACACGGCCTGCAAATAGGGAGACCCTTATAATAGCTAGCAATACTTTTATATTTAGCTACACTGTACCTACCCTAAATTCTACAAATTACGTATCTATTCCAGCCCCTACCAGTACTATAGCCATCTTAGTTTTAACTTATAATATACCTATTTTAGTTCCTATTAGTACTAAAACCGTCTTAGTTCTTACTAGCACTATATTTATTTCAGTTTCTGCCAGCACTATATCTGCCTTAGTTCCCACCAGTACTATATCTATTTTAATTCCTACCAGCGTTACATCTTCCTTAGTTTTTACTAGTATCGTATCTATCTCAATTCTTACTAGCACTATATCCATTTTAGTTTTAACCAATACTATATCTATCTCAAATCCTATAAGCTCTGCTATCGGACTTCTATATACATCTCTGGATCCTATCGCCTCTGTTTCTGCCTCTATCTCTTCTTTTTATGTTATAAAAGTTATAGCTACTATATATGCGCTTATATAGATAATTACAACTTCCCTAACAATGCTATGGTTACTTAAACGATTTTTAAGCGCTTTAGATGTTACTCCTAGTTCCTTAGTTTTCTTAAGTTCCGTAATTCCAGCTAAAGAAATAGCTGCAGTTTTACTACTAGGTTTAACTGGACAGAACTAGATAGACTAGAGCAGCACTATAAATTTTACACTGGCTACCTTAATAATAGGTTTAGGGCCCTCAAGTGCTAAGCTTCTTAGTATCTTTCCTGTGTTAACTTTGGAAATTGTTCTATTAAGTATAGCTATAGGTGGGAGCTACTTTAGAGCTTGGACAAGCTTGCAGATCTTAGAGGAATCTAGTGCGCTAAATACTACTCTCTGTACTATTGTTTCCTCTAATGATAAATATTACACCGTTTCTACCACTACGCAGACACAAGTGCCAAATAATGGTATACTATTTGGTAATTCTTTACAGAGTTATGCAGTAAAGGCTAAGAGTATTAGAGTTAGTATTGGGGTTAGTTTTAGTATAATTGCTAGGATACTAGCCTTTGAAGCCGCAATTGTGTTGCTGCTAAGGCGATATAGGCGGCGCCAATAGGGCACGATAAATATAAGAAGGCTAGTTATTTCTCGCCCTCTTCTAATCTAGGGATATGCTTTAGCTCTATTATTTAACACTATATAATGTATACGGAAGTTTAGATATATTATTTGTTGTTCTCTAATATGCAAGCTAGCGCAAAGTACTAAAGTAAGTTAATAGTACTTCCATTTTGGTAAATAAGATTGTGGTGACTTATTTATAACGTATTAACAGGCGCATCCCTTGCAGTAAGTTAGGCTATAGTGATAGTTTAGTATTACTAGAGGCCGGTTAACCTATCTATTAAATTTTAGGTAGCAACTGCTTCTTAAGGTGCCGTGTTTACGTTTATATAAGAGGTAGGTATAATTTTCTACTGCTATATTCTAAGACTAACTTTTATGATGTACAAATTACTACTTTCCCTAGTATTCTTTTTTCCGACTGCTTTTGGACTCTAGAACTGTACATTAAATAAAATACTTACTGTGCTTATTACTGCAAATTAAGGGGTAGGGAATCCTGTATGGAATTTTGGTCTACTGCTTTACTGGGATTGTAAGGTACCTTTTAATAATACCTAACCTTATTTTATAGCGGGAGGTAGAACTAGCATCTTATTTATATTTTTAAAATAATTTGGAAGCTAATGGTTATAGATTCTGCGTTATATAGTTTAGTAGTTTCTTAACTAGCCTTTTCCCTATAAGTCACGGGGATAGCTATTGGATATGGAACTACTATGTCTCTTATAGTCACTCCGCAAATCTTAGAATTATTTCATCTTTCTTTAATTAACTGCTACGCACATAGCCATCTTTTTAATGGGACTGGCGCAATTGGTTAATTTAATGCCTTAACTCCGCCAGAAAGTCCGTATATTATTCTTATCGACTTAATAAGCTGTAGTTTTAACATTAGTATATCCTCTTAATTATATAAAAACAACCTCTCTTAAATAGTTTTATTATAAAATTCTCTTGTAAAACATAATTACATATTACTTATAATTTATATAGTCTTAATCTACAGCTGCGGCAAAATTGTATATATAAATGTTGAAATATCCAGGGACACTAAATTTAGTAATTGGAGGCTCTGCGATACCCTTAGCTTTTTTAAGGTAGTAGTTGATATAAGGGGTAAGGATGGTGTAGGAGATAAGGATAGTATAGGGGGTGAGGATAATATAGGGGATGAGGATGGTATAGGGGATAAGGATGATATAGGGGGTAGGGGTAGTATAAGGAATAAAAGAAGTTTAGTTGTTATCTTAGTCACCTTTATCACCCTACTTAACCACCCTCTCCATAATTATAGATACTTAGATGGCTGAAAATTTGTAGTTTATAGCTATGCCGCTATATATTATTCTAGTGAATACTAGTAGAAGTACAATCTTTAATTATATCTTAGCTGCTGATATTGCCTTAATTGGGGTTTTTTTACGCTTATAGCTTCTTCCCTAGTAGCTACCTCGCCTTCTTAGTCTGCTTGTTTAAGCTCAATCTATACTCTTTATGGCTATAATAACCCTTATCCTAAAGTACCTACTTTAAGTGCAGATACTATATACTCCTAGAGGCAGTCTCTATAAGGCGTTTTAGCTGGGTTTAAAAACAAAAGGCATGTCTATTATTGAGAGTAACTTCCTTAAAATTTAAAGTTCCCCTATCTTCTCCCTAGACCAACTATAAAAGGCCGCAGACAACCTATTGTCTAGATAGTATAACGACCCCCCACCGCCAATCTAGATTATAGAGGATGAGGAATAGGAAGTTGAAGAAATCCTAGTAGTTAAAAAGGACCTTACTGTCTTAAAATACCGTGTAAGCTAGGTAGGCCATAATAAAGACCTAGAATGGTATTCTGTATCTAATTTTAAGTATTTCCCCTATAAGCTATAGGATTTCCACCTGGCCTACCCAGATCTCCCTAGACCACTACACAAACTAGAAAACTGGATTAAATGCTAGGAAGAAGGGTTGGACAATTATAACAATTTAGATAACAATAAGGAGCTTAGACAACGCCTAAGGGCAGGCTTTTTTAAGAGGGGGGGGTGATGTAACTGTGCTAGGGCGTGTTATCTACTATATTATACCTGCCGTAATATGCTGCATATTGCCGTCTGCCGCCACACTCTACTATTGGCTTACCTACTACTAACGCCTTAGCGGCTAGCTCTGTTTATTTGTTTATACTAGCCCTAGCAGCCCCTTTTTCCTTCTCCTTAGCTTAGTATCTTTGTATTATATTTACTAAGCTACTATATATTTAAAGTTATAAAGCAGTACCTGTTCTATAGTTCTATCTACTAGGTTTATAAGACTTCTTTTTAGTGGTTATATAAGCGTTTTTATAAAGCGAGCGTATGCGGGCGGGAGGCTTGCTAATAGTAATTTTAATTTTTGCAGGGACCTCCACTTAGCTACACACCTAAAAATGATGCTAGTTTCCTAGTCTTAGCTACTCAAACTCCAAATTATAATTTTAGATCGATTGTATAAGGGGGCAGATAAGGCAGGTGAGGTAGATAAGGTAGGTAAGGCAGATAAGGTGGATAAGGTAGATAAGGTAGATAAGGTAGATAAAATAGATAAGGTGGTTAAGGTGGTTAAATATATATAATAATAGTGTTATTAGTTTCTAGTGCCTTGGTATATTTAGATAAACGTTAAAAATCTAATTATATCATCTTTGTAGGATTTCTAGAGACCGCTATAAAATTGAGTAATGATTACTTAGAGCTTTTTAAAGCATATTAATCCCAATGCCAAATTCCTTTATTATATAAATTACAGGATTAAAAAAAATAATACTGTTTAACGACTTATTTAATCTCGTTTGAGATCGAGCGAATATAATGGAAGTCTTATGACGTCGTTATGCTCCCCTCGCAAACATTAATATATTATACTTTAACAGTTTGTATAAACTCTATAAGGTTATGGGTATCTCGGACTATAAGAATCTTACGCTTGCGTTATATATAAAAGGTAAGGATGGCACGGTAAATAGACTAACACTCGCGTTGGAGGTGTATAGGGAGAGAATAAACCCTATGCGTTATTTAGGACCCTACTTTACTAATCCTAGGGGTCTTCTTGACGCAATAGCTAAGAGTAACGCGTATATATTAGGTTCTCGTGCTATAGACTACTTTAAGCCTGGCTCTGCTAAGCTATACTTTAATATTAACTTCTACATTTAAGCAGATATTAAAAGCATTTTTAGAATGCTTAGTGAGATAAAGTTGAGCTATAGTGTACAATAGACATCTCTAATATGGTCACTAGTCCGAAAATTAAGCTTCCGAAAATTTAAGATAGATATAAGAGTGTTGCAACATATATTAAAGTCTAAAGAATTTAATACTCTAATGGAAAAGTATCCTTAAGAAAAGGTTAATTCTATGGAATATAGTAAAGATCTAGATATATCTGCTGGCTATATATTTAACGGAACCGCGTTCTTATTTAACCAAGATATGTCTGGTTAGAACAACTATTGGGATAGAGATATAGATAAAATGGGCTTACCCAATCCTGTCCATAAAACTATGGAAGATGAGGAGTATAACGCTTATATTTAGCTGTGGCAGTTCTTTGCCGATCTTTACTATTATCGATATAACTATGACCTGTGAGGATTACACAAAACGATCTGGGTCTTATATAATAGGAAGGGGATATAGCATCTAGGGAGGTCTCTAACTTTTTCCTTTAAGTATAAAGATGACTATAATAGACTAGATAAATATAACCAAGGCAGCAAAACGCTTAAGGTAATTAAAAGAAAGAGCATAAAGAGTGGGGTTTGTGTACAATTAATATTTAATATAGTCGTCCCTTAGTTAACTCCTTTCTATAATATCCTCTAATTTTATTCGAGTTAAGTTTAATGTTTTATTTCTAGGCTTAGAGTAGTATATTTGTACCCCAAACCCTCCCAGCGGAAGGAGGTATATGCTTGGTTATATAGAGTAGAGACCCCATGTGTCCAGGCAGCTAGAGAGAAGTATAAGGTTTAAGGATATTAATATATAGAGAATTAGGCGGCGCTAGAACTCCGCAGAATAGGGAATAATAAATCCCTGTTTATACCATTTCCGTAAAGAGAGGGATGGTTGGCTAAAATACTAAAGCAGTTCTAGGATGATTTGCAAGTTATAGCTTGGTGGTAAAAGGAGACCTGGGTTAATCCTCTGCTAGGATTACATTAGATGCTCCTAGAAAACTATTAGGGGGTAGATATTAAGGCCATACTATAGAATATTAGAAATTCGGGATATATATATAATAGCCAATATCTCCTTTAGCAATTCTACGCTAACTGCCTTAATGAATATGGTATCTTACCTGAGCTTAGTATAGTAGACTCCTATAGCTAAGCTAGGTATTATAAAGAATAATAGTTATAGGGCCTTAAGCATCCTTAAAGCTACTGTGGTATGCTAGCGGTTAAAGCGCTATAGTTAGGTTATGGATTAAGTATCGGCCGAGAGTTAATTACTACTTAATAGGTGCTTTAATGTAAATCCTCGTGTATATTATAAGGCTGTAGAGTCTCTTGTATTTTAATGGGTTTCTTATTCTTAATCCTCTGTTTAATATTAAAGTATTAGTACCTAAGTATATTCTTTTCTAAGTTTTATATATAGTTGCATAGGACCAATATTTAAATTACCTTATAAAGCCCACTACGTCTTATATGGATTAATACTGATTATTATATAGATCTATATACTTAGGGACTCCTAAGTAGAACTAGATAATCAATATTATACCAAGTTATATATATTGTGAATATATAAACCGCCTTAAGCAGCTCTAAAATCAAATTTTGATTGATTAAGGCATTCTACCTAGAAGGATCCGTATTTTTTTAGAAGAACGTGGAATTTATAGCAAACTATAAAAAGAGATATGTTGGGTGACCGTATAAGCTAGATAATTATATAAACTAGGTAATTATATGAGCTAGGTAGACAAGCATAGCGCCCTCTAAATATATAGCCAGGATTTTAACAGATTTAGTAGCTATGGCTTTAGTCCTACAAGCTAGGCGCTTGTGGGCTAGGGGATCCTATAAGCTAGGTAATTATATAAGTAGGGTGGTCTAACCTAGCGCCTTCTCTAATTAACGCCTAGCGTGCAAATAGAATATTAATAGGTTTAGCAACTCTATAGCTTTAATCCTGCGAGCTAGGCGATCCTATAAGCTAGGTAATTATGCGAGCTAAATACTTATAGGAGCTGGCCAATCCTATAAGCTAGATAATTATGGGAGCTAGGTAATTGTGGGAGCTAGGTAATTGTAGGAGCTAGGTAATTGTGGGAGCTAGGTAATTATGGGAGCTAGGTAATTATAGGAGCTAGGTAATTGTGGGAGCTAGGCGCTTGTGGAAGCTGGGTAATTCTATAAGCTAGGTAATCCTACGAGCTAAATAATTGTACAAGCTGGATACTTATAGGAGCTAGCCAATCCTATAAGCTAGATAATTGTGCGAGCTAGGTAATTATGCGAGCTAGGTAATTGTGCGAGCTAGGTAATTATGCGAGCTAGGTGATTGTAGGAGCCGGCCGATCCTACGAGCTAGGCAATTGTGCGAGCTAGGTGCTTGTGCGAGCTAGCCAATTCCACAAACTAGGTGATTGTTTATCTCATAAATCAGACCCCGGTGGACCGTTGGTACGTGCACTACGCATACGTGCGGGCATACTGCTCCTTATTAACCAACGAATTCTCCACCGAGGGTCTGAGAGCTTATGGGCCCCGTTTTGGTGGTAAGTGATAATTTTAAAAATCAATTTTTGTCCTTTTCTATAAGCTACGTCCCAACCACAATAGTTATAATATATATGTTTGATGTAATGGATTCTTTAGGTAATTGTATCTATATAAATATATACTATAACCCTATATCTAGAATACTAAGGGGCGAGATACATCGTCGTAAAACGTAAGTTAGATTTTGAACGGAATCTTTGTAGATTTTAACCAAAACTAACCAACTGCCCATATCCAACTTCTTGTAAAATAAAGCTACAATATCGCCACAATGTAGAGGTAATAGAGAAGATAAAGAGCTTTTAGCTTATAGTATTTTAGAGATAATTAGACATAGAGAAGTATGTAAGGTATGGCAGTAAGGCAAGATTAAGGCAAGATTGCGACAAAACTAGACCAACAAATTTTAGACAAAATGCGACCGACTGCCCATACCCAATATTTTACATAATATAGCTACGACGTTATTATTTGATGCGATAGATAGAGAAACTAAAGAGCTCCTACCTTATAGTATTTTTATAGTAGCTGAACGTTGTAGAAGGGTCGAGATACGACAGTGAAAAAGGTGATTTTTGGTGTATTTTGACGCTCCGTTACCACCAAAGCTGGGCCCATAAGCTCTTAGACCCTCGGTGGAGAATTCGTTGGTTAATAAGGAGCAGTATGCCCGCACGTGCGCGTAGTGCACGTACCAACGGTCCACCGGGGTCTGATTTATAAGATAAGTGATTATGGGAGCTAAGCGCTTGTAGGAGCTGGGTAATCCTATAAGCTAGGTAATTATACGAGCTAAATACTTGTGGGAGCTGGGCGCTTGTAGGAGATTATAAGAGCTGGGTGATTATAATCTAGTGCCCTTTATTAACGCTTAGCTGTAAGCTAGTTAATCCTATAAGCTAGGTAATCGCGCGAGCTGGGCGATTGTACAAGCTAGGTAATAGTAGGGGTTTAAGTATAAGCCTGTCCTGCTGCCTTTATAAAGTTAAAAATAACTATTAGTAAATCGTGCGAGCTAGGTAATCCTATGAACTAGCTAGGGGGTGTAAAAATATTTAATACTGGCTAATTCCTCTATAACCAATAATTATAGTAAATATATTATAGGATAAAGCTATTTCTAGAGACCTACAAAAACACTTTCTTAGCACGGTAAAGATTGCTCTATAGTATCTAAAATTTTATAGGCCTAAAGAAGAGCATCTTAATCTAGACTATATCTCTTATTTAGAAAAAGTTTTTAAATAGGATTGCGCTTAACTTAATCTAGGGAATTACGTCCCTACAATTATTAACCCTATAGAATTCGACATATTGGTCTAGAAATCTGGTATTAGAAAAAACCTGCTAAAACTACTTTACTAAGAACTACTAAGGCTCCCTATACAGAACAATATATCTTTACTTTGCTTGTATAGCAGGTATTGCATTATAGCAGCTTAGAATATGCTCTTCTTAGAGGATAGGTAGTAGTATACTAACCTATATTTATTAGGTTTGTCTGAGCGAATAAGGATATATATTTAAGAAAGGTACTTATACGCTTAAAAAGCTACTAATGGCGAAGTATACTAACTAGTCCGCTTCTATCAATCTTATAGGGATATATTAGGCGAATAGAGATGGCTCCTTTAACTAAGTAATAATAAGTAGAGTAAAGTTATAAAGTGGATCCAATAACCTAAATATAAATAGTTAGGCCATGCAATAGATACGCTTTTGCTATATATAGGGTTATAGGGGGACCTTTTACTTAGATATTTTTCTATAATATGGAGTTAGGAGTGCCTAGAGGTTTACTTCCTACAACTAAGATTTTTTAATATATTATTTATAGGTAATAGGAAATCTACTGCTATATTAAGCGTATGCAGCGAGTTTAGAAGTTTATTACCAATAATAACGAGTCAATACTGCCTTTTTTTAATAAGAGTATGGTCTGGAGCCTATAATCCCTTACGCCATTAGCATGCTCTAGCGACAAAAATCTGGTAATAACATTAGTAAACACTGGTTAGGTTTTTTCTAATATACCGAATTCGCTACGCCTAAAGGTCCTAACTTAGTTGCTTAAGGTACTGGGCATAATCCCAACATTTAAAACATTCTTTGAAGATTTAAAGTATCTTAAACCTGTAATAATAATCTTAAGGAGAATACTACCGCTAAACTATAAAGATTTTATAAGATAGATAGTTGCGCGTTATTATATAGGCTTATTAGAGCACGACGGTTATTATTTAATTTAATTTGGTCTAAATAGAGAGTGTTGCGTACTAAACACCCTGGGATTACTTATCCGCTATTATTAACTCTGCCTATACTTACTATGATATTTTCCTAGCATAACCGACATATCTCCATTAGTAGACAGGAGAAGTAAGAAGAATAACATCAAAAGTAGTAAAAAGAGCAATAACTTCGCTAGAAAGAGGGCTTGGTATAAATTCGCAAGGCTAGCTAGTAATCTTAGGTTTAAGTTAAAGCCTATTAAGGAACTTTTAGGGGAAGACCCTAATAAAGTAGAAATCTGGGTTTTTTTTTATAATTGGCGATCTAAAGAATTATACAAAATTAGTGACGAGGATTTTTAATTAGAGGTAGACTACTAAATAGAAGTGCTTTATACTAAATTTAAGTAGTAAATACTTTTAGACCCTACCCCCACTCTAAGCATTGATTTTAGTGGTAAGCCTATTAATCGCAGATGCGGTAAACTGCTATAGGCTTTTTATGTCTCTAATAAAAACCTTTTATTCCTACCTATATTATATGGTGTGGATAATATAGTTAGCCTAAAAGCTATGCTTATATTGTTCGCAGTTAAACGATTAATTTTCTTCTACTTTTTTAGGTGGGGGGATATAAACGATTTCGACCTTTAGATAAAAGAGATGCAAGCACCTGTATTAGAAGTGCCTAAAAGTGCTTATTTAGCCGGCCACGAGCAGCAGTAGGGCTATAAGTAGTAGTAGAGCTATAAATAGCAGTAGGGCTACGAGTAGTAGCAGAGCTACAAATAGCAGCAGGGCTATGAGCAGCAGTAGGGCTATGAGCAGCAGCAGAGCTATAAGCAGCAGCAAAGCCATGAGCAGCAGCAGAGCTATAAGCGGCAGCAGAGCCACGAGCGGTAGTAGGGGAGCAATAAGCAAAGTTAAACGGGTTACCTTATGGTCTAGCGGCCTCCTAAAACTGCTATAACAACTGCTTAAAGCGCCCTTTTTACTATTAAATCTCTATTTAATGAATGCAAGATTATAAATTAGGTTGCTTTCTTTTAAATTATAACCTTAAAATATAGTAGGGTAAGGAACGATAGCTTCGCTATAAAAAATATAGCTTCCAAAATTGCAGACGGATATTTTAATAATAACTTTATTAGAGCGCCTTAGAAATTCAGATATATTACTAGGGACTCTCTATAGTTAATAGATATTATAGATGTTTATAATAAAGCTAATATAACAAACATAAATTTTCTATAGGTTATTTTTATTCTGGACGGAGGATCTAAGTCATTAGATATATAGTTTCTTGGGAAGCCTTTTTCCAAATATATAGATATATTTTATAGTCGCAAGGCTATAAAACGAAAAGCTTTAAATAACCTACTATTAACTCCTGACAATTCTATAAGAAGCATAGGACTTATCTAATAAGAAATTTAGCCTACGCTACCCCCTAAAACGCAGACTGGAGCCAAATATCGCCTATTTAACAAAGATATGGACGAAATTTTATAAGTGCGAATTCCTCAAATAGGACGTAGCTAGGAGAAAGCCGACTTTTATATCTATAGGGAAATGTTACGTTGCTAGAAATTTAAGTTGGGGATTTTAGTATAAGCACTTAATCTTATCTAATTATTAACCTAAAGGGATTAGGGAATATATAATAACGTTAACTTAAGTATCGTGTTGGGATAGAGGCGTAAGTATAATAGGTTTACTAATAGTTCTATCTTCTTAGACGCTTACTACAACTTTATACTTATGTTTTCTTTGCTACTAGTTTATAGGTAGTGGGATATTTGTTAATCTCCTAGCCAGTAAACCTTATAACGTCGCTCTGTTAATCTTTTAATAACTACTATAGCTGTTTAGTAGAAGGAGTCTGTAGCTCTATACCCTACCTAGCTAAATATAAGGATTAGGATCTGTGGTTGGCTGATTAACTAAAATTAAATAATTCTAATTCTTTTTCCTTAATTGTCTTAAGAACGCATACCTCTTTATATAAGTTTATAGCGGATAAGGTCTTATAAAGTATTTTATGCAATATATAGAGAATTTAAGCTTAATAGGCATTGTATTAAAATTATAATCCTCTTTATTATAATCTGGGGATATAGCTAGGTGGGTTAGTAGTAGAAAGATAGTAGCCCGCTAATTAATTATGCCATTAAAAAAGAGTGACTAAAGATATATAGTAATATAAAACTAGAAAAATTCCATTTAGCCTAAAGATTAGCTTTTGTGCTAGAACCTATTTCTACTAATATAATTACCTGTCCGTATAATAAGTGGTTAAAACTCTATAGGGATTGCGATAAGTGGTCGATAACCTATAAGGGACGACTTTAAAAACTTGTAGCTAATATAACGCATATAAACACCTAATATCCATCTTTACTCCTTTTTATTAGAAAGAAGAATAAAAAATAAGTACTAAGAGCTCTCTTTCCCGCGATTAACTATAAACGGTAGAGTGTTTAAGGTATAATTAGCCTAAATATCGACCTAACTACCGCAGGCGCTGAAAATCCACTGCTCTTTGCTAAGGCTAATCTAGAAAACTTTCCTATTAAACTTAGTAAAATGGTAGACTGCTGTTATAAGACTAAGTAGTATAGGCTTAACTGGGTCAGCAACCAATATCCTAAGCCTAAGACTGGAGATGTGGTTAATAGGATCTACTTGCTATTGCTTCTCCCCTTTACTAATATTCTTTGCCTTTTCGTAGAGAACTTCTTAAGTTTGGAAGAGGTTTTAAATCTTCTTTATAGATGGGCAGAATGAGGCCAGGAATTAGCAATAAGTCGACTACGTGTTATTATTATTGCTACGCAAATAGTTAACTCTGCGGACTTTATTAAGAGCCTACTAGATATATTAAAATCCTTCTCTAGCATAACAATTATAGCCTTGCTAGATGCTATAGAAGTATTACTAACCGCGTGCTACTTTCTACTTAAAGATGCTCTCCTACGAGAGGCTGACTATGCTTAATGAGCAAAAATTACTAAGTAGGCACTATTCTCTGCAACTTACCTTTGAGCATTTTTCTACAAAGCGTTGATTTATTTTACTATAACTATAAGTCTACCTTTTAGTTTCTTCTGTGCGTCTAGGGAAGGAAGTAATATTAATAATTAGTTTTCTACCTACCTAGGCTTATTCCTATAACTCTGTTACTGGCATAAAGTCTCCCTTAATAATGCTGCTATATATATTGCCTTAGCTATTCTTGTGGATAGTTCTCCCCCTAGAATATATTATAAGATTTTAAGACCCCTAATTCCTGCTGGTTACTAAATATATAAGGTTTTTATCCTAGAGCCCTTTTCTAAACTCTCTATTATGATTACTGCTAAGCAGTATATCTTGAATAGCATTATCTTTAGCACTTATTAACTTATAACTGGTGTCGCTTAATAGAGGATAATCTCGTAACTATACTATCTAAATTAGATATAGATAACATCCCTTCTTCCTAGCTATACTAGCAGAATCTATAGGAACTTAAACAGAGCATTCCCTAACTAAAGTTAAATAGAACTTGCCTATTCTGCCTTTGTAGAAAACCAGAACATACACTAATTTATAGACATTTAATGTGTAATATTTGCGTCTGTAGATATGGCACGCTGATACGAGGTATTAAATATTACTTTAAAGTCTCTAAGTGTATATTATGCCAATCTAAAGGGCCGCTGGGAGTAAAGCTCCTCCTATTAACTGCTAGTACTTGTTTACTAGCGATTAACGGAGGCGGCGTCTAAGGAGAGCTATTACTGCTAATACTAAAAAATTTAGAGCAAGTTTGGGACCTCTTATATCCCCTTTAGGATGATTTCGACTTCGCTCTAGGTACTAGTTTAGGTAGGGTTTAATTATATAATAATATAGAATGAACTAACTTCTATAGAAGGACTTGCTGTTTTCTAGCTTTTTTGGATATAATAGAGTATCCAAAATTGCATTTTTATATTTAAGACGCTGGCTAAACGAGTTTTCGCTATATAGTGTCTTGCTAGGCTATTACTGTGCTTTTGTATAATTTTATTTTTAGGTTTTTGGTTTACTAAAAGCCATTCTAAGGTTGCCAAACTTGAGTTCTGTCTTAAAGATGCATTCGGAACGAATGACTAGCTATTTAATATAGTGAAGTTTGGGACGTCCAGTATAAAAGTTGCTGTAACAGCCACAATAATATCTGAGGGCGCGCTATGCATATTATCGAATTATAATGGCGTATTAGAACGTCGAAAAGACTATAGTAAATTTAACCTAAGCTATTTAAACTCTGTCCTAATATATAGCTAGGTTATAAGCATGTTAGATTAACGGATCCTTGTAATAAAGTATTAATATAGCAAGCATGAGTTTCAATTATCTCATTTATATATATAGACTAACAATTTGTAGTGTATAAGCTACGTCTGCTGCACCTATATACGTTTAATATACTCTTACTTACTCTGTTAAAGTTCTAATAGATTTATCTAGTATCTTTCTAGCTAAGTTTATCCCTGCTATTGGTTTCATTTAAGATGGGGGTGTTGGAAAGTATAATAACCCTATAGATCCAATCTATTGGGAGAGTTATATTGCCTTTAACGCGGACCCTGATCTGACCATATTTATTAGTTTAGGGTTTGCTTAATAGCCTAGTTCCCCTAGAGCCCTATCTATATAATATGGTTTTTGGGATGGTCCTATACCTCGGCTCTTAAGGTTGTTTGGGATTATACTAGTAGCTTAGAATAACTATGTTAAGCATTTAAATTAACTTGAGTTACTATTAGTGGATAAGAAAGCTCTGGGAAGCTACTTCCGGATTAACATACCCTTTAAATACTAGCCCGCACTAGACGAGATAGGTAAGATAGTAGATCTTTAAAGGGAAACGTATCTATATCTTTAGTTACAATAACACATCCTTCTAGCCATTAAATAAGTACTACGGTCGGCCTCTTTCTTCTTTAAATTAAGCGAGATGCCAAGCTTTTAAGGGTGTTGGTATGAATGTTGTGGATCTATATATTATTAGAGTCTAAATGCCTAAGCGCTGGTTTGCGATTTGGTATAAAAATTCCTATCTGCCCAGTTCTTAACTGATTAAAATACTAACTTGGGTAATCTAAATAAGGGTGATCTATGTATAGATTATAGAATCTATAATAAGGCCGTTAAATTCCCCGTCTATTACCTTGGTTAGAAAGTAACTATATCCTTATAGTTAAATTAGTTATACCGCTGAAAGATTAGTAGCTTTCCCAATTTAATTACTTGGTTTGTTGAGCGATAGAGACTTAATGCCGGCTTTAGCGAACCCGGCCATTCTAACCCTAAGGAAGTCTTTTGTTGTAAGTGTAACTGCTCTATCCCAAGTGTTCTGACGCGAAAGAGGCTATTAGTATACTTTAATAGAGACTTTCGTAAAAAACACCATTAGAGTATCTTTACTTAGTTGATATTATTTGCCTTTATAAGACAAGGCCAAAATGTTATATTTTTATTAGAAGGCGAGGTTATGTGTAGATATTAAATTTACTATTTTTAAATTCTCTATAGAGCTTTAATAGTAACTTATTCCTTACCCATTACCTGCTTTATCCCTAGTATTATCCCTGGTATTATGCCCTGTATTATTCCCTGTATTATGCCCTATATTATCCCAGTAGTACTACCTATCTACTTTACCTATCTGCTTTACCTACTAACTTTACCTATCTATACTTACTAAGAGCAGTAGGTTTGATTATCTATGGGCAGTTCTTAGGTTATAAATAACTTACTGGAATTATAAGATTTATTTTGATGCTTATAGATATAAGTATTGCAACTTATAACCATAGTAGTATTTAATTTTTAAGTACTTGCAACTCTACCTTAATCTCCTAAGTAATCCTTATGTTGTAATAAATAACTTTGCCATGTTCTTATGTCTAAATTATAGACGCGGCTGCTGAGGCCGTAGTAATACTCTTAATATCCCTTGTAATAACTGTGTTATCCTTTATATATAACAAAAAGGCCTAACGCAAACCACTTTACTGGTTACAGTTTTAATGACTTTAACGGCTTTAGCAAATCTAACTACTTTAACCTCTTTAGCAGCATCTGATACTTCGCGCATAACTTATTCAGTAATGAGTTCGGCCTTTACTGCACTAGCTTTAGATATTTGGGAGTGAGTAACTTAATAACCCTATTAATACTATGTTAATATAGGATAACTAACGAATATTTAAGTCTTAATGTTAATGGAGAAGGGAGTAAGACAAATTTATAGGGCATTTAAATAAATGGCCTTTAAGATTCAATTAGGGCTATCTTTGGAATATATAGTAGTAGTTAAATAACGCTAGTAGTATTTCTTGCCTTAATATTATAAACCAAATAGAATTTAGCTGTACTATATTTAAAATAGTTCTAAGCTTACTACTACCCTATATTCTATGTCCTATAAATCAACGCGAAAACAGAGCTGGAAATTCAATGCCTAAGAGAATAGTGTTGAAATCTTAATGAATTAAAGATACATTTTACGGTTATCTCCTATGGCTAGCTAGGGTTCACCGTGATTCTCTAATTTATACGCTCTCTCGGCTTTTTGAGCCTATGAATATAAACATGTCTAAATATCCTTGGGGTACTCCTAGAGCTTAGCTACAGATATAGCACTCTCCTATTTTTGTTCTATAGTACCCTCTCTAGTACCCTCTATTATCTATTTTACTAAGACAAATATATTTTTTAGTTAAACGCCTGACTTCTTAGGGTTAATATTATTAGGTTCCCCTCTTCCTTTTTTAGCGGACCACGCAATTCCTATTATAGCGCCAAGATTCTGTATAGTAAGGTATAAGTAGCTGTTTTCTAGATTGCTAATATCTTCTTTGTTTGGATTATTATAGCCTTCTAGCAATTCTTAAGGTATATTCGCAGATAAGATAAGCCTATGGATTAGGGCCTTTTTTGAGCCGTATTTAATTAGGTATTGTTTAGTTAAATTATTTTTAGTTAAATTAAATGGTCGCTAGCCTTTAATAGCTATATCCATTTTATCCTCTTCTGGTAATTGGTTTTGTATTTCTTTAGTGGAGGCTATACTAAGTCTAACTAATAGTAAGATATGGATAAATTCGCGCGTATAGTTCTGGCTTTATATAAGTAGAGACCGCCTTTTTTTTTAGCACCTATTACTTTTAAAACTTAATGGCTATAAGAAAATGCCTACCTTCTTACTCTAACCTTAAATGGAAACTCGTTACCTTTTTCTAATTATAAAAGTCGTATTCTTTAACCGAATATAAGTGAATGGTTCTAGAAACGTTAACTAAGAAAGAGCGACAATAGTAGAAAAAGAGTAGTGGTATTAAGGTGTGAATTATTTCTCTAGGCAAATACAATTTTATTTAAAACTATAAAAGATTACTACTATAAATAGATATATAGTTTATAACCCTCTAGCAGTCTAAGCGAGATAAGTTACCCCTAGTATTACTTAGATACTGGGACTTTTAAATAATTAAACCAGGAGACTTGTTTATTATTATAATTACCACACTCCTTACTGCTTCCTACCCTCTTAATTACCTTATTAGCTAGCTGTTCTAGCGTCCCTACTTGCTTTACCCTATATTTCTAATAAGTAAACTGCATATTGGCCCACTTATAATATCCCTTTAGATAACAAACTACTAACTTCCTATCCTTTACGTGCTCGCTAAGCTCTAGTAAAGATATTGGCGATATAGTGTTTAGATTAAAGAATATAGCAATTACCGTGGCATGCTCTAAGCCGTTAGACTTCTATTAAATTTGCTTTAACACTTCTCTATTAAGTTTATCTTGTGGTAGAGAGCTATTCCAGTCGTTACGCCGTGGGTTTAGAACTGTAATTTTATACAGCTTAAGGAGCTCTATAATATCCTTTTACCATTCTATCGCTTTACTATTTTCGATGCTACTAGTAAGGAAGATAGATTTTCTACTAATAGCACGTATAGTTGGTGGCTGATAGACGATAAAGTTAGGGTGCTTATTCTTAACCATAGGCTTAGTGGATTTTTTGGTAGGAGTCGTAATGCTTGGGTTAGTAGGCGTAGAGTTGGCGGGAATTTCGATAGGACTTAAAACAATTGGGGTTGTAGCTAGTTCGGCAGGGACTTTAATAGGAGTTATGGCGATTAAGGGTATAGTAATAGACTAGAAGTCTGGGATGGATTGACTTAGATATAAGGCAAGCTTGTAAAAGATAACTTAGATAAAAGTCTTGCCTATTAGTTCTGTATAAAACAAGATAGTTTGCGATGGTTTCTTCTATAAGAGCGTAGTGTGCTTGCTTTATAGGCCTCTCCTTAGTAAGGAGATATAGAAGTCTACCTTGGAATGGAAGGCTTAGGTGCTAAAGTTGGCCTAGAAAGGAGAGAGCCTTAAAACGCGAGGTACTTTAGGGCCTATATATCTCTCCTATGCATTTAAGGGGGTAGTGTAAATCTAACTACTACTATAGCCCTATAACTATGGGCCTTATGCTGACCTACTTAGTTATTTACTTAATCTACCTAATCTACCTTATCTACCTGGTCTTTACCTACCTGATCTACCTATCCCTACTACTATTTTATGTGACGGCTAAGATATCCTGTTAAGCCCTGGATATAAAAGTTATCTTATATGCTTCTCTTAGCTGCTAATGTTTTTTAAACTTTATTTACGCAAATCCGATTGCCACCTACTACTATATATAGAGCTGCTAAACTGCGCTAAGTGCTCGAAAACCTAAAGTAAGGTATATTCTTTAGCTTATAGCTAAATAAACTAATAGACATAGCCATAAACTCCTTATTAGAGTAGCTATATCAACAACCCGTAAAAACAACTATTATAGCGCATCGCTACCCACCCTTACTATTATTGAGATTATTCTTATAATTTTGAACAGCCTTGTAATTGTAATGCAGTTAAATAGTATTTAGTAAAGGCGTAAGCCTAGGGAAAAGCGGGTGAATACTAAGCAAGGTATAGTAGACCTAGAATAACCCCTTTTAATACTGCATTTTACTTAAGAAAAAGCTTATTTACATTTTAATTTTCAGGCTCCTATTAACACATAAGCTATGGGGTATTTATTATATACAGAACTCCTATAGCATATGGATTTTTTATAGTAGATCCTATACAGCTGCTTATATAATGTTTTGCTCCAGTTTAAGACTGGTATTGTTAGATAGTAAAAATATTATTTTAGGATATAAAGCATTACATCTATTTATATATTAAATGGTAATATAACCTTTCCTTCCCTTGTTTCACTTTAGTGATCTTTTTAGAGTGGAGTAGGTGGATTTAAGCCCAAATCTACTTTACTTATAGTTTAACTTATTCCTAAATAGGACTAACGCTTGCCTATTAAGGCTAGTAGTCTACTTTACTCCACTTTAACTTTAACACGGTCCATCTATTAGCTTTTTAAAATTTAACTATTATGCCTAGCTTTGCCTTATTAAATAGCAAAGGGTCCCTTAAAATCTATAAATAGTCCTAAGACTAGAGTGGATGTATTTACCTAGACTTAGTTGCATAGCCTTATACTAGCGTTTAAGGGAATATCCAATAAATTGTATTCTGTATGTAACCTAAAGTTTGTAAATTTTCCTTTACGTTATCTATTTACTTCCTTACTTCCTTTCTATTACTAAACCCCTATTCCACTATTGTAGGCTTTAGATAGCCTATAACTAACTATAATATAAGGTAATATATCTTATCGCTATACCTTTAAAAGAGAAAGAGGTAACGAGACTGGCTTTATCTATATACTTTTTTAGGATATTTTTACGTAGTCCGTTCCCGAAGCGCTTTGTTGTCCCTAAGGGTGGCTTAGCTAAAGCAGTTTCAGGCCAAGTCTGCCTTAATAAGACTCTGCTGAGAGAGGATTATATCTATATGGAGGGGCTTGTCCTGCGATATATCTATATCCTAGGGCCGCCTATACTAAATTATATTAGATCTCTTTCTATAACTTAAAAGCTAATAAGTCTGCCTTGGCTCTAGGAGATTTTAGGTCTATATTGCCTTCGCTCTTACCAAAGAGATATAGGCAGAATGTAACATCTAGCTGCGGTTAGGGCCACAGTAAGTGCATATCCTATGTCTTTGGGCTATTTTAGGATATACTTGCGTAATTTAAACGCCTTTAAGACCCACAATCTTCAGCCTTATACTACTTAACTTAGAATACATATATCCTGCTACGGATATCTGCTTCTAGATGTTACACTTGCCCTTTAACTGCTCGCTGTATAGCCTTAGCCCCTAAACTATATAGCTGGAGTCTTTTAGCCGTGGAACCCTCTAAGATTTAACCTATATACCTTTAGCAACTTTATAACTTCTAGTCTACGCTTTCTTTTTAAAACACAGCCTCTAAACTTCAAAGTTTCTAATACTTGAGATAGATGCTATTGCTAGTAATACTAGCTTAGTTTAAACCATAACCCCTTAGCCTGGTATAGCGTATAATAGAGTGGTGTATATTTGCCTTATACCTGATAGTCCTAAAGCCCCTAGGACTTTTACTATAGTGCCTATTGATAAGTCCAATTTAGAATCTGTTATCGAAACCTAGAAGAATAAGAAAACTATATATAGAGTCTTTTCGCTCTATATTCTAAGCAATAGGCTAGCACTTCTTATTAAACATGCCTTTTAAGGAAATATAGCCGAGTACGTTAACGCCCTATAAATATTTTTATAGTATTCTCTCTAATGTATAGCAAAAGAAATTTAGAGATGCTTTATATCCTCTTAAAGCGATGGAATGATGACCAAGATTTTAATTAACTCTTAGCGGTCCGAATTCCAAAGGAACTCTATAATTGGCTGATTAGGAGAGCTTATTAACCATTAGCACTCCAGTTGGAGGGCTTTATATATAAACAATATATTATATTCTATTCCCAAAGCAAGTATATAAGCGTGGAATTTTTCTGTATAGATATAAAGATCTGTGCTAGGTCTGGTTACTCTGGTAAGTCTCTAAAGATTTAGACTATAACTAAACTAAACAATCTTGGAATTTATTTAAAATATCTTTTGTCCGGTTATGCGCTTCTTTTTGTTAGTTTGGTGGCCTTTATATTTGTTATAATTTGTATTACTATATCTTGTTAAGCATAAAACTGTTAAGCATATTACGGCACTAGCAGAAAACGGCAGATTGCGGTTATATAACTAGAGGATTGTATAAAACTTTAAGCGGCGCTACTACTCTTCTCCTTTCCTTTCTTTAGCTTTGTATCCTCGTTAATAGATAATTAAATTGTATAGGCTTTATAACGGAACCTTATAGCTTAGACTATGGTGGGTTCTATTATTGGGCTGGGTATGTAGGTACGATAAAAACAACAACGTAATAACAACTGGTGGAGTGGTTGCCTAATAGATTAACTCTAATTGTATTCTAAGATTCACTACAAGGAGAGAACTATCTACGGTAGGGACTAAGGTCCTTTAAATACACAACCGTACGCCTAAGAAACCCTCTCTTATATATAAGGTGCGCGTTATCTGTATTAAATGTAACGTCCCTTCCGTTTAATATAGTTAATACGTTCAATACCACATGACCTTAGTTACTATTCCTTGTTATATAGTTTTACCGGATTTATTCTGGACCGTGCCTATATTAACCAACTAGCTTCCGCCGACTCTTCTCTAAGTAGTTGTAATATTGTACTTAAAGCGTTTGTAATACTATCTCCCTTCTTTTTATCTTTGTCCTTAAAGATTTTTAACATCTCTAAGTTGTCTACTAGAGGTATAATGTCCGTTTAACTAGTCTGGTTAATATCCTTACTTATTATACCTAAAGCTTCTTCTTCTTTTTCCTGGGTTAAGCGTTGCCTTTATATGGTCTCCTCCATACTATTGCTTAGTAAAGTAATGGCGATTCCTTACTTAAGGTGCGCGAAAGAGGGGTTAGTTTATATTGTGCTGGCGAGTCCTTTGTCTTAACAACCCTCCTCTTGCTCTGAGTGCACTAAAGCAAACATTTAATTGTCCTGCGATGTTTGCTCTGTCTCTAACGCTAAATATGCGCGTCCTATTACTCTTAACAGTCTTTGAGTTCCTTGAGTAACTTATTATAGGGTCTTATATTTAATCTACCGCTGCGAAGCTTAATGGTAAGTTAGCTTCCGTATTACTTAAGGTTTAACGTGCCTTAAAAGAGTCTGCACGTATTCTTAAAGCTTAACGTTTAGCTTATGCTTATCTTTAACGCCTTAAATATGTCCATAAGAAGGTCTATTCTAAGGAGTGGAAACTAGTTTAACAGGGTTTATCTAAGCTAGGTAATAAAAGGATTAGCTCTCCTCCTATAAGGGAAACAACTCTAAGTAGCTTAATAATTACTCCTCTTAGGTCCCCCTTAGGTAACTTATTCTTTGGCGATTCTTCCTTGTTAATATTACCTGACCTACTTTCTTCTAATACTCCTATACCTTTTCTATAGCGTTTTTTAGGTTGCTTAGTGGTTCCTAGGTAGTCTTACTATAGCCTATCTACTTTATTTCGTACTATGTTTTGTTATCTACATCCTTATAACTAATAATCTTTAAAACTTGCTATTTATCTTCCTCTTGCCCTCTATACGTGTTTGCTTTATAGACTGGTGGCTTAATATTTCCGTGTGCTAGCTCTAGCATTGCGATATACTGTATAGGGTATATTTTTATTTTGGCTAGTAGGTTTAACTTATATATAACTAATAAAATTCTTTACTTAACTTTAAAAGGTCCTAGCCTAACGTAGTCTAACTTCTTGCTTAGTTATTAACTTTTGAAATTTTTGTGTAGTAGCTATACTTTATCTCCCTCCTTAAGATCTGGTCCCTTAGATCTCCTAGTATTATAGTACCTTTTTATTTATTCTTGTACTAGTTTAGCTGTTTCTTTAAGGTCTATATAAAGATTTATTAATATCTCTATTCTTTGCTTAGCTGTGCTACTTGTCTTTTTTGCTTAATATAGCGATAATAATGTTCTTGGCTTGTACCCGTAATTCGCCTTAAATAGTGATGTCCCTATTCCTTCTTATAGTATTGTATTGTATGTAAACTGTGTAACTGGTAATAATAATACCTAATTATTCTATGCGTGATTAATATAGTGCCTTAGATACTGCTTTAGTATCTAGTTTAGTCTTTCCGTTTATCTATCCGTTTGCGGATAATATGCTATAGATATTGCTGTGTAAACCCCTTGTTCTACCAGAAATACTTTCTAAAATGCTGCTATAAATCTTGGATCTCTATCCGATATAATCTTGTCTGGTGCTCTATATCTTGCGAATACTTCCCTTATATAGATTCTAGCGATATCCTCTACTAATATCTTCTTAGTGCATGCTATGAAGTATCCCTACTTTGTTAGCTTATCCACTATTACTAAGATTATATTGTGATCTTGTCCTGTAATAGGATCTCTTGACTTTAGTAACTTAATAATAAAGTCCTATAATATAACCTCCTATGGTCTTCCTAGTATCTTAATAGGTTGTAGCCCTCCGTATGGCTTATACCTTGTTGGTTTGTTTCTTTAGTAATCTAGATATTCCTTTATGACTTATTTTACTAGTCCCTAGATTTCTTAAATAATGTACTCCTTTTAAAGTCTTAATACTAAGCCTATAGCTCTACTGTGTCCTTGTGTTATTCCTTTGTGGAATTCCTTAACAAACTCCTCTGTAATAGATTTAGGCATATATGTTGCTTTTCTATTTTTGTATTACTCTAAGTCTAGATCCTCTACCTATGTGTCTTAAATCTTCTGTGTCTAATTACTTTCTAGTGATTTATAGATCTGACTTTCTTTAGTTGCTGTAATCTTTAGATAATTATATCTAATTAATCTGTCTTAATCCTTTTGTAATAAAGCCCCTAATAGCTTTTTATTACTTTATAGTTCAGCCTTTCTGCTTAGAGTGTCTGCTCGTGCATTGTCTGTACCCTTAGTATGCTGAATTTTGAAATAGTATTCTGTAAGTATTTCCGCCTATCTAACCTGTTTTTAGTTGAGTTCCTTTGTCGTTAGGAATCCTGTAAGGTTCTTATAGTCCGTCTTAACCACAAATAGTTTCTTTGTGCCTTGTAAGAATGCTCTCTATTCTTTAAGTGCTGTAACTATACCTAACAACTCCTTGTTGTAGATGTTATAGTTTAACTCTAGTAGTGTTATCTTCTAACTGTAGTATACTACTGGGTGCTATCTATCTTAATATTTTTATAGGAAGTATGCCCCTAGTGTAAAGTCTGATATATCTATTTCTATAACCGTCTCTAAACCTAGTTAATAGATCTTAAGAACTGGCTCTTAGGTAAATAACTCTTTAATTCCTTTAAATAGTTTTTATTGCTCCTTTCCCTATACCCATAGTTCTTCTTTCTTCATTAGCCGCGTAAATGGCTTAATGTCCTGTAACTATTGCGCTATAAACCTTCTATAATAATTGCAAAACCCTAGGAACGATCTTAACTGTGTAACGTTCTCTGGTTCTTACCAATTCACTATAGCCTTAATCTTCTTTAGATCTATGCTAAGCTGGCCTAGTTTGATAATAAATTCTACGAAATCGGTCTTCCTAGTAAAGAACTTGTATTTCTTAATTGCTACTAGCATCTGTTCTTCCTGTAGTCTCTTTAAGACCTACTTAATGTGTTCTCTATATTCCTCCTCACTCTTTAAGTAGATGATAATGTTGTTAAGATATGCCATAATAAATTTATCTAGGTGTTCTTTTAATACACTATTAATTCGCTTCTGGAATATTGCTAGTACATTTATAAGCCTAAATTGTATAACTAATGGCTTATATAGTCCTTCCTTTGACCTAAAGGCTGCCTTCTATTTATCGCCTTCCTTAATTCTAATCTGATGGTACGCCTATCTTAGATCTATCTTTGTAAAGATCTTTGTGTTACCTATCCTGTCTTGGATTTTGCTAATTAAGGGTAAAGGATACCTATCCTTCCTAGTAATACTGTTTAACTGTCTGTAGTCTATACACATCCTAAGTTTTCCGTTTTTCTTTAGGATGAATAATACTGGATATCCTACTAATAACTATAATGGTCTAATATATCCCTTTTATAAGTTCTCCTAAATAAACTCCTTAAGCGCTACTGACTCTGTTTTAGTAAGCTTATAGATTGGAAAGAACTTTAGACTTATTCCTTCTTCTAATTCTATCTTGTGGTCCTAAGCTGTATGCTCTAACAGCTTTTCACTCTCTAGTAACCATAACTTTTTACCATACTTGTGGTATCTTTTTGGTATATAACTTAAGCCTCGCTTAGTCTCTTTATATATCGCTCTGACTTGGTACTATACCAACTTGGTTTACTGTCGCACTTTATGTTATTATGTATCCTTAATATCGACTTGACCTATAACCTAATTAATCTTTGGATTGTACTCCTATAACCAAGGCATTCCTAGTATCGCCTTGTCCTGTCCTAATGGTAGGATATTAAAAGACATTCTAACTGGTCTCCCTTTAATAGTTATCTAAATAGGTCCTATTTTGAGATTAATAATGCCTCCTTTATAGGCTATCTAATCTCCTGAAATTGTTATAAGTAGATATAGGTGTTCCTTCTGTCTGTGTAGTACCCCTATCCTTTCTACTGCCTTTAGTGATATATGGTTCCTAGTTGCTCTACTATCTACCAATACTTTGAACTGCTGATCTTGCTACTTAGCTCTTAAATTTAGGTGTTATCTTTGAATTCCTTTAAGGGTCTAAGGCTTTAACACTAGTTCCCTTTAGTTCTATACACCTCTTCTTTTCCCAACTATTGGCTGCTTGATCCTGCCTATACTTGGTCCAACTTTGGCTAATATTTAGTTTATTTCTTTTCCTTTACGTGCTATAGACAAGTGTTCTCTAGGTACTTTTACTACTGTTATCCGTCTAGGCATTCTTCTGTAAGAAATCTTCCTGGTTAAAGTGTTAAGTCCCCTTAACCTTATACTTCTACTAGGTGCTAATTATGCATATACTTAGCGTTCCTAAACCGCTTTTCCTCTGGTGCCTAATATATTCTTACTAGGTACTTCTAGTTCTTATTTTTGGGTGCTCTATATATATTGCACGTGTTATCCACATAAGCTATCTATGATAGTGTATAATGCGCTGCATGTTTTAGGTTAACTCTTGGTTTGTTTTTATCCTTAAGTTTAAACCTATACCTAGTTAACCTGACCACTAGTATCTCTGCTATGGGTACTAAGATTTATTGCTCACTTCTCTAGTCCCTAGATCCCTCTTTTAGGTTCCTTAACATTATAATTAATGCTCCTTTAATATGACTTATGCGTTTCTCTATAATAGGTTAGTCTTAGATAACTTTTTCGTCTAGCTATATATAAAAATCTTCCTATTTGTTATTATATCGTTGCCTATACTACTTTCCGTACAGCTGGTTTAGTGTGTATGGTTTATCCGTTAGAAAGTACCTTATTATTACTATATTATAACATCCTTTGGTATGCCTTTCTTTAAACCTAGTTAGAATATCTAGATCCTCTTCTTGTTCTAGTTTGTCTAACTATTTTGTCCTTAGTGTCCCTACACTTGGCCTATTGGTAACTCTTTGTATGGGTGCTCTGTTCCTTATATAACTTAGCGTAGCTGACCTCTTGTCTAGCTTTTGCTCTTACTATGTGATGATTCTTGTTCTGAACTTATCTATAGTTTCTTATTTTCTATATCTTATAGCTGGATCTTCGTAGTCGTCTTACCTTTTAATCCTAGTATTAAGTGTTTAATCTTTAGGCTGAATACTACGTTTACCTAGGATTGCTAATATTCTTACTTATTCTCTGAACTTGTAGTTCCTGAACTTGCGTCCTATACTTATTTATTTGTTACTAAACTAAGTTACTACCCTTTCCTATTGGTTTTTATCCGTTGTGGGTTCTTAGGTGTGTCTTATCTTATTTTAAAAATCTTAAGCTTTTTTTATCTCTTCTTAAGAATCTTAAGCCTGTAGCCTTTTGCCTTTATTAAGTAATAAGCTAGCACTAGCAGTTGTCTACTTACTTAATTTCTTTTAAATATTACTCCTATTGTTTTGTAAAGCGATGGAAATTATATCTAATGGTGTTATAACATCCGTTACTAAACCTTGTTTAGTGATGGTTTTAGTCTCTGCTTTTGTTGCGTTATTAAGGTTTAAGTGCTCCTAGTTAGCCTCCTTTTTGTCCTCATCGCTGTTGATTAATAAGTACTCTGACTTTATTGTTATTACTACTAATCTTTATCTATATGTTGCTGTAATATCTTAATCTAGCTTATAGAGTTAATTTTGTTTTTTATCTAACTTTCTGGTTTCTTAGAGTCCTTTTAACTCTAGCTCTTATAGCTAATAGCTTGCGCCGTACTTAGCGTCCTTATGAATTTGGCATGCGTTGTTGTAATAATACGTAAAACTGTTAATTAAACATTCTTTTGTTCCTTGCAGTGCACTATTATCCCTTTGTATATATGTGCTGTCTGCTAATCTGGTTCCCTTTATTACATAGTTACTCTAACCACCTCTATAGTCTCTGGCGAAATAACCTTGTTTTCCGTAATTTATGTAAGCTCTATTTTTAAACTATTTTTCTTGCTATGGAGTCCGCCTAAACGTCTTCTACTGCTAAGATCCCTAGTTTGGCCTTTACTTTAGGGTCCTTTAATTACTTAATCCTTAACCTCTAGGTTTCTATAGTTTCTTTCCCTACCTTTAGGTTTCTTTAGTACCACTTAGGTCTATTGGCTCCGCGCCACTCTATAGTTTTTAACTCTATATCTATTATTGCGTACTCTATACCTTATATAACTGTGGAACTCTGTCTTGCCCTCTTTTAGCTTGTTCCCTTTGGTAGATTTTATTATTAATCTTTATTAACTGATTTATTAACTCCCTTAGAGTATCTATATCTTCTATTAGGATAATTACGTCCTAGACTTTAGCCTTAAGTCCCTATTTATACTGTGCTATAAGCGCCCTGTTATTCCACTTAACCTATATGGCTAGTGTTTAAAACTATGTTGTATACTTAATTGCTGAAGTGCGTTGTACTAAGTTCTAAAGCTTTTATTCTGCTATAGTTGTGGCCTCTAGGTCTCCAAACATCTGTGTTAGTTGCTCTGTAAACCCATTCTAACTGGTAAATATGTACTGTATATCCTGGTTAGTAGTTATTATGCCATTGGCCTATATTTCCGTAAGATATAGCTTAAACTACTTAAGTGCCCTCCCTATTAGGAATAATCCTGTGTAGGCTATTTAGTCTAATAATGTTACTAACTTTACTCCTTCCTGTACTACCTTGAAGTGCATTTGCGTAAAAAATCCCTTAAGCTTTGACTTCTCTCCAGAGAATTATTTAATTAAAGGTAACTTAATCTTTACCGCTCTGATTCTATTAATGCGTTTTTTAAGTATCCTATTATTGTCTTATAAGTGATTAACTATTTCCTATAACTAACCTCGTGTAACTACTTAAGAATCCCTATTATCTATATTAGTATTACCTGGTTCTAAGGTTGTGGCTCCCGTTAACGCCATCGTGACTGGTGCTGCTCTTAGTGGTATGTTATTTAAGTTTGTTCTAATACCGTAACCTTGGTAGTAAATGTATAACGGAACCTTATAGCTTAGACTACAGTAGGTTCTATTATTGGGCTGGGTATATAGGTACGATAAAAACAACAACATAATAATAACTGGTGGAGTGGTTGCCTAATAGATTAACTCCAATTGTATTCTAAGATTTACTATAAGGAGAGAACTATCTATGGTAGGGACTAAGGTCCTTTAAATACACAACTATATACCTAAAAAACCCTCTCTTATATATAAGGTGCGTGTTGTCTGTATTAAACGTAACGTCCCTTCCGTTTAACATAGTTAATATGTTTAATACTATGTGACCTTAGTTACCATTCCTTGTCATATAGTTCCACTGGATCTATTTTGGACTGTGCCTATATTAACTAACTAGCTTCCGCCGACTCTTCTCTAAGTAGTCATAACATTGTACTTAAAGCGTCCGTAATAGGCTTGTATACATCCTTCCTACTGTGCTTGTGCCTTGGTTAACTCAGTCGCTAATAGAGTGTGATGGTGCTGGAGCGCGTTACCGGCCATATTTAACTAATTAGGATTTTCTATGCCCGGTATGTAAAATCGCTATTGGCCCGCTTACTACTAGCGCCTTGGCGGCCCTTATAATATGCCTACCTACTACCCCTAAACGATTCTTTTTCTTCTTCTCCTTAGCTTAGTATTCTTGTATAGTAGCAATCTATAAGCTTTAGTTTAGAAGCATTTATACAAGCCTATTATATAGGGTATAGAACTGAGATATAAGTTCTAAATAGGTTTAGCTTTAGTCCTTTACTAAGATATAAATAATTGCTTTAATAACTTTTAGAAGTAGATGCTATGTTTATAATTATTACTTGGCGAAGCTAGTATAATACTACAACTCTAAAATTAGCTGGTGCCATTACTGTAACATATTTAGGTCTTAAGGAGAATATCCCTACTATAATGGCTTGAAGATAGATGGGATAGATAAGATGGATAAGGTGGAGGTAGATAAGGTGGTTATATTATATAATATTATATAAGATTATAGTCAAACAAGCCTAAAAGCACAGCACTACACGTAAATCCGCAAGATTAATTATATAATATTTTTATCCTCTAGAGTTATTAATTATTATAATATAAAGGAAGCTTTTCTAATTACCCGCTTTATTAAACTAAAGAAACTTCCTGTCAACTTAGTGCTAATCACTACTATATTAGTGCTAGGTTAGGGGTGCTTGTAACTTATCTACCGTGTATATATAACCTTATTTTCTTCGTGAATTAATTTATATATAAGTTCGTTCCTATTCTAGGATTTCCAGTCAACACTTCCTTATATTTTAGTATGAGACTATTATACCTAATTAGTCCGTTTATACTTGGGGCTCTAGGAGCCGCAAGTCTACACTATACTAAATATAAAATAATAACCACTAAATAACGGGCATAAAATTCTTTAGGATTTAAAACCTCTTTTACTAACTCTGTATAGGATGCTTATAGCCCAATTAGACTCCATGCTTGGACGGAGCCTAACTATTAAGGGGATATAGCTTGGACAGAATTTAATAACAACTTTTTCTCTTATAACGTTTTAAATTATTATATATCCTAGAGTTTTATGCTTATCTATTACGGTCTTTAAGGTCAGGAGCAGCTAGATATTTCCGTCACCCTTAACTTTAATACTTGGTCTGTGGACAAGGATTAGTTGTCTACAAGTGACTCATTATACCGTTCTTTTATATGTAGTTACTATTATCTTAACAGAAGCACTAATTGCACTAATATACCAAAGTTTATATATTACCGGCTGTGGATAAACCCAGGCCTTCTAAAACGCTAGACTTTAAGCGGTGTATAAGAACGTAGGTATAATTATAGGTTTACTTAAGCTTCTGGGCTTATATTCTGCTACTATTTCTAATGCTTCTTTCTTCCTAGATTATATAAAGTGCGCATTTATTGGCAACAAAATTTCGTATACTTTATTTATCTTGTGTATTAGTCTTGTGCCATATATGGCCGTTATATTATACATTCTTCCTTGTTCTTATCCTTATCTTACTAGTTAATACCACTCCTTAGCGTTTAGTTAACGTTAATAATTTATTTAGCCTTATTGACTTTACCTATGTTATCCACCTTACCCACGTTATCCACCTTACCTATATTATCCACCTCACCCGCGCCATCTACCTCGGCTGCACTAGCCATTAGTTAAGTGATTCTTAGCATGGTCTCCTTTTATAAACGGTATAAAACTGGCTTATAAAGTTAGCTTGGTGAAACTAAGGACTATATTAATAAACTAGGTGCCACCTTAACTAAATTTAGCCTTCCTTGCGTGCCCCTACTTGCTTTATTTATTCTACTTATTACCTTTCTTTTATATTAAAAGTTATACTATATATTGTGTTAACTATATAGTGCTTACGCTTCCCAAATCTACCAGCGTCTATTATATTCTTAGCTACTTACCAAAACCAACCATTTCTAAAAGATGTAGCCAGACACGATGTGCTTAAAAGCAGCGTATATTGCTACAGCATATACCGGAATAGGATTAACAGGAATTATCTTTGCAATAATTACGGATAAGAGAAGAGAAAAGGCCGGAGCTTTTACTTTATAGGTTAGTACGGATAAGTCTAACTAGGTACTTTTAATTATTAATACTTATATTTAGTTTTTGTTTCCGGAATATAATTACCAAGTTCCCTGGAATATAACGGTTGGAATAAAATACTTTTGTATAAATTATATAAACTATACAAGTTGTAAACTACTTCCTCTTTAAGTTTCCAAATTATTAGCTAGCCTACCAATTTCCTATTCCTCTAATTACCTTGATTACCTAGATTACGCCTTAGCTAGACACCTCTATAAGACAATCACGGGTTGCTTAATTATTAGCATAGTGCTTATATTTTGCTATTAGTACATTTTAGCGTTTATTCTCTCTAATTTACAAATACTATATAGATAGGTTTGGGTTGGCAGAAAGAACTTATTCCTTATTATCCTTTATATAGTATACGCAACTATATTCTGTATTGTTTGCGCTTTCCCTTACTATATATTACATTCTGTATACTCTAACACTTACTTACTGGGCTTGGATATTAGAATGGAAATAGGGGATACTGCTTAATTCTACTTAGGAGTACTCTATTCTGCACTTTATATAGTAGCATTTGCAAGCCTTACTTTATTATTAAACCAAAGGTAGAAAGGTTATTTATATTTACCACATTTCTCAATATATTAAGTCCATAATAATATTATTTTAGTAATGTTTTTAGTTCCCCCACTAGTTTTAAATTTAAGAATTCTCTTGTCTGCGACTTTATTCTAAAGTAAGTCAATATATAAGTAGTCCGTAAAGACCTATAGTTTAAATAACTGTAGCTATAGGAGGCCGAAGAGGTCTCCGTAATGCCATTAACTTAATATTTGATGAAGGTGCATCCCTATATAGAAACTTTGCAGTCGACTGTTTAGGTCGTCTTAGTTTTCCCTAATAGTGCTTACCTTGTCTGCCAATTCCCTTATTTGGTCGCGGGTTTATCTAATTGTTAGCATTCTTAGGCATGGTTTTGTTATTGGTTGCACTTTAGTGGTATTGTAAATCGTTACTAAACCGGCTAATGTTATATAGTTAAACATAACTAACTTATGGCGAGGACGTTCCGGGTTCGTGGGCGAGAGGTTATATAGTAATGATTCACGATGAATAATATACGTTTTATCGTCCAACAAATGCCGGATTGACTATAAAGGAAAGAAGATATCTAGGTAAGGATTGTATATACTTAAGTACATCCTAAACTCCCCATAACCCTCATAGTACGTTAAATGCGATATGCGTGGTACGCGACCTGCGTGCCGTGTATGTCCCGTCTATGATTTTTTTTTAACGATTTTGTATTATCTTATTGTTGAACGCTTAAAACGAAGCCGCCGTGAATATACTACTATATAGGCAGACTTGCTAACAATCAAGCGGACCTAATTGAGATTAATTGATTGATTGCTTATAAGCAATCAATCAATCAATCCAAGGAGGCTTAAAATTTGGAATTAATCAATCTGCTAAGGCCCTGATTGATTAATTGATTGCATATCGATTATATATTTATATAGGTGGTGGATATAAGGTTCGTAATAGACTTTAATGTTACAGTCTTGATTTTATTCGTAGGGCTAAGTGCAAATATAGCAAATAGTCCACTTTAGGCAACCACTAGACCTATTTAAAACGTTTTTCCGCCCCAAATTAACACCAAATATACCTTTGCATCGCCCTTAATTTCTACCTTAATACATTTCTTTATTAATTAACTTAACTACTATATATCTAACCCTTATTCCTTACTATTATAATAAGCTAGGACCTTACTAAGTCGAACCTATATATGGCTGACACTCTCCAACCTAAAACTCCTATATTGGCACTCTCCGAAGTCACTGCACTAGCTAATAATGTACCTAAAATTAATGCCGGCGGTGATATTAATAACTATAATAGCATTAACTGGAAGCGCCTCCTAGATCTATAAAAGCCTTATTATAGCTCTAAGCAGACACCTAGCTAGATATTTAAATATGGCTACTAATACTAAAGTCGCGTTAATATAAATCAAATCGTTTTTATCTGCAAATACTGCCACACCTATAAAATTATTAACTACGGTGGGGCTGGCCAATATGATATTACTAAAGCAACCTTAGCAGCTGCTAGACATCTTAAAGCCAACACCAGAGGCCACGGCTATAATAAGAATGGAAAGATAACCTTTAAGAGTAAGAAGCGCCAGAGAACAGTCCTTAAAAGCCTCCAGGTGGAGGGCTATGAAGTATTGCAGGCCGTCACAAATAAGCTAATTAGTGGCTTTAACGCGACTTAATTTAGGCAATTAGCTATTAATTGGCTTATTGAAAACACCTACCCCCTCTACAAGTTTAAAACCCCTGCCTTCTATAATCTAATTACTGCAGCCAACCCTAAGGCCGAGCATGTTCTATGGCGAAATTACCAGTTAGTAGCAGATTATATTATGGCCAAATATTAAGCCTTTTTACCTTTAGTTTAGAAGGAGCTTATAAGCGCAAACTTACTAGTTTATATCTCATTTAACAGCTAGATGACTTGGAACGGTAAACACACTCTTATAGGTATATGTGTTCACCATTTGAACTAGGGAGGGCGTATAGTTAACTATCTAATTGCCCTTCTAGAGCAGATTGGCCGCTACTCTAGTATTAATTATATAGAAGTCGTTGGGAATATATTAGATAGCTTTAATATTAGTAAGAAATAGCTTGGCTACTTTATTACAGATAACGCTTTAAATAATAATACTGTGCTTAACACCCTCGCCGTTAAATATAGCTTTATTAAAGAATATAGATGAACTTGCTATGCCTACCACGTCCTTAATCTTGTCGCTTAGTTAATTATATAGGGTAAGGATAAGGAGTTATTTAAAAATAGCGACAAGAATATACTAGTAAGTCGCTCCTATATAAAGTACGCCGGTTATATAAGCAACTCACTAAAATCTACTAGGAGGAAGAGCAGTTTCTTACTAAGTGGCGTAAAGAAGGCCCTCTTGGCACACTCTGCAATCTTATTAACTCTATTAACACCCCTTAGCTTAATTAACTATTTAAATTATTCTAGTGTAATAAGAACAAGCGTCTTCGCTAGCTAAACTTTAAGATTAAGCAACTAGTCAAGCCTGTTAAGACTAGGTGGAATAGCTACTATAAAGCCTTTACATGCGCGGCCAAACTCCAAGAGCCGTTGAACACCTTTACTCAGTATCAAATTAATAGACATAAGAAGGAAGTTGCATTGCTATAAGCTTGGGGCAAGCCTCTACCTAACACGCGCCTCTATATTGAAGTTAGCGGCCTTAATACAAATAACTGGCAGATTATTAACAACTATATTAATATCCTTTACCTAATTAGTGAAGCCATAGGCCTTCTAGAGGGTAGAGGCAAGGCTAGCCGCCATAGTGCTATTTGGGAGGTTATACCTATATTTAATTAGCTGCTTAAGGTGTTTAAGAAGAGGAAGGATAGACTTATAGAGGCAACTCTAGAGGATTATCCTACCTAGGAAGCTATGGAAGATCACGCTAAGATCAATATTAACCTTAGGTAGAAGAAGCTATTAGCCTACTTTAAGAAGCTTAATAAGATGCCAGCTTATTATATAGCAGTTCTACTATATCCTCACCTTAAGCGCTTCTGCTATAATGCTTGGCGCAATAAACCACAGTAGTTAATTGATGGCGACGCTGCATTTAAGAGGCTTTGGAAATCGTATAAAGAGCAATTAATTATATCATCTACTAATCCCCCCCCTTTAAAGCGCGTATAAGCTTCCTCCGGCTGCAAGGACCATATTGCTGCATATACTAGAGTAACTACACCTGGCAAGACTTATAATAATAAATATAAGCGCTAGAAGCTCCTTAATCTACTTCTAAAAAAACACCCCTTAGCGGATAATCTAATTTAATACTAGCTACTGTATTAACCAGAGTTTCTATAGCTTGCTTAATTCGCCCTTAATATCCTTACTATTCTAGTAGCTAGCACTAACTGCGAATAAGTCTTTAGTAAGGCTGGTGATCTACTTAAACCTTATAGATTAAAGATAAGTCCAAATATAATCGCGGCAATTTAATATAGGCGCTCCTAGAAGCGTATAAGGTTCAAAAAGGTTGTTAAACCAATAAGTAAGTAGATTAATTTATCTTGGGGCAGTATTTAACAATTCAGTAGGTGCTTCTTCCACTCCTACGTCCACTTTACAAGTCTTAACACTATGCTAAGACTTAGATATAGACTCTCCCTCTATACGAGCTGCCTCATCAGCCACCCCTATAGCGACTCCGACGATTAATATATTATAATTGGCAAGATTTCAGCTACTAGAGGACCTTTTTAGGCAACAATCTGCTATGGAGCGAAGCTATATCAAAATTTGCATGTATTACATAATCTATACAATTAATCAATCAATTTGCAATCAATTAGCTCGGATTTGGGCAAACAATTAATTAATCAATTAAGAGGCTACCAAAATAGGCAATTAATTAAGCGGAAGGGTTGTTAGATTAATTAATTAATTATTAGCAAGTCTATATATAGGTCTAATTCCATAAAAAGTTCTATCTAAATTTAAACTCTAGATATCCAAAGTCCAATCGTAAAGGGGTGGAATTGTGAGCTTCCAGCTATGCACCTCCGCTTTATCCAAAATGGCAGCCATTGCATCTCGCATATTAGTTTTATCAGTGGCACAAATAACAAAGCTTGTAAGGTAGAACATTATAAAGGGGTATTTTTCATTTATGTAGCAGTGGATGTAGTACTGCCATATTCGCTCTGACTAAGGTTTGTTAAACAGTATAGATCTCCAACAATAGACATGGCCTTGCCAGGTGCTGAAATTAAGCCCAGCCTTCCCTACTTGTTTAATAGCCGGTATAGGCCAAGTATAGTAGTGGGTCTGAATTGAACCCTTAGCCATAAGCGCATTTGGGTGCTTCTCTTTAAAAGTCTCTGCAAATTGAACAAGATAATTAGATGGAGGGAGTGCTCTATAAGATATTATAGACTCTAATAATTCTGGTGATTTTTCTCCAAAGTTGTATGGAAAGTATAGGTCAAGGCCTTTATCCGCACCTTAAATAACTAATGGCTAAATTTGGGCAGGTCTATATTCCGGATTAAGACTAATTATACCTCTTTTTTCTATATCCTAAACGACGTATATAATGAACCAATCTTTATCCCTAGTATGAGATATCTTGGGTTTAGGCTGGCGACTTACAAGCAATCCTTTATCTGAATCCCAAGACCTAAATCTGTTTCCCTTATATTTGATATTTTAAGGGGGTAGGTATCTCAAATTAAAGGTATTTTATAGGGTTATTTCCTTCTGAAATATCTCCTAAACCGCTAGCGGGATTACGTCTTAAATAACTCTTCTAGCTAGTTGCTCTGGGGAGGGGTCGCTAATAAGTATTAGCAAAGCGTCCTGGATAATATTAAAAAGAGAGAACGGTAAGCTAGGTTGCCTATCTATAATAATAAATTGCTAAGAGTCTATTACTAGTGGATTATATATCAAGCTATTCCCTATATAAAGAGTATTTTTTATATCTTCTAAAGTAACCTTAGTTGTCTACTTAGCGTTCTTAAGTTCCTCCTTTGTCTTTGCCGAACGGCGCTGCCTAATGGGGGCATTGTCTTTAGACGGATAGACTGTGATATTGGCATTGGTTCCTGCGTAGATAATAAGCAATAGGCGGTTAGGTTGCTTTTATAACTTATCTAGAAGCTGACGGGTTAAAGGGTTATCTATGGCCATCTGTCCTATTATATAGTTTTAACACTGGACTTGCGAAACTAAACTATCCTTTAGGTTTATAGAAGGTAGGAGGCTCTTATAATCAACCTTACTAGAAGGTATAAAACCAAGATACACTATAGCAGTATATTTAAGTAGAAGGCTTTCCAGGTTATACCAATATTTATTATATAATCCTATTATTAATAGCTTGTAAATGGAGCTATAATCTTTAAAGCTTTTGTAGATGGTTGGAAGAGTCTAAGGAGTAAAAAGCTTTGGGAGCCATTAATAGAGTATATCCTAGTACGGCTTAGTTATTTTAAGGCCTTCCGTGTTAGATGGAATAACGCCGCCTAGGATTCTTATATTCTTAAATTTAAGAGCAGTAAGCGTTTGTGCCTAAATAGCAACCCTAAAATATTAAAGAGTATGCGGACGCTATACCTTCTTAAAGAAGTTAACGTAAGTCTCTACCTAGCTAGCGTAGAGACCTTTTAAGAATTTATTAATACTTTCTACTCTAGTTGCCTACTTAAGCACCTTAGGGTCGCGTTTATTAAATACCATAATTTAAAACTAGTTATGTAGTATATTGGTACTACTATTCTTAGGCTTTAGAGGTCTTAGATCTAAACTAGCAGCGCTATACTCTAGTTAAGAGTTGTTAAGGTTTAGTATAATTTTATAAAGCCTACGGACGGTGCTTACGCAGAAGTCCGTATAGAAATACTTTAAAACCATAACGGTGCTATTATTGGGGATATTTGTCTTTGGAAGGTCAGTTCCGGTAAGACTTAGCCCTAGGTATATATTAGAAAGGAAGTACCTAATTAGGCTTTGTTATGCTTATAGCATAAAACTTACTTAGACTTCAGTTAGTAAAGGCCCGTATATTTTATTCCAGTTTTATAATTTACTAAATACGGTTAGCAATATCACCGCCAGTCCTATAAAAGCGTATACTAATCTCCCTTCTTAGATTAATAGCTAAACGTAACTTATATACTTTCTAGCTGGCGGAGTCAAAATTAAGGGGTCCTTTAATATTATTAGCTTCCTGCTGGGCTTGCTTCCAGTTTGTATTTAGAGACTTTATCTTCTTGAAATGGCAATTGTACCAGGCTTGACCTTCTGTCGGAAGGACGGCATAGCAAGGCCGGCCGTTTTTAAGCGTATTGCATCTTGGACCTTGTATCTGTGGGGACAAAGGTGGCTTTAAGGATTAAAGTAACGTTCTAACTTGTTAGTTGCGCCTACCTAAGCTTTAAGACGCATAAATGCGAAATTGTAGGCTTATTATAAATAATTATAGAAAGCCAACGTCTAAGTCGATGTAATAAGTACCCTAAGGAAAATAGCTACACCGTAAATGAAAATTTGGATGGCAGGCGCTGTTGGCTTCTAGGTTGCTGGTATTACGGCATAGCTACACTAGTCGCTTACTAGATAGGCTATTTCTGCTTAAAATCCAGAGCATATCTATAGCTTTGCTTATTGTATCTATAGATAAAAATATTATACCTAGAAAACATAAAACGCTAAAATGAGCTCTGTAATATAAGACGTCCCTATATATCTGTTATGGCTTTATGGGAAATACAGCTATAAGGGGTTGACGTCTATTCTATACTGCTTAATAATAAGGGAGCTTAAAATCTGCTAATTGGCTTATTAAACGCAAAGCATTATAAGTATTCTAATATGTAGCACACCTATTTCCTATGCTGGGTCTTGGGGTATGCGAGAAGCACTGACTATATATCTAGGGTGTTGTAGGTAGGGAGCGGCTTAGCGCACCTTTATTTTAGTATTTTTTAGTAAGGAAAAGTGTGCGAGAGGTAGTACTGTGTAAGAGGTGGTCCAAACTTCTAGTAATATAATTTTAGTTTGTTGCGGAGACTAGAGCACCTACTAACTAAATTATTAGCAGGGATATAAATACTATAAAGGTGCAAACTGTTTAACTCTAATCCTATATATAAAGCGTCTTCTATAAACAAATAATATATTATAATAACTCCAAGGCTGAACACTGAAGGGTAGCTTATTTGCATCTTTTTCCGCTTATATTCCGTGATTTTATTTTTAGCCTCTTTAACTCGTTTACCTATACACTCTAAAGTCTTATTCCGGCTTCTTTTAAGGCTCTTGATTTTTTGTTTAGGTATAGTTTATGCCCTAGCTAAAGTCCAAGGACTTTAATAAATTTAACTTTAAACTTAAGAGCTTTGAACTAGCATTCTTAGCATACGCAGCTATTAGTGGGTCGGCGGTTCTATAGATTTCTCTTAAAAGAGAGTTAGCTGGGTTTAATAAGCTCCGTTAAGTAGTATTAAAATAAAGTACATTTAGGCGGCTTTACTACGCCATTATTTTCTTTTATACTAGGACTATTACACCCTAAATTATTCTTGCATTTTGTGGCTGATGAGATACTCTATTTATATTAGTGGGCTAGCGAACAATAAAGCTACTTGGAAACCACTATTAACGTACCTACTCTACTACGTTAAAGGTATTATCTAAGCCTTTAGGCTTTAGGACAAATAGTATAGCCTTATAATGTTAGTAGTACCCTATTAAAGAGTTGGAAATAAGGCACACCTTAGTTAAATATAATATGCTATCCTTTACCTTTACCTTTAAATTATTTACTGCTAATTATATATCTTGCTCTTCTCGTGTAACTTAACGCCAAAATTTACTCTACGCCTGTGTTCTTAGTTGTTCAGCGTAGCTATAAGCATGTGGTTAATACCCGAACTCTAATAACTAAGTAAAGGATAGAGTTTACCCAAGAGATAATATATGAGTTAGGTTAAGTTATAAAACTATTTACTACCCTCCTATTATTTACGGTATATAGGCAAACTATACCTTTATATATAATCCTATCTTTAAGGCCCTAATATTGCCGTATTACTAATGCGCCTTGTAGCTGCGCTATAGTAGCCCCTACCCTACCGAACTGGAGAAGGGTTTATATAATGTATACCCTTGCTATACCCTAGAGGCATAGCACCTAAGATAGACTATTGCGTATAAGTGTTGTATTGGGCGGTGTATATCTGCACCCCTTAACCTAGAATGTCTACTACCTTAAGGGAGAAGGTTATATAACCTTTAGTCTAAATAACCTAAAGCAACTTCTATAGCTAAGGATTATGAATTAGCTGATTGGAACCATGTATAAAGGTGCCACTATTATAGGGGGAATGGAAGCCGGCGCAAGGCCTTAAAGCCTTAGCGATTTGGGATATACCTTATATAGCATAATAGACAGCAGTGGAAGCAGTTAATTGGATTATACTAGGAGCTCTAAAGACTCTACTATATAGGTAAACGGCATAAAGCGTCCTATCTGGGCTTAGAAACCACCCAAGCTAGGTTTATTCTATATAATTAGATTAGGGGCTTAGTAACATAGAGTAGAAATCCTTAGTTAAGAACGTCCCTTAAGACACTACCCCGTCTCTAAGCGGAAACCCACATTATACAGGATTGTAAAGAGTGGTATTTAAACCCCAGCGTTTGCACTTCTTAGATAAACTTATCTCCCTTCTTAGACGACCCTACCTCCTTTTAAATAAACCCACCGCATATTTTAGTAATGGATTATTTTAACTTTAAATATACTCCTAAGCATTTCTCCATCTCCAAAGTCACTTGTTTAAGGTTGGTATAGATAGATTCTATACTTAATTCTACCAGTCCTTTTTCTCTTGCGTTTAAAGATACCTTTATAAGATCTAAAGCCGACGAAACCCTAAGTAGAGAGACTTATATAACTTCTATAATATTTACTGCTAATGGCTTAGTGGCTATAAAGCTTGTAAGCGAGTTTTCTATATCCCATCTAAAGTATTTCTCAATTAGTGATGGGTAAGACTTAGCTATAACCGATTCTCTTGGCCCTAAGCCTTCTATTAATAAAATTATGCTAGAGAATCTTTAAGCCTATAATACCTAATTTAAACAGACCTTGTGCTACCCCAGCTATTTCTCTAAAACGGCAAATACTTCTGTAATAACGGCTGATTAAATAATGGAGGAATTTGAAAGATATAGGCTGGCGAAAGACTCTAGCTCTGAAAACATAACCGAGCTATATACTTGTACTAATACTATAGAAGCTTACTCTAACAAAGGTAATATAATGTATATTCTTCTATATTAGCCTTAATAAATGCTAACTAAAGCCTATAAAAGAGGAGCAGATAGATATAGGAGATTATAAGCAGCTAGGTAAATATATCTAGTAGTAATTCCCAAATTTGGAGCAAATCCTTAGGAACGATTATTAAGGCTTATTTGGATCTTATAAAGGTATACCAAAATATAAGAAGAGGTGAAAAGACAATACTATATACATACTAATAATTACGTAGATTACCCAATTCTTATTGAAGAGGACCTTGACGCTCCTATCCTTTTTACGGAATCTCCTATACGCTAGAAGTCTCCTATATACCAAAAGCCTCCTACATACCAAAAGTCTCCTAAGGAGGCAAAGAAAACTACTACTCTAGACAATGCCAGGCGGTTATAATACTGTAATTAGCTTAACCTAGAAGCCCTAAGATCTAAGATACAGTTAAAATGGGAGGAAGTATAAATAGGCTAGATTTAGATAGAAGAAATTTTCTATAAATAAGGATACTAAGTTTTACTAAGAAGCTTGCAAAAGTTCGAGAATATGTTAGGAGAAGGGTTAAAAACTATATGCTCTTTTAAGGATTCTGGGCTTTATAGATAGCAACTTATAGAGCTTTAGGAGGGTATGTTACAAAGGTTAGCTAAAAGCAATAAAACAATTAGGTAGGCTACTTGTAAGTATAGAGAGCTCTTATATTACCTAGCTAAGTATAAAAGTGTACTTTATTTAAGAGAGATATAGAACAGATTAAAGTTTAATTACTCTATATCCTTACTAAAATATAAGAATATATCTTTAAACCCCACTAACCGTCCAAAGGTATAGTGCGGCGATATATAAATCGGCCTCCGCACCAAATGGGCACTAGTTAGTTATATAAGTATAGGAAAAAAAGGGCGCGAAATTACCTATATATAGAGGGTCTCCATACATAAGTTTCCTATTTGCACTATAAGAATTATTAGTGCTAGATATATTGTCTTGGTTATATGGTTCTAGGTAGGTGCTATAAGCGAAGTTAGATTCTGGCACTTGTAGGCAGCGTTTATTAGTCTATAACTAATTGTAATTCTTGGCTTTAGTTTATTCCGCGACGCGTAAGGCTTACTAGCTTTATGGTTGTGATTTCTATAACACTACTAATACAAATCTTAAAACTACGTATATACTATAAGTAAAGCCTAGAAATCTAGCTTAACCTAACACTTACTAACTCTTCTTATTTGTTCGTGGCGTAGTAGGTTTATAATTTCCTTTTCCTATTCCAGGCGAAGTCGCGAGCCAAAACAAGGTGGCTTAAAGTCCCCTCTATAAAGAATAACGCCTTCTTTGAGTAATAGTTGAATAAAGGCGATTTTAACTGGGTTATATATAGCTGCCTTTTGTATAAAGCGATCTGGTCGTGCTCTAGCGTCCCATAATATATATATAATCTCTTTTCGGCTATAGGAAATGGCTGCGTTTAGTAGGATATATCTATTAATAGGCTTAACTTCGGCCCCATACTTAAGTAATAGTTTAACAATTTCTGTGTTGCCTCTCTACGAAAGTTCTAAGAGCACGCTTTTGCATTCTCTTGGCGCGTTAATGGGCGCGCCCTGTTCTAGTAGCAGGCGAACCATATCCATATGGCCTTTCTCTGCGGCTAACAGCAAGGGCTTAATAAGGTTATTAATGTTAATGAATAGAACGGCCTTCTAAGCGGTACCAGCCTACCTAAACTTTGCTGCCTAGTACATTGCGGAGCTGCTGTTGCGTTTGTAAAGCTTATTATTTAGTATACAGTAGAAGTAACGGCCCGTAATAATAAGAGCATTAATATTGCATAGGTATTTAAGATACTCCGCTATTATAAGAATTAATTTGGTAGGTAGACGAAGTATAGACATTTCCAATAGTTAAGAGTACTGTTTAAGGAATAGTAGGAGTAGACTAATTTTCCCCTTATTTTAAGTCTTTATAGTGTTAAGCTAAAGTCCCTAGGCCACCTGTGGAATATAAAAATGTCTATTTAAAGCGAAGCCACGCCTCCTCTAAATAGCAATATTAATATCTATTATAATTAGCCTTTTGGCTTTTTACTTTCCTACCCTTTACCCTATAGATAGTTTTACAGCCTTTTAGGCTTGTGGTAGGCTTAAGGGGGGTAATAAGTGTATAATTATCTACTACTGCTTAAGACAGTAGGACCTACTATTTAAGTAGGCTAAGGCGAGATTACCCTTTCCTTAGGCCTACACCCCCTAATATAATATATTATTTAAAGTACATCTCTACGAGTAAGTGAATAGATTCGGTTGTTAGCGGTATTATATACTATTTTAGCTAACAATATCCGAAATCTCGCAATGGTTAACAACACTATTATAGATAATTTCCCTTTAAGTAATAATTGTATGCACGCTTACTTTAATAATACTATTTATTTATACTATACACTCTCTTATATATATAAAGAGATAAAGATTAAAATTAGTATCTGGTAGAAGATAGAGGGCTAAGGTATTAGTAGATAAAAGCTACCGTTCTAAGCCACAGCTGTTTTTCTCCTCTTTATACTCTAGGTATACCCTATCCTCCTAATAGTATTTGTTATAAAAGCTGTGCTTCTAGTAATCTGCTATTAGTACTAACTCCCCTAATAAATACCCTTCCTTACACACCACGCATTTCTTTATTGTTTTTAGGTAATGCCCTAGAAATCTCTTTTCCTTAATATATTCTTTAAAAATCCTATCCGGCTATTAATATTCTAACTCTTTCTAATAGTCTTTAATCCTTTTTAGTATCTTTGCCTTTTCCTCTAGTACTAAACACTTTAGCACTTGTTTTCGTACTCTTTCTCTAATTAATATTATTATATATCCTACTCTTTGCTACTCTATTTCTATAATACAATCTGCCGCATCTTGAGTATTAATATTCTTGAGGATATTTACGAGTAAATCATCCTCGCCGATTATTATAAACTTTTTAATGACTTTTCTATCTAAACTATAGTAAATCACCTGGAGGTTCCACCTAGGCAATTCCTCTATTATCTCCACGGCCTTAATATATTTAGAAACTTTATTCGCAAGGTTAGAAAGGCTGGAACTTATTTTAACCGTTAAAGATACTAAAATATAGCTTAGTATAAAATTTAGAGCAATAACTAAACTAAATCTTGTAGATTTAAGTTTGGGAGGCGATTGTTACGGTACTGGTAGAAAACGGCAGATTGTGGTTATATAACTAGAGGATCTTATAAAACGTTAAATAGTACTACTACTCTTCTCCTTTCCTTTTCTCTAGCTTTGGATTTTTGTTTATAGACAATCTAATTATATAGGCTTGCGCGTCCTTATTATGCTCGTGCCTTAATTAACTAAGTCGCTAATAGCGATTTAGTGACTAAGGGATCCTTATACGCGACGGGGACCGGGATGGATACAAAGGTAAAATAATAGAAACTACTTTTATTTGCCCTAAGGAGCTTACTGGATAGGTATAGAGGGTTGGTAAGAGATTTAGGGTTAATAGTATAGAAGAACAGAGCGATTTATACTAGCGCTAATTAGATACAAAATGGCGGGTTAGCCTATATAGGTAACTATTAGTCCTATTTAGGTATAGTGTATTAGACTTGGACAGGAGGATTAGAGTGGATTTGTTACCAGTCTAAATAAATTACTGGAAGAGTATGCTTACTAAGAGCACGGAAGCTTGTTAACTTTAAACTCAACCTTTTAATAACTAGGGGGGAACAAACGAATAGTTTTTAAGAATAAAAAGGTCCGCCCTTAGGAAAAATAGGCCTATAAAAAAGAACCTATCTACATAAAGGAGCCGGTCAAGGAGAAAAAGTTAGTAGCGTAGGATTACTATAGTTTTGGGTGCCCTATTAGATATTATAGTTTTCTTATCCACTGCAACTTGCTTCCGGATAAGAGCCTCCTATATTAAAATGTCGTCTTTGTATACAAATTCGAATATAAATCGGATATAATCGTATGCGTAGTACTTTTTTTACTTAAAATATATAAAGCTCTATTTCTTACTAGCTTCTCTATTACTAAGTCTTAGCAGGTATTACTTACTTAAATTGTAATCCTATTAAGCTAAAAGGATGGTGCAATAAGGGCGCGATAGGCGAAGGCCGTGCTTAATTATTAAATAAGCTTCCCCCCTTACTAGCCACACCCTACCTAGCCGTAGTATAAGGCGACGCGGATCTGCCAAACATGGTAGGAGGAAGCCTTAGGCTTGCAGTAAAGAAATAAATATAGGAGGCTCTTATCTAAAAGCGAGTTATAGTATTTTAACGTCCCCTAGATTTCTAAGGCAATATAATCCTAGAAATTTTCAAGATTTAGGTAACGGAAAGTTTTCTATTTTATTAATACCTTTTAGGGACAGCTATAGTTGTTAGTGAAACCGGCCTCCGCCTTAGGGCGCTATTAGAAGTTTTCCTTTGTTTAACTAGGGTCCGCTAAACCAAATTTAGTTAAGTGTTGTATGCCTAGCTATAAGCGCCCGAACCGGCCTTACTATTAGCAATGTATTCTTTTTAAGAGCTTTAAATACGTCTAAAAATAGGATTAAACTTGTAACTTTTTGTCTTTAGCTGTATATAGCTGAACCTTGCTTATAGTATAATATAATTCGCTCCGCTTTTAGATTATAATCTTATTCCTCTCTTACTAGCGTTGGGAATTAAATAATGGGGTTACGTGCTTACTATAGAGCGGGGCAATAGTATCTGCAATCCCACCTACTTAAAACCCTAGTAATATTAGACGGAAGAGTACTGTCCGCGGTTACGCCTGCCGATTGCATTATATATGCTATATTTTATTACAGTCTTACAAACTACAAATTACTAACGCTAGGAATGAATATTACTCTAGTAATTATTCCGCCTACCCTCTAGAGTCCGCTGCCCGCAAATAGCTTAGATACCTGTGTTCTCTACTATATAATAACCTTTAAAGGATCTGCTCTGTTTATTAGTCTTGTAATAGAATTCTGCAAACACTACCACTTCGTTATATTTATGTGGCAGCTATTATACTTAAATAGACGGTTTGAGAGAATGGACTTCTATATATTATAAAGGTATTATAAAGGGATATCGCATTTATTATAGGAATAATAGGCACGGCTCCTTGTATGCTAGCGCCTATAGATAACTCCAGTTTCCTATAACTGCATAGCGCCAGTATATAACCCGGCCACTTAATCCTATGCCACTATTATTACTAACACTTAAATCGCCAATACTTTTATCTTTACTTAATTCGAACTAGCAGAATATTACACCAACTAGATTCTACGCTTTATTATATAGTATAGCGAGGCGTGGAACTAGTATGGAAGATATCTCTTTATATCCCAAACTTACTTTTTCTTCCTGGCTACTTGCAGGTTGTATTTCTATTTATAACACTTAATCCTTAGGAAGCAAGATAATTATATAACTAGACCTTTAAAAGCCTAATAAGTTAAAGGCGTACAAAATCCTCCGCTTTCTGTCCTTTCTAATATTAACACTTTTGGGTTATATGTTTGTCTTCTCTTCTAAGTTTCCTTTTTAAAGCCATTTCCTGTGCATTAAGTGAAAGGTATAAGGCGGTGGACTAATGTGAGAAGTGGTATAAAGCTAACGAGTTAAAGAGTATTAGAAAAGCTATTATTAGTTATTTAGTGCTCTGTCTAGGCATTAAAGAGGCGAAAACGAAGCCAAACTCTATTAGGCTGGTTTTGTCAAAATTTATAAGTTGCTCTATGTAGGAGACTGAGCATCCTAATAGAATATCTACAGAAAATCGACCTTGAAGTTATATATAAGGCCACTACCGGCTTCACTATTAGCTGCTATAAAGATGAGGATAACCTACCGCAACTAAAAGATCTATATGGATATTTACAAAGTTAGAACTAAGCTTGGTGGTACTAGGCCAGGGCAGGCTTAATTTAACAATTAAGACTTTAAACTCTTGTTTAGTAAAAAGGGCAGGTGGATAGTATAAGAGTACATATATTTTAATCTTTGGTAGTTAAGGAATGCCAATTCTTAACCTTTTATAGTTTGTTGTAAAGTCGGGTTCTTATATAGCTGGGATTTTGCCCCACCTATAAGCAGATCTCTTAGCGGTTGCCTTAGCAAACACATCTTAATAAGTAGAGGTCTACTTTTTAAGGTTAATAAATAGAAAGTATAAGTAGAGAAAGTAGGCTATAGTTAGCGTTAGGACTAACAACGGTAATAAGCTTGGCGTTGTGGCGAATAAGCACCGCTGCATTTACTAATATTACTAGCCACAGACGCTTCTATTGGCCTTATGCGCTGAACTTAGCTATAATAATAGGGTTACTAAGTTAACCTAAAAGCACTATTAAACTTTATAATGCAGCCCAACTTATGGCATGATATACCCCTATATCTATGTTATAGACCCCTCCAAAAGAATATTAGTATATAACACTACCTTTACTCTCTAAATCTAATCCACAAAATTACAAGTAGTTTATAGGAAGCAGATATATTATCTACAAAGTAAGTGCGCTCTACGTTACCCCTTCTCTAGTTTGCCTTCTTAATATATTATAACTGCCTTACTAATTATAACATAGGTTTATGCCTGAGGAAGACTAAATAAAGTATAATAATAATTACATCTGGCCTACTCCGCAATAATCATCAAAAATCTTGTCCCGAAGCCGTTGTCTCTGGTATTAGCTATTGCACTTAGCTAGCTTAATAAACGGTTATCTACTTTCCTATAGCAATATTAATATACTCCTATGCTATAGTAATTCCCTCTATCGCTTGTCTTAGTCTCTCTATGGCAAGTTTTATGCGTTTAACGACTTTATTATTTTCGTTAAGCTTCCTCTCAATTATTCTAAGTGTACGCTGAATTTGCAGCTAAAAGTCCTAAAACTATAACTTAGTTCTTAACTGTTTATCTTATAGAGATATAATAGCGATATTATCTCTAATAAGCTCTTCTTTAAACGTATAAATGTAGAGATATATCTAACAGTGATATATGTTAGGTTTCCCTTCACCCTAAAGCTAGTATATAATATCTGTTGGCTATAATTACTCCTTGCCTAGTGTGCTGTCTACGCCTAAAAGCGTAGGCTGCTAGACTGAATCTAACGGTAGCTGTTTAAATTAAAGGAGGTATCGCTTGGGGTAATTACTAGCTAAGCCATTACTAAATATAAATACCTAACTGAAATATATTATATTAGTGCGGAAAAACTAATACACTAGTCTCTGGCTTTATAAGTAGTGCTTAATTGTTATTGCTTATTGGATTATAAGTAGTCTTAATAGACTCTAGCTCTTATTAGTATTTGTATAAAGAAGCTTATATAAACGCCGCATACCTTAACAGCTAGAGAGGTTTGTATAAATTTGTTAACTAGGATTATATAAGTTACTCTAAGATTAATGTTTCTGCCTAAATCTATATAATATAGGTAAAAGCAATGCCGCCTTCTAAGCGCTGTACTACGGTTTCTAAGGCATGTAGTATAAGTAAGGGGTTAGGAGATAAAGCTATAGCGTATTTAGCCACCTCTAACGTAACTAAGAAGAAGTTTAGAAATATAGTTTTTACTCTATCTAGAACCGGATAAGGGCTTCTATATACTAGTATTTAGGGGTAGCCCTAACAGTTAATTATTGTTTAAAGTTAATAATCCGGCCAAGCTAAGTTTTACGCTTAGAATTAAACAGGGGATTTATTTAATATTATAAGAAGAGGCTCAGACACTAGATGCTAGTAGAGGTATTAGCCCCCTAAATACCTAGAAGCTATAGGCGGTAAAGAGATTATCCTATAACTATTAATGTGACTTAGTGTTGCGGCAAAGCAGCTTATATGGTTTAATATTTTTAGATTAGAGCTGTGCTTCTAGCGTTAGTCCTATAAGGGTATAAAGGGCGCTATTATGCAGTTTTTTTGCTCTATAGCACTTATAATTCTTAATTCTTTTATACTGGCCCTAAGCTCTTGCCAGCCATACTTTCTCTAGTTAAGGACTACTTGCAGCCATCCAATTTTAGAGAGGTGGGAATACTATCTTTACCTACCCAAATATCTAGAATGGAAATTTTGCATCCCTATAACACCCAAGAGTATAACTTGGGATGTGTATATAGAATAGACTATGTGGAAAGCCGTGGTAAGGCTAGCCCTATATTTTAAGCTTGGCTTATTAATCTTCTTACCTAATAACAGGCTCGTCTAACCCCGCGAATATAGTCGCTAGTGTTAAGCACGTTTCTCCAATGCCTCCTAGTAAGGTAGCTGGATAATTATAGATCTTTTAATTACACTAATAGCTAAGCAGGTAATAATAAAGCCCACTTTACGGATATTTCTGATAATAGCTTAGATTATGAAAGCGAAGATAAATAGCCTATTAGATTTCTAAGAAGACCAAACCAGATTTTAGAAGGCGTAAACGAAAATAGTATACTTAAATACTGGGTGGAGCGGAAGCCTAGGTTAATAAGCATTAGAGCCGCAAAGAGTAATAAGAATTTAAGATATTGCTTAGTTCACGTTATAAATAGAGTAGCGGTTTTGTGCTAGAAGCCTATTAAGGAGCCTATAATAAACCTAATGTTCTATAAACTTTAATCTTATTATAAAAGGAACCTTAGTAAGTTTATAAGGCATATTATAAAGTTCTAAGAGCTTAGAGAGGCACTTAGAAAGAAAGACAGAAAATTACTTATAGCTTTAGTATATAAGAGTAAAATATAAAAGAGACTTAGGCTAATCCTACAAAACGCCATTAATAAAAGTAGCAAAAAGAAGATTAACGGCGAATCTTTAAAAATAAAAGAGAAGCAGAGATCACCCTTAAACATATATAGTATAGTGGGCTTAGGCCTAAATAATTTAGGAATAGAACTTTCTCCTATAGTACTTTAACAATTTCTAAACAATCGCTAAGTATTTCTAGTTACTGTTAAGCAATTTAATTATTTTCTATATATAATACGTTTTAGTCTTATCTATCCTACTATTTCTTAGGAATATCTTATTGTTGCTAATTTACTTATAGCCGTCTCTTCTAGCTAGAATCTAATATTGAAAATGCATGTATCTTGCTGGCATAAGTGTACCGCTTCTCACTGCGCTTTTAAAAGTGGGAGTCCTATAAACTATAGCAATGTTAGTAGAGGAGAAACCCCGCGTCAATCCTAATACTGCCAATTTCTATAAGGAAGAAGCTGCTGCCAAAGCTACTGTCTAAAAGGATTTTAATGTATAGGGTAATGTAGATCAGGAAGCTAGTAAAGAAGGGGGTAAGCAAAAAGGGTAGGGCGATAAGGGCGATAAGGGCAATAAGGGTGATAAGGGTAATAAGGGCGATAAGGGCGATAAGGGCGATAAGGGCAATAAGGGCGATAAGGGTAATAAGGGTAATAAAGGTAATAAAGGTGATAAGGGTGATAAGGGTAATAAGGGTAATAAGGGTAATAAGGGTAATAAGGAAGACTCTATTAAATATATTATTATTGACGATTGATCATAACTTAATATTATGCTAAGCTCTATAATATACTAAATATTATCTGGTTGAACTGGTTCGGAGCTTTAAATTGCTTATTAGTTGGTTTTAGAGGTTAAATTTGGCTCTAACCGGACTAGTTACATTACTAATACCTCCATTATTAGTCTTGCATTAGGGTGTAAAAATGGCAGCTCCCTATACTAATACTAGTTACCGCGCTTTTATGCCCACTTAGAAGCCCCTTGTTTAATAAAGGCAATCTCTAGTTTTTGACTTTGCTACCGCGCTAATAGAATCTCTGTTTGCTCTAACGGATTAAATTATTTTAGTATACTTTAGTGCTAATCTTAAGAGGACGAATAGGATGTACTGCTAGGCACACTACTACCTTGGCTAGAATGGTAGATATAGTGTTTAATATCCAACTCCGTTGGGAATAAAAATCCTAGGGTTACTATAAGAATTAAGGCCAGATTGGAAAGACTAGGAAATCTTAAAGTTATTTTTCTAAAGCCGTATCGCCCTTACTGCTGTATCATTAAGATTAGAAAATTGTCACTTTTAGTAACAGACTTTTAAGTGTTAGCTATACTACAGCATTTTTTATATTCTATAAATCCGGGAGTATCCCAATCCAAGTTTGCTTTATGCTTTTAGAAAGAGGAGGCGTAGCTAGTAGTCTAGTATAGGTTATATTGCCTACTAGAGTTATACGCAACATCTATTATATATTAATAAATGTTTTATAGAATGGTAAGGTATTCTAGGACCTATTTATACTAGGAAAGGACCCTATATAAGGTGTATTTTACACTGCGTCCTTATTTCTATAAGTAGTTAGTTTACTCTTTACTTACCACTTATCTATTAGAATACTTTATCTTCTTCTCTCTTTACTAACTATTCTGTTTAGTTATTAACGTTAATCCTCCTATTCTCTATAAAAACTATTCTAGAATTTGCTTTGGATCCTCGCTCGTGAATTTAACAAAAAAAAAAAGCTAAACGCACTATTGTGGATTTAAGGCGTTAGTGTTAGCCTAAGTACTATCGGATTTCTTAGTCTTTGCCATATATGGGTCCCTCTAGGCTATAAAATCGCCTTTCTCTATTATGCTCTTTCTAGGAACAATTAAAAACCGTGCTTATAATAGCATATTTAGATCTAGCAACATTCTTAAAAGCCTATTAATTAGCCTAGATAAGGTTTAGCAATAAACAACCTAATAAAGAGGCTAGTATACTTAAGCCAATAATTAAGGAGGAAAGGCTAAAAGCAGCTTTAAAGCGTAAGATACCTGCTAAGGATTAGGTTTATGCTGTTTTGTTTAATTTATAGATAAATATGCTTCTTCTTGCCGTTCCCGTTAGCTTTATGGTTAATTACCTTTACGCTAACAGCATTACTATATTTATTGTTAACTTTATTGCTATTATTCCGCTTGCTATAATGCTTAGTTACGCTACTAAAGAGATTGCGCTCCGCGCCGGTAATATATTAGGTGGCATTTTAAACGTAACTTTTAGGTACGTTTCTCCGCTTCTTGTTTGTTCTAATATAATCTAACATTTAGCGTAGAAACGCTGTTAAATTAATTATCTCCATTTTAGCCCTAACTAAGGGCCAGATTACCATTGTTAAAACTTCCTTAATTAGTAGCATGCTTTTAAACTTACTCCTTATCCTTAGCATATGCTTCTTTTTTAGAGGCATTAACTGGATGAAACAATATTTTAATGGGATAGTAGTAGGTACTATAGCCAGTCTTCTAGCTCTGTATATTAGTAGTCTAATTATTCTAACTACCTTCCACTCTATGCTGTTAAGTAAGTTTAATGACGGCTTTAGACTAATAGTAAATACTAATACACGTAGCCACGAGCCTTAATAGCTCTATACTTAATTGGGAGCTTTTCTACGGAACAGCTGTTATCCTCCTAATTATATACGTTTGCTACCTTATATTTCAATTAAAATTATATACTAAAATGTGTAATACTCTAAGCCAAAAGGCTCCTAAGCGCAAATCCTCCCAAGTTGGGCAGGGTATGTCTCTCTATAGTATTATACAGATTGGTGTTATAGCGGCGGCTATGTCTAGAGGTGGAGTAAACCATAAATGTCTTGTATAGGATTTAAATGTAGATAAGGAAGATGACAAGATTAAGAAGCCCAAGCTAACAATCTAGGGTGTAATTATAACCCTTAGATTCTCTACTACGTTGGTCGCCTTATGTTCCGAGTTTATGGTTGATAGTATTAGTGATATTACAGCAAGTGGTAATATCTCTACTACTTTTATTAGTTTTATCCTACTTTTAATCATTAGGAACGCTGCCAAGTATATAATAGCGGTTATAGTAGCTTATAAGGATAAAATAAGTCTAGTAATTAATATTACTATTAGATCTAGTATATAAATCGCTCTTTTAGTTCTCCCCTTTGTCGTTATACTTGATTGGATTATAGGCTAGGATTGTATAACGCTTTATTTTAATACCTTTCTAATCGCTGTTTTATTTGTTGCTGTGCTCCTAGTAAACTATCTTATTTAAGATAGCAAATCTAGTAAGTTTTTCTTTCTATATAGGTAATTCACTCTAACTAATACTAAAATAGACTGGCTTGAAGGCGTTCTTATTATGGCAATCTATACTATTATTGCAGTTGCTGGCTGGTTTTATTTAAAACAAGTTTTAGATCCTCTCTGTCCTGCTTAGTTTAAGCCTCAAATTGCTATCTTACTCCTTTGTTAGGATTAGGTAACTAGGGAGCTAAATAGGATTTTTATAAACTGTGTGTATAGCTTTCTAGCAAACCCTAGGCTAATCTTTTTATATCTGTTAAGCCGTCCAGGTTGCCTAAAATGTTGCTTTCTTTTGTTTTCTCTTGAAAATTTAAATTGTTTTTTTTTTTATATTTATGTCCCTTTTCTTTTATGTATATATATAGATTGTTAGACTGTGTCTTATTATACTACTCTCTACCACTTAAATCCTCTTGTATACTTATTATACCTATAATAGTGCGGGGGTGATTATTCCCTTAATAAATTAATACGTTTAATATGTCTCTAGCATAATAGATATGCAGGGTAGGTAACTATATACAGTTATAATAAGCTAATACTAGCGAACTAAATATATCTCAGTGTATGGATATTTGCTCTATATATAGCTTAATTATTTATAAATCGAAATTGAAAGCAATATTAATAACTATTTAGAATGGGGATCTAAGATAAACTTCTAACTAGGATTATTATAATTATAGGAACTTGCTAGACACTATCTTTTTAAATATCTTTCTATATTATTACAGTTATCTAGCTTGTTATTGTTATTGTTAATATCTATATCTGGTATAGTCTCTTAAGAGGTAGTCTACAACTTTTTATTAAAGGAAGAATCTTGCGACGAGGCGCCGAAACTGCGCCGTCTCCTACGACTCTGGAAATATTGCTCTCCTCTATTATCTTCCCTATCTCCTGCTAGAGCTATATAAGCATCCTATTATCGTTTTCGCGGACTCTGGCTCCAAGATTTGGCCCCTAATGCAAGTAGCTGCCTATATTGGTTTCCTGAGAAGTCTATAATACTTGTCTCCCCGTTACCTATATAAATGCAAAGCCTCTGCTTAAGGCCCTACTGCATAAAATTAACGGATTGAGTAAAGATTGCCCACGCAAAGCGTGCTAGAACGTACTGAATAGCGACACTAATAAGTGGCTGTAGCGACACGTTATAGTAGAGACTTATAAGCTGAAGAGATGAACCTAGGGCTAGAATATAAACGAGAAGGATAGAAGACTTAAAAACAATCGCAAAACGCTTTTAGTTGAAGATTGTGTAAATATTGGACTGAAGGAGAATAGTATTCTAAGTGTTGTTAACGGGTGTAGACCCTAGGCGCTACTAATTTGTGTATTAGAATATGCCATTATCCTAAAACCAGTGCTCTTTGCTCTATAGCACTAAGTGTGCATGTTCTATACCCTTAATATGGTTTGTTAAGCGGTAGGAGATATCTTGGGCTAGTATAGCTTCTGCTAAACTGCTTTAATAAGGTAATTGCCTATTAAAAGGAAGCTTAGGAGGCTCGCAGGAACTCTATAACTTAGGTAGGTTATTATAGGGGAAGCGCCAATAGGTAAAAGATGGGACTATGGGATATTTCTCTAAGACCCTAATGTTAATATATAAGTATAAATATACGGGAGCTTTCTATTTGCTTACTATTGGCAGCGTCTTTAGAAACCTAAAAGTAGTAATTATTTCTGCGTAGAATACTATTAGGACTAAATAAAGCACGCGCACCAGTCCTTGTCTCCGTTAAGAATCCCTCCTATCTATTGTTGGTAACAATAGCGTATGCAATTCGTATAGTTTCGTAATAGATACCGCCTTGAGGATAATCTAAAGCGGGAAGTACTATTAAGATATTGCCCGTATCGCTATAGCCTAGATGACGTAGGTAGACTCTATGGTTAAGGTCTATTAAGATATTCTACCCGCTATTTTCGTGGGAAGGTGTTCTGTAATATAAACGTGGTTAGATAGTGTCGCAAGATATATATCTAGTTGATATAGCGGTGCTAGTAGCAGGTAAAAGTAGCTGTGTTATAACTTGCTCGTGGTTGCAAAATAAGCTATATTAGCAGGTTGTTATGCTAATACTATTATTGGTTCTAGTTGGTTCTAGCGCTAACTACAGTTACCTATTTTCCTCTACTCTCTCTACTCTTTAGCCTTAAAAAGTAGACATTACGTATATATATATATATGTATATTCTATTATGGCCATGCATTATTTAGGGTATGGGCTGTTATAGAGCGCTAACTAAATACTACCTGCTATTAATATGCTTGCTCCAGTTTAGAAGCTAACTATAAGAACTATATATCTATTACTTAACACTATACTTAACTAAGGAAATAAAGGAAAGTAATTTATTACTATTAAAAGAAAGTTAGAGTTTAGAGGCGAGCCTAAGTAAGTAGTTTTTAACGCCTTGTGTCCATAGGGCTATTCTAGCGTTATGCGCTTCTTAATTAGCAACGCACTAGTAGAGGTATATATAGAGGAGGCTCACGGTGTATTTGGTTAGATAATTAGAGGAGGGATTCTTAAGAGTCTTTGCTTATTAACTTCGGCTTCTATACTCTCTATATCTTGTACGCTTAGGTGTAAACGTCTAGTCTCCTTTGCAAATTTAATTGTAGCTTTAACTACGCTAATGTTTGGCTTCTAGCGCTTAATTGGGCCGTTAATATTCCTGCCTCCTTTTTGTCTGCGTAAGTAGCCTCCTAATGTATATAATAGATCCCTAAATTGATCTCTATACTGCTTTCTTAGTTTAATTCTCTGCTATACCCACCTCCTATAAGAGAAGAGGAAGTGCTGTATTAATTCTATAAGCCTGTAGTTATATAACGCCGTCTCTAATGCATTAATTTTATGGAGATACTCCTTTAGAAATGACTTGCCGGTCTATAGCTGCGTAAGGATGGCAGCTTTAAAGCTAATTAGCTACTAGTATAATCCTATAGCCTTTTTAAGGTGGAGTGCTGCGTTAATCTTTCTTATAAACTTGCCCGTATTAGATCTTCCTAATAGAAGTGGTCCTGTTATTATCTTAGCTCTTTTTAAGGCTTGCGTTATAAGGTACTATAGGAGGCCGTCTCTCTATAGTAGCTCCTCGCTCTCTAGTCTTGTCACTACTTTAGTAAGCTTGTCGGCCTTTTTATTTCCTATTAATTCTAAGTGGCCTGGAATCTAGTATAGCGTAATATTATTTAGCCAAAGCTTCTTTAAGATCTCTGTAACTATTTCCTGGCAGGCTCTAGCCCTCTAGCTCTATACTAACAGTAATGCTAATTACAAGTCAGAGAATATTCTTATACTAGAAGCAGGTATTAGAAAGCCTACTTAGTCTATAGCCGTGTATATAGGGTCTTATGGCTAGTTGGCTGCTTTACTAATTACTAGAAGCTCTGTAAGGTGAGCGTCGGCCTAATTAGAGCTTACCACCATTTTCAAAAGTGTTGCTTTAGATGGCGTAGTATATACGCTAACTCCTGCCCTACTATTGCGCACTAATGTATTAATATATATATCAACCTGCCCTAGCTTGTAGTCTTTAATAATAGCTTGAGTATGCTCTTCGTCCTTATATATTACCACATTGGGCTTAGCCACCTATGGTGGGTATGTATATAGTTTGACCTCTAGCACCCTATTTACCTGGACATCCTTATATATCTCTGCTATCCTTTAGAGCGGCGATTGGTGTTGTCTATAGAGCCTCTGTCTTCGAATTATTTAATAAGGATGTGATTTGCCTAGTTTATGAATTGATACCTAGAACGCGATGGCTTAGTTACGCAGCCTTTGCTTAAGAGGGAGCAGGCCGGCTTCTACCTCCGCTATTAGTAGAGCGATAATATAGAACCCCCTAATAATAGCTTATGCCGTAATCCTCTGCGCCTACTAGAGGAGCTGTATTAACTTTTATATTGTAAGCGGGTACTATATTAGCAATATATAGTCTGCTACTAGTAGGACTAAGCTCTTGGCTAGCTGCTTAACGCTCTTAGACTGCAGTCCCTTTAATCTGCGCAATACTAGCGCTACCTTAGTGGCTTTGCCTACCTTGTCTGTTAGGTATACCTTAAACCTTAGCTTCTTATTAAGAGTCACCCTAAGGATTTTAACTTCCTGTGTTAGGGGGATTCTTTTTCCTTTAAATTAGAGTGGTGTGGTGGTATTCCTGCCCACTTCTTTATATCTGGTAAGGTGGATAAATGACGTTTTCTTTGCTTTAAATTGAGCTCTACTAGTTCTCTCCTATTTCTTAAGCATTGGTATAATCTTGCCTTGGATAATCTACGTGTTTTTTTCCGCTATAGGGCCTATAACCTATGCCGAGTAGTTGTCTATAAAGGCCATGGAGCTGCCATTTCTGGGTGCGCTTTGTACAAGATCCGCGTTAAAGAATAGAAAGAGTATTGGGGCCAGTGCTAATCCCTGTAGAAGACCCGCCTATAGGAGCGCCTATACCTCTAATATATAGCCGTTGACTAGGATGTAGGCTTAACGGTTTATACAAAAGTCTTATATCTATTGTATAATTGTCTGAGGTATCTGTCGCTGCCGTAATCTCCTAATTTCCGGCTCTATAGCTATATTATTGTATGCACCCTTAATATTAAATAATACTAGAGATAGCGTCTTCTTTCCTCTTTACGCTCTGAATACGTCCTCGTAGAGATATAATAGCATATGTGTTGTTAACCTTTGCTTCCTAGCTCTAAAGTGTGTCTTAGGTAATAGGCTGTGTTCCTCTACTAGGTATGCTATTCTCTCCACTACTAGCGATTTAAGTGCTTTCCCTAGTATTAGGAGGAGGGAGATCGGCCTATAGTTATTTGCTACTATATAGTCCCCTTGCTTTGGCTTCTATAGTGGTATAATCTTTACTACCTTCTATTTCTGTGGTACCTTTCCTGTCTTAAGTGATTTAGTAAAGAGGGTGGTGATCTTACCGCTTAGTATAGGCTATAGCTCTTGCTATACCCTAGCTAGTAGGCCGTCCCTTCTAGGGGCCTTATCTGGGCTAGCCCTAAACACAGCTGCCTTAACCTTGTGTTTGGCGATGGGCTTTTATGGCAATTGGTTATAACTAGTTGTAGCTTCCTCCTCTTATTTGTATGGCGGGACCGGAAAGAATGCCTGGAGTAGTTCTCTTGCAATATTATGGTTCTCTGTGATAATCTCTCCCTATCCTCCCTTTTTTTTAATTGGCGGTATTCTAGCGAACGTGGATGTAGCCTACGGATTGAGGTATTTCAACGCTTTCTATATATTGTCACTATTACCGAGAAATTTATCCCAATGGAGCTTTCTATGTTGCTGAATAGTCCTATAGAAGAGCTTCTTTGCTTATCCCTTGACCGTAAATTCGCGTCCAACCGTTATTAATAAAAACTAGCTAATTAATTAAGCCGAATTTAACGCTTGTATTGTTATAGGACTATAATTGGCATCTTAACCTCTATAGCTTGGTTCTCTATTGTCTGCAAGCATTAGGGATATAGGAAGGCGTATTAAGGCAAAAGTTGCTAGGGGTGGGTTTTTTACACTAATTTAAGGCTTTATTAGTGGCGTCCGGGGACGGTAAGCGGGTTGTGCTAGTTAGAACGGTTAGAACGGTTAGAACAGTTAGATTAGTTAAAGTAATATAATTAGTTGGAATGGTTAGGTCTTTGTTTTATAACCTTGCTTAAGTTATACACATTGTCCTAATCTTCTGTTTTAACGCCACTATGTCTTATAAGTCTAGCCTAGACGTACGTACCGCTGTAGGATATATAGAGGACGAATGGAAATACTTCTTAGTGAGCTATATATTGTGCGCACTATAAAGTATTAGTTAATACTGGGCAGTTCTTATTATATAAGGAAGTTAAGGATCTTACTAAAACCTATAATTCTTGGATATAGGTTCCTCTACCTATATAGAAGAAGGTTTAAACCCGCATAGCGGACAAGCTATAGGAAGAGGAGATATCCCTAATATATAATGAAGTTTTTCGGTGGCGTATGTTATAGGCTGTTAAAAGCAATTTCCCTAGGGTATAATTCTAGGGCATAATTCCATCTGGTTAGTTTTAGTTATAAATAGTCAATGCAAATACTTATTTAAGTTTTAGCGTAATAAGAGGCAAGCTAATTAAGCAGTTAACCTAAGATATTGGATAGGCCTTAGGATCCTGTAAACCAATTGAGTATTGAACCTGAAATACTATATAAGCTGCCTTGGGACCCTGTAAAGAGAGGGAATGAGTAATAAATGGCTAGGATAAGGATGTATAAGGCGGGCGAAGAACCAATATAAAGCGGGTATTTAGTAGAAGGGGGATTCTATCCTAAAGCGTTAGATCAATACCACTTAATACTAGTTTACTATATGGCCCTCCTCTATCCGCCTTATCTAAACTTCCCTAACGCATATAGAATCTGCTATGCACGCCTACGCTCTACTAGATATTAACTAAGAGTTGCTATTATCCTAGTCCCTATCCGTTGGATAATTTCGCTTTATATATATTCTTGTCTAGTATCTAGGCCCTAATCTAATGTTAGGTTTTAGTGACGATTCTGCCTTATTTTTAGTTCTTTAGCTATTTAGGGGAGACTGGGTGTAAAAGGTCTGGCAGGCTGTCTTGCTTAAAAATTATTATAGTGAATGTATCTTATTCTATAAAACCACAAATTATGTAGCTATTTAAGACTGTTAACTATATCTATTCCGTTCTTCTGGTTGTTTCTTTCCTCTCCTATACTATATAATCTATAAGATCGCAGTCGTTACTAGTTGCACGTAGGAAGCGGCCAACTCATATATTGTGGATGGTGGTAAGAATTGTGGCCAGCTATATAAGTGTCTAAATTTTGTAACTATAAGCATATCTAATAATGGCTAGGGTACAGAAGGTATTCTCTAGGCTATATACCAGCAAATTACTCTATATGTATATATATGACGTCCCTATATGGACTTATAGTTCTATACTAACTAGACGTTTAGGTCTTTATAGAAAGTTTAATACTTATATAGAGTACTATTTAGATCCTTTTTTAACTCGAATTAATTTACCTAAGGTATTTTTATTTTAGCTCTTGCCTAATTACCTATATTCTTGAAGTCGCCCGTTTTATTATCCTTACTGTTGGCCAATTAATTAACGTCTATTAAGTTATGCGCCTTATAATACCAATTCTAAGGATATTTCTATTGGTTAGGCTCTCTATCCCATATAAAACACCTTATTTGGTAAGTAAAGCGGAACTGCTACTTAAGCAGCCTTAAGCTAGTGACATTAAAAGCTGGCGGGATTATATAGAGGATCTCTTGGTAGTTATACTGTACCTACGGCCAAAGGACTTAAAAACATGGTCGTTGCTTTGCCTAGTAGGTATCCTATAAATCTTGGCTAGGCTACTGGCGATATTGCTATTAATACAAACGGGTGCACTTGTAGATGCTGCTATAGATAGATCTGGTTTGTATTCTTGTCCTTTCTAAGTTGTATTAACTAACCGCTAAAGGTTCTATTTCTGTTCGAGAATTTGTCTTGTGGGTAATGGCGCTACTTGCCTTTGTTTTAAACCGGTTTAACTAGTGCATAAAGGGGTATATTATGGAATGTTTAATGCGTAACCTAAAAGAGCACGCCTTAAGACACGTTATAACACTCTTACTGGACTTCTATAGTAATAATAGCTCTGGGGAAGTCTTGGAGGTTATAGTTTTAGGAGAATAATATATCTATCTTGCGGAGAGTCTAATCCTCGATTTAATACCTTTTGTAATTAATATTATTACCTTTATAGTTTATTTCTTGCACTTTATCGATGCATATATAGGACTTATTATAATAGGCGTAATTGTTATTTATATCTAGACTAAGCTTGTTAAAAATCCTAAGCTTTTTTAAATGTATTAAGACTATAGTATAAATAGGTGTAAGGAGGGCCAGATTAAGTATAATATAGTTATATACTAGGATCTAGTAAAAACAGCTAATTGTTAAGATTAGGAGTGGCGTGGATATTTCTCTATATTAATGGACAGCAATAAACTAGGATTATGGATAAAGTGTTTATAACTTTTTACTAGTCTATCTGGGGAGGGATTAAAGGCAATTGGCCTAGCAATCTTAGTGCTAGTCTTGCTTCTTTGCCTTACATAGGATACCGCAAGTGTGGGCGGCTTGTTTATTTTAATCAGTTCCTAGCAAAATATATTTACGTTTATAGGCTATCTTGTATAAATGTATAATATGCTAATGGGCTACCTTAGTATAGGAGAACGCTTTTCTAAACTTCTTTAAACTAAGCCATCTATTGTTGATAAAGAAGGAGTAATATACCTTGAGGTTACCGCTGGCCGTGTTAAATTTGATAATGTCTTATTTTCTTACGCCGACGAGCCAGTGGTAAAGAAGATTAGTTTTATAGTTGAGGGCGGAAAGACTATTACGCTTATTAGACTAACTGGGAGCGGTAAGTCTATACTTCTTAATCTCCTAAAGCGGTTTATTAACCCTAGTAAAGGGAGCATTAAAATTAATAGCTAGAATATTAGTGATGTTATACTGAGAAGTCTATAAGAAAATATTGCAGTTATACCCTAAAACCTTAAAATACCAAGTAAGTTAATTAGGGAAATTGTATTATACGGGCTCCATGCTAATAATATTAAAATTATAGAAAGCTGCAAAGCCGCTTTTATATATAAACGGATTATAAGTTATAATGCTAGATACAATATAGTGGTTAGGGAAGGAGGTATTAAACTTTTAGGCAGTAAGTATTAACGCGTTACCATCGCAAGGGCCTTTCTTAAAAATCTAAAGATTTTGCTTTTTAACGAAGCTATATCTACTATAGATAATATAACGGAGAAATTGATTCGCGAATTGCTTAAAAGTTAGGGGAAAGGTTAAACAATTTTAACTGTTGCTTATTGTCTTAGCATAGTTAAGGGTGCCGATGAAATTATTTTCTTGGAAAAAGGAGAGATAAAGGAAAGGGGAAGTTATACTAAGTTGCTTAACCGACGTGGATTATACTACGAAATGTAGATAGTGTTGGATAATGTAGACGGAACAGAGGGGGTTGGAAGCTAGTATATACGCCTTATAGATAGCATATACGCCTTATAGATAGTATATACGCCTTGCAGATAGCATAGTATATATTAGTAGCCATGAAATAATATATAGCCCGTAGAATAAGAGCTTATGTAATATGCTAAGACTTCTGCCTTTTAGGCTGCCCTATATATCCACTTATAAATTTCTAACTTTTGGCCTTCCTGTTCTTGATCCTAGTAAAGAATATATAAATTCCTAACTTTTAGCCTTCCTATTCTTGATCCCAGTAAAGAATATCTAGTATGGAAAATTATACGTAACTATTAGGGCAACTTAAAAAGCTTAATCTTGGTACCAGATCTAACTAGGAAGAAAACACGCTTATTAAATCCGCCTAAAAAGATTACCCTAAGAGTTATAAACTACGCATTGTGAGTTTTGCTATTAGATAATTCTATAGGCCCTATAATAACAATTTCAGTCGCCGCAGCAATGTTGGATTTGCGTATGTATCCTTCTATAATAATATTAAAAGGCCTAATAGAAGGTACAGTAATGTTATGACAAAGCTGGACTTGGGGAAAGGTGCCCTAATTATAAGCATTTAAAGTGCGTATAGTGTGAACCTATGTAGGCCTCAACCACTGTCGCTGTTTTGGTGGTGCTGATATGGGCTATATAGATTTTCTATAACGGAAGTTGTAGAGGCTAGCCACTTTTAGTCTCCTATATTTAGCTATCTAGTCTAGTATTATGTAAGTCTGGCCATTTTAATTGTTAAGCTTATTGTAATCGCTGCTAGTGTTACTATGGAGATAGTCCGCTAAAACCTAGAATAATATGTGTGTATAAACACGAAGCCTGTAAAGAATGTTTAGTAAAACCGGAAAAAGAGCTAAATATAGAGTTGGATATAATAACTTAGTGCCTTATAGATATACTATATAAAGAGTTAAATATGTTGGATATAAAAACTTGGTACTATATAAGCATACCTGCTTATATTTGTGTAGCACTGCTAACAGTAAGAGAGTGTTAATGTTAAGCTAGATATGGACCTGTTAAAGGACCTGTTAAAGTTTACAAATGTATGCACCTTTATTGTTCTAAGTGCGAATATAAGTTTTGTTAGGGAAGGTAGCTATAACACTAATACCAGGAGCTGTAAATAAGAGGGGTAGTAGCGATAAGGATCTAGTTATAGTTTATCTTTAGTCTTGGAGTTAAAAAGCACTATATATTTGGCGCAGTTTGTTAGATTAAAATTAAATAGTGTTAGTTGTTAGAGGATAAATTTAATACGCGCTTATAAATAGCGAAGGATTGGAATCTAAGAAAATATTTAAAGGAAAATCCCTTGCAAAAAGGTGGGGAGCCAAAGACTGCACTCGCTTTAATGGTTGAAGCTATCCTTGGCGCTATATAGGTTGACTCTAAAAGAAATTTTAAGGCAGTATACTATGCTATAAAGAAATTCTAGTCTTGAACAATTTGTGTAAGGTATTTTATTTCGATAATACAGTTAATTAAACGGCCGCTTAACTCGCCTCCTCTAGTAGGGTTGCTTATAAAGAGGTGCTTTAGTGGATTGTTTATAGCCAACGACTACTAACTATTAGTGAACTGCATCTGTCCCGGATATACTTTAGGCTTAGTATTTAGTAATTTTTATATTGGTTTAGTTAAGGGCTAAAATTCGTAACCTAACCTAACTGCTGATATTACTGGCGAAATATAGGAGTCTTAAGAGGGACAGAAGGCGTGTAAGAACACTAGTAGCAAATAATAAAAAAGCTAGGAAGGGGATCTTAAACCCTTTAGCCTTACTAATTCCTAAATAATAACCTCCTATCCTATGCGCCGTCAAGGTCTACTAGCGAATATGGCCTATGCGTAAATACTAAAAATTTAAATAAACGTCTTTACTATAGAATCTATAGCTTCTTACCTAGATTATATTACTATAATGGGTCGCAAATATGCAGGAATACCTTAATTAAATTAAAGGACCGTAGAGTTAAATATAGATCAATTTTGAACTTTATTATTATAAGTTAGTATTGCAATTAATTAATTAAGTCTTTAGCTTTGTTTTGTTAAGACTATATTAAATCTAGATAATCTAGTTGGCTTGCTTACTACTAAACCTTTCTTAACAGCACATGGGATAATACTATAAGAAAAAGAAAAAAACTAAGAGTAATAGACTATAAAGTATAAGGTAGCAGAGAAGCGCCATACACTATAAATATATGGTTTTTGAAATACTTATACCCAAAGATTATTATTCCCAACAAGCGATAATATGGGTCTGGATATAGGATTAATGCCTCCTATCCAAAAAAAGAAAGATATTGCGTCTTAACGTGTTCCCTTGCTTTACGCGGGCGATAGAAAGAAGTATATACTCCTGTCTTATAGGCGCAGAAGAGATACTATAGATTTATAATCTTTATAGGGCCTAGATTAAGTTTAATTATTAGCTCCAGACTTAGCTCTAGAGTAGAAAGAATACCCTAATTATAATTATAGATAACCTTGCACTTAACTATAGGTTTTAGTACCCAGTATAGATTAAGCAAGGCTTTAATTGCGTTAATTTAATATTAGAGCTTCTCTTACGGCGTAAGTTCGGAGCGGTGTTAATATAAGAGTTTAGCAATATGTTTTCGTTTTAAACTATACTCTACTAGTTTTGGTTTCTACTCTTCCTTACTTAAACTAACAGCTAATAGGGCAAGTTGTTATCTCAAATCTTTAGTCTTAATTTTGTTAAAAAAATTAAGCTATATTTCCTTCTATTTCTCTCTTTTTAAGGTCTTTTTGTGTTTTTCTAAATCTAATATAGCTTGCGTATATAATTTATACTCCTTACTCCTAACTGCTTATGTAATTTTAAGAGTTCCGTATAGTTTCCTAGTTACTTTAGATAAGGTATTACGCCGCTAGCGAAGCTCTATAATAAGTGGGTAAGTTTTAAGAGAATCGTTTATTAGATCTATAACGGCTTAGGGAGCCTATAGGTTAATATCCCAACTAATATAAGTTAGGGACTTAAAAAGTACGTTAGCAGAAGGGCGTCTAAGGAAAGCAGCCTGCATGTTATATTAAATCCGCTTATTAATATAAGCCTAATAGATCCCAGCATCTATATAACCTATAACCTATTATAATTGAGCTTGGGTTGCTACTATATTAACTACCTTACCCGCTCCTTGCCGAATGTTATAGGGGTTAAAGATTTATATTATTCTGGCTATAAAGCCTAGTCGCTGAATATAGTAGAGAAAGGTATTATAGTGTAGAGGTTCGTCTGAAGTACGAATTTTGTCTAAGGTTGGAACTACTTGCTAGAATACTAGCTTGTTTTTCCAGTCTTTTTTCTATTTAAGTTACGAAGTTGTTTAATATGGGTTAACGCGAACCTAGAATACCTGTTTAACGGACTTAAATTTAAGTCTAAAAGCATTGTTAAGGATACCTAGAACAATTATACATATTATTAGATTAAAAATTAGGTCGTTAACTTTGTAAACATAAAATATCTTACTATATCTAGGTTAGCATTTATTAAAGAAAAAGCTTTTAAGTAAGCTTTACCGTTTATATTTTTGTTTATATCCTTTAATAAACCGCAAATTAATCTCTATAGTGAGAAGATCTCGCTTAGCCTTAGGCTTTTAAAGGAGAATAAGGGTGATATGTTTATAGTATAAAGTTTTAATAGGTTTATTTAAATCTATATCTATCTTATCCTGGAATTCTTCGTTCTTTCCATTATCTTTATTGTTATCTTTACTGCTATCTTTACTACTACTTTTGCCAGCTTCTATATCTCTATCCTTATTATAGTTTTTAAGAGCGTATTTAGTTACTACTTTTATATTTCTCTTAATATAGACTAATACGCCTGGCTAGGTTGCTGTGTATGCATAGATAAGTATTAGAAAAGCAAGTTGGAGGACCTATTACCTATTTGGAAATATAGAGTTATCTAGGGCCTAATAGTGGTGTAAAATACGAAAAATATCGTTAACGTTTATTACTGGTTTCTCTTTTGTAGTCGCGTTAAGCTAGTACTCCTTGGTCAATGGCCTATTAATATACTGTTATAATTAGCGGGTTTTATAGATATTTAAAGTTATTTCTATATGTTATTAATTTCCACTCTAGGGCCTTTTAGCTAATCCTTTTCTGTGTATTTTTAATAGAGCTGCCTCTAATGTTTAAATTTCTAGCGAATGCTAATCCTTTTCTATAATAGATAATTGTCTAAAATCTATTTAAGAAAAAGCTTTATATTATCATTTAAGGCATTTCTAATAAGTTAAATAGGATCTTCTTTAATATTCTTGCAGAACCTAAAGAGTAAGCTATAGAATTTTATCTTAAGTTAGAGGACCCTTACCTTGTCCATTAGACTAAAATCTCGTTTATATTATTTGTTATTAAGGGTAAATAATTTTTCTTTACTACTTTAGCCCTCTTAATATTTTCGCGGACTTTTTGGTAATACTCAGCCGAATATTTAGGTTAAGTAGGTGGACTTTTTAGTTTGCGGCTTGGTTTCTACTTTGGTTTATAACTAGGTTTCTACCTAGGGTTTTACTTAGGAGTTCGCATTATAAGGCCGTGTATTTAATACCCTATAAACAAGAGAACCACGGTAATAATAGGGTAAGACTGGAGTTCCAACGTTTAAATTAAGACGAGGTAGAGTAATTGAGCAAGCCAGATTATGGTATAAATTAGAAATTAAGACAAGTAGAAGTATAATAGCCTTAGTAGTAATAAGATAAAGGTAGATTAATACGCTATAAAAAATCCAAAAATAGTATATTAATGGTGGTAAGGCTAAGCGGATAGTTGCAGAAGACTGTGGTGGGTATGTTTAGCTTTATGCATTTCTCAGGGACTTGGAACGCCAGATATGTCCCATATAATAGGCAAAGCACCGACCATGATTTGGTAGGATAATAGATAGCCTACTTTTAGAATTAGGAATACGGGGCCGTACTAGTAATGGGTAATTGAATATGGAAATGCGCAAGGTTGAAAGTTTTGATGGGGGAGATATATCGCTTAGGGCTTGGCGCATGGGACAAGCGCTGCTTAAAACAGCGAGCAAACTACCCGAAAATGGACACCAGTGTCCTAGGACATAGAGTTACTGCAGTAATCTAATCTGCAAACCTAGCGATTCTAATGTTTTTTCGTCAATTACCTTTATTGTATAACTATCAATCTTACGCAGATCTTTAATAATACTTTGCTTAAAATCCTTTACCTCTATAAGTATAGCTTTCCAATTATTAGCGAGTGCAACATCTCTAAAGTAGCGGGATAGTGTATGGCGTGAGCATTGGTAGGTGAGTCGAATTTGATATTCTAGTATTTGAGAGTATAGCTTTATGGTCTTGGTTTTAAATGCGACTTTGTTAAGACGTTGCACTTTAGTTTCACTAGTATGGGATGTGTTAGCTTCTATTAATAATAAAGGATTATAGGAAAATACCTTTGCGCCAGTATTGGATATGTATGTACGTTTCGTTCTCTATAAGTGATCTCCATGACCCTAAATTGGAGGAGGAGATCGGAAATGTATTGAAGACCATTAATAGCGGCAATGTCCTGTGTAGCTGGATTTAAAAGTAACTATAGAGCTCGTTTAGTAGGTAAAGTTAGAATAGTATAATTGTTGGCTAGGCTTACTGGGAGTAGGACTGAAACTCCGGCCCATACGAGTGCGGCGTGTGGTTCTAAACTAGCCGCAGTAGCGATGAATTCTTTGGCAGTAATGATTGCAGAAATAATTTTGTCGACTTGCTCTTTAACAATGTATTTCTTTTCACCTATGGTGAGCTTGAGACGGGCTTCGTCTACGGTTTGACGATTGACTTTAACGAGTTTTTTGAGCTGTAGTTCCCGTTCCCTACCTTTGATAGGTATTACCGGTATTTTAGTAGATGCTTTATTCCCGACACTCTCTATAGAGATAATTACACTATTAATTTAATGCATATTGAGATTAGGTGGGGTTAGAGAAATTGGATAAGATTCTAAGAATACTGAAACCAAAGCCGTTATAACAGCTAAGCCCAAAAGGAGTATAAAATTAACTATCTTAAAGTAGTAGTACCTAATCGGCTAGTAGATGCCCTAGTTTGAAAGGCGGAACTTAAACTAATCCTGTGTAAACATACCTGGCTGAGTAGAGTCCTGAGAGGACCGTTGGTTTTGCAAAAACGTATTATAAGCTTTAATAAGCTTCTTCTTGTCCTTATTGTTCCGAAGTATATAATAGGCTTCCTCCTAAAGATCTTTTAAGCTTAAGTTTTCTGCTTCTACAGACAAAGTTGTTGGATTATCCTTTGACTCTACAATATTGCTGGTCGACTTCAACTCAGGTCTAAAGGGTTTATCTTCTGGCTTTTGCATTTAAGCAAGAGGCGTCAGCGTCTTAGCCAAGTTGCAGGTTTATAACTGTTGCCTACCGCGCTAGCAGCCTTGTATGCAGCCTTTCTAGACCTTTGCTAAGGGAGAAGGGGATTTTTTCCGCTCCGAAAGTGCATTTCTGTAACGAGGGAAGGAGAGCCTGAGCTATCCCTTAACCCGCTGATTCGGGTCCTACGTTATTGATAAGAATCTGGCCAATAGGAAGCTCTTGTTCGAGCCTCCGTGATGAGAACTGCAGTGACCTGAGGTTCTTCGTACAGCTCGGTACGGTGTTCGTGCACGGCGCAGCTTGGCATTGCACCCTAGCGGGTTAAGGGATACGGTTGAGTAGGTCTCTCAGCGTGGCTTTTAGAGTTTGAGCGGTGAGCGGTGACGTAATTGTTTGAACAAGTGAGCTAACTGGGAAGCGAGCCCTATGGAGCGAGCGACATACAGGTGATATTTGATCAATTTATAATAAAATTAACAACGAGCTTATATAACGTATTAGCCACCTAGTCGAACCAGCCATCTGGTCGAGCTACCCCAAAACACACCAAAACCTACCAACTTTAATCTTTTATAACTCCACCCCTATTAAAGATATTTAAATAAAAATTTAAATATGGCTGCTTATATATAGAAATATTCTATTTATAATATTTTTAAAAAAGTATTATATATTTAAGCTAATAAATACTTAATAAAAGCCTAGATAGACCTAAAAGGGACCAAATTAGGCAATAAATAGAATTAATGTTATAACACCTTTTTAAAAAATATTATAAATAGAATGGTTCTATATATAAGCAGCCATATTTAAATTTTTATTTAAATATCTTTAATAGGGGTGGAGTTATAAAAGACTAAAGTTGGTAGATTTTGGTGTGATTTGGGGTGGCTCGACCGGGTGGCTGGCTCGACTGGGTGGCTAATACGTTATATTTTAAATAGGCCAAATTGAAGCTTTTATATTACTATTTCAATCGTAATATCGCTTGAATTAATTTATAGTGGTGATATGGACCCGTGCGCCGACTAATTGCATAGGCGACTACTATATTCCTACAACGTGCCTTTCTAGATTAACGACCCGTTAATCCACTTATTTATCCCTTCTAACGGTGGGGTCCTTAGATTTTGTGGCCTGTACGCGAACGCGTTCTCAATTCTTCGCGCGCTTAATAATTCTAGCTATCTAATTGGCTAGATTCTTATCGATAGCTGAGGACCCAAATCACCGTTAGAAGGGATAGGCTGCGGATTACACCTAAATATATCCCTTAACCCGCCGGATTGCGTCCTATGGTTATCGATAAGAATAAGCCAATCAGATTAACCAAATCAAATCGTCGTGATCAGAAATACAAAGCTGGTAATATATATTGATTGCCATATAAAATTGATATAGAGGCTCAATTCTTAGAGTTGAGTCGCCCGATATAAGGCAGCCAACAGTCGTCGCTCCTGCAGAACGGTATTTGGCATACACTGCAGCCATACAAAGTTCTTGGCGCCCTTTCTGGGCGCTGCCAGTCCTTACTATCGCGAGGCTTCCTAGTGGTATTTGGTGAGAGCTTTGATAGAGCCTTCCTACGCCCCTTGTGCTGTACTTGAGTAATATAGCGAACGGATTGTTTCGATCAAGCGTAGGAGGTAGATTTGGGGTGCCATGGTCGTTGAAATCGTCAATTTGCAAAGGCTCGAAATCGGGCAGCTTCTATGGCTTGGGGGGTGGTTTTTTAGCAACCCGATTTGGTGGAACATTGTATTGCGTCGGTTGAACAAGATCTATATCATTAGAAGTACGATTAGAAGGCATGGTTGATGGTAATTAGTTGATCAAATCTATATAGGCAATACGCGTAGTTTTGATTCTGGTGTTCCCGCACGGACCAACTTCCCGTAGGACGCCGGCGGGTTAAGGGATAAGAGAGGTAAGTCTAATCCTAATTATACTCACTAGGGTTTAGAACAGCTCTATTTAATATAGCGAAGTTAAGTTCTAGCAGAGTCGTTAATGTCTTTAGAGTGCAAACTAGCAGGTGTATTTAATTCCTCTATTTTAGCTTTTAGAAGGCTCTATCCCTTGTAACGTCAAAATAGGCCCTTAGGTTATCGATAAGAACTAACCAATTAGATTAGCTAAATTTGGTGCCCGTACTTAGAAATATGGTGGTCCTTATTGTTAATATAGAGAGATCGAATTTAGGCAACGGCTAGGGCTTAGGAGGGGCTATTTTCGTAGTCTTATTTAGGGAGGTGTTATATTAAGTCTTCTAAACAAGGTCTATATCAATTCTAGCGCGATTGGAGGGCATAGTGGTGGTGTAATTAATGATTGAATTCTACATAGATGCAAGCGTTGATTTGAAAACGGCGTTTCCGCATGGACCACTTACTTTGAGGACTCTGACGTCAGGCATACTGAAATAAGTTGTGGGACACTTTTAAATTAGCCTATGCGAAGATTGGTAGCTTTCACAGCCACAACGGTTGGTATATCTTCTAAATTCCTTATCTCTTGCAACGTTAGGGTCGTCAGAGTAAGTGGTCCGTGCAGGAACCCCACCAAATTTCTGGGTTCGGGCGCCGAATCCAGCTAATATAATTGGTTAGTTCTTATCGATAACCTGACGACCCATTTTGACGTTGCAAGGGATAAGACTCTCCCAGAATTATTTTATTTAACTACTCTTTTTATCATTCTATTCTTAACCTTAGTTGTGTTATCACGCTGCAAGGAAATCGCTCAGTCAGAAAGTGTCCCACGACTTATTTCGGTATGCCTGACGTTGCAAGGGATACGGGTAAGGGTCTTTAAGATAATGGTAGGATTATAAAGTAGAAGGCCTATCCCTTCCGCTGGTGACGTCCTTCGAGACGTGGACCGTGCGCGAACACCAGAATCAAAAGTATGCGTATGATCACGGAGCCTTGATCTCGAAGGACGTCACCAGCGGAAGGGATAGCTTCTAGGCGCTATAAATTATATTAGGGGTAAATACCTGTGGATATACTATTGATATTCTGCTTATTCGGCGTCTATTGCGTAAGATGTTTTTCGTGCAGTAAATGTTTTTCATCATATTTCGCTGGTACCTCGGAGAACCTCCAAAAAGCGTAACCCCGAATCGACCGCAAGACCCACGATCCCAGCACACGCAACGGTAGAAATGTCCACTCGCCAAATCAGCACCCAACAAAATTGCATTAAAATATTTCCACCCACCTCAAAACATGCTTCATTTCTACACCCCGAATGCTGGAATCCATACACGGTTTATTTCGTGCTCCACACCATCAATACATATCTCAACATATACATCCTTGAGCTCTTGCCCGTAATATCCCGAAATAACCAGCCTTTTCGCTTGCGAAATCTCTCATAAAAACCCTGAATGAGCGAAAAGCAGACCCGCTCCGCGCTGACCCGGACGTGTGGATGCCTGAACCAGCCGATTCAATCATCCCCGCAAGCCTTTAAACGCCAGTGCCGAGCCCCGCTGAAAACAAGATGGTACCAAAAACATAATCATGCGGAGATGCTGAGTAAGGTTACCGCGTTGGGCCCGGGGACGGATCGCGCGTCCTGGGAGCCTGCTCCTCGGAGCGGTCGTCGCTCTCGTCGTCCGCGGCTCTATCCTCGTGACCTCTCCTTTCTACGCCGGAACCGCTCCCGCCTGCACCATTCGCACCGCTAGGTACGGCTGAGCTTCTAGCATGGGCCTTTTCACCCTCTATGCCGGTCCGCTTTGTTCGGATGTTGAACACATCCTGCAGTATGGCGCTGACCCTCTTCCTCCGCCCTGAATCCACTGGTTCCTCTCCGCTTGTGCTGGTTCCCATTGCAGCCATATCGCCGCTCTGCGGCCGCTGATCTCTCAGCCGACGTAGTGCCGTGAGCCACTCCTCGGTCGTCGCGTTCGGCCTGTTTCGGAAACTGAGGATGTCACGAAGGGCGCTACGACGACGATAGGACGATTCTGGCTCCGCGAGTTCGAGTGGCGGGGCGAGGGAGCCGCGGTCATCATTGTCGGCATCCTCATTGATTGATGAGTGGGAGGTGGTCGGACGGAGATCAATGCGGCTAAGGCAGTGTCAGTGTTTCAGAACTAAAAAAAAGTTGAAAAGGTTAAGAAAAACCAATTGAACAACGTTGAGATGCCAGGTTGGAATAAATGAAAAAGCAGATTAATTTGGATTGAGGGAGCTCAGCTTACCATAACGGACATGTGCCCGAGACATTCAATAGCCAGGGATCAATACAGGCGGGGTGAAACTTGTGGTTGCAGGGTAAGACACGGATATTCTGGCCCTTCTCAAAATCGTCCGCGCAAATCGAGCAAACGAGACCTTCATCATGCGAAGAACTACCGTGAGTACTTGTTGCCGCTGTAGCCAAAGGCTCGGCGGGGGCAATGCCAATATGATCGCTGGCGCTTTCGCGTGGCGCACCAGCTGGCTGTGCCGACGGTACGTCAGAGTGCTCTTGATTATGGGAATCTCCCTCGCCAGCAACGTCCTCTGTACCAGCAGCAGTTGCTGCGTCGCGTGCTTCAGAACTTGAACCCAACTCCACATCTGTCGGCTTTGGTGGTTCCCGCTCGCCGAATTTAACAATGGGAAGCGTGTCCAACATGGCTCGTGCGAGACCTCTTGCTCTGCTCTGTCGAGGCCGGCCAAGAACATCTCGCGGGCCATATCTGTCTGGATGACGGTGTGCTCGAACTGCTCCTGTGATGATGATAATAAGGAAAAGAGCTGTGATGATGCCCGTAATGCTATACAGAATAATCATAGCTACAGCCGTGGACGGAGAAGGGCCAAGGGGATTGCTATTAGTACTATTATTTGAGTTCGAGGCCGAGCTATTTGAACCCGTCGAATCCGTGGTGTTGTGCGAGATAGTTGCAAGGTATATCTGTGAGTTTGGTGTTTTGACTAGACCGTTGAGGAGCTTATTTGAATTGTCCGCTCTGTTCATAGAATACAAGAGGAATTCCTGAAAATTTTCAGCTGTTGCAGTGTAATTGCAGTATGACGAGGTTTTGCTGTAGAGAAGACCAGCAGCGGCGTTTAAGCTGACTGCTCGCTGAAGCACAGCTAGCGCATTGATGTTTCCAGGATAGTCGGAAGGGTCGCAACTGATATAGGCTATGTCCGCGGAAGTGAGGTTTGAAATGGTATTAGGAGTGGCAAGGAAGAGCGTTCCTGTTATACCTGGAGTGGGCTTAATTCAAAGTTAGTTTTTACTTGTGATGCCAATCAACTGTATATGTACCACAGAACCACTTGCTGCCCTATCCGTCAAAGGGACTACCTCCGCCATGCTCGACATCAATTTTGAGGCCAACAACTCGAACGAACCGGTGGAGGGTAGATAGCTCGAAGTGTTGGAGGGCTGGATTTGAGCAGTCGCCATTGCAAGAATTGAAGAGAAGGCCAGCCATTTTGAAATTAGAAGCGCCATGATGATAACAAGTTCGAAGAGAAAATATCGTCCAGCCGGGGATATCGAGTAATATGAAGGGTGTCATGCGACGAGCTGAGGCCATTAATGGTGGTGAGCAGGCAGTACGAGCATTGTTTGGGATGAAGTGCTTGGCTGGGCGTCGCGATGACAGAAGTGGCAGTCGATAGCTGTCAGCCAGCCTTTCTATAATGCAGCTGCTTAGGCTGTCGGGGGCGGCATTGTCGGAGGGGAATGTGAGATCGAAAGCTGTGGGACTCGGTAAAAACCTGTCTAGAGAGTGCTTGTAAGTGCTCGTCAGTGCCTGTATTGCACCAGGCGCTGCTCCCTTTGTCATCAACTGAAACCCGGCATGTCTCGTTGCACGTCAGGTCGCTTTTTGCACTGCCTCAATTCCCGTTATTCTCCGGATAGATTCAGGCGTCCCGGATGCAGAAAATACCGCGCTGGTTTGCCACAGGCGCGTCGTTGTCCCAACTAAGACACCACTCGCAGGCGAAGAATCGCAGCGCCTGGCTACTTTTTCTAATGACACCTCGTCGAATTATACCCTAATCATGATGACTACCTCCATAGCTTGGCGACGCGCACGGACCAATGCACAGGCCACACTGTAGAAATCTTCTCGAGCGATCGAGCTCCATAGATTCCTCCTCATAGAGCCTCTCGTACATATTCCGTGCCATGCCTATTCGGTGATCTGATAGGATATACATGAGTAGAAGAAGAAATTAAGTGGAATGAGGTGAAAAGAAAAGTAAATACACCCTGAACTGAATCTCCTGCACTATGCCTCTTCCCTTTCCAACATGCACACATTTCCCTCGACTAGAGACACTCAGGCGAACTAGTCGAACGCCATTACCCACCACCAAACCGAAACAATGCCATTAATGTCGTATTAATAGGGATCTGCTACTAAAGAACGAAGTCCTTCCTCTCCCTTTGCTCTATATCCTAGTACCTACTTAAAACGCTCTTCCGTTGGCGGCTCTACCAATCGTTTTGAAGGACATCGACTGAAACTCCTGCTGCACGAGTCCACCAACCGCTAGTGTATCGAAGCGATTGACACCCATTCTATCAAAATCATTAAAGCTGGAGTAGTAAAAGCCCACAACGACAACCAGGTACGACAGAATAAGGATCGATCCCTTGAAGTAATTGCTTTTTCCCTCGCCATACATATACGAGAGAAGGAACACGCATAGAATGACCGTTACCATATCCCACTGCGGGAATATCAGGGCTGCAGATCCAGTTAGCACTGAAAAAGTAGCGAAGAAGTGAAAACTGAGAAAGAGTAGCCACTTACTAAAGGTGTGGTTTATAATCTGAGTCGCATCAATATAATGTCCGTGTATGGCACTGAAAAGAACAAGACAAGGAATCTGAAGCAGACAAACTTGCAAGGCATATGCCGAACCGATTTCCATCGATAATGCAATGTTACCATTCATAGCGAAAGATATCGCATTCTAGTTAGATTCAATACGTTAGCATGTTCTTAGTATAATAAAATGCAAGCATTTATTGGATTTTACTCACCAAGAATTCCGTAGTGTTGGGGACAAGCGCAAAGAGGGTGATGCCCAAAAACTTCTCATCAATATCCATGTTCTCCAGAACTACATCAACCGTACTGACAAGTATTTCCGCAATAATCGCATATGCCACCGTTGCTGTAAGAAGGATGACTGCACTCTTCGTCCGACTCCAATTCGGCGCGTCATGGCCTCCAGGAGCTTGGCCAGGCATGACCTCTTCTAGCCCCTCCACAAATGTTCCACTTCCCTGGACTGGTGGTCCCCCAACATGATGTTTTGCGGGCGTATGGGCAAGCTGAGAAGCTTTACGAGGGGCCTTTGTAGCGTCACGAGCAGCGACTGCTGCAGCTGTAGCAGCCATCTCAGCCACATGTCGAACTATGCTTTGGTTCTGCTCATCGGAAAGTCCATAGAGGTGGAGGGTACCGTGACTTCTATCATCGTCTGCATCTTTCGGTGGTACTACGTGTGGAGTATGACCATCCGTGCTTCCGATAGACCGCTGCCTCTCTTCAGGTACTTCTCCGTTGGGGCCTAGTCCGACTTGTTTATATGATTGTCCTAAGATACGTTTGTAGAGCTGGCTTTCTCGAATATCGGATCGAAGAAGTCCGCCAATGGAATGGCTTGTTGCTTGGCGGTTAAGAGTTCCAGGCTGGTCAAGTTGTCCGCTTCCACTAAGATAACTTGTACTCATATCCATTTTATCTACTTTCTTCTCGTCCAAATCACTGCTCCAAATGACAGCGGCATGAGTCCTCAGGGTAAACAGTAAACCTATGACATATGACAGAAAGAGCATAAGCGCTGCGAACCAAATATATGGTCGGACGGCTTCAACATAGAAGCGATCATGAACAGCAGGAATCTGTGAATAGTAGCACCGTCTGCAATCACGTTCTAGTGGTTGCGCATTGTGGTGAACGCATTGACGGCAGTTCAATTCGTGCTAAAAGATCATTAGCAGGTGACACCATATCGAAGGCTTTAGACTTACACTGCCATATATCTGGTAGAACAATGTCGGGCCAAAGGCACCGATAACAGCGAATAGCAACATGGTCGAAGTGACACCAGCTGACTTAACATTGAAGCGCTGGGTCTTTCGTTTGAGGGCACCGAAGCACATGGATAAACCTGGAAGGAAGAGGATGCCAGCAAAGATACTTCCAATGACACTTCCCTCAACCAATGCCGCTTTGCCCTGGTTCAAGGCTACGCAATACAAAAAGACCTCAACAACTGTGGAGAAGAAAGCGTTGATAGTGGCACCTACTCCCATAGATGACTGAGCAGAGATTGATGCCACGGCTTGACCAATGAAATAGGCAAGCGGAATAATCGATAACAACGCCAGCGAGAACACAAAGAATTGGTTGGTCAGCCCAATCTTAAGGCCTAGTCTAACATCGAGAACCCAGTAATCGAATATGACGAACGCAACTAAGCCCAAGAGGTTGATGAGGAAGATGTTTGTTCCATCAATGGTATATTTCCAGTACTTAGTACCGACAGCACGGTAGGTACATAACAGAATTGACGAAGACGGGTCTCCAGGCCGGCGCGAATCTGTGCTATCCGAATGGAAGGAGAGTGCGAGGGGATGTCTTCGAAGGTGATCAAATAGTAGAAGCGTAACCTTGCCCATGGGAATGGTGAACACAAAAAGCCAGCAGATGGTGGAGACGATGAAGAGTGAAGGTGTTAAAAGACCGTAGAAGAACACGAAGAAGATAACTCTACCAACATTCCATTTTCCTCGCCCAAAGAGTCGTCTTTTAGTCCTTGCAGTATCGCTCTGTGGCAAATTACCCCGTCCAGTTCTCCCAAGCAGGCTTTGGGTTTCATCTGTGGAATCCATACTGTTCCTTCGTCGGCCAATAAGAGAAGTGGTGGGACCAAAGAAGAGTCTTCCCTCTTCAATATCTCCGCTTTGCCATTGTTCATACTCGCTAATGCTCCTGCCTTCGCCTTCGTCTTCCTCTGCATACGCTTCATCTTGCATAAGTTTGACGTATTTACCGAAAGGGTAGAAGAGGTAGCCGGCTAGATGGAACAAAACTGTCGAGTATTCCATGCAGCTGTCAAAGAAGCCAAATAGAAAGCATATCAGACCTCCTAGACCTGTGATAAGAGCTAGCCACCAACCGAAGATAACGGACCAGGCGAAGTTGAATAGCAGCAGCCAATTGCTGACGTATAAACCGGGCGTAGAGTGTATGTCTCCTTCAGCATTCCTCTGTACGGACCTGTCTTTCTTGTAAAGCGCCGGTTTCCAGATCCTGATGCCAAATGGGTGGGTCACATTGATTGCTTCTTGACGATCCTTCAGCGTGAAGCTCTCGGCGTCACTGAGATCTCCATCATCATCGATGCCCCCCTCATCACCAACCTCCTCTTCCTCATCAGCTTGTAGCGTGCCTTCCTCTCCAGATGAACTAGGATTGGCGTCTGGATCCGTCGGCGCGCCGGCACTCTCTTCCTCTGTAGCATCTTCGCTTTCTTGTGACTCGACTGTGGCAAGTGCTGGAGCTTGAGCGGTCTGCTTCCGCCGCAAAGTCGACGGCTGCCTTCTCAATTGGGGAGCTTTCGTAGGTCTTGGTGCTGGTTGCGCCAGATCCTCATCCACCTCATCTTGAGCGTCGTCGACAGAGAATTCCTGACCTTTGTGAGGAATATGCGAAGATGTAGTTCTTCTCCCCACAACAGGTTTCTTGGGGGGCTTGGGGGCTTGTCGTTCCGGAGAGGCAACGCCGTGACGGCTATGCGTCGAGGAGGCTATCGAGCCTAATTCGAGCGTGTTAGTAGACAATATATGCAGCGATAAGTGTAGTGCCTCTGACCATAACCCCCAGTAAGCGGTTGTACAGTTTGCGATCTTCTCCGGATTGTGTCTGCCGCTGAGATGATGCTTGCGTACTGAGTGCTTGGACCCGTATTGACGCCAGACGCCGCGGAGCTTCTTCTTGAATCATGAGGGGACAGCCCTTTACCCCCCGCAGTTGTAGGTCGTTCGTCCTCGGGCATGACGACAAAGGGTAGCTAGGTTGGTTCTTGATGCGGGCCTGGCTACGTAGCCAGCTAGCTGCTTATTAGGGTGTTTATTGTTGACTTGGACCTGTACCAAGGTTTGGGCGGCCGCAGTGAGGGAGGAAGTGAGCAAAGCGGTGCATACCAGGCAAGATAGCAGAGCGTCTCTATCGAGGGGGGGCGGGGCTATTTTCAACACCAGGATCGCAGGTAATAGTCCTGGAGCTTCTGAGAGACGAACCTGCGCACGTGGAACCTAACCAGTGACCGCGAAACCTGACTTGGCGATAACCGGAAAAACAAAATCACCCCGGTTCGATTTGGAGCTTGGCGATCCGTTAACCGAAATCGAGCGAGCTCAATACCAAAGATTCATCACCATAACCGTCTGAAGCTGTCCCGAACATCGCGTTTATCACTCCCTACCATCGCCGTCTCTATTACTGGAATCTGCTCTTTATCTTAACTCAAGCGGCTATATCTTCAGCTCCGAACAAACCCTCGTCACCCTCCCGTCATCCCTTCTCCCGCCACCACTATGGCGCTCGACACTTTCTTCCATAACAAGATCGAGAGCATGAAGCTCGAAATCATTCAAGGCCAAGCTGTACTTCGAAGATTAGAAGCCCAACGAAACGACTACAACTCGCGAGTGCGGCTACTACGAGAAGAACTCGGCCTACTACAACAGCCTGGGTCATACGTCGGAGAAGTGGTGAAGGTTATGGGTACCAAAAAGGTGCTAGTAAAAGTACATCCTGAAGGGAAATATGGTAGGCTTTGAGATACACATCCATAAGTCCGAACATGCCTCTAACACCTGATTCGCAGTCGTCGACATATCGGAAAATGTGGACATTAGCAAACTCACCGTCGGCAAGCGAGTCACACTTCTGAGTGATTCCTACAAGCTCGAGAAGATGCTACCATCGTCAGTCGACCCGCTCGTATCCCTCATGATGGTTGAGAAAGTACCCGACAGCACATACGACATGATTGGCGGCCTAGACCAGCAGATCAAAGAAATCAAGGAAGTCATCGAGCTCGGTCTCCAACATCCGGAGCTATTCGAGTCGCTCGGTATCGCACAACCGAAGGGTGTCCTACTCTATGGCCCCCCTGGAACTGGGAAGACGCTACTAGCTCGAGCAGTGGCTCACCACGCAGACTGCAAATTCATCCGAGTTAGCGGAAGCGAACTGGTACAGAAATACATCGGTGAAGGCAGCCGAATGGTGCGAGAGCTCTTTGTAATGGCCCGAGAGCATGCGCCGAGTATCATCTTCATGGATGAAATCGACAGCATCGGATCGAGTCGAGTAGAAGGAAGCTCGGGTGGTGACTCTGAGGTGCAGCGGACCATGTTAGAACTGCTCAACCAGCTTGACGGCTTCGAGCCAACCAAGAACATCAAGATCATCATGGCCACCAACCGACTCGACATTCTGGATCCTGCATTGCTCCGACCGGGCCGTATTGATAGGAAGATTGAGTTCCCGCCGCCAACTGTTGAGGCCCGCGCCGATATTTTGAGGATCCATTCGCGCAGCATGAATCTGACGCGTGGCATCAATCTCACAAAAATCGCGGAGAAGATGAACGGCTGTTCCGGTGCAGAGCTTAAGGGTGTGTGCACGGAAGCAGGCATGTACGCACTGAGGGAGAGGAGGGTGCACGTCACACAGGAGGACTTCGATCTTGCGACCGCAAAGGTACTGAACAAGCATGACGACAAGCAAATGAGTTTGTCCAAGCTGTGGAAGTAATGGCAGAGAATGGGTCTGGTGGTGTGGAGTGGTGCTAGGTTAACGCCTGTGAGCATGTTGAAGTAGTCTTCGAAGGACCTTTAACTATCCGCTCGGTGCTTTTGCGCTTTATGTAACATCAAGCATAGCGAGCATAGCTCTTTAGATTTTTGGGCTGTACCCTTTATCTACGTTTTGAATAGTTTATACCTTAGGGACCGTTCGGTTACAAATCGCCTCTATATGTCAATCTGTGCGCCTTTTAGTGTCACCCGTCTTGTAATTAGTGGCGGCTACTACCGTGGCTCATTTGAATATGTAATTGCGTCGATTGTTCGGTGAGGCTCCATATGAGGCTCCATATTTGACTTCGCATAATGCGTAATTGACGTCGGTGAGCGATTCGAATGAGCCCCTCTCTGCCACCAGGCCTCTATCGCAACTCCCTACTTTGGTGTAGCAATGAAACCTCCTCAGCTAACACTCTGCGATTGACGCTTTCTATACCTTTGCCCACCTCCTATAGGAGCCGTAGTTGTTAAATTGAGGTTATTGGGGCTAAAACTCTGTGCATTGCTTATTTCTATATAGGTGGTTGAAGAGATTTCAAGGAACTTCGACCAGCGGTCGAAGTTCTCTAATTGGTCAGATTCCTGCCAAGAGGTTCTCCCAAGTCTCATCACGTGATATCGTTGCGGGCTTGTTTTCCAACAGTAGTAGAGTTACAGTAACGCCCGCGACGCCCGCGACGCCCCGAAAATAGGCTTATTGCGATTACGAAGGTTAAAATATTATTATTATTATATAAGGCTTGCAAATGCGACAGCAGTATCACAATCGGGGTGTGTGGAGTCGCCATATCGTCACTTTGGTGCGTATATAAGAGCCCCATATTAAAATGGAATATAGAACAGGAGCTCGAAGCTACATATTGAAACGGTGCCAAGAACCTCATTTCAACTACTGTATACAGTATAGCCTGCAAATCTGACGCGCTTGCCGATATGGAGGTGCTCCATATTCAAAAGTCGTCAGATTTACCGAACAACAGCCTCATATTCAGATTTGAGCTCCATTTTGAATATGGAGGTGCAACCGAACGGCCCCTTAAGCTTTTCTCTTGTGACAGGTAATTAACAAACCGTACATTAGGGAACAACTCCAAACATCACCAAAACCTCCAACACATATCCAACTACTTCAAGCACCTCCATAGTCAACACAACAAATATGTAGTCCCGTATCTACTAACGTAGATGATGGGGCTATGAAGGTTTGCAGGTTTCGCAAACAAATTTGTCCTGTGTTTGACCCAAATCAAGCGCATAGACAAAATTTGTTTGCGAAACCTGCAAACCTTCATAACCCCACCTACGTTAGCACTCTTCAACGCAAGAACAGTAATCTCTCACAACCGAACTCAAAAAACTCTGAGAACCTTTTGCATTCCCTTACGGCGCACCACTTCTTTACATACACGTCCGCATTGGGAGTTTACCAATACGCCGACCATGCAAGCATTACCAAACCCATCTTCAACACGTCAAATATCCAGCCGTCCAAAACCCAATCCAATACCCTCTACCCCCTTCACTTCCACCCCACAAAGAAACCAGTCCAGCCCCCACCCGACCTCTAACTGCATGTCCCAAACGCAGCCTGACACCCAGTGGCGCAATACGCCGTCGTCGAACCACTGCAACCAACCGCGTTAGTCAATCCTTCCCAACAGAAAAATAAAATGGTAAAATGGGGGAGGGGGGAAGGAAGCACTTACCACCACCCATTAACAGAGCAACAGTTCCCGAAGGCGGAGTTCAGGCACGTGAAGCCGCTCGTGCCACCACATGTAGCATCAGTGGAGACGGCAAGGGCAGGAGTGGTCGAGGAGGGCTTGAGTGAGGTATTAGAGGATGGCGAGACTTTGACAAAGGAAGTGGACGACGCTTTGGCTGAAGAAATGGGCGACGATTTGACGGACAAAGTTGACGTTTTGAGAGTAGACGAAGCCTTGAAACTAGTGAAAGTCGTTTTGGCTGTGCTGGTGGCCGACGACTTGGCCGTGCTGGTGGAAGATGACTTTACACTACTGAAGGTTTTGCTTACCGTGGACGACGCCGCGCTTGTACTCGTGCCTGAAGCCGCACCGCTGGCTGTGCGGTACCAGTTCGTGGATGGATCGCCAAGGCACTCTCCTAACGTGACGGCCTTGTAGCCAAGCGTGGTCAGCGTTGACAGCATGTAGTCGGTCAGGTTATAGGCTGTCTGGTAGTGGATGTCATGGCCGATGACCAGCCAGTCTGAGCTAGCGGCCGTGGCGCCTCCAGCAGTGATGTTGCCTATGAACCAGTCCTTCGAGTTCTGGATCAGTGTCGTTGAGTCTTGCTCATAGTCGTCAGTGTCAACATCGAAATAGGTAATGTGGTAGCCCAAGCTCTCCAGGTCCGACTCGCAGCCCGACTCTGCCGTGCAGCTCGAGTAAGGCGGGCGCATGTAGGTTGGGAAAAAGCCAAGGATGTTGCGCAGAGCCATCTCGTTCTTCCACATCTGGTTCTTGCGGTCCAGGGAAGAGATAGCGCTCAGGTCCAGATGGGTCCATGTGTGACTGGCAATCTGATGGCCGTCGGTGTGCATCCGTTGGATAATAGGAATGTACCCGTTGGCGGCAACATCAATCTCGCCTTTCCCTAAGTTGTTTCCGGTAATGAAAAAGGTCGCCCTTGCACCGTAGCTGGCTAGGACATCTAGGACCTGGGAGGTGTAGATATAAGGGCCATCGTCAAATGTTAAGGCTACTGTACCTGGGGTCTTTTGCGCGCTTTGTTAGTCCTACTTTTTATGACAGAGGCTTATTTACATACAACACAATCATAAATACCAGCTCCTCCGTAGGCCACCGATCCAAGGGCAGGACGCGCGACAGTTGAGGTGTTTGTGCCAGCCGGTGTTTGATTCTCAGGACAACCAGGGCCATATTGATATTGGCAGCCGGGAGAATAGCAGTAATCCACTGTAGTACCACACCAGCCCTACAAGAATATCAGCACTATGTCGGATAGATATATGATTCTTCGTGCATCATACCCCTTGAGAGCAGCAGACTCCTGCAGCGCAAGACCCAAAACCAGCACCACATTGTCCATCCGTATTCTGACGCTTTTCCTTCTCTTCACGCTTAACAGTTGGTGGATGTGCATGGTCGAGTTCGGGGCCAACAGCTCTAGCATAGTTATTCCCGAATATACTCCTCGCCTTCAATTCCGCAACAGTTCGGCGTCCGAATATCTTTGGTCCTGGCTCGCCATGGGCGGCAACAATGGAAGGGAAAACGACCGCCACAGCGGTGAAAACGGTTGGGAAATGCATGAAAAGGTCGGTTGACTGGCTCCTAATTATATTACTTAAAATAGAGACGATTATTTCTGAAATTGTTATGTAGCGTATAGCGAGTGACTTTGAAGCGCGAAGAAGCTAATCTCCCGCAGCAAGACGATTATGTATTCGTAAAAAGCGAATGACAAGCCTACAAGGGCATGAAAGAAAATTGAAGACAAACGAACGTAGACGTGAGGGGATTCAGGCTTAAAAAGTGCAGCCTTGATTAATGAAGCGCATTAGATAGACAGACTTCGCAGTCGGGCCAGGCATTCCAGACAGCCTAGCCCTGCCCTATCAACAGCACCAATCCATGCACTTCGGATGCAGGAACATTAAGTATGGACCTGAGTGACATCCCGTGGCCAGAATAGGAATAGCGACCACGGAATACGTGTTAGTGGCAAGATACGATTGAGCGTGGAAGTTCCGGGCTCAATCGCATCGACGAAACGGCGGCGGCATGGAAGCAAAACTCGACTAGTTGGTGGCTAGAATTAGCCTCGTTCATGCAACAAAGACGGATTGAGCGCCTCGAGATTGAAAATGAGGTAACTTCGTGCATGACCAGCTTCACCCCTACTCTAGCGAGATTCAAATTCACCAGCTCGATCGCCACCAACTATACATAGTAATCGTAGCGAACGGCCGTGGCTCTACGCAAGAGAATATTCCTCCTCTAACGTTGACCAGTTTGTAATTAGTTGCATCCACCCCCATGGCTCAGTTGAATCTATGATTAAGTTGATCGTTCGGTGAGGCTCCAGATGAGTCGCACAATGAGTGATTAATTTTGGTGAGCGATCCGAGCGACCCGAGCTATCCTAGCGATCAGGTGCTATCGGAGGTGTATGTAGTAATGGAGTCTCCTCGACCGGCGCCCTCCGCTCAATCGACGTTTTCTATGCACAAAAGCTAAGATGATGACATCATAGAGGGCATGCAGTTGCGATAATAGCATCACGATCAGGGTGGGTAGATAGAGTCGTCATATCACCAAAAGTCGTCAATCGGGCGCGGCTGCGAGAGTTCCAGATTGATCTGATTTCTGAGGGCGTGTTCGGAGATTTTTCAATCTGACGTTGATCCGTGCTTTTACCAGTGTCAATTAGTGGATAATTAGTGGCGCTTAATCTGAAATAAAGCTGACTGTTCGATTGATCGTTCTAGAAGGCCTCAGATGAGGCTCAAAATTAGCGACATGGCAGGCAATCGGATGGGTACACGAGCAGAGCTCCAGATTCGACTGGACGATTGATCTAGGAAAAAATACTCTAGATTGATCTGACGCCAAGGGCTTCAGTTCAACTACTATATATGATAAAGCGTGCGAATTTGAACGCACCCTTTAAGCTTCAGAGCAGCTACAGCTATGTTCATGACCAGCTTCCACCCCCCCCTCAAGGCGAGCTGCGATTTTTGTACGCCATTTAATTTCGCTTGATCGCCACCAACTGTACATAGCAATCGTAGCGAACGCCCATGCTTGGCTGTAAGAACTTCAAGC